>Ga0075343_1000097_pt1 | contig 16225 bp, 16 predicted proteins | sample RushOxbow_ThreeS_2_FD_120072 | JGI IMG/M metagenome (GOLD analysis project Ga0075343, IMG submission 120072) | Natural and restored wetland microbial communities from the San Francisco Bay, California, USA, that impact long-term carbon... | ecosystem: Environmental > Terrestrial > Soil >...
CACGGCCACCGGGTTGAAGAAGTGCATGCCGACGACGCGCTCGGGGTGCACGAGCTCGGCCCCCATCTCCGTGACCGAGAGCGACGACGTGTTCGTCGCGAGCACGCACTCGGGCGAGACGACCTGCTCGAGTTCGGCGAACACCTCCTTCTTCACTTCCATCTCCTCGAAGACCGCCTCGAGCACGAGGTCGCACCCGGCGAAGACGTCCCAGCCGGTGCCGCCCGTGACGATCGAGCCGAGGAAGCGCGCCTTTCCTTCGGCGAGGCGGCCGCGCTTCGCGAGATCGTCGAGCTCCTCGTGGATCCACGCGATCCCCTCGTCGACCTGTTCCTGCGTCAGGTCGCGCAGCACGATCGGCACCTCGAGCCGCCGGAGGAAGAGGAGCGCGAGCTGGCGTGCCATGAGGCCTGCACCGACGAGGCCCACCTTCTGCACGCGCCGAGGCTCGGCGTCAGGCATCCCGACGCCTCGCTTCGCGCGGCGCTCGACGAGGTTGAACGCGTAGACGGATGCCTGCGCCTCCGGGCCGGGGAGGAGGTCCGCGAGGGCATCCTCCTCGGCCCGGTAGCCGACTTCGAGCGGCCACGTCGCGGCGCCTTCGATGAGGTCGAGCGCGCGGTACGGCGCCGGCGTCGCGCCGTGCACCTGGCCGTCGAGACGGGAGCGTGCCTTGCGGCATACCTCGGCGACGTCCGAGAGATCGGCTGCGGGTCGACGCTTGTCCGCTCCCTCCTCGACCCTGTCGAGCAGGAACGCGAGGGATTCGTCGAGGAACTCGACCGGCTCGAAGCACGCGTCGGCGTAGCCGCCTTCGAAGGCCTGCTGCGCGTTCAGCATGCGGTTCTGCCGCAGCGGGTTCTCGACGATGAACTTGACCGCGGCCTCGGCGCCGACGAGCTGCGGGACGAGCTGAGTTCCACCCCAGCCGGGGATCAGGCCGAGGAAGACTTCGGGGCAGGCGAAGTGGCGTACGGACGAGGCGATCGTCCGGTAGTCGCAGTGCAGTGCGATCTCCACTCCACCGCCGAGCGCCGCACCGTTGATTGCGGCGACCGTGACGAACGGAAGCTCGCGGATGCGGCTGAACAGCTCGTGCCCCGCCTGCCCGCCGAGCCGTGCTCGGTCCGGCGTGATCTCCCCGAACTCGCCGATGTCGGCGCCGACGGCGAAGACGAAGGGCTTGCCCGTGAGCAGCAGCCCGCGCCAGTCGCCCGTGCGCAGCTGGTCGAGGACGCCTGCGAGCGAGCGAAGCGCCGCCTCGCCGAACGTGTTGGGCCTCGTCCAGTCCTCGCCGTTGTCGATCGTCACGAGCGCGACCGGGCCGGCGCGCGTCGGGACCTTCTGGAGCTTGAACTGCGTGGGGCTGCTAGCCACTGGTCTGCAGGTTCTCCCAGAGGATCGCGGCACCCATGCCGAGGCCGATGCAGAGGGCGGTGAGGCCGTAGCGTGACCGGGGCCGCTCGCGGAAGCCGCGCGCGAGCTGAGCCATGAGCCTGACCCCGGTTGCGGCGAGGGGGTGGCCACATGCGATTGCGCCGCCGTACGGGTTGAGGCGCGGATCGTCGGGCGCCACTCCGACGCCGTCGCACCACGTGAGCACCTGGACGGCGAACGGCTCGTTGAGCTCGAAGAGGTCGACATCGTCGATGCCGAGTCCTGCGCGCTCGAGTACCCGCTTGGTAGCGGGCACCGGACCCAGACCCATGAGGTGCGGCTCGACGCCGGCGTAGGCGAAGCCGACGAGCCGCAGCTTCGGCTCGAGGCCGAGCTCGGCTGCCGCATCGGCCGATGTGATCAGGGCTGCTGTCGCGCCGTCGGTGAGACCCGCCGAGTTACCCGCCGTGACGCGCCCGCCAGCCCGAAATGGCGTGCGCAGATTCGCGAGCGCTTCCATCGTCGTGTCCGGACGGAGGAACTCGTCGCGGTCGGCGACCTTCCAGCCGTCGTCCGAGAAGACCGACATCGGGACGACGATGTCGTCCATCACGCCGTCGTCCCACGCCTTGCCTGCGCGGCGCTGGGACTCGATTGCGTAGGCGTCCGCCGCCTCCTTCGTCAGGTGCGGGAAGGTGTCGTGGAGGTTCTCGGCCGTCTGTCCCATCACGGCCGCCGACTCGTCGATGAGCCGCTCGGAGACGAAGCGCGGGTTGAAGTCGACCTCCTCGCCCATCGGGTGGTGGCCCATGTGCTCGACGCCGCCGACGAGGACGACGTCGGCTGCGCCCATCGCAATCTCGCCCGCGCCGGCAGTCGTCGCGGTCAGCGCGCCCGCACACATACGGTCGACGGCGAAGCCGGGCACCGTGGCGGGAAGTCCTGCGAGGAGGGCCACCTCGCGGCCGAGGGTCAGGCCCTGGTCGCCGACCTGCGCGGTCGCGGCGAAGACGACGTCATCGACGCGCTCCGGTGGGAGCGTCGGATTGCGCCTGAGAAGCTCGCGGAGGGCCTTGACCGCCATGTCGTCCGCTCGTGTCCTTGCGAAGAGGCCGTCGGGCGTGGCGCGGCCGAATGCGGTGCGCACACCATCCACGTAGACGACATCACGGAGCTCGGGCACGGGCGAGACGATACTTTCGGCAGCGATGACCGACTGGGAGGAACGGGCCGCTTCGGCACGCGCACGGTTCGAGGACGGCGAGGCTCGTCTCCCCGACGACGCCGACGAGCGGCAACGCCAGCTGACGCGTATGGGGAACGTCGCCTGGTCGGCAGGCCTCTCGCTGCTCATGCTCGGGCGGCGCGAAGAGGCACGCGAGTGGCTACTTCGTTCGGCCGAGACCTATCGTCGAAGCTGGGAGGGCGCGCCACCGGGAAGCTGGGGTAGGCCGCTCGGCGCCCTGAAGTGCCGGCTCATCGCCGAGGACATCGAGGGAGCACGAGAGGACGCAAGGTGGGCGTTGGCCGCGGACGCCGCCGGCTCGGAGAGCCAGATCGGGCGCTACACCGCGGCGTTGGCTCACCTCGTGCTCGGACAGGACGAAGATGCTGCCCTGGCGGTGGCAACGCTCCCGGGCGCCGAGCACATCCCGCCAGCGGTGGGGGAAGCGCTGGCAGCGCTGATCTCGCGCGACGCGCCAGCATACGAGGCGGCGATCCGCGCGCTCGTCGCGGACTTCGAGGCGCGCGAGGCGTATCTCGAGGACACGCCGGTCGCCGACACCGTGCTCGCGCTGCAGGCCCTCGCCGCCGAGCGCTGGATCGTCCTCGAGCTCACGTCACCACTCCTTCCCGGAGCGCCGGTTCAGCGGATGGGATGACGAGCCGGAACGAGGCAACTTATGATCACGCGGGCGAGCGATGTCGGCGCGTAACGACAGATGGAGTGTCCTCGTCGAGCTCGGCATCGTCACCGGGCTCGCCGGCCAAATCGTCGACAGGCAGGTTTCGCCGCTCGGCCTGACCCCTGTGCACTTCGGGCTGCTCTCGGTGGTGTCTGCACTCGGGCCGATCACGCCGACGAAGCTGGAACGCGCCAGCGGACTGCTTCCGACCACTCTGCGGGAGCGACTTCAAGTGCTCGAGCGTGGTGGCTTCGTGCACCGGGTCTCGAATCCGCGGGATCGGAGGTCGCACTTCGTGGAGATCACATCTGACGGCGTTGCCTTGATGCGTCAGGCGAGGTCGGCGGTCCGGGAGATCGAGGGGGACCTCTCTCGCGTCCTCGGGCGCAGCGTGGAGGAGTATCGGCCGCTGCTCGAGCAACTCCGCGCTGCGCAGCTTGCGGTACTCGAGGGAGTCGCGGAGCCGTCGGCGGAATCCGGCGGCGGCGAGGCCGACTAGCCGAGACGAAGGCGATCGCGCCCCGCCGACGAGGTTGGGACCGGGAGCGCTGTGCGACCGGACTTCAGGGCTCGCCGGCGGCCAACTCGCGGGCCCGCACCATGGCGGCCTGGATCGCGTTGAGGAAGGCAGCGCGGACGCCGGCCATCTCGAGCTCGCGGATCGCGGCGATCGTCGTGCCGCCCGGCGACGTGACCATCTCGCGGAGCTCCACGGGGTGCATCTTCTCGTCACGGAGCTGCTTCGCGGTACCGAGCATCGTCTGGACGACGAGCTGCGTCGAGATCTCGCGGGAGAGGCCGAGCAGGATCCCTGCCTCGATCATCGCCTCCGCGAGAAGAGCGAAGTACGCAGGCCCGGAACCCGAGACGGCGGTGATCGCATCCATTGCCGCCTCCGGAACGCGCACCACGGCACCGAGGTGGGAGAGCGCCTCCTCGGCGAGGTCGAGATGGGCGTCGCCGGCGTGCGAGCCCGCCGCGAGCCCGGCAATGCCTTCGTGAACGGTCGACGGCGTGTTCGGCATCGCCCGGACAACGGGCACCCCTGCAGAGAGCCTGCCTTCGATTCTCGACGTCGGGATCGCCGCGGCGATCGAGAGGACGGTCTGTTCGGGGACGATCAGGGTGCCGATCTCCGCGAGCAGCGTCTCGATGTCCTGCGGCTTGACTGCGATGACGATGAGCGAGGCGCCGGTGGCCGCGTCGTGATTCGACAGGGTTGCGTCGACGCCGTAGCGCTCACGCAGCTCGGCGACGCGCTCCGCTCGGCGCGTCGTCGCCGCGACTTCGGACGGCTCGCGCCAGTCGGACGAAAGCAGACCGGAGATGAGGGACTCGCCGATGCGTCCGGCCCCGAGGATGGCGATCTTGCGGCTGCCGACCATCCGCGGAGTGTACGGCGGCTCAGGCAGCGGATCGCACGAGCTTGGCGCGATTCATGCTCGCGCCCGGGACGAGGCCTCGCTTGAACCCCTGGAGCAAGAAGATGCTCGCGAGTCCTTGCCACTCCCCGTACGGCGCGAGCAGCTCGGCCGTCTCGCCCGGTTCGGGCCAGCGGCGCCTGAGCGAGGCGAGAAGCTTCACGAGCGTGAGGTCGTCCACGATCCCGGCGTCGTAGCGGCCGAGGCCCTGCAGCGCAATGACACCGACGGTCCACGGGCCGACACCGCGCTCACGACCGAGACGTGCGAGCGCGTCGTCTTTCCCCCGCAGCCCCTCGAGGTCGATCGTCCGTGCGAGGCGTGCGAGCGTCGCGGCGCGCGACGCGGCCAGACCGCACGCCGTGATGCGGGCAGGCGAGAGCGAGGCGAGCGCGCTTCGGCTCGGCGGATCCTCGCCTCCTGCCCGGATGATCGCGCGCTCGATCTGGAGCGCCCTGCTTGCCTGAATCAGCTGACCGCAGACCGCTCGGATCGTCGCGTGCGTGACCGTCGGCCGGCGGCGTGGCCGCATCCCGCGGAAGCGGCGTACCGACGGACCGAGCAGTGGATCGTGTGCGAAGCGGCGGTGGAACTCCGACGTGTCGTCGTCGAGCGCGAGGACGAATCGCGCCTCTTCGACGGCCCGCTCGCAGGAGGCTCGAACGGCGACGCTGCCGTCCGACCGCTGCTGCGCCGAGGCCCAGCGTCCCTCGGGGAGCGCGGACGTCCACGAGCCCCCATAGGTCAGTCGAAGCGAATACGGACGGGTCGGGCGGAGGACTGCTTCGACCATCGGGCGAGCCTACCCGCGCGCCTGGACCGGATACTTCCACGACAGATGCGGTTCGTCGATTCGATCTCCCTGCGCTCGCGCGAGCGGAAGCTCCGGCTCTTCCTCGACGAACTCCGGCCCACGGAAGAGACCACGGTGCTCGATGTTGGGGCCGACGAGCTCGGCTTCGGCGACGGCGGTGGCTGCGGAACGCTCAACTTCTTCGAAGAGCGCTACCCGTGGCCGGAGCGGATCACCGCCCTCGGACTTCAAGACGGGGCGGGCTTCCGTGCTCGCTATCCGCAAATCACGTACGTGCAGGGGGACGCGTGCGCGCTGCCCTTCGGTGACGGTGCGTTCGACATCGTCTTCTCGAACGCGGTGATCGAGCACGTCGGCGGTCGCGACCGACAACGGCAGCTCGTCTCGGAGGCACTGCGCGTCGGGCGGCGTGTCTTCCTCACGACGCCGAACCGGCGCTTTCCGGTCGAGGTGCATACGCGCCTCCCGCTCGTCCACTGGCTCCCCGATTCGATTGCACACCGGGCCTACCGGGCCGTCGGCAAGGAGGACGCGACCGATGTGCGGCTCTTGACCAGGCGGAGCTTCACCACCCTCTTCCCCGGTCGCGTCCGCATCGTCAATCTCGGCCTGACGTTGGTGGCGATCGTCGATTAGCGCGCGCGCTGTCACAGGTGTCCTCGTGGGCGTGCTCGTCGTGGGTCTCGTCGTCCACAACGTCGCCATGGCGCAACTGTGGGACCTCGGCCTCCGTGGAAATGCGCTCGACGTAGTCGCCGCGTGGAAAGAGGCGCTGCTCCTCGTGGCGCTGCTCGTCGTCGCGTGGCGCGTGCGCCGTTTCCCAGCGGTGAAAGCCGCGGACGTGCTCGCGCTCTCCTATACGGCCGTGATCCTCGTCTACTGGCTGATCCCGCAGGATGTCCTCGGAGGCGAGGCGACAGCGCGCGGTGAGCTTCTCGCCCTGCGCCACCACCTCTTCCCTGTTGCCGCCTACGCGCTCGGTCGCCTCATGGCGTGGGCGTGGGAGGAGCGTGGCCGGATGGGGGCGCTCATCGTGCTCTCGGCCACGATCGTCGCCGTCGTCGGACTCGTCGACCTCGCCTTCGTGTCGCTGCAGGCGTGGCGAGAGTCGGGCGTACCGGGGTGGTACCGGGAGCAGCTCGGGCTCGAGTACGAGGGCCTCTCGGGGCTCCCGGAGAACTGGGTGTTCAACACGGGTGACGAGGAGAACCCGATCCGGCGGCTCGTGTCCACGTTCCTCTCGCCGCTCGCGAGCGCCTATGTACTCGTCGTCGGGCTGATCTTCGTGCTGAGCCGGCCGTTTCGCTGGTGGTGGGGTCTGCTCGCGCTCCTCTTCTACGGCGCGCTCCTCTACACGCACACACGCGCCGCGTTCGCGGCGCTCGTGTTCGGGCTCGTCGTGCTCGCGATCGCCCAACGTCGTGCCGCTCCGGCTGCGATCGCCGCCACCACCGTGGTGGTCGGCGCGCTGTTCCTGGTCGCGTACCCGACGATCGGGGTGTCGACGAGCTACACGCCGACGGAGCTCGAGTGGCTCCGCGAGAACGCCGAGCAGGAGGGCGACGAGACGGACGATCCCCTCTCGGGCGACGACGCATCGACGGAGAGCCACTGGCGGAACCTGCGTGAGGGCGTGCGCGTCGTCGCCGAGCACCCCCAGGGCTATGGGCTCGGGAACGCGGGCGTGGTTGCGAAGCGCACCGGGGTGGAGATCCGCGCCGGCGAGTCGACGTACACGGAGCTCGGGGTCGACGCCGGTGTCGCGGGCATGGCGGCCTTCATGTTGTGGAGCCTGGTCGTGTTCGCCGGGTTGTGGGGGCGCAAGGCCTGGCTGGCGGCGTCGTTCGCGACGGTGCTCGTGCTCGGTCTCCAGACCGACGTGATCGGCATTCACTGGCTCGCTTTCACGATCTGGGCGGCTGCGGGCCTCGCACTCGGCACGCCGCGCTCGCCCGGCCAGCCGGCAGAGCCCTAGCGCATCTCAAGCAGTCGCGGGGAGTGCCGCCGGGTCTGCGTCTCCAGGTCGGCGAGGGCACGCGTGTGGCCGGCTCCGGGACTAGTCTTGCCCGATGAGCGAGTCGATCGATCCGCGCGTCGACATCGGGCACGTCCACTTGAAGGTGTCGGATCTCCAGCGTTCGCTCGACTTCTACGTCGGGGTCCTCGGCTTCGAGGTGCAGGGGCGGTATGGGACGCAGGCGGCATTCATCTCCGCGGGTGGATACCACCACCACATCGGACTCAACACGTGGGAGTCCCACGGCGGCACGCCGCCGCCGCACGGACACACGGGGCTCTATCACGCGGCGATCCGCTACCCGGATCGAAAGACGCTTGCCGACGCGCTCCGCCGGCTCGTCGAGGCCGGGATCCAGCTCGACGGCGCCGCCGACCACGGCGTGAGCGAGGCGTTGTATCTCCGGGATCCGGATGGCAACGGCCTCGAGCTCTACCGCGACCGCCCCAGGGGCGAGTGGCCGCAAAACGACGACGGGTCCCTCGGCATCGTCACAGAGCCACTCGATGTCAACGCGCTGCTCGGCGAGGCCCCGTAAGGCCGTTTCGCTGCTAAGGTTCCGCCCGGTAATCAAGAGCGAGTCCGGTTCGCGCGCTGCGCCTTCCTCGCCCGTTCGTGATCTTGGTAAGGGAGGTGTTTTCTATGGCAACTGGAACCGTTAAGTGGTTCAACGACAGCAAGGGGTACGGCTTCATCACCCCGGATGAGGGCTCGAAGGATCTCTTCGTGCACTTCAGCAACATCGCTGGTGATGGGTTCAAGAGCCTTTCCGAGGGTTCGCGCGTCGAGTTCGAGCCGCGCGAAGGTCAGAAGGGCCCCGAGGCGACGAACGTCATCCCCGTCGCGTCGTAGCGAATTGAGAGACGTGGCCGCCCGGAGATCCGGGTGGCCACGGCCTCTCCCCAAGACAAGGAGCTCTGCATGAAAGAGAAGGAAGAGAAGCTCGAAGTCGAGGGTGAGGTCATCGAGGCCCTCCGTAGCCGGATGTTCCGCGTTCGGCTCGACAACGGGCACGAGGCGCTGGGCTACATGGGGGGCAGGATGAAGCGCTATCGCATCAGGGTGTTTCCGGGCGATCGCGTACGCATCGAGCTGTCCTCGTACGACCTGACCCGCGGTCGCATCGTCTACCGGCTCAGCTGAGGGAGGTGCGCGGCCTCTCCGCCGCGTGCGCTATACCTCGACTGTGACCGTCTCGAAGCCCGTCGAGCACCTCGAACGGGTCGTCATCCGCTTCGCGGGCGACTCGGGTGACGGGATGCAGCTCACGGGTGACCGCTTCACGTCGGAGACGGCGGTCTTCGGGAACGATCTGGCGACGCTTCCGGACTTCCCGGCGGAGATCCGCGCGCCAGCCGGATCGCTTCCCGGAGTGTCCGGGTTCCAGGTGCACTTCGCCGACCACGACATCCTCACGCCGGGCGACCAGCCGAGCGTTCTCGTCGCGATGAATCCCGCCGCGCTCAAGGTGAACCTCGCCGACCTTGCGAAAGGCGGGATGGTCATCGTCAACACCGACGCGTTCAACGATCGCAACCTGCAGAAGGCCGGTTACGCCGCGAATCCGCTCGAGGACGGCTCGCTCGCCGACTTCCACGTGCACCCGGTGGCCCTGTCGTCGATGACGGTCGAGGCGCTGAAGGGAATCGAGGGCGTCACCTCGCGCGAGGCGGAGCGCTCGAAGAACTTCTTCGCGCTGGGGCTCATGTCGTGGCTCTACCACCGGCCGATCGAGGGGACGCTCGGCTTCATCGAGACGAAGTTCGCGAAGCGCCCCGAGATCGTCGAGGCGAACACGAAGGCGTTCAAGGCCGGCTGGAACTACGGGGAGACGTCGGAGGACTTCGCCAGCTCGTACGAAATCGCACCGGCGAAGGCGGCGCCCGGGACGTACCGCCAGGTCTCCGGGAACACCGCGCTCACGTACGGCCTGATCGCGGCGAGCAAGCTCTCGGGTCTGCCGCTCTTTCTCGGCGCCTACCCGATCACGCCGGCCTCGGACGTCCTCGAGCAGCTCGCCGCGCTCAAGCACTTCGGGGTGCGCACGTTCCAGGCCGAGGACGAGATCGCGGCCTCGGGCGCTGCACTCGGCGCCGCGTTCGGCGGAGCGCTCGGAGTGACGACCTCGGCGGGGCCGGGCATCGTCCTCAAGTCCGAGACGGTGGGCCTCGCCGTGACGCTCGAGCTGCCGCTGCTCGTCGTCGACGTGCAGCGTGCGGGTCCGTCGACCGGGATGCCGACGAAGCCGGAGCAGGCCGATCTGCTCATGGTGCTCTTCGGGCGCAACTCGGAATCGCCGGTGCCGGTCGTCGCGGCGTCTACGCCGTCGGGCTGCTTCGACGCGGCAATCGAGGCGGCACGAATCGCCGTCAAGTACCGCACTCCGGTCTTTCTCCTCTCCGACGCGTACCTCGCGAACGGCTCCGAGCCGTGGCTCATCCCCGACGTTTCCACGTTGCCGGACATTTCGACGACGTTCGCGACGTCGCCAAACGACGGTGACCAGTTCCTCCCGTACAAGCGCGACCCGGCGACGCTCGCGCGACCGTGGGCGATCCCGGGCACGCCTGGGCTCGAGCACCGGATCGGCGGCCTCGAGAAAGAGGACGAGACCGGCAATGTGTCCTACGACCCGGAGAACCACGATCGGATGGTGCGGCTGCGCGCGGCGAAGGTTGCCGGCATCGCGGCAGACATCCCCGAGCTCGAGGTCGACGATCCCGACGGCGCCGACACGCTCGTGCTCGGCTGGGGCTCCACCTACGGTGCGATCGGGGCGGCGGCGCGGCGGGTCAGGGCGGACGGACGGAGAGTCGCGACAGCGCACCTCACGCACCTCAATCCGTTTCCGCGCAACACGGGCGAGGTCGTCCGCGCGTACGACAAGGTGCTCGTGCCTGAGCTGAACCTCGGTCAGCTGCGGATGCTGTTGCGCGCGGAGTATCTCGTCGACGCCGTGGGGTACAACAAGGTGCGCGGGCGGCCGTTCCGAGCGACAGAGCTGGCGGACGCGATCACGGCCCTGGTGGATCAGTGAGCGACGGCAACGGCAACCTCGTCCAGCTCACCGCGAAGGACTTCAAGTCCGACCAGGAGGTGCGCTGGTGCCCCGGCTGCGGGGACTACGCGATCCTCAACGTCATCCAGGGCTTCATGCCGGAGCTCGGCCTCGAGCGCGAGCGGATCGTGTTCGTCTCGGGGATCGGCTGCGCTGCGCGCTTCCCGTACTACATGCAGACCTACGGCATGCACTCGATTCATGGCCGCGCGCCGGCGATCGCGACGGGGCTCGCGGTCACGCGGCCCGACCTCTCCGTCTGGGTCGTGACCGGCGACGGCGATGCGCTGTCGATCGGAGGGAACCACCTCATCCACGCGCTGCGCCGCAACGTCAACCTCAAGATCCTCCTCTTCAACAACCGCATCTACGGTCTCACGAAGGGGCAGTACTCCCCGACCTCGGAGCTCGGGAAGGTCACGAAGTCGACGCCCTACGGCTCGCTCGACCACCCGTTCAATCCGCTCTCGATAGCGATCGGGGCAGAGGCGTCGTTCGTCGCGCGGGCGATCGACACCGACAAGAAGGGCCTCACCGACGTGCTCTACGCCGCGGCGCGACATCGTGGCTCGGCGTTCGTCGAGATCCTCCAGAACTGCAACATCTACAACGACGGCGCGTTCGACGTCGTCCGCAACAACAAGGCGAATCGGATCTACCTGCAGCACGGCGAGCGCATCCGCTTCGGCGAGGAAGGCGAGCGCGGCGTGCAGCAGTACCCAGACGGCTCGCTGCGCGTCGTCGACGTCGCGGAGGCAGGGGAGAACTCGCTCCTCGTCCACGACACCGAGCATCCGCAGGCGAGCCTCGCCTTCGCGCTCTCGCGCCTCACCTGGGAGACCGACGGCGCGGTGCCTCTAGGCGTCTTCCGCGCCCTCGAGCAGCCGGTCTACGACGATCTCATGACCGAGCAGCTCGACGCCGCGCGAGAGAGCCGGGGCGAGGGAGACCTCGAAGCTCTGCTCCGCTCCGGCGATATGTGGACGGTCGCCGGCTAGCGCTCGGCGAGAAACCTGACGATCCGCTCGGCGATCTCCTCGCCCTTCTCTTCCTGCAGGAAGTGCCCCGCCCCGGCGATCGTCTCGGCAGGGCCGCAGCCGGGAATCCACTCGGCCATCCGCTCCGCGGCGCGCGGCGTGAAGATCGGGTCGGAGTCGGAGAAGAGGACGAGCGCCGGGCGATCCCACGTCGCGAGTGCCTCGCGCACCTCCGTCATCTTCGCGGCGCTCGGGTGCTCGAGCTCGGTCGGTACGAGCTCGGGAAACGCGAGCACGCCAGCCTTCGACTCGGGCGTCGGGAAGGGCGCGTTGTAGCCATCGACGACCTCGTCCGCGAGCTCGTTGACGCAGGTGATGCGGATCAGCTGGCCGGGAACGATGTCCGTGCCGACACGGCGGACGAACTCCCGGAAGCGCAACCACTCCTCGGACGGCGCGCGACCGGCGCCGACTCCCGTGTTCAGGATCACGAGCCGAGACACACGGTCGGGACGCTCGACGGCGAGGCGGAGGCCGATAGGCCCGCCCCAGTCCTGGACGACGACCGTGACGTCGCTCAGGTCGAGCTCGTCGGTGAAGCGTGCGATCGACTCGAAGTGGAAGTCGTAGGAGTAGTCCTCGATCCGGGTCGGCTTGTCGGAGCGGCCGAAGCCGAAGTAGTCCGGCGCGATCGCACGAGCCGCGCCGGAGACGGTCGGGATCATCGTCCGATAGAGGAACGCCCACGTCGGCTCGCCGTGGAGCATGAGCACCGGGGTGCCCTCACCTTCGTCGACGTAATGCATGCGCAGACCGTCCTGCTCGACGTAGTGGGGCTCGAACGAATAGCCCGGCAACCCGTCGAAGCACTCGTCGGGCGTGCGGTAGAGGTCCACGCGGGTCAGCCTATGCGCTCGATCAGGTCGGCCGCCCGCACCGTTCCGGGTGTCGCCCGGACGCGCTCGGCGATACCGGTCATCCGCGTTCGCAGGTGCTCGTCGGCGAGTAGCCGGTCGACGGCGTCCAGCAGCTCGCCGTCCTCGAACTCGTAGGTCTGGAGCCGGATCCCGAAGCCCGTCTCCGCGATGCGCTGCGCGTTGTCGTACTGATCCCAGAAGAGCGGCAGCGCGACCATCGGTTTGCCGAAGTGGAAGCACTCGGTCGTCGTGTTGTTGCCGCCATGGGTGATGACGACATCGGCGAGTGGGAGTAAGGCCGGCTGGGGGAGGAGCTCCTCCCCCCACATGTTTTCGGCGAGCTCGTACTCGGAGGCCTGCGGGCCCTTCGAGACGATGAACCGATGTGGAGCGCGCGAGAGGACATCCACGAGGCGCTTCATCAGGTCGACGTCGGCGGACCCGAGGCTTCCCAGCGAGAGGTAGACGAGTCCGCCGTCGCCCGACGCGATGTGTGCGGGGAGCTCGGCGGTCGCGTCCGAGCGACGCACGCACGTGTCGAGCCGGTGCCACGTCGGCGCAAGCGGGACCTCGCGCGTGTAATCGGCCTCGGCGGGATAGAGGTAGAGGTTGAGCCAGTCGGACTCGTGGACGAACTCTCCGTCCGGGAGGCGACCCGCCCCGCGCTCCTCGCAGAACGCCGCGAACTCGCCGTGCAGATCGGCGATCGCGTGCGCGTAAGCGGCGCGAAACTCGTCCCAGCCCGTGCGGTCGGCGGCCGGATACCCGGAGAAGACGGGCGGGATGGCGGGATCCTTCACCTCGAGCGGGTTGCACGAGACGACCCGCACCCAAGGCCGCCCCGAGTGGTCGATCGCGGGGAAGCACAGGACGTTGTCCTCGACGATCACGTCGGGTCCGACCTCGTCGAATATCTCGCGCAGCCGGTCGTCGGCGTACTGCGCCCCGTCGCACAGCGCGCGCCACGTCGGCTCGATGAACTCCGTCAGCTGCTCGATCGTCGGCTTGCGGAAGACGGGAGCCGTGTCGCGGATGAAGTCCTTCCAGAACTGCCCGGGCTCCTCCTCCACCTCGGGCGGTGGTCCCAGTCGCATGAGCCGCTCCTCGAACCCCTGCGCCTCGAGCGTCCCCGCGAACGACTCCTCGAGCACGAAGACGACGCGATGCCCGCGCTCGACGAGCACCTGGCCGATCCCGACGCAGTTGTTCGTCGGGCCGTAGGCGCCCTCGGGGAAGAAGACGATCGTAGCCACGGGGGGACTCTCTCACGGGCGGTTGTCTTGCGTCAAAGGGAGGAGTAGTGTCGCTTCAGTTTTCTTCGATGAACTCGCAAACTGCTGAAACCGAGCGACTGGACGTCGGAGAGCGTCTACGGGCGATCCGCCGTCTGCGCCGGGCGACGTTGAAGTCCATCGCGGAGCGGGCAGAGCTCTCGGAGAGCTTCCTCAGCCAGGTCGAGCGCGGGCGTGCGAACGCGAGCGTCGCCTCGCTCAAGCGGATCGCGGCCGCCCTCGGCGTGACCGTCGCGGATCTCTTCGAGCCGAACGGTTCGACCGGCAAGCCCCGGGTGCTCCGCCGCGAGGTGCGTCCGAACCTCGCATTCGGCACGCTCGGGCGGAAGTTCATGCTCACGCCTCGACCGCTCGAGTATCTGCAGGTCATCGTCGGCGAGCTGGACGCAGGTGGGTCGACCGGCGACGAGGCGTACACGCACGGCGACTCCGAGGAGCTCCTCGTCGTGCTCGAGGGCGTCGTGTCGCTCCAGCTCGGCGAAGACGTGTTCGAGCTCTCCACAGGCGACTCGATCGACTACCGCTCTTCGACTCCTCACCGCCTCGTGAACGTCGGCGGCGACACGGCGGAGGTGATGTGGATCATCAGTCCACCCAGCTACTGACGGCGGCGAGCGACGCGACCGCTGCGCCGGACGTCGAGCTGCGCGCAGTCACGAAGCGCTTCGGAGCAGTGGCGGCGGTCGACGAGATCGACCTCGACGTGTATCCCGGCGAGTTCCTCTCGCTGCTCGGCCCCTCCGGCTGCGGCAAGACGACGACACTGCGTCTGATCGCGGGTTTCGAGCGCCCGGACGCGGGCGAGGTGCGCATCGGCGGGCAGGACGTCTCGCGTGTGCCCCCCTATCGACGCGACGTGAACACGGTCTTCCAGTCATACGCTCTCTTTCCGCATCTGAGCGTGCTCGACAACGTCGCGTACGGGCTCAAGCAGCGTCGGCTCGGGAAGGCCGAGCGGCGCGCGCGTGCGATCGAGATGCTCGCGCTCGTCCGGCTCGAAGGGCTCGAGGGACGCAAGCCGCGGCAGCTCTCGGGCGGTCAGCAGCAGCGCGTCGCGCTCGCGCGCGCCCTCGTCATGCATCCGCGCGTCCTCCTGCTCGACGAGCCGCTCGGCGCGCTCGACCTGAAGGTGCGCAAGGAGCTGCAGATCGAGCTCAAGCGGATTCAGGTGGAGATCGGCATCACGTTCGTCTACGTGACGCACGACCAGGAGGAAGCCCTCGCGATGTCCGACCGCGTCGTCGTCATGAACGGCGGTCGGATCGAGCAGATCGGGCCGCCGCACGAGATCTACGACAGCCCGGCGACGGAGTGGATCGCAGGGTTCATCGGCGACACGAACTTCATTCGCCGGAACGGACATGCGGTCGCGGTGCGACCGGAGCGACTGCGGGTTGTCGAGGACGGCGCTGGCCTCCCGGGAACCGTGGTCACGAGGATGGTCATCGGCCCGGCGGTGCAGTGCGTCGTCCGGCTCGACGACGGTCAGGAGGTGCTGGCGCGGCAGCAGCGATCAGGGCTCCGAGAGGGCATCGAGGCTCTCGGAGAAGGCGAGCGCGTCGCGGTCTCGTGGGCCGAGGACGAGGCTCTCGAATTCAACGAAGGAGGGAACGAATGAGTGACGAGCTCATGACGTGGGAGCGGCCCGTCAGCCGACGTGGCTTCGTCGCCGGCGCCACTGCGGCGGCGTTTGCGGCGGCCGGTCTCGGGCGGTTCGGCGCGGAGGATGCGTTCGCGGCGACCGACCAGTCGGGAACGCTGTTCTATTACAACTGGGCGCAGTACGTGAACCCGAAGACGTACACGGAGTTCACGAAGGCGACCGGGATCAAGGTCAAGAAGGGGTTCTACGACTCGAACGAGACGCTCGCCGCCAAGCTCCGCGGCGGAGCTCGCGGCTATGACCTCGTGTGTCCGACCGGATACATGACCAAGGAGCTCATCGCCGAGAAGAGGCTGCTCCCGCTCGACTGGTCGAAGCTCCCGAACGTACGCAAGAACGTCGACGCGAAGTTCCGGCGGACGGGCGACGATCCGAAGGGCACCTATTCGGTCGTCAAGGACTGGGGCACGACCGGGTTCATGTATCGGACCGACAAGATCAAGGAACGCCCGACGACGTGGAAAGAGTTCGTCGCCCTCACGAAGAAGTACGGCAAGACGACGATGGTCGACTCGTCACCGGAGGTGGTCGGCTCGATCGCGACGATGCTCGGCTACTCGTACAACACCGAGAACCAAAAGGAGCTCGACCAGGTGAAGAAGGTCCTACTCGACCTGAAGCCACACGTCGTTGCGCTGCACTCGTCGAACTACGACTCGCTCATCGCCAGGGGGCAAGCCTGGATGGGCCTCGGCTGGAATGGCGACGGTCTCGCTCTCGCAACGAAGCTCAAGGGCAAGGCGAAGTACGTCGTCGCGAAGGAGGGCGGCGAGATCTGGATC
>Ga0075343_1000098_pt1 | contig 16193 bp, 19 predicted proteins | sample RushOxbow_ThreeS_2_FD_120072 | JGI IMG/M metagenome (GOLD analysis project Ga0075343, IMG submission 120072) | Natural and restored wetland microbial communities from the San Francisco Bay, California, USA, that impact long-term carbon... | ecosystem: Environmental > Terrestrial > Soil >...
GCGACTCGAGCCGCGCGAGCTCCTCGGCGTTCTCGTCGATGACGTCCGCGAGCTTGAGGAGAAGCTCCATGCGGTCCTTCGGCGTCTTCGACTGCCACTCGTCCCACGCCTTGCGCGCTGCGTGGACCGCCCGCTCGACATCTTCGGCGGTGCCGCGCGGCACCTCGGCGATCACTTCACCGGTCGCGGGGTTCAGAACCTCCATGGTCTCGCCGGACGACGACTCGACAAACTCACCCGCGATGAACTGCTTCTGCTGCGTTACCGAAACGCTCACACGACCTCCGATCCGGGAATCTTCGGCGGAGCGTATCTCTGTCGCGTTCGCTGCGACAAGCGCCTGCGTTCGTGTAGAACGCTTCGGCCGTGAGGATCCTCGTCGTCGGAACAGGTGGTGTCGGCTCGGCCTTCGCGCAGATAGCGAAGCGACGCACGTTCTTCGAGCACTGCGCGCTGGCGGATTACGACTCGGCGCGACCTGCCCAAGTGGTCTCCGAGCTCGATGACAGACGCTTCTCGGCGCACGCGATCGACGCGTCGTCGAAAGATGCGGTCGTCGCGCTCATCCGCGAGACCCGGGCGGACGCGGTGCTGAACTCGGTCGACCCGCTCTTCAACGTCCCGGTCTTCGACGCGTGTTTCGAAGCCGGCGTGACGTACCTCGACATGGCGATGACGCTTTCCGAGCCACACGCGACGAACCCCTTCGAGGAAGTCGGGATCAAGCTCGGCGACTACCAGTTCGAGCGCGCGCAGGCGTGGGAGGAAAAGGGTCTGCTAGCGCTCGTCGGGATCGGGATCGAGCCCGGAGCGGCTGATGTGTTCGCGCGCTACGCCGCCGACGAGCTTTTCTCCGAGATCGACGAGATCGGCATCCGCGACGGCGCGAACCTCGTCGTCGAGGGCTACGACTTCGCGCCGACCTTCTCGATCTGGACGACGATCGAGGAGTGCCTCAACCCGCCGGTGATCTGGGAGGCGGAACGTGGCTGGTTCACGACGGCACCGTTCTCCGAGCCCGAGGTCTTCGACTTCCCCGAGGGAATCGGGCCTGTCGAGTGCGTGAACGTCGAGCACGAGGAGGTGCTCCTCGTTCCGCGCTGGATCGAGTGCAAGCGCGTCACCTTCAAATACGGACTTGGCGACGAGTTCATCGAGGTGCTGAAGACGCTGAACAAACTCGGGCTCGACTCGAAGGAGTCGATCCGGGTGAAAGGCGTCGACATCGCGCCGCGCGCCGTCGTGGCGGCAGCGCTGCCGGACCCGGCGACACTGGGGGACCGCATGACGGGAAAGACGTGCGCGGGCACGCTCGTCACCGGTCTCGGCAAGGACGGTGCGCCGCGGAAGACCTACCTCTACCACGTCGCCGACAACGAAACGACGATGCGCGAGTACGGCTCGCAGGCGGTCGTCTGGCAGACCGCGATCAACCCCGTGATAGCTCTCGAGCTGCTCGCGTCGGGCGCGTGGAAGGGCGTTGGCGTCCTCGGCCCGGAGGCGTTCCCGCCGCAGCCTTTCCTCGACAAGCTCGCCGAGTACGGCGCCCCGCACGGCGTCCTCGAGCTCTGAGGCGGTCGATTACTTCCGCCGCCGTTCGTCGTCTAAGCAGTGATGCGATCTAGGATCGAACCGTGCCGGTCGTGAGGCTTCGGGCTCCGCTGTCGGAGCTCGCGGGTGGAAAGCGGGAGCTCGACCTCGCCGGCTCGACCGTTGCCGAAGTGCTGCGCTCGCTCGAGCGCGAGCACCCCGACACGCGAGGCTGGATCCTCGACGAGCGCGGGGCGATCCGGGAGCACATCAACGTCTTCGTGAACAAGGAGTACGGCAAGGAGGACACGGCGGTGACGGACGCCGACCTTCTCCACGTCATCCCCGCGATCTCAGGAGGGTAGGAAGTGACCGAGCTTCTGATCGGTACGAAGAAGGGCCTGTTCGTGCTCGAGGGCGACGGCGCAGCGTTCGAGATCACGTCGCGACACTTCGCCGGGGAGCCGGTCGAGTTCGCGACGCGCGACCGCCGTACCGGACGCACGTTCGCGTGCGTGACCTCGGCCTTCTACGGGCCGAAGATCTTCTACGTGGACGACCTCGCAGCCGAGTGGCAGCAGGCAGGCGGCGTCGAGCTTCCCGAAGACGCGGAGAAGCCGCTCGAGCGCCTGTGGACGATCGTCCCGGCCGAGGACGGAGGTCACCTCTACGCCGGCGGCGCCCCTGGAATCCTGTTCGAGAGCCACGATGACGGCGCGAGTTGGCAGCTGAACAAGGCGTTCTGGGAGCAGCCGACGCGCCCCGAGTGGAGCCCGGGCGCGGGCGGCATGTGCATGCACTCGATCGCGACATGGCCCGGCGATCCAAAGCGTGTGGCTCTCGCGATCTCGGCCGTCGGTGTCTGGCTCACCGACGACGGCGGGGAGACCTGGCGCAACGGGAACAGGAACCTCTACCCGCGCTACATGCCCGAGGAGGCGCGCGAGGAGACGCTCACGCTCTGCGTCCACAACATGCACCGGGCGCCGAAGCAGCCGGACCGCCTCTTCATGCAGTTCCACGGCGGGGTCTATCGCTCGGACGACGCGGGCGAGTCGTGGATCTCGATCGCGGACGGCCTACCCTCCGACTTCGGGTTCCCGATGGTGATCGACCCGGACGATCCGGACTCCGCGTACGTCATCCCGCTCGTCGCCGACATGGATCGCACGACACCGGACGGGAAGGTGCGCGTGTACGAGACGCGCGACGCCGGCGCGACATGGACTGCGCGCGGCGCAGGTCTCCCGTCCGAGGACGCGTACCTCACGATCCTCCGGCAGGCGTTCTGCGGCGAAGGTTCCGGGGCATCGATGGCCCTCTACTTCGGCGCGACCTCGGGCGACGTCTTCGGCTCGCGCGACGCGGGGAAGACGTGGTTCACGGCCGCGACGAAGCTGCCGCCCGTCCACTCCGTGCGCGCGGCCTAGAGACCTAGAGGCCTCGAGACTCGACGAAGGTCGGGGAGATGCGCACCGTCACGCGCGTCTCCCCTTCGCGGTGGGACATGTACCTCTCGTGACCGCGGTACTTCCGCGCCAGCCGGTCGATCTGCTCGTCCGCGCCCTCCTCCGTCAGGGTCGCCGTCCCGGTGATCCCGAGCCAGCGCAGCTCGTCGTTCGGATCGACGATGACGAGCGACACGCGTGGGTCGGCGGCGAGGTTGCGCGGCTTGACCCGCGGCCAGGCGGTGTTGACGGAGACGCCCTCGTCGTCGACGTCGACCCACAGCGGGGTCGAGTGCGGGGATCCGTCGGGGCGAAGCGTCGTGACGACGGCGATGTACGGGTTCTCGAGGAAGGCCCGGTGCTCGGGCGCGAGCTCCTTCACGAGATCGCGACCATGCGGTCGATCGCCCCACGCGCCCGCTCGGCGATCTCCCTCGGCACCGTGACCTCGTACTGCCAGTCGCGCAACGAGTCGCGCAGCTTCGGCAGCGTGATCATCTTCATGTAGCGACAGATCGCCCGCTCCGAGACGGCCTCGAAGCGCTTCTCGGGCGCCTCCTTCTTGAGGCGATGGAGGATCCCGGTCTCGGTGGCGACGAGGAACCGGCTCTTCTCCGAGCCCTTCGCGAACTTGATCATCCCCTCGGTCGAGAGGATGTGCGTGTTGTCGCCGCCGAACGCCATGCACTGGCTCGCGCACCCGCACTCGGGGTGGACGAGGAAGTCGGCATCGGGGTTCTCGTCCTGCATCCGCTTGATGTCCTGCGGGCGGATACCGGCGTGCACGTGGCACTCCCCCATCCATATCCGCAGCTTCCGCCCCGTGACCTTCTCGAGCCACAGTCCGAGGAACATGTCGGGGAGGAACAGGATCTCGGTGTCCTCTGGAATGGACTCGATGACGCCCTTCGCATTCCCCGACGTGCAGCAGTAGTCCGATTCGGCCTTCACCTCGGCGGTCGTGTTCACATAGGAGACCACCACCGCACCGGGGTTCTCGGCCTTCCACACCCGGAGCTGGTCGGCGGAGATCGACGCGGCGAGCGAGCAGCCGGCATCGAGGTCGGGGATGAGCACGGTCTTCTGCGGGCTGAGGATCGCAGCGGTCTCCGCCATGAAGTGCACACCGCAGAAGACGATCGCCTCGGCCTCGGTGGCGGCCGCCTCGCGAGAGAGACCCAGCGAGTCGCCGACGAAGTCCGCGACGTCCTGCACCTCGGGCACCTGATAGTTGTGGGCGAGGATGACCGCGCCGCGTTCGGTCGCGAGCGCGCGGATCTCCTCCTGCATGTTCGAGATCTCGTTAGGGGTGAGAGTCAGCGTCATGTCAGCTCCAGGGAGACGTCGAGGGAGCGGGCGGAATGCGTGAGCGCGCCAACGGAGATCTCGTCGACGCCGGTCTCGGCGATCGCCCGGATGGTGTCGAGAGTTACGCCGCCCGACGCCTCGAGACGCGTGCGCCCGCGCGCCAGCGCGACGGCCTCGCGCAGCTCGACGAGCGTCATGTTGTCGAGGAGGATCGCATCGACGCCGAGCTCGAGCGCCTCGCCGACCTGGACGAGCGTCTCGCATTCGACCTCGACCGGCACGTCCGTCGCGGCGCGGACGAGCTCGACCGCGTCCGGAAGCGAGCCTGCGGCGCGCAGGTGGTTGTCCTTGATCAGCACTGCGTCGTCGAGCCCGAAGCGGTGGTTCGTCCCGCCGCCCGCGGCGACGGCGTGCTTCTCGAGCGCGCGCAGGCCGGGTGTCGTCTTGCGCGTGTCGAGAACGGCGACACCGGTTCCCGCAACGGCGTCGACGTACTGCCGCGTGAGGGTCGCGATCCCGGAAAGGTGGCCGACGAAGTTGAGCGCTACGCGCTCGCCGGTGAGGATCGCTCGCTCGGAGCCCGTGACGCGCGCCACAATCGCCGGTGGCTCGACCACGTCACCGTCGCTCGCAAACGCCTCGAAGCGAACGTCCGGGTCGAGCGCGCGGAAGGTCGTTTCGGCAGCGTGCAGGCCGCAGACGACGCCGGGCTCCTTCACGAGAAGCGCAGCGGTCCCGAGCGCGTCGGGCGCGACGGTCGCGTCCGTCGTCACGTCGCCCGCGCCGATGTCCTCGGCAAGCGCCGCATGGACGATCCGCTCGAGAGTGTCCGTCGCTACAGCCATGTCTCGAGCGTGGGCTCCTGCCCCTCTCGCAGAACGACATGCCGTTCGAATGCCTCGCTCTCGGATGGAAAGTCGACGCGGAAGTGCGAGCCGCGACTCTCCGCACGTGCGAGCGCGCTCTCGACGACGAGACGGGTGAGCAGATGCGGCGCGTCGAGCAGATTCGACAACCCCGCGGCGTCGCGGACGAGCCCGCAGTCACGCCAGAGCGCCGAGCGGAGCTCGGGTGTGACGAGGTCGGGCTCGGACGGCGCGGGAACGTCCGGCCGGCGCACGGGCAGCGCCGGCTCGGCGAGTGCCGAGAGTGCCGCGCGGCGGCCGAAGACGAGACACTCGAGCAAGGAGTTCGAGGCAAGGCGGTTCGCGCCGTGCACACCCGTCGCCGCGCACTCGCCGGCCGCATAGAGCCCCGGGAGCTCGCTGCGCCCGTCGAGGTCCGTGACGACTCCGCCCACGGTGTAGTGCGCCGCGGGCGCGACGGGAATCGGCGTCTGCGACGGGTCGTACCCCTCCTCGAGGAGGCTGCCCATGAGGGACGGGAAGCGTCCGCGGTCGATCGGCCGCAGATCGAGGAGGACGGTGCCGCGGGCAGCGATCTCACGGGCGACGACGTCGCGCGGAGCGAGCTCGTCCGTGAAGCGGTTGCCCTGCTCGTCGAGGAGGAGCGCCCCCTCCCCACGCAGCGCCTCGGAGAGGAGGAGCGACGAGTCGACGAGCGTCGTCGGGTGGAACTGGACGAACTCGAGATCGGCAAGCGCGGCCCCCGCGCGGTACGCGGCTGCCATCCCCTCGCCGACTGCTCCGGCAGGATTCGTCGTCCGCTCCCAGAGGGCGGCGGCACCGCCGGTGGAGAGGAGGGTCGCTCGCGCGGCGACGGTACGCCGATCCGTGACGACGCCGACGCACCGCTCATCGTCGCGCCAGAGCGCGATCATGCGCTCCCCTTCGGCAACGGTGATCCGGGGATGGGCGAGTACCCGCTCGGCGAGCTTGCGCGCGACGCGGTCGCCCGTCGCGGCGCCGCCGGCGTGCACCACGCGACGACGGCTGTGCCCGCCCTCGAGCCCGAGCCCGTCGTCGAATTCGACGCCGAGCTCGACCAGGTCACGAATTCGCGCCGGAGCTTCGTCGGTGAGTACGGAGACGGCGCTCGGCCGGCAGAGGCCCCGCCCGGTGCGCCGCGTGTCCTCGGCGTGCTGTGCCGGGTCGTCGTCCTCCCCCACCGCAGCGGCGATTCCACCCTGGGCGAGGAGGCTCGTCGACGAGAGCAGTGGCCCCTTCGTCAGCACGAGCACCTCTCCCTCCGCCGCGGCGCACAGGGCAGCGAACAAGCCGGCGACCCCGCCGCCGACGACGGCGAGGGCGAGCTCGGGGGCGCGCGGTGGATGGGAGGAGTTCGTCATGGTAGTTTTCGCCTCTGAGTCGATAACCTCGTGGCTGAGTTTACCACCCCATCGCCTGCTCCCGCGCACGCCGCGCTCGCAACCGTCTTCCAGGTACGCGACGGTGCGTTGTGCGTCCTCCTGTGGCAGCGGGCACGCGTGCCGTTCTCGGGCGCGTGGTCGCTCCCGGGAGGCACGCTGGCGGAGCACGAGTCGCTCGAGAGCACGATCCAGCGGCATCTCGCGACGAAGGTCGACGTGCGCGAGGTCGCGCATCTCGAGCAGCTCGGCACCTGGAGCGACCCTGCGCGCCATCCCGATCGGTGGGAGCTCGCCACCGCGTTCGTCGGTCTCGTGCCACTGGGTGTCGACCCGCGAGTCCCCCCTGACACGACGTGGCACTCGGTCGAGGCGCTTCCTGAGACAGCGTTCGATCACGGGGCGATCGTGCTCTCGGGACGCGACCGGCTCCGAGCGAAGCTCTCGTACTCGAACATCGGCTTCGCGCTCGCCCCCGAGACGTTCACGCTCGCCGAGCTCCGCGCCGTGTACGAGGCCGCGCTCGGCTACGACGTATCCGCGACGAACCTGAAGCGTGTTCTCGTCCGTCGGGGTGCGATCGAGGCGGTCGGCAGGCGACGCGCCCATGGGCCGTCAGGCGGACGACCCGCCGAGCTGTATCGCTTCCGCGCTCGGCGGCTCGAGGTCACGGATCAGTTTGCGGTCTTCCGCCCGCCGGCTGACGACTGAGGCGTGTGCGCAGATCGGGGAAGAACTTCTCGGACCTCCGGTGCCACTGCCTGATCCACGCGCCAGCGCTCAAGCCAGGGGTTGAAGCGGCCGATGAGCCGCCGTATGCGGCACTTTCGACGTTGGCTCCTCCTCGTTGGGCTCGCGAGCCTGGTTGCCGAGGCAGCGGCGGCTGCGGCGGTCTTCTGGCACGGCGGAACTCCGCTCCGTCGCTCCTAGGACGCAAGCCTGAGCAGCGCAGTCACCAGGGCGGCGATCGCCATCGCGACGATGACGTGCGCGCGCAAGAGGATCGCGACGAGCGCGGCGCCGACGCCCGCGACCCGCGCATCGACGGTGACCTCCTCGTCGCCGCCGAACGTCTGGGTCACGACCAGCGCGATGAGCATGACGGGCGCGAGCAGGTCGACCACGGATTGGACGTTGGGCGGCAGGGAACGGCGCCCGATGAGCACCGGCCCCGCCGCCTTGAAGGCGACGGTCGCCACCCCGACGAGCGCGACGACGATCCAGGCCTCGTTGCTCACCACCAGGGAGTCCCCTCCGCAGAGCGCCGAGCCGGACGCCAGAGCCCCAGGAGACATGCGGCCGACGCGGCGATGATGGGCACCCCGGCAGGCGCGATCGAGATGAGCGCGAGCGTGATCACGCCAGCAAGTGCGGCGGCCTGTCGGGCTCGCGGTTCCTTCAGGTACGGCACGGCGAGAGCGAGGAAGAGCGCCGCGAACGCAGCGTCGAGGCCGAGCGCGTTGGGATCCTCGAGGACACCGCCGACCACCGTCCCGACGGCCGTGCTCCCGACCCACAGGACGTAGAAGACGAGGCCGGAGCCGATCAGGATCGGCCACTCGAAGCGACCGCGCCGCCCCGCAAGCGCCCAGGATTCGTCGACGATCGACTGCGACTCGACGAGCCGGCGCGCCCTCCCGCCCGGGAAGATGCCCGCCACGGTCACGCTGATCGCGATGTAGCGCGCATTGAGGAAGACCGCTGCCAGGACGGCAGCGGCGATCGTCCCTCCGGCGTCGATGACCGAGACCGCCGCGAACTGCGCCGCGCCAGCGAACGTCGTCGCGGACATCACGATCGCCGCTGCTGCGCCGAACCCGGTGGCGTCGGCGAGGACGCCGTACGACAGGCCGAACAGCACGGGACTCGGAGCGAGCGGAAGCGCGGCCCGCACGCCGTCTCGAATCGTCGGCGTCGCTGCCGTATCGCCCGCCACGCGACAACCTTAGACAGGTGCCGAGCCTGCACCTCTTGCCACAATCACCGGATGAAGATCGCCGTCAGCGGTGCGTCCGGTCTCATCGGATCGACCCTCGTCCCCGCCCTCGAGGCCGACGGCCACGAGGTGCTCCGGCTCGTCCGCCGCGAGCCCGCAGATCCGAGGGAGATCCGCTGGGACCCCGCTGTGGGTCAGCTCGACGCCGAACACCTGAAGGGCGTCGACGCACTCGTCAATCTGAGCGGAGCAAATCTCGATCAACGTTGGAGCGATGCGGCAAAGCGGGAGATTCTCGAGTCGCGCACCAAGACGACCGGGCTCCTCGCGAGCGTTGCCGCCACGCTCGAACCCCGTCCCGCGGTCCTGGTGAATGCGGGTGGAGCCGGCATCTACGGGAACCGCGGAGACGAGATACTGAGCGAGGACGCAGACCCTGGCGGAGGATTCCTCGCCGACGTCATGCGCCAGACCGAGGCGGCTGCTCAGCCCGCGCGCGATGCCGGAATACGCGTCATTCATTTTCGGCAAGGCATCGTCCTCTCGCGGAAAGGCGGCGCGCTGCCGCGCATGCTTCCGTTCTTCAAGCTGGGCGTGGGCGGTCCGGTCGGAAGCGGCAAGCAATGGTGGAGCTGGGCCTCCAAAGCTGACGTCGTGTCGGCGTATCGCTTCGTGCTGGAGAACGACCTCGAAGGCGCCGTCAACCTCACGTCGCCGAACCCGGCGACGAGCAAGCAGTTCGCCAGGGCGCTCGGCCGCGCCATCCGCCGCCCGGCCGTCCTGCCGGCGCCGGCATTCGCGCTGAAGCTCGTGTTCGGCCAGAAGGGCGAGGAGGTTCTCCTCTTCGGCCAGCGCGCGCTTCCTTCCCGACTGCTCGATGCGGGCTTCACGTTCGAGCACCCGACGCTCGACGTGGCACTCGAGCGAGCCCTCGAAGACTGACCACTCCGACATCGGAGGCTCACCGGACGAGTAGCACTTATCCTCGACGTGCGCGGTAGACGTTCGCGTACTCGACGAGGGGAGGAACCGTGAAGTCACTGTTGATCCTGGTGGGATTCGTACTCGTGCTCGCGACAGGCACAAGCGCCGCCGGGCCGCCGGATGCCGACGTTCGCTTCGCCACGTTCAACGCGTCGCTCAACCGTTCGACGGACGGCCTTCTGACCGTCCACCTGAGCGACCCGAACGTCGACGACCAGTTCCGCAACCAGGCGAAGAACATCGCCGAGGTCGTGCAGCGCGTACGGCCCGACGTCCTGCTCGTGAACGAGTTCGACCCGCTGGACAACGACGCCGCAGCCCCCGGGCCAGAGGACCTCTTTCGCGACAACTTCCTCGAGGTGTCGCAGAACGGCGCCCAGGCCATCGAGTACCCCTACGCCTTCATCGCACCCTCGAACACAGGCGTCCCGTCGGGCAAGGACCTCGACAACAGCGGATCGGTCGGCGGGCCGAACGACGCGTACGGCTTCGGATTCTTCCCCGGACAGTTCGGAATGGTCGTCTACTCGCGCTACCCGATCGACTACGACGCCGTTCGGACGTTCCAGCAGTTCAAGTGGAAGGACATGCCGGGCAACCTGATCCCGACGCCGTTCTACTCGCCCGACGAGGTCGACGTGCTCCGGCTCTCGTCGAAGAGCCACTGGGATGTCCCGATCGAGATCGGAGGCAAGACCGTCCACTTCCTGGTCTCGCACCCGACACCGCCGGTGTTCGACGGTCCCGAGGATCGAAACGGGCGTCGCAACCACGACGAGATCCGGTTCTGGGCCGACTACGTGAGCCCCGGGAAGAGCGGCTACATCTACGACGACCGTGGCGAGAACGGCGGCCTGAAGCCCGGTGAGCTGTTCGTGATCGCCGGAGACCAGAACTCCGACCCGCTGGACGGAGACAGCATCCCGGGCTCGATTCAGCAGCTCACGGAGCATCCCCTCGTCAACGCCAAGCTGACGCCTGCGAGCGCCGGCGCGGTCGAGGCGACCGCGCTCCAGGGCGGCGCCAACACGACACACCGCAGCGACCCGCAGTTCGACACGGCTGACTTCGCCGACGGCGCACCGGGCAACCTGCGCGCGGACTACGTCCTCCCGCGAAAGACGCTCCAGGTGGTCGACGCCGGTGTGTTCTGGCCGCTCCAGTCCGATCCGCTCTCCCGACTGACCGGTGTCTTCAACGGTTCGCTGTGGGGCCAGGTCGGCGGCTTCCCGACGTCCGACCACCGCAGCGTCTGGATCGACGTAACCGTTCCGAGCGTGAAGTGACGCACGGAAGGCCGGGCGGCCCGCGCCGCCCGGCCTTCCGTGCGGTGGGACAATCGACGCGTGCCCGATCTCGCAAGTCTCGGATGGGATGCCGCCTGGAAGACAACCCTCGCTGCGGAGGAGGGCGCGGGTGAACCGGGGCGGATCGCCGTCCAGCATCGCGGTGAATACGACGTCCTGACCCAAGACGGGGAGCGTCGTACTCGCATTACGAGCCAGCTGCGTCGTCGTGCCGCCCGTACGGAACTGCCTGTCGTCGGTGACTGGGTGCTGATCGACGACGGCGGCTCGATCTCGAGCGTGCTTCCGCGTCGAACCACGATCTCGCGCCGCGCCGCCCACGAGCCGGCGTCGGGGGTCTCGAGGGAGCAGGTCATCGCCGCGAACGTCGACATCGTCCTCGTCATGGCCGCACTGGGGCAGGACGCGGACACCCGTCTCCTGGAGCGGTATCTCGCACTCGTGCTCGAGAGCGGCGCGGAGCCGATCATCGTGCTGTCCAAGGCCGATCTCGAGGCGGATCCCGAGCGGGTGGCGACCGAGGTGAGCGAGATCGGGGACGTCTCGGTCCTCGTCGTCTCGGCCCGAGACGGGCTCGGCCTGGACGCCGTCCGACGCCGCCTCGCTCACGGGGTGACCGGCGCGCTCCTCGGGCCGTCGGGGGTCGGGAAATCGACGCTCGTGAACGCGCTCGTCGCCGACGAGCGCCTCGCGACCGGCGAGGTCGCAACCGATGGATCGGGTCGGCATACGACGACGCGCCGTGAGCTCGTGCGCCTCCCGGGAGGCGGAGTACTCATCGACAACCCCGGCATGCGCGAGGTGCATCTCTGGCTCGGCGATGGCGACCTCACCGACGCGTTCCCCGACGTCGCCGAGCTGGCCACCCGCTGCCGCTTCTCCGACTGCCGTCACGAGACCGAGCCAGGGTGCGCGGTACGAGCGGCGCTCCAGAGCAACGAGCTCGCGTCCGAGCGCTGGGAGAGCTATCGCGCTCTCGAGCGGGAGCTCGCAGAGCTCGCCGTCCGACTCGAGCGCCGCGAGCGCTCCCGCGCCCGGCGCCAGCCGGGCGCGGGAGCGTCGTGATCGCTACGGCGAGGCGACGTTCGCCGCGCCCGGCGTCTTCGTCTGCGTAAACGCCCAGTCGGAGGCCGCATCGTTCGTGTCGGCCTTGTCCGGGATTCGGGACAACGAGCCGTCGACGGTGTTCGAGTCGGCGATGCTTGCATCCAGCGCCGTTCCCTCCACGAGGGAGTAGGAATGCCCGTCGATCGTCGCGGCGGTGATCGAGCCCTCGTACGAGAGTGCATCGAGCAACGCCTGGGTGGCGGTGTCGATGAGCGCCACGCCGTCGGGAGCGCCGTTCTGCGCCTCGATGTCGATCTTCAGATATGCACCGGCCGCCAACGAGCCGGTGAGTGCCTCACGGTCGTACTCGGCCCCGTCGCCGCCGTTCACCAGCACGAGTGCGATCCCGTCGAGGCTCGCCGGGGAGGTGCCGGCGTTCGCGATCTCGACATACCCGTCCGCGTCGGATCCGACCTGGTCGTAGTCGATCTCGTTGATGATCAGCTTCGCCCCGGTCGGAGGAGGCGGAGGTGGCGGAGGAGGCGGAGGGGTTCCGCCGCCCTCGCACCGCAACTCGATCAGGTTGGAGGCGCTGACGACGACGTCGAGCGTCCCCGCCGCACCGTCGAAACGCGTGCAGGCCGTTCCGTCGAGCGCCGCCAGCGACACCACACCCGCAGGCCCGGGCGGACCTGCGGGACCCTGTGGACCGGGCGGCCCCGCGGGCCCGGCGGGTCCTTGCGTGCCGGCGGCGCCGGCGGGACCCGCCGCCCCTGCTTCGCCCGGTGGCCCCGTCGGACCCGCCGGTCCGGCGGGGCCGATCGGACCCGTCAGGCCCGGCGCGCCCGCCGGCCCGCTCACGTTCCAGCGCACGACGCGCTCGTTCTGCTTGCAGCCCGCGGCGTCGCGCACGACGCGGAGAAAGCCCTTCCCAGGCTTCTGGCAAGCGACGATCACGTCGCTCTTCGCACTCGCGCCCGCGAGGCCCGTCGTGCTCCCCAGCGCGAACCCGCTCAAGACGGCGATAACGACCACCCGTCGATCCACGTCCTCTCCTCTCGTCGATGACCGCGACCGTGGTATCCGTGGCGATCCCCGTCGGCCAGCTGGCCGCGACGGACGTGTCCCCCGATTCCCGCATCGTTGAGCCAAGATGTGGAGCGTTCGGCACGCACTCGTCACCCTGCGCGCGAGGGATGGCGGGTTGCAGCGAGAATTCCGACGCCGTGCCCATGGAGCCGATCAGCCCCGAACTCGCGCTCGTCGACCCTGATCTGGGTGCTCGTGCACGCGCGGGTCTCGTGACCCCAGCGCCTCCTCCGCGCCGCGCCGCGCGCCCCAGCCTGGAGCCTGCACCGACGACTGCCTCACATCGCCCTTATCCGTTCTGGGCGCGCGTCACCGCAGCGCTGTGGCTGCTCGTCCTCGGGATCCTCATCGGCGGTGCGGCCGTGCCGCACGCGCAAGACAGGCCGCGGGTCGTCCCGGACGCCGAGGACGCGGCCTTCTGCCCCGCCCCGGAGTCTTCACCCGGCGACCGGCCAGGTCCGGGCCCGTAGAAATGCGAGAGGCCGGGTCTCCCCGGCCTCTCGCGTCCACCACCTGAGCTCGGCTCAGACGCTGTCACACCACGCGAACAACTCAGGGCTCGTGCGATGCAGACCGATGACCGTGCTGAGCGGCAGGAACGAGCCTTCCGGCAGCGCGACACGGATGAGACCGGCGCCGTTCAGACCGAGCGGCGCATAGTCGACTTCACCGCGCGCCGCATCGTCGATGAGGCCGAGCGAGACGAGCGTTCCGACACCGGCGGCGATGCAGCGCCCGCCCTTGCCCGGATCCGCCGGCTTGGCGGCTCCGATCGGTGCCACCGCCAGCGCGGCGGTAGCGATAACGGCTGCGATGAGTGCGAGCCTCTTGACCATTCCCCTTGCCCCCTTTTCGGGTCGTGATTTGCCGATGCCCCGTTAGGAGAGGCTCGGCGGGACGATGACGGCGTTGATCGCGTGGATCAGCCCATTCGACGCCTTGACGTCGGTGACGATCACCTGCGACGAGCCGTTGAGAAACAGCTTCTTGCCCTTGAGCGAGAGCTTGATCTTCTCGCCCTGGACGGTCTTGACCGACGCCTTCTTCCCGGCGGCGGCGACAGCCGCCTTGCTGTTCACCTTGCCGGCGAGGACGTGGTACGTGAGCACCTTCGTGAGCAGCTTCTTGTCGCTGGCCACGGCGTTGTACGTGTCAGGTGCGTTGCGCTTGAGCGCAGCGAACGCGGCGTTGGTCGGTGCGAAGACGGTGAACGACCCCTTGCTGTTGAGCGTCTTCACGAGACCCGCCTGCTTCACGAGTGCGACGAGCGTCGAGAAACGCTTGTCGCCGGCGGCGACGCCGACGATGGTGGCATTCTGCGCCTCCGGGGCGCTGGGGGCGGCAGTGGCTCCCACGGCAACCGATGCCGTGGCGATGAGTGCCGCGCCGAGAACTGCGAGACGTGCTTTCACGAGCTGACCTCCGATGGGACGAATTGACATGGACGGACTCTTTACGCACTCTCGACAGAGTCGGATCACTCGCTGCGGCGACGCGAGTGATCGGGTCGTCCACCCCGCCGCGTACAACCGGCATGGCACTGAGCGCGCATCCCGGTCGTGCGATCATTGGCCCGTGCCCGAGCCGGTCGACGACGTACTCCTCGTTCGCCGCGTGGAGTCCGGCGACTCCGATGCGCTTCGTGCTCTCTACGACCGCTACTCGGGGATCGTGTTCGGCATGACCTACCGGCTGCTCGGCGATCGGCAAGCAGCAGAGGAGTGCACGCAGGACGTGTTCGTCTCCGTCTGGCGAACCGCTCGCTCGTACGAGCCGAACCGCGCGAGAGTGAGCACCTGGCTTCTCACCATCGCGAGGAACCGCGCGATCGATGCCACCCGGCGGCGCGCCGCGCGCCCGGTCGACCCGCACGAGGACGTCAGGTCCGTCGACGAGTCGCCCGATACAGCAGACGTCGTGAGCACCGCGGACGAGGCGTCGCGCGTCGCGGCAGCGATGGCGGAGCTGCCGGACCCGCAGCGCGAGGCGCTGTCCCTCGCGTACTTCGACGGCCTCTCGCATACGGAAATCGCAGAACGGCTCGACATCCCGGTCGGCACCGTGAAGGGCCGCATCCGGCTCGCGCTCGACCGCCTGCGCGCGATCGCTCCGAAATATGCGCTCGGTGCGGAGGCCGAAGCGTGAGCGACGACCGTCGCGACCTGGTAGCCACCGACGCCGTCGGAGCACTCTCTCCCGCCGAGTCGGCCGCGCTCGCGGCCGAGCTCGAACGAGATCCGGCGCTGGCGCTCGAGCTCGAGGGCTACCGCTCCGCCGTGTCGATGCTCGAGACGCATGTCGCGCGCGAGACGCCGACTCACGATCTCTTCGCCGGCATCCTCGCCGAGATTCAACCCGACTCGACGCCTGCACCCATGCCAGCACCCCGCACCGCGTGGAGCTGGCGTCGCGTCGTCCCGGCTTTCGCGGCGGGCGCACTGGCAACCGCGGCGGTGTTCGTCGTCGCCCTCGCGCTCGGCTCCTCGAGTGGGCTCGGCACACCCGATGCGGTCGCCGCCGTGAACGGCACCGAGAACTTCGCGGGCGTCCACGGTGAAGCACGTATCTACGAGACGGGCGGGCGCGACGGCATCCTCCGCCTCGACCTCGCCGACGTTCCCGCCCCTGCGGAGGGCGAGCATTACGAGGTATGGGTTCTTCGACCGGCGTCCGGGGACCTCATGGAAGCGGTCGGTGTCTTCAACCCGACGAGCCCGAACGTGAGCCTCGAGCTCAGCCTCCCGGGGGCCGGCGACTACGTCGCTGTCGACATCTCCGTGGAGCCCGACGCAGGCGCGCCGGAGCACTCCGGCACAAGCCTCGCCGGAGGGCGGTTCGAGCCCGGGACGACGTAGCGCCGGGCGGCTACAATCGGGCGTCCCCGGGGCTATAGCTCAGTTGGGAGAGCGCCTGGATCGCACCCAGGAGGTCGGCGGTTCGAGTCCGCCTAGCTCCACTTCATCCCACCGGCGCCGGAGCGGCGAAGGCTTGCTCCGTACTCGCCGCCCGCGCCGCCAGAATGGACCGACGCGCACGCTTCGTGACATCCGGCGGTACCTGCTCGATCGGTTCGTGCTCCCACGCCTCGACAACGAGGCGGGGAACCGGCGGCTGTGGGATGCGTACGCGCGCGACTGGCGACGCGACGACGCGTATCTCGACGTCGAGCTCCCGCCAGACGAAGCCCGCGCGTGGCGCGACGAGCACCTCAGACTCGTGGGCGACGAGTGGGGCACGCCGGCCGACGTGGAGCAAGTGCTCCAGGACTTCGTCTACCC
>Ga0075343_1000099_pt1 | contig 16188 bp, 19 predicted proteins | sample RushOxbow_ThreeS_2_FD_120072 | JGI IMG/M metagenome (GOLD analysis project Ga0075343, IMG submission 120072) | Natural and restored wetland microbial communities from the San Francisco Bay, California, USA, that impact long-term carbon... | ecosystem: Environmental > Terrestrial > Soil >...
AAGGATTCCGGCACGCTGCGCAAGTTCTACGACCAGGGGTATGTCGACGACTTCACGGCCGGGAACCTTGCCGCCGGGATGGCCTGGTCCGGCGACATCCTCTACTACGAGATCTGGGAGGATCAGCCCTTCTCGTTCACGGTACCCGAGGGCGGAGCGTTGCTGTGGATCGACAACATGATGATCCCCGCGAACTCGGCGAACCCCCAGGGTGCCCTGCAATTGATGGACTGGGTCTACAAGCCCGATATCGCCCAGATGATCACGGAGTGGGTGCTCTACATGTCGCCGGTGCCGGCGGTGCAGGACCTGATCGCCCAGCATGCCGAGGAGGCGAGCGGCTCGGAAGCGGAGGACCTGCAGCTCACGGCCGACAGCGAGTTCCTCTGGCCCGACGACGCGCTCCTGGCGCGCACCCCGTTCGGTCGCAACCTGACGACCGACGAAGAGCGCGAGGAGTGGGACGCGATCTTCATCCCCATCACGGAGAGCTGACGGGTGCCACAGGATCCGGGAAAGGACCTGGCCGCGGTCACGATCGCCGTCACCGGCGTGCCCGGGGACGAGCCTCCGAAGCGAGCCGACCAGGCCCTCGCCAGGCGGCGACAGCGGGTCGCGTACGGCATCCTCACTCCAGGGGGGATCTACCTGGCCATCGCGTTCATCGTGCCCCTGATCCTGGTCGTCTACACGTCACTGCAGAGCGGGGGACTGCTCTCGGGCGGGTACACGTTCACCTGGGCGTTCGACAACTACGCCGACGCGTGGTCTTCATCGAGCCAGTTCTTCGCTCGCTCCCTCCTCTACTCGGGGCTCGCGACCCTGCTGAGCATCCTGATCGCCTACCCGATGGCCTACTGGATCGCGTTCTATGCGGGCCGCTGGAAGTCCACCCTGTTCTTCCTGATCCTGGTGCCGTTCTTCGTTTCGTTCGTGATCCGAACGGTGCAGTGGAACTTCATCCTCGCCGATGACGGGCTGCTGTTCGGGCCGCTGAAGAGCCTCGGGCTCTTGCCCGACGACTTCCAGGTCCTGGCGACGCCGATCGCCGTCGTCGCGGGCATCACGTACAACTTCCTCCCGTTCACCGCGTTGCCCCTCTTCGTCGCCCTGGACCGCATCGACAAGCGTCTGGTCGAGGCGGCCAAGGACCTGTACGCGTCGAAGTCGCAGGCGTTCCGCAAGGTGGTGCTACCCCTGTCGTTCCCCGGTCTCTTCGCGGCGTTGATCCTGACCTTCGTGCCGGCGACCGGCGACTACGTCAACTCGTCGGTGCTCGGCTCGAACCGAACCACGATGATCGGGCAGATCATCCAGACGAAGTTCCTGCGCCAGGCCGACTACCCTGAAGCTGCCGCGCTCTCGGTGATGCTCATGGTCGGCATGCTCATCATCGCGCTCGCCTACGCGAGGGTGCTGGGCACCGAGGACGCGGCGCTCGCGGCGGGTGCCGCATGAGTGCGGTGCAGGCCACTTCGGCCACGCTCGAACGCCCGCCGCTGCGGGTGAAGCGCAAGCGCTGGACCGCCTACATCCTGCCTGTCTTCACGATCACGACGATCGTGTACCTGGCCAGCCCCATCTTCGTCATGATTATGTTCTCGTTCAACGTGCTGCAGGGGCAGCGTCAGATCGCGGAGTTCACATGCTGCACGCTGAACTGGTGGACCGAGCTGTTCGCGATCCCGAGCCTGAACGAAGCACTGAGGACCTCGATCCTCGTCGCCGTCCCCTCGGCGATCGTCGCCACGGCGCTGGGAACATTGATCGGCCTCGTGCTCGGTCGCTACCAGTTCCGCGGCCGCGGACCTACGAACTTCGTCATCTTCCTCGCGATCGCGATCCCCGAGATCGTGTTGGCGTCGTCGCTGCTTTCGATGTTCGTGTTGGCGAAGACCCCGATCGGTTTCGGGTCGATCCTGTTCAGCCATATCGGCTTCTCGATCGCCTTCGTCGCCATCACCGTGCGAGCCCGCGTGCAGGGGCTCGATCGGTCGTTGGAGAACGCTGCCCAGGACCTCTTCGCCACGCCACTCCAGGCGTTCATGAAGGTGACGCTTCCGCTGATCCTGCCGGGCATCGTCGCGGGATTCCTGCTGTCATTCGTGCTCTCGCTCGACGACTTCGTGATCACGAACTTCGTCGGCGGTTCGGTCAACACGTTCCCGACCTGGGTCTTCGGCGCGTCGCGCATCGGGGTGCCTCCACAGGTCAACGTCTGGGGCACGATCCTGTTCCTGGTGGGCATCACGTTCGCTGCGCTCAACCTGGTCGGGAGCTTCCGCGCGAGCCGCAGGTCGGCGGCAGCGGCGGAGACCGCCGGGGCCGCCCTGCGTGGCGCGACCGGAGCGTAGTTCCGGCCCCGGCCCTCGAGGGCACCCTCCGGCCCGCACACTTCGTGAATTCTTTCACAAGGTCACGAGGAAACCGCCTCTGACCTGCGGAAACGAGTGTCGCGTTTCTTTGACGGGCTTCCGGCGCACCCCTATACTTGCCGCGCCCATGCCGGGACGCGACCCAGGGGAAGCGTGGAAGGGAGCCAACCAGGCGTGGAGCGTGATCGGCACCTTGCTCGCCGGCATCGTGGTGTGGGGGGGTGCCGGCTGGCTCCTCGACCGGTGGCTCGGCTTCGACGGCTTGTTCCTCCCGATCGGGATGCTGCTCGGCGTCGGCGCCTCGATCTACGTGATCTACGTTCGATACGGGAGACACCCTGACTGAGCGGCCGGAACGCGAGATGGTGCGGAGGGCGATCCTGCCCTCAGTGCTCGCGTTCGCGATCGCCGCGATCGTCGCCGCGGTCTTCGGGGGGCCCGGCGTAGCGCTCTCTGCCGCGATAGGTGTGATCGTCGTCTTCGTGAACTTCGCCGTCCATGGGTGGTCGCTCGGCCGCGCCTCGGCGATCTCGATCACCGCGGTGCACGCGGTCGCGCTCGTCGGCCCGGTCGTGCGCATCGGCATCATCGTCGGGCTGATGTTCCTGTTGGACACGTTCGCCTGGTTCTCGCCGGTCGCCTTCGGGCTGACCGTGGTGCCCGCCACGATCGCGCTCCTCGTCTACGAGGCTCGCCTCACGATGCGCGGTGTCGGCGGCCAGCTCCAGATCCCCGCAGACCCGTCGGCCGCGCGCGCCAACGCCGCGCTCGCCGCGAAGGAGAACGTCTAGATGCTCTCGACCATCACCTCGGCCATGACGTCAGCGGTCCTGGCCTTCGTCCCGCCGAGCGAGGGCGGGTTCAGCGACAACGAGCTCGGACCCGAGATCTTCGACACGCCGTGCCTGATCGGCAGCGGCGAGCACTGCTTCAACAGGGCGTCGGGGCTCATGGTCCTGGCGGCCGTCATCGTGATCGCGCTCTTCGTCGCGGGGGCACGCGGCGGCAGGCTCGTGCCCAAACGCCTGCAGAACATCGTCGAGTCGCTGGTCGACTTCATCCGCAACGGCATCGTGATGGAGGTCATGGGACCCGACGGGCTGGTGTACGTGCCGTTCCTGACCTCGATGTTCACGTTCCTGCTCGTCTGCAACATCTTCGGCATCATCCCGTTCCTGAACTTCCCCGCGACCTCGCGCATCGCGATCCCGGCCTTCCTGGCGATCCTGGTCTGGTTCATCTTCAACATCGCCGGCATCGCGAAACAAGGGGCGGGCGGGTACTTCAAGAGCCAACTCTTCCCTCCCGGCGTGCCGACCGCGCTCTACATCCTCGTGACGCCGATCGAGTTCGTCTCGACGTTCCTCGTGCGGCCGTTCTCGCTGGCCGTCCGACTCTTCGGCAACATGTTCGCGGGCCACCTGATCCTCACGATCTTCGCCCTGGGCACCGCGTACCTGCTGCTCGAGCCCGTCACGATCGTCTTCGCGCCGTTCGCGTTCCTGCTGATGGTGTTCATGACGGCCTTCGAGGTGCTCGTAGCGGCGCTGCAGGCCTACATCTTCACGATCCTCACGGCCGTGTACATCGGCCTGGCGATGCACCCGGAGCACTGACCGAGACTTCAACGGAAGAACCGAGAAGGAGGAAACACATGTTCCACGTTCTGGCGCAGGCGGCCGAAGGCGGTCTCACCGGCGACATCGGCGCGATCGGCAAGGGTCTCGTCTACGGCCTCGCCGCGATCGGGCCCGGCATCGGCATCGGCTTCCTGGTCGGCAAGTCCGTCGAGGCGATGGCCCGTCAGCCCGAGGCCGCCGGCATGGTGCGGACGACGATGTTCCTGGGCATCGCGTTCGTCGAGGCGTTGGCCCTGTTCGGCTTCGTGCTGTCGTTCATCGTCTGAGGTCTCGACCGAGCCAGAGAGGAACGACCCCATGCTGAACACGTTGATCCTGGCCGCGGAGGCGGGTGGGGAGGAGGAGGCAGGCGGCATCAGCGTGCTGATCCCGCCGATCGTCGAGCTGATCGTCGGCGGGCTCGCCTTCCTCATCGTCTTCTTCGTGCTGTGGAAGTTCGCGTTCCCGGCCCTGAACAAGACCCTCGCCGCGCGCGCCGACAAGATCCAGGGCGAGATGGAGCGGGCGGAGTCCACGCGGTCCGAGGCCGACACGCTGCTCGCCGAGTACCGTCAGCAGCTGGCCGGCGCCCGCGACGAGGCCAATCGCATCATCGAGGAGGCGCGCACGACCGCCGACCAGCTCCGTCGCGACGTGCAGGCCAAGGCCGAGCAGGAGTCCCAGGCCACGGTCGCTCGGGCGCAGGAGGAGATCCGCGCCGAGCGCGACCGCGTCTTCCAGGAGCTGCGGGCGCAGGTCGGCGAGATCGCCGTCGAGCTCGCCGGCCGCGTGGTGGGCGAGTCCCTCGACCCGAGCGCCCACGAGCGCCTGATCGACGAGTACATCGACCAGGTCGCGGGCGGGAACGCGACGAACTGACATGACCCGCGACGAGGATCTGATCCAGGGCTACGCCGAGGCGCTGTTCTCGGTCGCGCGCGCCGAGGGCGTGCTGCCGACCGTCGAGGACGAGCTCTACGGCTTCGCCAAAGGGCTCGAGCAGCACACGTCTCTGCGCGAGGCTCTGACCGATGCCGCGCTGCCGACCGAGAACAAGAAGGCCGTGATCGACGAGCTCGTGGGCGATCGGGCGAACCCCGTCACCGTCACGCTGCTCGGCTTCGTGGTCGACGCGGGCCGGGCGCGCGAGCTGCCCCGGATCGTCGAGCACCTGGCCCAGGTAGCCGCCGGCGAGCGCGACCACGCCCTCGCCGAGGTCCGGAGCGCGGTCGAGCTGACCGAGGCCCAACGCGATCGCATCGGCCGCGCGCTCTCCCAGGCCACGGGCCTCTCGGTCGACGTGAAGGTCGTCGTCGACCCGTCGGTGGTCGGCGGCATCGTGGCGAGGGTGGGCGACGAGGTCTTCGACGGGTCGGTGTCGAGCCGGCTCGATTCCGCGAAGCAACACCTAGGCACCTAAGGGAGCAGGAACCTCACCATGGCACTCAACCTTGACCCCGCGAGCATCGCGGAAGCCCTGAGGAAGAACGTCGAGAGTTACGCGCCGGAGGTCTCGCGCGAAGAGGTCGGCCGTGTGATCGAGTCCGGTGACGGCATCGCCCGGGTCGCTGGCCTGCCCCGCACGATGGCGAACGAGCTGCTTGAGTTCCCCGGCGGACTGGTCGGCATGGCGTTCAACCTCGACGAGGACGAGATCGGCTGCATCGTCTTCGGCGACGCCGCCCTGATCGAGGAGGGGGATCCGGTCACGCAGACCGGGCGCATCCTGTCGATCCCGGTGGGCGACGGGTTCCTGGGTCGCGTCGTCGACGGCCTCGCGCGGCCGATCGATGACAAGGGCCCGATCGCCTCGGAGGCGACGAGGAACCTCGAGGTGCAGGCGCCCAACGTGGTCGCGCGCCAGCCGGTCAAGGAGCCGCTCTACACGGGCATCACGGCGATCGACGCGATGACGGCGATCGGCCGCGGCCAGCGTCAGTTGATCATCGGCGACCGCCAGACCGGCAAGACCGCGGTGGCGCTCGACACGATCATCTCGCAGAAGCAGTACTGGGGCACCGACCAGGCCGTGAAGTGCATCTACGTGGCGATCGGCCAGAAGGCCTCGACGGTGGCCGAGGTGGTAGCGACCCTGCAGGAGAACGGGGCACTCGAGTACACCACCGTCGTGAACGCCGCCGCGTCCGACCCGGCGCCGTTCCAGTACGTCGCGCCGTACTCCGGTGCGGCGCTCGGCGCGCACTGGATGTACAACGGCGACGCCGTGCTGATCGTGTACGACGATCTGTCGAAGCAGGCCGTGGCCTACCGTGAGATCTCACTGCTCCTGCGACGGCCGCCGGGCCGCGAGGCGTACCCGGGCGACGTGTTCTACCTGCATTCCCGCCTGTTGGAGCGCTCGGCGAAGCTCTCCGACGAGAACGGCGGGGGATCGATGACGGCGCTGCCGATCATCGAGACGAAGGGCGGCGACATCTCCGCGTACATCCCGACGAACGTCATCTCGATCACCGACGGGCAGCTCTTCCTCGAGTCGGAGCTGTTCTTCTCGGGCGTGCGCCCGGCGATCAACGTCGGCGTCTCGGTCTCACGCGTCGGTGGCGCCGCGCAGATCAAGGCGATGAAGAAGGTCGCCGGACGCCTCCGCCTCGACCTGGCGCAGTTTAGGGCGCTCGAGGCGTTCGCCCAATTCGGATCCGAGCTCGACAAGGCGTCCCAGCAGCAGCTCGCCCGAGGCGCCAGGGTCGTCGAGGTGTTGAAGCAGCCCCAGTACGACCCGCAACCGGTCGAGCGGCAGGTCGTCGCGATCTACGCCGTGACCGGGGGCTATATGGACGACTACCCGGTCGAGGATGCGAAGCGTTTCGTCGAGGAGTTCGCGACGTTCCTCGAGACCCGCAGCCCCGAGGTCTTCACGGCGATCCGCGACACCGGGGATCTGTCCGAGCAGACGGAGGAGACGCTGAAGGGCGCGATCGCGGCGTTCCAGGACGTCTTCGCGCCGACACAGACGGGTCGCGGCTCGGAAGCGGCGCTGGGCGGGACCACCCCTCCCGACGAGGTGAAGCCCGACGTGGGCTGGGATCGCATGTCCTCGGTCGACGAGGACGAAGCGGATTCGGTCGTGGAGTCGCTCGAAGAGCGGACGCGGGAGTTCGAGGACAAGGCCGGCCCGTTCACCGACATGGAAGCACCAAAGGAGTAGATGGGCGCCCAGCTACGTGTCGTCCGCCGGCGGATCCGATCGGTCCAGTCGACGAAGAAGATCACCCGGGCGATGGAGCTCATCGCGTCGTCACGCATCGTGAAGGCTCAGCAGCGGGTCGAGGCGTCGCGGCCGTACGCGATCCAGCTCACCGACGCGATGGAGGACCTCGCACGCAACTCCGGGTCGTTCTCGCATCCGTTGCTCGAGGAACGCCCCGAGCCGACGACGGCGGGCGTGCTCGTATGCACCTCCGATCGCGGTCTCGCCGGCGCCTACACCGCCAACGTGATCAAGGAGGCCGAGCAGGTGTTGGCCTCGGTGCGGACGCGCGGTCTCGAGCCGGTGCTCTACGTGAGCGGCAAGAAGGGCGTGGGCTACTTCCGGTTCCGCGGTCAGCCGATCGAGGCCGACTGGCAGGGGCATACCGAGGTGCCGGCCTACGACGTGGCGCGGGAGATCGGCGCCCGCCTGATCGACGACTTCGCCGCGGGCACGATCGACGAGCTGCACTGCGCCTACACCGACTTCCGGTCGGCGTTCACGCTGCGGGCCACGGCCAAGCGGTTCCTGCCGATCGCGCCCGAGGAGGTCACCGGCTCGGGTACGAAGAGCGTGCACCCCGAGTACCTGTTCGAGCCGGCGCCCGAGCGCATCCTCGACCACCTGCTGCCGCAGTACTTGATCACGAAGGTGTACGCGGCGCTGCTCGAGTCGGCGGCCTCGGAGAACGCCGCCAGGCGCCGGGCGATGAAGGCCGCGACCGACAACGCGGACGAACTGATGAAGGTGCTCACCCGGCAGGCGAACCGCGCCCGCCAGGACGAGATCACGACCGAGATCATGGAGATCGTGGGCGGGGCGGAAGCCCTGGCCTCGACATCGGAGGGATGACGATGGCTGGAACCAACGGACACGCGAAGGGCCGCGTGGTCCGGGTGATCGGGCCCGTGGTGGACGTGGAGTTCCCGCCGGCCGAGCTGCCCGAGATCAACACCGCGCTCACGCTCGACGTCGACCTCGGCGGTGAGACGACGACGATCACCTGCGAGGTCGCCCAGCACATCGGCGACGCCACGGTGCGCGCGGTCGCCCTGAAGCCGACCGACGGGGTCGTCCGCGGCTCGCCGGTGGAGAACACCGGCTCACCGATCACCGTGCCGGTGGGCGAGGGCGTGCTCGGTCACGTCTACAACGTGCTCGGCGAGCCCCTCGACACGACCGTCGACCAGATCAGCCCCGATTCCTACTGGCCGATCCACCGCGACGCGCCGCCGTTCGCCGACCTCGAGCCGAAGAAGGTCATGCTCGAGACCGGCATCAAGGTGATCGACCTGCTCGAGCCGTACGTGCAGGGCGGCAAGATCGGCATGTTCGGCGGCGCGGGCGTCGGCAAGACGGTGATCATCCAGGAGATGATCCGCCGCCAGGCCGAGCAGCACGGCGGGGTGTCGGTCTTCGCGGGAGTGGGGGAGCGGACCCGCGAAGGCAACGACCTCTTCCTCGAGATGACCGAGTCGGGTGTGATCGAGAAGACCGCGCTCGTCTTCGGTCAGATGGACGAGCCACCCGGCGTGCGGCTGCGCGTGGCTCTGTCGGCGCTCACGATGGCCGAGTACTTCCGCGACGAGAAGCACCTCGACGTGCTGCTCTTCGTGGACAACATCTTCCGGTTCACCCAGGCCGGCTCGGAGGTCTCGACTCTCCTCGGTCGTATGCCGTCCTCGGTCGGCTACCAGCCGAACCTCGCGAGCGAGATGGGCGACCTGCAGGAGCGCATCACGTCGGCCGGAGGCCGGTCGATCACGTCGCTGCAGGCGATCTACGTGCCCGCCGACGACATCACCGACCCGGCGCCGCATGCGGCGTTCGCGCACCTCGACGCCACCACGGTGCTCTCCCGGGAGATCGCCTCGCTCGGGATCTACCCCGCCGTGGATCCGCTCGACTCCTCGTCGCGCATCCTCGACCCGCGCTATGTGGGCGAGGAGCACTACGCGGTGGCCCGGCGCGTGCAGGAGATCCTGCAGCGGTACAAGGACCTGCAGGACATCATCGCGATCCTCGGTATCGACGAGCTCTCCGAAGAGGACAAGGTGATCGTGTCGCGCGCCCGCAAGATCCAGCGGTTCCTCTCGCAGCCGTTCTTCGTGGCCGAGCAGTTCACCGGGCTGCCGGGCAAGTACACCCCGGTCGACGAGACGATCGCCTCCTTCAAGGGCCTCACCGAGGGCGAGTACGATCACCTGCCCGAGCAGGCGTTCTTCCTCGTGGGCGGCATCGAGGAAGCGGTGGAGCAAGCGAAGCAGATGGAGGCGGCGTAGCTTGGCGTTCAAGCAGCCGGAGGCGGTAGCGCGATGAGTGAGCCGATCCACGTGCATCTCGTGACGCCCGAGCGCGAGGTCTGGGCCGGTGAGGCCGAGACCGTGATCGCACGTGGCGTCGACGGAGAGGTCGGCATCCTCGCCGGACACGCGCCGATGATGGTGCAGCTCGCGATCGGGCCGCTCCGCATCCACCGCGAGGACGGCGGTGAGATCGCTGCGGTGATCGACGGCGGATTCATGCACGTGACGAGCGGCGGAGGTGCGGGAGACGAAGGCCGTGGCACGCGCGTCGACGTGCTCGCGGCTCACGCCGAGCTTGCCGGTGATATCGACGTCGACGCGGCGAAGGCGAGGGTCGCCGAGCTCGAGGAACAGCTGCAGAACCACGACACCCGGCTGGCCGAGGCCGATGTGGCGGCGATCCGAGGCGAGCTGAAGAAGGCCCTGGCCCGGATCGCGCTCAGCACCGTCGCCGGCTGATCGTCGGTCCCACGTCGGCGGCCGGCGCCCCCTACACTGTGAGCCCCATGGTGGAACGACTCCCGGTCTCTGGAGGGGCGCGCTGCACCGGCACGATCCGGATCGCGGGCGCCAAGAACTCCGCCCTCACGCTGATGGCCGCGGCGTTGTTGGCGCCGGGACGAACGGTGCTGCGCAACGTGCCGCAGATCCAGGATTGCCTGACGATGGGCGAGGTGCTCGAGCACCTCGGCGCGGGCCTCGCATGGCAGGGCGGCACGGTCACGATCGATGCCACTCATCTCACGTCGGTGGAGGCGCCCTACGAGCTCGTGCGGCGCATGCGAGCCTCGACCGCCGTGCTGGGTTCGTTGCTCGCCCGCGCCGGTCGCGCGCGGGTCGCGATGCCGGGCGGCGACGAGATCGGCTCGCGCCCGATCGACCTGCACATCCAGGGTTTGCGCAAGATGGGCGCCCAGATCGGCTCGGAGCACGGATTCCTCGTCGCCGAGACCCGTGGGCTGCACGGTGCGGCCATCACCCTCGACTACCCGAGCGTCGGCGCGACCGAGAACCTGATGATGGCCGCCGTGCTCGCTCGCGGCACGACGGCGATCGACAACGCCGCACGCGAGCCCGAGATCGCCGATATCGCCCGCTTCCTCACGGCGATGGGCGCCCGCATCGATGGCGCGGGTTCCAGCACGATCGAGATCGAGGGCGTCGACGAGCTCACCCCCGCCGATCACGTGACGATCCCCGATCGCATCGAGGCCGGCACCTGGGCGGCGGCCGCGGTGGCGACCCGGGGCGACGTGACGCTCGAGCACGCGCGTCCCGACCACCTCGACCTGTTCCTGCAGAAGCTCGGCGACGCCGGCGCCGACGTCGCGATGACCGAGCAGGGACTGCGCATCCGTGGCACCGAGCGAGCCCGAGCGATCGATTTCGTCACGTTGCCGTACCCGGGGGTGGCGACCGACTTCCAGCCGATCCTGATGGCGATGCTCGCGACGGCCGAGGGCACGAGCATCGCGACCGAGAACGTCTTCGAGAGCCGGTTCCTCTACGTGGACGAGCTCCGGCGCATGGGCGCAGACATCCGCACGGAGGGTCACCATGCGGTGATCCGCGGCGTCGGGCGTCTCTCGGCCGCTCCGGTTCGGGCCCTCGACATCCGGGCCGGAGCCGCCATGGCGATCGCGGCCCTCTCCGCCGACGGCGTCACGGAGATCTCCGAGCTGCACCACCTCGACCGCGGCTACGAGGGGTTCGTCGAGAAGCTGCACGCGCTCGGGGTCGAGGTTCGCCGGGTCGAGGATCCGGCGATCCGCCTCCCCTAGGAACCCGCCGATGATGCCCGGACCCCCCAGCCGACCCGATCTGCGCGCCGACGGGTCGCCGATCGGCGGGGCGATCGCGTCGGGCCCCTCGGTCGCGACGCTTCCTGACGGCCGCCCGAAGGCCACCTGGCGGTTCCTGCCCACCCTCGGCGTCGTGCTCCTCGGCTTCGTGCTCGGTTCGCTCGCCGCGGCCCCCCTGTTCGCGGCGCTCGGCGACACCAGCGAGGGAGGCGCGAGCGGTGTCAGCGAGATCGCGCAGGGACTCGTCGTCGACGTGGTGCTGGTCGGCACGCTGCTCGTCTGGCTCCGGATGCGGCACGCGGGGTGGCGCGAGGCTCTGCGTCTCGTCCCGTCCTCTCGTGTCGGCCGTGAGCTCGCGATCGGAGCCGGACTGGGGATCGCCGTGCGGATCGTGGCCGGCATCGCGGCAGCGATCGTGATCGCGATCCTCGCCGCGGTGACGAACGAGGAGGTCGCCGTGCCCGAGCAGGTGACCGGGGACCTGCAGGGTTTCGAGCTGGTCGTCTTCGCGGTGTTCGCGGTCGTCGTGGCGCCGATCACAGAGGAGTTCCTGTTCCGGGGGCTGATCTATCGATCGATCCGCGACCGACACGGCGTAGCCCTCGGAGCGATCGTCTCCGCGCTGCTGTTCGGCGTGATCCACTACGTGCCGGGTCCGTGGCCCGACGCGGTGGCGCTCCAGATCACGATGGTCGTCACCGGCCTCGGCCTCGCCCTCGTCTACGAACGGCGTAAGACCCTGCTCTCGCCGATCGTCGGCCACGCCGCGTTCAACCTGATCGCCGTCGCCGTGATCGTCTCCGACGCGCTGCGCTGAGAGGCGACGGCGCCCCCCGCGGGCGACGTCCGTATGCTGATGCAGGCAGGGGAGGTGGGATGTTCGATTTCCCGCGGGAGGAGTGGTTTCGTGCGCTGGCCGACGAGATCAACGCCTCCGCCGACTACCGTGAGGCCGCCTCGGACTGGGAGGGCGACATCAGCTTCGTGATCGAGGCGGACCCCGATCGGGGGGTGCCCTCCGACGTCTGGGGCTACCTCGACCTGTGGCACGGCGCCTGCCGATCGGGAACGCTGGTCGCGCCGGACGAGGGGGCGGCCGCGGCGTTCGTGATCTCGGCGACGTACCGCCGCTGGAAGGACGTCGTCCGCGGCGAGCTCGATCCGGTCCGCGCGATGATGCAGGGCAAGCTCCGCGTGCGGGGCGATCTACCCAAGATCCTGCGCTACGTGCAGGCGGCGCACGAGCTGGTCGTGGTCTGCGGTGCGGTGCCGACGAGGTTCCCCGACGAGGCGTGATGCGGGCGGTCGTCTTCGTCGAGCCCGGGAAGGTCGCGGTGACCGACGTGCCCGCGCCGACCCTGGTGGAGCCCACCGACGCGCTCGTGCGCGTGACCCGCTCGGCGATCTGCGGGTCGGACCTGCATTTCCTGCACGCGAAGACGCCCACCGCCCCCGGGGAGGTCCTGGGCCACGAGGCGGTGGGGGTGGTCGAGGACGTGGGCGGCGCGGTCGGCTCGGTGCGACCCGGCGATCGAGTAGTGGTCTCGTTCGCGGTGGCGTGCGGCGCCTGTTGGTTCTGCGCGCACGGTCAGACCAACCTGTGCGAGCATGCCGCGGTCTTCGGCGCCGGGCCGTTCGGCGGGGGCCTGCCGGGCACCCAGGCGGAAGCCGTGCGTGTGCCGTGGGCGGACGTGAACCTGCTGTCGGTGCCGTCCGCCGTCGACGACGAGCGCGCGGTGTTCGTCGGGGACGTGCTCACGACCGGCTTCCACGCTGCCTCCCTCACGGGTGCGGACGCCCGCGACGTGGTCGGCGTCTTCGGTGCCGGCCCGGTGGGGTGGTGCGCTGCCGCGTCGCTTCGAGCTCTCGGGGTCGAGCGGGTGTTCCTGCTCGACCGTGAGCCGGCCCGACTCGCGCTGGCCGACGCCGCGGGGGCGATGCCGCTGCACGTGGGGGAACGGAGCGCCGAGAGCGCCCTGGCCGACGCCACCGGCGACCGAGGCGCCGACGCGGCGATCGACGCCGTGGGGGCGACCGACGCGTACGCCGCCGCGACCACGGTCGTGCGCCGGGGCGGTCGGGTCGTCGTCGCGGGCGTCTACGCGGGTGAGACGGTGGAGTTGCAGCTCGGCGTCGCCTGGGCCCGGGCGCTCGACATCCGGTTCACCGGCATCTGCCCGGTCCACCGCGAGTGGCAGGAGGTCATGCGCCGGGTCGAGACGCGATCGCTCGACCCGCTGCCGCTCGTGAGCGATCGCCTCTCGCTCGACGAGGCGCCGATCGGCTACGAGCGCTTCGATCGCCGGCTGGCGACGAAGGTGCTGATCGAGCCGTGAGCGCCGCCAGGGTCGCGCTCGAGGGCCCGGAACCGAGCGGGCTCGCGGAGCTGCTTGCCGGTCTGCTCGAGCAGCACCTGGCGCTCGAGCCCGAGCGCGCGGCCCACCTGCGACCGTCGGTGGTCGTGCTCGAGGCACCCGATGCCGGCGTCGCCGTGACGGTCCGGCTGTCACCCGGCGCCATCTCGGTCTCGGACGGCGTGGCGGCCGAGGCGCATCTGCGGGTGGTGGCGCCGGCCGATCGGCTGCTCGCGCTCGCCGGCGCGCCGCTGCGTGCCGGTCTGCCGGATCCGCTGCACCGCGACGGGCGCGCGGTGCTCGCCGACGTGGTCACGGGCCGCGTGCGCGTGCATGGGATGCTGCGCCACCCTCGGCGTCTCGCGCGCTTCACGTCGTTGCTGTCGGTCCATGAGCCGATCCGAGATCGACCCGACCGGTGACGGACCCCACGCCGCCCCGGCCCGACGCCTCGCCGTGGATGCGGCGCGGGGGTCACGATCGACGATGGCTGCCCACGCTCGCGGTGCTCGGGGTGATCCTCGCCACCACGTTGGGGGGGTTCGTCGCGGCCGCTGCGCTGGCGGAGCCAGCCGGCCCGCCCGTATCGATCCCCGGCGTCGTCTCGGTCCAACCGCTCACGGGCTGGGAGCCGGCGGAGGCCGACTCCGTCGGCGACCGACCGTTCGTGCGTGTCACCCGAGGGAGCGGCACGCTCGTCGCCGTCGCATGGGGTCCGTTCGACGGCGACGCCGAGGCGTTGGCGGTCGATGTCCGCGACGAGGCGCTCGACGGGTCGCTCGACCAGCTCTCGGTCTCCGAAGGGTTCACCCCGGTCGTGCTCGACCAGGGCACCGAGGGGAAGCGGTTCACGTTCGTCGGCATCGACGCGGAGTCGGGGGCGGCGGTCGAGGGAGAGGTGACGACGGTGATCTCGACCGACGGTCAGGGGGTGGTGTTCGTCGGTCTCGCCCCGGAGGGCCTGCTGGCGTTCGTCGACGGAGACCTGCACACGATGGTGAGCGCCGCGATCGTCGGTCCTGCCGCATGAGCATGCGTGAGATGCGCCGTGGCCGGCGGTTGCATCACTCCCGGTTCCTGCAGCCGCGGTTGCCCGCGTTCTGGCTCTTCGTGCTGATCGTGGGGCTCACAGGCATCGTGGCCCTCGCCGAGCAGAGCCTCTACCGGACCATGTCGCCGAGCGGGTGGGCGCTGTCGTGGTTCCTGCTGGCGCTGTACGGCCTGCCGGTCGTGCTCGTCGTCTACGTGCTCGACCTGTACGAGCGGGAGCCGGTGCCGCTGCTCGTGGCGGCGTTCGCCTGGGGAGCGATCGCCGCGACCACGCTCTCCGCGATCGGCAACGCGGGGTGGGGACTCACGGTCGCCCGCCTCGGCGGCCCGGAGTTCGCCGCGCGGTGGACGGCCGCCCTCACGGCGCCGTTCGTGGAGGAGATCCTCAAGGGATGCGGCGTCGTGCTGATCTACCTGATCGCCCGCGACGAGGTCGACGACGTGATGGACGGCTTCGTGTACGGCGCGATCTGCGGGCTGGGCTTCGCGATCGTCGAGGACGTCTTCTACTTCATGGCGGTCTTCGGCGGTGAGCCGTCGGGGGTGGTGCAGGGCTTCTGGCTGCGGGTGGTGGCCAGCGGCCTGTACGGGCACGTGCTGTATACGGGCCTCGTGGGCATGGCGATCGGGGTGGTCGTCTCGCGTCGTGCGACGGAGGCCCTGCGACACCGGCTCTGGGTGGCCGCCGGTCTCTGCGCGCTCGCGGCGTTCGCCCACTTCGTCTGGAACTCGCCGCTCTTGACGCTGTTCCCGGCGCAGCCGTGGGCCGGCGCCGACTATCTGCTCGTGGTGGTGGCGACCGCGGTGAAGGGCCTGCCGCTGCTGGTCTTCGTCGCGATCGCGGTGACGCTCGCCCGGCGCCGCGAGCGCCGCTGGCTCCACCAGGCGCTCGCAGGCGAGATCGGGCTCGACGGCATCTCGGCCGCGGAGCTGCATCTGCTCGAGAACCCCCGGCGACGGCGGGCCGCCAGGCGCGCGATGCGTCGGCGGGCCGGTCCTCGTGCGGCGGGCCTGCTCCACCGCCTCCAACGCGAACAAGTGAACCTGGCGATGGTGGCCTCACGCGTCGGCGACGGTGACGACCCCGCGCTCTCGCGGCAGCGTGCGTACTGCCGCTCGCTGCGCGATGCGCTTCGGGCGATCCCCGCCGCCGCCCCCGCGGGCGACGAGGGCCCCGAGGGCCGCGGGTAGGCTGGCTTCATGGACGTCGACGAGATCGTGCGCGGGGTGCTTGGGGGCGACCGACGTGCCGTCGCCCGAGCGATCAGCGCCGTGGAGGACGGGGACCTCGGCCTCGAGGCCCTCTCCGAGGGCATCTTCTCGAGCACCGGTCGTGCCGCCACGATCGGCCTGACGGGTGCGCCCGGGGTCGGCAAGTCCACGCTCGCGGCCGAGCTCGTGCGCGTGTGCCGGGCTCGCGATCTGCGCGCGGCGGTGCTCGCCGTCGACCCGACCTCCCCGTACACGGGAGGCG
>Ga0075343_1000100_pt1 | contig 16137 bp, 17 predicted proteins | sample RushOxbow_ThreeS_2_FD_120072 | JGI IMG/M metagenome (GOLD analysis project Ga0075343, IMG submission 120072) | Natural and restored wetland microbial communities from the San Francisco Bay, California, USA, that impact long-term carbon... | ecosystem: Environmental > Terrestrial > Soil >...
GACACGGAGGCCTCGGGAGGTGGGCCTGCGGCCACGAGCAGCTCGTGGACGCGCGCGAGCCGCGCCCGCTCGTGCTGGTCGAGGTCCGTGCCGACGAGCTCGTCGAAGTCGGGCCTCACACCAACTCCCCCTCGAGGGCGTCGGCGAGGCGCGCGAGAGCGCTCCGCGTACGCGTCTTCACCGTGCCGAGCGGAATCGCAAGTTGCTCGGCGATCTCGCTCTGCGACAGCCCCCGCCAGTACGCGAGCTCGATGACCGGGCGCTCATGGTGGGGGAGCTCTTCGAGCGCGCGGTGGACGCGCCAGGCCGTCCACGAGCGCTCCGCCTCGTCGGACGGGTCCGGTGCCCGCCCGGGTCCCTCCTCGAGCTCTGCCGTCGGCTCGGGGGTTCGGCGATGGCCGTCCGTGATGGCGTTGCGTGCGACTGCGTAGAGCCAGGCGGCTCCTCTGCCGCGCGCTGGATCGTACGTTCGGGCCGACCGCCAGATCGCGACGAACGCGTCCTGCGTCGCGTCCTCCGCGCGGCCCCTGTCGCCGAGTCGGCGCAGCGCGAGGCCGAGAACGGCGCGGGCGTAGCGTCCGTGCAACTGGTCGAACGCGTCGCGATCGCCCGCGGCGACCCGCACGATCAGCTGTCCATCGGTGGGCCCGGCGAGCTCCACGAGGTGGATGATTCCCGGTCCTGGAGTGAAAGAACCAGCTCGAGTCGCGAGCGCGGTGGCCATGTGTGGATTGCTACGCGCTCGCGACCCGGGCGGATTGGGGCCTGCAACTGTCCGTTGCCAGCCGTATGGGCTTCCTCCTACGCCTGCGCTCCCTCGAATTTCGCCGCGACTGCACCCCAGTCGACCACGTTCCACCAGGCCGCGAGGTAGTCCGGACGGCGGTTCTGATAGTTGAGGTAGTACGCGTGCTCCCACACGTCGATCCCCAGGAGCGGCACGTGGCCCTCCATGATCGGCGAGTCCTGATTTGCGGTCGAGTACGCCTCGAGCGCGGATCCCGACCAGACGAGCCACGTCCAGCCGCTGCCGAAGCGCGTCACGCCGTTCTGCGTCACGGTCTCCTTGAGCGCGTCGAAGCCGCCGAATGCCCCGGCGATCGCCTCCGCGAGCGCGCCGGAGGGCTCGCCACCGCCGTCCGGGCTCATGATCTCCCAGAACAGCGTGTGGTTCGCGTGGCCGCCGGCGTTGTTGCGGACGGGTGTGCGCTTGTCCTCGGGCAGCGAGTCCAGCTTGCGCAGGACCTCCTCGACGGAGGCGTTCTCCAGCTCGGTGCCGGCGAGCGCCTTGTTCGCGTTGTCCACGTAGGCCTGGTGATGCTTGCCATGGTGGATCTCCATCGTGCGCGCGCCGATATGCGGCTCGAGCGCGTCGAGCGCGTACGGGAGTTCGGGAAGGGTGAATGCCATGCCTGCTCCTCTCGATACGGGTTGCGTCCGGGCAAGGATATGCTCCGCGCGTTCCCGCCCCACCTTGAGAGGAAACGATGTCGAACTTCGTCGAGATCAGGCCCCGCGAGCTGAAGCCGGCGCTTCTCGAGCTGGATGGCATCTCGCGCGCCTCGGTCGAGGCGCACTACCGGCTCTACCAGGGGTACGTCGGCAAGCGGAACGAGATCCTCGGCTCGCTCGCGACGGTCGATCTCGGCGCGGCGAACCAGATCTACTCCGACGTCCGCGCGCTGAAGATCGACCTGACGTTCGCGGTCGGCGGCATCAAGAACCACGAGATCTACTTCGAGCATCTCGGTGGCACGGGCGGCGACCCGGACGGCGCGATCGGCGCTCTGATCGAGCGCGACTTCGGCTCCGCCGACGCGTGGCGGGCAGACCTGCGCGCGACCGGCATGGCCGGCCGCGGCTGGGCGTGGACGGCGTTCGACTGGGACGAGGGCCGGCTGTTCAACTACATCGGCGACGCGCAGAACACGTTCCCGGTCTGGAACGCGACACCGCTCGTCGCGCTCGACGTCTACGAGCACGCCTACTTCCTCGACTACCAGACCGATCGCGCGGCGTATATCGAGGCGTTCCTTCGGAACCTCGACTGGGGCGTCGTGAACGGCTGGGTCGAGGGCTACCGCATCCCGACCGAGTAACGCATGACCGACCTGCTCGCCATTCTCGGCGGGTATCTCCTGGGGTCGCTGCCGTTCGGATACTGGGTGCCGAGGCTTGTTCGTGGCGAGGACATCCGGACGAAGGGGAGCGGGAACGTGGGCGCGTCGAACGTGTTCCGCGTGTACGGGCGGTCGCTCGGGATCCCCGTCGCGCTGCTCGACCTCGCGAAGGGCTTCGCCGCGGCGTCGCTCGGGCTCTGGGCAGGTGGCGCGCTGATCGGTGTTCTCGCCGCTGCGGCGGCGATGGTCGGGCACGCGAGGCCGGTCTTCCTCCGCTTCGAGAAGGGCGGGAAGATGGTGGCGACTGCGGGTGGCGCGACCTTTGCGCTCGCGCCGCTGGCTGCGATCTGCTGCGTCGGCGTCTGGCTCGTCGTCTTCGCCCTGACGAAGTACGCCTCGCTGGCGTCGATCGCGACGGCGATCGGGCTGGCCGTCTTCGTCGTCCTGTTCGGCTATCCGTGGCCGATCATGGTCTTCGGCATCGCCGGCGCCGCTGCGGTCATCGCGGTGCACCACCAGAACATCCGCCGGCTCGTCGCCGGAACCGAGCACCGGTACGAGCTGCTCCGTAGCCTCGCGTAGTCCGCAGCGCGATCCGCGGTTTCCACCGATGGCGGTCCCTGCTCGCTCGCCGACACTGACGAGCGACAAGGAGGTGCGCCATGACCGATACGACCGGCCTCACCGGCCTCGAGGGTGCTCGCTACCTCTCGATCACGACCTTCCGTCGCGACGGCTCCCAGGCTTCTACGCCCGTGTGGTTCGTCTCGGACGACCTCGGCCACCGCGTCCTCGTCGCGACGGGCGCCGACACGTGGAAGGTGCGCCGCATCCGTCGCAACCCGCACGTGCGCGTCGCTCCGTGCACCGCGAGCGGGAAGCCGACGGGTGACCCGATTGACGCTACGGCGACGATCGTCGACGAGGGCGAGCTCGTCCTCCGGCTGCAACGTGAGAAGTACGGCTGGCAGAAGCGGCTCATCGAGGGGGCGTACGTGCTGAGCATGAAGCTCCGGCGCAAGCCGACGGGCGAATCCGTCTTCCTCGAGATCGTCCCGCGCCGGCACGACGAGCTCCTCGTGCGAGCTGCCTAGCTCAGCCGGCGAGCCAGGCGGCCAGCGTTGTCTGCTTCGGGCTCGGCTCGCCGGTCGCGAGTTCGCTACGGAGCTCCCCGACGGTTCCGTGGCGCTCGGCGACCACGTCGTGCACGTGGATCGTCTCGAAGTTGACCTGCTTCGAGAGGAGGAAGTCGCCGTCGTCGAGCGCAGGGAGCGTGTCCAGCGCGTCACGCAGCGCGTGCCGTACCGAGTCCTCGACGAAGCGCGGCTGCAGATGGGCGTGCTCGACGACGAAGAGCTCGTCGGGGCGCTTCAGCAGGTCGTAGATTGGGGCGCTCATCGAGCGCTCGGCGATGTCGACGAGAACCTCGGCGTCGAGGTCCTGCTCGGTGCCGACGAAGAGTGTCTGGCGACCGCGCTGGTTGTGGGTCGCGATCGGGACGAGCTCGAGGATCTTCTCGATGTCGTCCCCGTCGAAGCCCGCGTCGAGCAGGCGCTCCGCTGCGCGATTGCGCACCAGGCCTTGCGCGCACGGACACGCGTTGATCCCCGTCGCCTCGACGCCGACGGCGCGCCGCGTTCCGGCCTCCGAGGCAGCTGCGATCCCGCACAGCGTCACCATCTCCTGCGTGGCGAGCCCGGTGACAGGGGTCTTGCGATGGATGGGCCACTGGGCGCGGATCCAGACCTCTGCCTTGAGCGCGCCCTGGCGCTCGACGACGCGGCTCGCGATGTGCTCGGCGAGCACCTCCACGAGCATCGCCTCCCGCTCGACGACGAGCTCGATCGCCTCCTCGAAGAGCTCCGGGAAGCGCGACATGTGAACGCCCTTCTGGTCGGCGGCCAGGTCGACGGTGCAGTCGATTACCGCGGCCATGACGGTCGCCGCGTCGCCCCGGCGGATGCGAACCGCCTTCTGCACGCCCGAGACGCCGGCACGCGAGAGCGCCAGCGCGATCTCGGGCGAGGAAGCCTGGAGATCCTCCGCAAGCTTTACGCCGTTCGGCACGACGGCCACCGTAGCAATGGCGGCCCGCGCCGCAGGCGTCCAGAGTGCTCTACCGCAGGAGCCGAGACAGGCGACGATCCTTGAGCCGTCTTCCGCCGGTCTGGCAGCTCGGGCAGTAGTAGATCGTGTGCTCGTCGAAGTCGACGCGCGCGATCGGCGTCCCGCACTGCGGGCACGGCTCGTCCAGGCGGTCGTGGACGAGGTAGACGACCGAGTCGCCCTTCCCGTGCTCGCGGAGCTCGAGCGCACGCGTGAGGTCGCCGTGCATGGCAGCGGTCAGCCGCTCGACCTCCTCCGGCGAAAGCTCAGTGGATGCCTTGAACGGAGAGAGGCGTGCCCGCAGGAGGATCTCGTTCGCGTGCGCTCGCCCGATCCCCGCAAGCGCTCGCTGGTCGCGGAGCAGCGGGTGGAGCTGGCGCCGTTCGCGGCCCAGGATCGCGGTGAGGCCGGCGGCGTCGAGCGAGAGCGCGTCCGGCCCGAGGTGGCCGAGATCGGCGTCGAGCTGCGCCCGAGTCACCAGCCACACGCCTGCGCGTTTCTTCTTCCCGGCCTCGGTGAGGATCAGCTCGTCACCGCCGACGAAGCGGAGGCGGAACATCGGCGTCTTCGGCCCCTTCGCCCTCGCGGGGAGAAAGCGGAGCCGCCCGGCGCTCATCAGGTGGACACGGAGCACGAGATCGTTCGCCTCGAGCGGGAAGAGCAGGTTCTTGCCGCGCCGCTCGGCGCCGGCGAACCGCCGGCCGTCGAGCGCCGAGAGCGGCGGGTCGAACGTCTTCAGCGTCGCGATGTGCGCCGGCCCCGCCTGCTCGATGGGCGCGCGCGAGACGAGCGGGTCGAGCTCGCGCACCCACGCCTCCACCTCGGGCAACTCGGGCATAGCACCGTGTTGTAGCGGGCGAGCTCAGACGCCGTCGGCCGGGACGGGGTCTCCGATTCCGGGAATCTCGGGCGCCAGATCGCTCGTGATCGGCTCGTCGGAGATCGGCTCGGGCATCTCACGTAGGTGGCGCTGCGGCGAGAGAAGGATCCAGAGGAAGGACAACCCGCTGCCGCACGCGCCGACGACGATGGCCTCGCGCAGCCCGATCCAGGTCGCGAGGGCGCCGCCGGCGAGGGTTCCCAATGGGATCGTGCCCCAGACGAGGAAGCGCATCGCCGAGTTCATACGGCCCTGCAGTCGTGCCGGGCAGATCGCCTGCCGGTAGCTGACCTGCACGATGTTGTAGGTCACGAGCATGTAGCCGAGCACGAGCTGCGCCGGAATGAGCACGGCGAGTGCCGCGTTCCCGACGGGGGCGAAGGCCATCGCCAGAACCGCGGGTCCCTGCAGCATCGTCACGGCGATCGTCGTCGGCCCGATCCCGAAGCGCTGCGTCAGCCGCATCGCGGTGAGCGCGGCGACGAAGGAGCCGGCCGCACCGACCGAGAAGACGACCCCGATCACGCCGGGGGAGAGCTCGAGCTCACGCACCGCGAACACGAGGAAAACCGCGAACGCGAGGCTGAAGAAGAAGTTCGAGGTCCCGGTGCATCCGGCTTGCGCGCGCAGGTTCGGGTTGCGAAGGACGAAGCGCAGGCCCTCCTTCACGTCCGCCCAGAAGCTCGTCTTTCGACCGTCCGCGGCGGTCGCCCTCTCGGGTGTCTCCTCAGGCTGGCGGATGCGGAGGATGAACACGCCCGAGGCGACGAAGCTGAGGGCGTCGACGAGAACGGCGTACGGCGCCGTGAGGATCTCGACCAGGATTCCGCCCAGTCCGGGGCCCGAGATCTGTGCTGCCGACTGACTGACCTGAAGCTTCGAGTTGCCCTCGATGATCTGATCGCGGTCGACGAGGGTGGGGAGATAGGACTGGTAGGCGACGTCGAAGAAGACCTGAAACACGCCGACCAGGAACCCGACGACGAAGAGCTGCCAGAGCGTCAGCGCGTCGGCGACGTAGGCGATCGGCACGGTCGCATAGAGCGCCGCGCGGCCGAAGTCTCCGACGATGAGGATCGGCCGACGCGGGAGCCGGTCCACCCAGACTCCTGCCGGAAGGGTGAAGAGGATGAAAGGCAGGAACAGGACCGTGCCGAGCAGGGCCACCTCGAACGCGCTCGCGTCGAGGATGAGAATCGCCACGAGCGGGAGCGCGATGTCGTCGATCGTCGAGCCGAACGCGCTGATCGTCTCTCCGGCCCACAGCTTGAGGAAGTCGCCGTGGCGCCAGAGGCCGCCCTTCGGCCACAGGCTACGCATCGCCGTCCCTCCTCGGCGGGAGGCCGGGGCCTGATCTGAAGAGCGCGTACGCCAGAACGTGGCGATCTCCGCTCGGGTCGTCGGCCTTCTGGAAGTCCGCGACAAGGCGGTTGAGCCGTTGCTCGAACCGCCGCCGGTCCTTCGTGGTCAGCCGACTGTTCAGCATGCCCGCCGTGTCGTCCCCACCGGTGACGACGAGCTCGTCGGCGGCCTGGCGCAGCATGAGCGCGGTGATCGCGCCGCCGCGGAGATCCTCCGGAGTCGACTCGTCTCCTTTGAGCACGAAGAGCCGCGCGACCCGTCCGTAGTAGCGCTCGGTGAGCGCGCGCACCTTCCGGGTGCGAACGACTCGGACGAGCCCGGCTGCCTCCAGCACCTTGAGGTGGTGACCCACGGTCCCCTTCGGAGAGTCGAGTGCCGCCGCGAGCTCGGTCGTCGACGCGGCGCGCTCGCGGAGAAGCCCTACGATTCGCGCACGCGAGGCGTCACCGAGCGCCCGGAGCTGTTTGGGGTCTGCGACGACGAGAACGTCGTCGAGGTCGTAGTCGGGATAACGGTCGATGATCGCGGAACATACGGGATGTACCGACCGTTGCCAAGAGATTGAGAGAGAAACCCAGGGTCGGGCATAGCGCCCGACCCTGGGTGGTGACGCTTACGAGCCGAATGTGCCTTCAGGCCCTGCAGGCTCCGGCAGCGGCATCGACGCCGATCCCGGCACGTTCTTGCCGGGCACGCCGTTCACGCTCTCGGTCGAGAACGCGAAGGTGAGCTGCGCGAACGCGATGAGGTCGCTGTTGACCTCGAGCGCGTGGTCGCTGTTGTTCGCGTACGTGTCGCAGGCGAGGTGGTAGCACGGGTCGTACTGCGCACCCGCGGTGCCGTCCCAGATCGACGCCTGCTCGGCGGTCTTGATGCCCTCGGCACCCGTGAAGAGGCCGCCCGATGGAATGTCCGCCTCGATGAACGCCTGGTAGTCCGAGCGACCGGAGAACTGCGTGTCGTCGTACGGCTCACCGACCATCGTGTAGTACGACTCGTACACGTCCTCGATCGCCTCCGATCCGTCCGGGATCGGCACTCCCGCCGGGGGCGGGAAGCTCGACTGATCGGCGTCGTACACCATGAAGATGTAGTTCGGCGAACCGACCATGTCGTAGTTCATGTACATCGCGATGCGATCTCGCTCGGCCTGCGTGAGGCCGCCGACGTACGCGCTCGAGCCGAGGAGACCGAGCTCCTCCGCGCCCCACCACGCGTAACGCACCGTGTTCGGTGCCTTGACCTTGGCCATCATCAGCGCGGTCTCGAGCAGAGCAGCCGATCCCGAGCCGTTGTCGTTGATGCCCGGTCCCGCGGGGACCGAGTCGAGGTGGGCGCCGGCCATGACCACGTTGTCCATGTTCGTGCCCGCCTTCTCCGCGATGACGTTCGAGTCGGTCAGGACCTCGACGACGACGGTGGCCGTCGAGCCGGGCGCCGAGAGGCTCTCGCCGTTCGCGAAGCCTGCCCCGACGACGGGAATCGTGGCGACGCTCGGCGCGAGCGTCCCGACGATGAGGCCCTCGCGATCGGGCGTGTTCCCCTGATTGAAGATGATGACCGCCGATGCGCCAGCAGCCTGTGCGTTCAGGGCCTTCGCCGCGAACGCGCACGTACCGCGCTGCATGAGGGCGATGTTGCCGGCCGGGAAGCCGGCGAAGTCAGCGGCCTCGCAGCCGCTCGTGTTCGCGCGCGGCGGAACAAGATTGATGTCGACTGCGGTCACTGACGCTGTGACGGTCCCGAACCCGCTCCCGGTGAATGGCCCGGTTTCGTAGTCGGCGGCGACCTGGGTCAGCTGTCGCAGCGTCGCGCTCGGAAACTGGACGTCGGTCCGCGTAACGTCGTACCCGGCATCCTCGAGCAGGTTCGCGACATACTCAACGCTCTCCGAGTAGCCGGGCGTGCCCGCGCTCCGCGTGCCGCCGTTGGCGTCGGCGATCGCCTGGAACGCCGCCTGGTGCTCACGGACGCCGCCTAGCGTCACGCACGTGAGGAGCTGCTGATATGTGGTGTTGGTGCGGGTCTCGCAGCCGGGCGGCGCCGACGTGGCGGCTCCTGGCAGGACGAACGCGACGAGTGTCGCGGCGACCGCGGCCATGAAGGCCACGAACGGCACCCGAAGGTGTCGGTCACGCATGGTTCCCCTCCCTTGCTTGCTTGCGACGGCGGCCGGAGCGGAGCTTCGGCCGTGAACTTGCGCCCTTACCCTAGTGCGTGTCGCGCAAACACGACTACGCTCGTGCCCCGGATGGAGCACATCACGGTCGTGAGCGCGCGCGGCGGGCTCGAGGAAGCACGGCATCGTGTCCATGCCGTCGCGGTCTCCGACGGTGAAGTGGTCGCTGCCGCCGGAGACCCGGCGCATCTGACCTACTTCCGCAGCTCGGCCAAGCCGCTCCAGGCGCTGCCTGTCGTACGCGCCCGACCGGATCTCGAGGACGCCGAGATCGCGATCGCGTGCGCGTCGCATCTCCATCGGTCCGACCAGCTCGAGCCGGTGCGAAGCCTTCTCGCGAAGGCGGGCGCGACGGAGCAGGCTTTGGAATGTGGTCCCGAGCCGACTCGGCTCGAGCACAACTGCTCGGGAAAGCACGCGGCGATGCTCCTCCTCTGTCGCGAGCGGGGCTGGCCGACGGAGGGCTACCGGCTCGCGTCGCACCCGTGTCAGGCGGCGATGGCGGTGGAGATCGAAGCTGCGGCCGAGGTGACGTCGCCACCGACGGCTGTCGACGGCTGTGGCGTGCCGACGTACGCGCTGACGCTCGAGCGGGCGGCCCATGCGTTCTCGCGGCTCGACAGCCTCGACGGCGGCAGGCGCGTGGCCGATGCGATGCGGTCGTGTCCGGAGCTCGTCCGCGGCGACGGGGCACCCGACACGGAGCTCATGCGTCTCGGCGGCGGTTGGGTGGCGAAGGGCGGGGCGGAGGGCCTGCTGTGCGCCGCACGGGACGGACTCGGCGTGGCTCTGAAAGTGGAGGACGGCGCACAGCGCCCACTCGGCCCGGCACTCGCCGCGTTCCTCGAGCAGCTCGGCTTCGATCCGGGCGAGCTCGGCAGCGCATGTGTGACGAACTCGCGCGGCGAGGTCGTCGGCGAGGTTCGTGCGCTCCGGAACGAAGCCGCACGTTAACCGTTCGGACCCCTTCCACAACTGGCTTTTTCGGACTACGATCCGCGCGCTTCATGGTGGGAGCCGGGGCGGCAGGCGGGCCGGCTCATGCAGGTCGCAAGGTCAGTATCCGTTCGAGCGCGAGAGGAGAAAGCCCGACCCATGCTGTCTGTCGATATCGCCCTTCCCGAAGTCGAGGAGCTCCAACGCCTGGTCGAGCAAGGGCTCGAGAAAGGGTTCCTCACATACGACGAGATCGTGTCCGGCCTCGACGACGTCGAGCTCACGAAGGAGCAGATCGAGGACTTCTACGCGTACCTGATCGACCACGCGATCGAGCTGCACGAGGGCGAGGAGCACAAGGACCTCCCGCATGTGGAGCCGATTGCGGTCGAAGAGGAGAAGGTGGAGCCGAAGCTCGATCTCTCCGTCGAGCCCTCGCTCGACTCGCTCAGGCTCTACCTGCGCGAGATCGGGAAAGTGCCGCTCCTGACGGCAGACCAGGAGGTCTCGCTCGCGAAGGCCATCGAGCGCGGCGACATGCGAGCCAAGCAGCACATGATCGAGGCGAACCTACGGCTCGTCGTCTCGATCGCGAAGGGTTACCTGGGCAGGGGGCTCTCGTTTCTCGACCTCATCCAGGAGGGATCGCTCGGCCTCATCCGCGCGGTCGAGAAGTTCGACTATCGCCGCGGCTTCAAGTTCTCCACGTACGCCACCTGGTGGATCCGCCAGGCCGTTACGCGGGCGATTGCCGACAAGGCCCGGACGATCCGCATCCCGGTGCACATGGTCGAGAAGCTCAACAAGGTCGTGCACATGGAGCGTCAGCTCGTGCAGCGGCTTGGCCGCGAGCCGCTTCCCGAGGAGATCGCCGAGGAGCTCGAGATCGATACCGAGGAAGTGCGCGAGATCCTTCGTATGTCGCAGCTCCCGATCTCGCTCGAGAAGCCGATCGGCGAGGAGGACGACTCGTCGCTCGGCGACTTCGTCCCGGACGAGCAGGCGGAGTCGCCGTTCGACACGGCGTCGCTCTCGCTGCGGCGCGAGGACGTCGAGCTGGCGCTGGCTGCGCTGCCGGATCGCGAGCGGCGCGTCATCGAGCTCCGGTACGGACTCGACGGCTCGCAGCCGTGCACGCTCGAGGAGGTCGGGCAGACGTTCGGCGTCACCCGCGAGCGCATTCGCCAGATCGAGAACAACACGCTGAAGAAGCTCGAGTCGCTGCCCGAGGCCCAGGGGCTCAAGGACTGCGTCTGAGACGACGGGCAGGGGTCGGACCCTCGGGTCTGATCCCTGCCCGTGTCCACGTCGGCCACCTCCGCGGGCAAGTCGCGGCCGCGTCTGAGCGCTATACCGTCCCGGTGTGGCGCGGATCGAATACGTCGGGCACGCGACGGTCTTCCTCGATCTCGACGGCGTGCGCCTGCTCACCGATCCGCTGCTGAGGAATCGTGTCGCTCACCTGCGCCGTTCGACGCCCGTCGCCGCGCGGACGCGTCGCGGCGTCGATGCGGTGTTGATCTCGCATGCGCACTACGACCACCTCGATCTCCCGTCGCTCGAGCGACTCGGCAAGAAGATCCCGATCATCGTCCCGAAGGGACTCGGTGGGCTCCTGCGCAAGCGTCGCTTCGAAGCCGTGCTCGAGGTCCAAGTGGGCGAGACGCTCTCGATCGGCGCGCTGAAGATCACTGCGGTTCCGGCTGTGCACGACGGCAGTCGGAGTCCGCTCGGCGTCGCCGCGCAACCGCTCGGCTTCACCGTCTCCGGCTCGAAGTCGGTCTACTTCGCCGGGGACACCGACCTCTTCGAGGGCATGACGGAGCTCGGCCCGGTGGATCTCGCCCTCATCCCGATCTGGGGCTGGGGGCCGGACCTGGGCAAGGGGGGTCACCTCGATCCCGCCGGAGCTGCCGAGGCTGCGGCTCGCATTCGGCCGGCCCGGGTCGTTCCGATCCACTGGGGGACGTACTTTCCGATCCACCTCGGGCTGGCAGGCCGCCCCGATTTCGTCGATCTGCCCCCTCTTGCGTTCCTCGCGGCGATGCAAGAGGCAGCACCGGAGGTCGAGGTGACCGTGCTGCGACCCGGCGAGAGTCTCGACCTCTAGGCGGGAAGGAGATCCGCGGACGCTAGTGCTGCCACGGCCTGCTCTCGGATCTCGCTGCCGACCTGAGAAACGTCGGCGTTCAACGGCGCGTATGCGACCACGTGGAGCCAGGCCGTGCGCTCGGTGATCTCGCCGATCTGGACGTAGAGCGCGAGGTCCTCGCCCTGCGGGACCGCGGCTGCGGCCTCCATCGTCAGGCGTCGTGCCTCAGCCAGCGAGCCACCGAGTCGCACGGGCAGATCGACGGTGACGAGACGGCGGGGGTCGTCGACGGAGCGGTTGACGAGGATCGTCGACACCATCGTGGTGTTGGGGACGAAGATCCGGCGCCCCTCGTCCGTCGCGAGCGCCGTGTAGCTGAGGGAGATCTCGTCGACGATCCCGCTGTGCTCGTTCACCGTGATTCGGTCGCCCAGGCGCACGGGCTGTGTGAACGCAAGGAGGACGCCCGAGCCGAGGTTGCCGAGCGGCGTCGTCAGCGCGAGTCCGGCGATGACGGCGAGGACAGCTGCGGATCCGAGGAATGCGCTCGCGACCTGCTGTGTCGCGGGGAAGATCGACAGGACGCTCCAGGTTCCGATGATGACGACCACGGCGACGGTCACGCGAAGCAGGAACCCGAAGGTCGTCCGGCGGCGTGCCGCCACGGAGGGGTCGGTCTCCGCGAGTCGGCGCTCGTACTGGTCGAACGCCTTGTTGAGCAGCACGCGCACCGCGATCACGATCGCGAGCCAGATGGCCGCGGTGACGAGCGCGCGCGTCAGGTTCGAGTCCACGGCGCCGAGTTCGGCGCCTAGCGCGATGAGCCTTCTACTCGCCGGCGAGGACGCGGGCCTTCGCGGCCGCGAACTCGTCGTCGCTCAAGGCACCGCTCGCGTGGAGCTCCGCGAGAGAAGCGAGGCGTCCCGACACATCGGTCGCCGGCGGCGGGGGCGGGACACTCTGGGACGCGCCGCGCGCTGCGGAGGCGGCCCGTTGCTCGTCCCACCACGACGACATGCGTGACCATGTGTCGGAGAAGAATGTCGACGCCTCGGCGTCCGGGAACTCGAGCGCCGTCTGCCGCCTCGTGAGCTCGATCCACGTCGCGCCGAGAGCGAGGAGCACGGCGACGACGACGAGACGGGCGAAGTCCGCGACCTCGGTGGTCAGCAGAAGGACGAGTCCGACGACCGCGAGCGCGACGTACGCCCACGCCCGGTTCGCCAGGCCCGGCGCGAGCCAGCCCCGCGTCGCGAGCGCTCGGCGGCCGGGGCCGGCGAGCCATGCCGCCAGCAGGAAGAGGAGTCCCACGACGACCATGAGCCGGAACGATCCGCGCATGAGCTCGGTGAGGATGTCCCAGGCGTTGTTCGCAGCCTCGCGGTCGTCGCGACGGGCGACGAGCTCGTTGACGAGGTAGTTCCGCGTGATGCGTGCCGCCGCGAGGCCGACGAGCCCGACGACGACGAGGACCACGCCGACGCCGCGCACCGCGCGCCGGCGATCTCGGGCGAGCCAGACCGCGAACCCGAACGCGATGAGCGTGAGGATCGGCAGCACCCACGCGAGCGTCTTCAGGAGCTCGACCGCGCTCTGGGCGGTGTCGAGCTCGTCCGATCGGAGAATCACGATCCGTCCCGCATCGGCCGGGATGCGGTCGACGACCTGGTCGCCGATCCCGATCCGATCGGCCGCCTCGACGATGATGGCGCGCAGGTCGAGCGTCACCTCGCCGCCCTCCGTCGACACGCGATCGCCGCCGCCTTCGAGAACCTGGACGAGCGTCGTGTGCGATTCGCGGAGCGCGACCTTGAAGAGATCCTGGAAGACCGGCTGCTCGAGCGCGCGGTCGACGATCTGGTACGAGGCTTGACGCAGGCCGGCCGTCGCCGCCCCCGAGAGACCCTGGTAGTCCTCCGGCAGCTGGCTCTCGATCTCCGCCTGGACGTCGACGTTCGCGAACAACTCGTCGACGGCGCGGTTCGCGACGGCGCTGCGGATCTCGGGATTGTCGAGGAGCGACGTGCTCGTGTCGGTGAAGACGCTCGTATTCAGGGCGACGCGGTTGATCCAGATCGCGAACGTGGAGAGTAGGAGCAGGAGCCCGGAGACGACGAGTACGACCCACACGGCCGTGCCACGCCCACGAGTCTGAGCGCGCGTGGCGGGCGGGGTCGTCTCCTGCGTGCTCACGGCGCGGCAGCCTACTCGTCGCCGAGCCCGAATGCGGCGTGAAGTGCCTGCACCGCACGGGCCACATCGGAGCGCGGAATGAGGCACGAGACCTTGATCGGCGACGTCGAGATGAGCCGCAGGTTGATCTCCTCGTCCGCGAGCGTGCGGAACATGCGAGCTGCGACGCCGGGGTGGGAGCGCATGCCCGCGCCGATGAGCGCGACCTTGCCGAGATCGGAGACCTCCCCGATGTCGATCGGCCCGATCGTCTCCTGCGCGCGCGTGAGTGCTCGGCGGGTGGCGACCACGTCGTCCCGTGGCACCGAGAACGAGAGCTCTGCCGACTCGTGACCCACGTTCTGGAGGATCGTGTCGACGTTGACGTGCTCCGACGCGACCGCCTCGAAGATCGCCGCGGCCGATCCGGGCCGGTCGGGCACGCCTCGGAGGTCGAAGAGGACCTCGTCCTCGGAGTGCGTCACCGCGGAGACGATCGCCTGCTCGAGGCCCTCGGCCCCCTGGACCCACGTCCCGGCCTCCTCCGAGAACGTCGATCGCGCATGGATCGGCACGTCCTGGTTGCGCGCGAGCTCGACGGCGCGCAGCATCAGCACCTTCGCGCCGGAGGCCGACATCTCGAGCATCTCCTCGTACGAGACGCGGTCGAGCTTGCGGGCGTCGGGGACGATGCGTGGGTCAGCTGTGAAGACTCCATCGACATCCGAGAAGATCTCGCACGAGGCTCCGAGCGCCGCCGCCAAAGCGACGGCCGTTGCATCCGTCCCGCCGCGGCCGAGCGTGGTCACGTCCATCGTGTCGCGCGAGAAGCCCTGGTATCCGGCGACGAGCACGATCTTGCCCTGGTCGAGCGCCTCCACCACGCGCACCGGCGTGATCTCGCGGATCTTCGCCTTCGTGTGCACGGGGTCGGTGATGATCCCCGCCTGCGAGCCCGTGAACGAGACGGCCTCGTAGCCCAGGTCGTGCACGGCCATGGCGACGAGCGCGCAGGCGATGCGCTCACCGGTCGAGAGCAGCATGTCGAGCTCGCGTGGGTGCGGGTGAGCGGAGACCTGGCCGGCGAGCTCGAGCAGTCCGTCCGTCGTGTCGCCCATCGCCGAGACGGTCGCGACGACGCGGACACCGCGCCCGCGCGCCTCCACGAGCCGCGCGGCGACGTGTCTGATCTTGTCCGGGTCGGCCACGGACGAGCCGCCGAACTTCATGACAACGGTTTCGAGCGCGCGCTCGGGCGTGGCGGACATGACGCAGATTGTGGCGTGCGCGCCACCCGGAGCGTGCTCGAAGTTCGACCAGGGAGCTCGTTGGCCCCGAGACAGCTCGGGGCCAACGAATCTCAGGCCAGGGTCGTACTAGCCGCCCGCGAAGAAGCCGCTATGCCCGTTGCACGCGACACCAGGGAATCCGCCAGGGGGCGGATTGCCTGCCTGCACTTCCTTCTTCACGTCTTGTCCCCAGGACTGCGTCCGACCGCCGGCACCCGGCTCTGCCGGGTCGTCGTTCTGCCCTGAGAACGAGCAGATCGAGGCCGCGTGCGGGTCGTTATCCGGAGCAGCCCCGATCGGTGTGTCCTTGGGGTTCTTCCCTCCGGTGACCTCACCGGCGAGTGCCGAGCTGGCCGTCAGCCCTGCGAACACGAGCGCACAGAGCACGCCCACGAGCAACTGCTTCTTACCCATTCCTCCCCCTCTTCCATTCGTTCTTGACGCTCGATGTCACCGTAATACCGCCTCGTCGGTGAGTCAATCCACCCGGCCGCGGCGGGCTAGGCTGCGCGCGTGCCGCGCAAGGTCATGCTCATCGGGCTCGACTGCGCTGAGCCGTCGCTCGTGCTCGAGCGCTGGCGCGACGAGCTGCCGAACATCTCCGGGCTCATGGAGCGCGGGGGGTACGGGCGTCTCACCTCGGTCATCCCGCCGATCACGGTTCCGGCGTGGAGCTGCATGATGAGCTCGAAGACGCCGGGCGACCTCGGCGTCTACGGCTTCCGAAACCGCTCCGACCACACGTACGACGGCGGCTTCATCGCGATGTCGACCGCGATCTCCGAGCCGCGGCTGTGGGACTACGTCACGCGGGCGGGGGGTTCGTCGATCGTCCTGTCCGTGCCGGGCACCTATCCGCCGAAGCCGCTCAACGGGGTCATGGTCGGCTGCTTTCTCACGCCGTCCGTCGAGTCGAAGTACACCTATCCCGCCGCGCTGAAGGCCGAGATCGCGGACGTCGTCGGCGAGTACCTCTTCGACACGAAGGACTTCCGCACGAA
>Ga0075343_1000101_pt1 | contig 16126 bp, 15 predicted proteins | sample RushOxbow_ThreeS_2_FD_120072 | JGI IMG/M metagenome (GOLD analysis project Ga0075343, IMG submission 120072) | Natural and restored wetland microbial communities from the San Francisco Bay, California, USA, that impact long-term carbon... | ecosystem: Environmental > Terrestrial > Soil >...
CGAACGGGAGACCCATGAGCGCGCACTTCCAGGTCATCCACATGGCGAGCGCCTTGACCTCGTCGATCGTGACGTCGGGGTGGTAGCGGATCCCGCCCTTCGACGGCCCGCGCGCGATGTTGTGGGTCACTCGGAAGCCCTGGTAGACCTCGATCGACCCGTCGTCCATGGCGACGGGGATCGAGACCTCGACCCCCTTCTTGCACGACGACAGCACGCGGATGAGATTCCCGTCGAGCGCGAAGACCTCGCCGACCTTCTGGAGCTGGGCTTTCGCCAGCTCGAACGGGTTCTCGCGGAGGTGCGACTCCGGCGCGGCGGTTGACATCGATTTCGCCTCCCTGGCTCGACTGACGGGCGCGAGTATACGACCGGCTACCGGACGCGGTACTCGATCGTGTCGAACTGCCTCCGCGTGCCGTCGCCCGGATACGCGACGAGCCGGATCGTGTATGCGCCACGCCGAAGGCGATCCCCGGTCGGCCCTCGACCGGTGAGTCCGAACGTGTACCGCCCCGGCAGGAGCTCTCGGCGTTGCGCGAGCACGCCGATGCGCTCGCCTCCGCGCCACAGCTGCACCTCGAGAAGCTCGAGGGCGCGAACCTGCGGGTCGGGATCGGCAACGACCGAGCCGGCGACGAAGGACAGCGCCGCCGGGGTGGCGTCGGACACTCGTGTTCCGGTCGTCACGATGGCGAGGCGCGAGACGAGGTCGACCTGCGGAGGCACGGCAACGGTCCACGGCACGTGAACCTCCGGCGAGTCTCCCACGCGAAGCACGAGCTCGCCCGTCGCCGCGCCTGCCTCGTCGGAGAGGTCGCTCGTGTTGGCGCGCACGGCGACGACGGCCGAGCGGCCGGGCCGCAGACGCACCCGCGCGGGATCCACCGTCAGCTCGACGCCCTTCGGTGCGATGGCGGTGTTCCCGATGGACACGACGAGCTGCCGCGTCGAGACGTTGGTGATGCGAAGCGGCCTCACACCCCCGACCGGCCCGGCTATTGCGCTGAACGAGACGAGCGCCGGCGAGGCGACGAGTTCCTGCTGCACGGCGGCGCGGAGATCGACGAGACCCGCACCCGAGGCGGTCGGGTCGAGATCGGCTCGCTGCGCGGATCCGACGAGCAGACCGTGGAGCTCGCGCGCTCCGAGTTGCGGCCTTCCCTGCGCGAGGATCGCCGCGACTCCCGTCGTCACGGCCGCAGCCGCACTCGTCCCGCTGATCGTCCCGAAGCGAACCTCGCCGTCGTTCCCACGACCTGGCTCAGACGTCGGAACCGAGACGCCCGGCGCGGCGAGGTCGGGCTTGAGCGCGCCGTCGAGTACGAGCCCGCGCGACGAGAACGCCGCGATCTCTCCCCCTGCTTCACGCTGCGCTACCTGCACGTTGCCGATCGAGACCGTCACAGGGACGCCCGCGGCAAGGAGCACGCGCATCTCCGCGACGACCTCGCTTGCGAGGCCGACGACCGGAACGCCCGCCGGGACGTCGAGGCTGAACGCTCCCGCCGGAAGCGGGCCGTCGACGATGACGGACAGGGCGCCGGCGGAGGTCACCTCCTCGACGGTGTCGTCCGAGAGCACCACACGAGGCAGCAGCACCGTGCGGCCCGCCACGAGGCTCACGCCGCCCTCCGTGAAGAGGGCTCGGATCCCCCGCGCCGCGGTCCGCCTGTCGATGATGGTGACGTCAGCAGTCACGGTGCCGGACGGCGCGCCGCCCAGCGGGACGTCCTCTTCGTACAGCACGCGCAGGCCTGCACGGACGAGCACCCGGACCGTCGGAGCAGCGAGGCGGCCGTCGGCCGCGCCGACGGTGACGGCGTCCGGCGCTCCACCGGGTCCGGCGATGCTGCCGTACCCGGGGCCGGCCCTACCGTCGTTACCCGCGGGCACGATCGTGAGCATGTCCAGATCGGCCGCGCCTGCGATCGCGCGCGGGAGCGGTCCGTCGGCGAACGCCGCATACGGCTCCACCATGCCGATGAGGGCGATGCGCGCGGCATCGAGCACGTCGCCGTCGCCGTTGGGATCGACGGCCGCCTCGAGCCCCGCGAGTATCTGGTCGGTGCGCGAGTAGACGCTGTACCCACCCTCGGAATTCGGCTGCCAGCCGCCGATCCGGATCGGGAGGATGGACGCTCCGGGAGCGATGCCGTGCAAGCCGTCCGGCCCCTCGGTGCCGGCGACGATGCCTGCGAGCTCCGTTCCATGGCGCTCCGGCCGGCCGGGGATCGTCGGGTGCGGCTGGGCGACGCCGCCGCTACCCGGGTTGATCACGTCGACCCCGGAGAGGACGCGGCGCCGAAGGTACGGGTGCGAGGGGTCAACACCCGTGTCCAGCAACGCGACCGTCACGCCCGTGCCGTCGAGGCCGGCAATCTCGAGATCGGCGACCGCGGAGGGAAGCACGCCCCCCTCCTGCGCGGCCTGCGCCGGATAGGCGATCCGCACCGGGTAGATGCCGACGACCTCGCGGTCGGCGTCGATGAGCGCCGCCGACGTGGGGTCGAGGCGAGCCGAGAAGCCGTTCACGACCCGCGTGTAGCGGTACTCGGGTGCAACGCGCGCGCCGGTCGCGTTCAGTCTGGCGAGGAACTGCTCCTGCTGCGCGACGGAACCGGCCGCCCAGCCTTGCATCTCGCGCTCGCTCGCTCGGCCGCCCGCTGCGCGAACCTGCTGCGCGAGCGACGGCGGGCGCAGGAGCACGATGTAGCGCTGCGCGGTCGACACCGGATCCCGCACCCCGAGCACTCCTTGCCAGCCGGCCTCGTCGATCGACTGCGCCGGCTGCTCCTGCGCGCGGCTTCCCGCCGCCCCGAGCGCGAGCACGAGGACAGCCGTGCCGGCGAGGAGGAGCGGTCTAAGCAGCGGATGCGTAGGCGTCGAGGTCACCGTACCGAGGGTATGGAACCGACGCGACGAACCGCGCGCATGAAGCGATCATTGCGGCGTTGTCGGTGCAGAGCGGCAGCGGTGCGAACGCCGCATCGGGCAGCGCCGCGCGGAGCTCGGAGTTCGAGGCCACCCCGCCGACCACCGCGACCCGGCCGAGCCCGGTCTGCTCGGCCGCCTCGTGCAGCCGACCGACGAGCGCGCGGACGATCGCGCGCTGGTACGACGCCGCGAGATCCGCCCGACGGCGCTCGAGCTCGTCCGGCTCGAGATCGCGCACTGCGTAGAGGAGCGCAGTCTTGAGCCCGGAGAACGAGAAGTCGACGCCAGGGACTCGCGCGACAGGGAAGTCGAACGCGCTGGCATCTCCCCGCTGAGCGAGACGGTCCAGCGCGGCGCCGCCCGGATACCCGAGCCCGAGAAGTCGTGCGCCCTTGTCGAACGCCTCCCCGGCCGCATCGTCGAGCGTCGTACCGAGACGCTCCGAGCTCCCGTGCTCGCGTACCGCGAGGAGCAGCGTGTGGCCGCCGCTTGCCAGCAGGCAGGTGAACGGCGGCTCGACCCCCGCCGGCTCGAGGTAGAGCGACGCGACGTGTCCTTCGAGATGGTCGACGGGGACGAGCGGGAGGCGCCGCGCCCACGCAAGTGCCTTCGCCGCCGAGATGCCGACGAGGAGCGCTCCGACCAGGCCCGGGCCCTGTGTGACTGCGACTCGCTCGATCGCCGCGAGCGAAGTCTTCGCCTCGTCGAGCGCCGCACGTACGACGGGCGCCACGAGTTCGAGGTGGCGACGCGACGCGATCTCCGGCACGACGCCACCGAAGCGCGCGTGGAGGGCCGCCTGCGACGACACGACGGACGACAACACGCGTCCGCCCTCCGTGACGACGGCAGCCGCCGTCTCGTCGCAAGACGTCTCGAGGGCGAGGATCACGAAGCCGTGGGCGTGGGCAGCGCGTCGCGCCACATGATGAGCGCGTCCTCGCGGTTGTCGGTGTAGTAGCCCCGCCGAAGGCCGCGCGCCTCGAAGCCCAGCCGTTCGTAGAGCTGGATGGCACCGACATTGGACACCCGAACCTCGAGCGTGTACCCGCGGCGCGGATCGGAGGCCGTGACCTCGAAGAGACGGTGCAGCAGCGCCGACGCAATTCCGCGGCGCCGGTAGGCGTGGGCGACGGCGACATTCATGACATGCCAGGCGTCGACGTACCGCGAGACGAACGCAAAGCCGGCCAGCTCGTCGTCCTTGGTGAACGCACCGATCGCGAGTGAGCTCGGCTTGCGGAGCTCCGCCTCGAACATCGAGCGTGACCACGGCGTTGGGTACGACTCGCGTTCTATCGCCTCGACCACGTCGAGGTCGCTCCGCTCGAGCCTGCGCAGCTGGACGTTCACGTGCGTCTCGCCTCGGCATCGGGGGCGCGCACGTACAGCGGCTCGATCGCGTCGATCGGACCGAATGCGACCGCGAGCCCCGCGTGGAGTCGCGCATGCGGCAGGTGCACCGCGTCGTCGTCCGCGGGAACAACGCATCCGGCGCGCTCGAGCGTTGCGCGGTAGCGAAGTGCACCGCTCCCGATACAGACGGTTCCCTCGGGAAGCTCGAGGTCGTCGGGCGAGACCGCCCGCGGGCCCTCGGCGAACACCTCCCCGCGCCGTGCGTCGACCAGCGGAACGACGTCGGCACGAGCCGCCGCGAGTGCGTGGAGCGTCGAAACCCCGGCGCCCGGCACGTCGAGCGCGAGCGCCAGTCCTCGCGCGAACGCGAGCCCGATCCTCGTGCTCGTGAAACTCCCGGGGCCGGTGCCGACCACGAGCGCGTCGATGTCGTCCTGCGTGGTACCGGCGCTCGCAAGAAGCGCGTGGACGTCATCGAGGAGACCGCGCGCAGTCCCTACTCGTTCGCCGAGCACGAGTCCGTCGGCGACGAGAGCGCTGGTCGCGACGTCCGTCGCGGTGTCGAAGGCGAGCACGAGCACCTAGAGGCCTTCTAGCAGCGCGGCATCGTCGGAGCTGAGGAGGATCCGCCTGCTCTCAGGGGCGACGTGCTCGAGCGTCACCGCGACACGCGCAGCGGGAAGATCGCCGAGCCCTGCCTCGGGCCACTCGACGAAGACGATCGCGTCGTCGAAGTACGGCTCGAGGTCCCCCCACTCCGCGGCCGAGACGTCCACGAACCGGTAGAGGTCGAGGTGCGAGACCGCGACGCTGCCCGAGTAGCGGTGGCCGATGGTGAAGGTCGGGCTCGTCACCGGCCCCACGACCCCGAGCGCGCGGCACGCGCCGCGGACGAACGTCGTCTTTCCCGCCCCGAGCTCACCCGACACGGTGACGAGGTCATGCACCGCGAGACGCTCGGCGAGCCGGCCTGCCACTCGCTCCGTCTCGCCCGCCGACGCGCTGGCGAGCTCGACGGCCACCGTCAGAACAGTCCGAGTTGGACGGACTGCGGATCGGCCTCGGGCGTCGTCGCCACCACCTCGACTTCATCCGGCTCCTCCTCCGCCCGGTCGAGGAGGCCCGGAATCCGGGCGAAGTCCTCCTCCAGCACCTTCAGCATCGACGGCGTGTACAGGGCCGCCGCGGGATGGTAGAGCGGGTAGAGGAGCACCGACCGCGAGCCGAGCGTCACTTCCTGCTCGTAGCCGTGAACCTTCGTGATTCCCGCCGGCTTGCCCGAGAGGAGCTTGGTCGCGAAGTTGCCCAGCGTCGCCACGAGCTTCGGCTCGATGAGCTCGATCTGACGGAAGAGATGCGGCTCGCAGGCGGCGATCTCCTCGGGCAGCGGGTCACGATTCCCAGGCGGGCGGCACTTCAACACGTTCAGGACCATCACATCGGGGCGCGTGAGGTCGATTCCCGCGAGCAGCTTGTCGAGCAGCTTGCCGGCCTGCCCGACGAACGGGACTCCCTGTTGATCTTCGTGGAACCCCGGCGCCTCGCCCACGAACACGAGCTCGGCATTCGGATTCCCCGAGCCGTAGACGACCTGCGTACGCCCTTGCGCCAGTGCACAGCGGGTGCAGCTCGCGGTCTCCTCGGCGTGGGCTCGCAGCGCGGCGGCGCGCTCGACGGCGTCCATGGGAACGCCAGTCTACGCCGCCCCGCGGATGTGCTCAGTGAGCGAGTCGGGCTAGTGGCCGCAGCCGCAGGAGCCGCCGCAGCATCCACCGCCACCGCCGGCCGGGCCGCTGAAGGACGGTTTCGAGGTCGCGCCTACCACTGCGAAGCTGGAGAGCTGCTTGAGCACGTTCGCGGCGCCACACTCCGGACACGTGACGGCCTGCTCCGACGAGCGGACGAGCTCCTCGAAGTGCGACTCGCACTCCATGCAGGCGTACTCGTAGATCGGCACGGCCCGAGTGTACTGTCGGCCGCCATGGAGCCGTGGCAGGCACCGGTCCTCGAGGGGCGACGCGTGCGGCTCGAGCCGTTGCGTCTCGACCATGCGGAGGCGTTGTGGGAGGCGGCGCGCGATCCACGCACATGGCGCTGGCTCAGCGTCGTCCAGCCGCAGACCCCGCAGGAGTGGAGCGAGTTCGTCGCACAGGCACTCGCCGAAGCGGCATCCGGTGCCGAGTTGCCGCTTGTCACGATGCGTGACGAGCACGTCGTCGGCTCGACGCGCTTCCTCGCCCTGCGCCCCGAGCATCGCTCGGTCGAGATCGGCTGGACATGGCTGCACCCGTCCGTGTGGGGTACGGGTGCAAACGTCGAGGCGAAGTATCTTCAGCTGCGGCACGCGTTCGAGAGTTGGGACTGTCGCCGTGTCGAGTGGAAGACGGACGCTCAGAACGAGCGCTCGTGCCGCGCGCTCGAGGCTCTCGGCGCGACGTTCGAGGGCGTCCACCGCAACCACATGCTCGTGCGCGGCGGCGAGAGCCGCGACAGTGCGTGGTACAGCGTGCTCGACGAGGAGTGGCCGAGCGTGAAGGCAGACCTCGAGGCGCGCCTTGCCTCGAGGCACCCGTAGCGGGCACACTCCCGTGAGCCCGGTATCCCGCGAGGGAACTGGAGCCATCGAATGATCGAGACAGTTCGCATCGTGGGCGCGCGCGGGCGCGTAGGTTCGGCGGTCAGCGCCCGCCTGGCCGCGCGTGGAGTCGATCTCGCTGCGCCCGACCCCGGTCTCGTGTTGCTCTGTGTTCCCGATCGTGCCATCGCCGAGGTCGCACGCGAGACGCCGGTCGGACCGTGGATCGCGCACGTCTCCGGCGCAACGCCGCTGGCCGCGCTGGATCCGCACGAGCGACGCTTCGGGCTCCACCCGCTGCAGTCGTTCTCGAAGGCGCGCGGGCCGGAGCAGTTCGACGGGGTCTGGGGCGCGGTCACGGCGGAATCCGACGAGGGACGCGTCGTCGCTCGAGCACTCGCGGAGCTGCTCGGGGTGCGGCCGTTCGACCTCGAAGACGACGGGCGCGCCGCGTACCACGCGGGCGCGGCGATCGCGGCGAGCTACCTCGTGACGCTGCGATCCGCCGCGCGCGCCTTGTTCGAGACGGCGGGCGCACCGGCCGAGGCCCTCGATCCGCTCATCCGCGGCGTCATGGACACGGGCTTCGAGCTCACCGGGCCGATCGCCCGCGGCGACTGGGAGACGGTCGAGAGGCATCTCGCAGTCATCCGCGCAGAACGACCGGAGCTCGAGGAGCTGTACCTCGTCCTCGCCGCGGAGACCGCGCGGATCGCCGGCCGCGATCCGGCGGAGGTTCCGGCGTGAAGATCGCCCGGACGATCCCCGAGGTGCGGGCCTGGCTCGCCCCGCAGCGAGACCGCTCGCTCGGCCTCGTCCCGACGATGGGTGCGCTGCACGAGGGCCACGCCGCACTCCTCGGCGCAGCTCGCGAGGGATGCGACACGGTGGTGCTGAGCCTCTTCGTCAACCCGGCGCAGTTCGGAGAGCGCACCGACCTCGCGCGCTACCCGGCAGACGAAGCGCGAGATCTCGAGATCGCCAGAGCCGCCGGGGTCGACGTCGTGTTCGCGCCCACGCCGGAGGAGATGTATCCACCCGGTTTCCAGACGTGGGTCGACGTGACCGAGCTCAGCGCAATCCTCGAAGGCGCAGCGCGCCCCGGACACTTCCGCGGGGTCGCGACGGTCGTCCTGAAGCTGCTCACCATCGTTCGGCCCACGCGCGTGTACTTCGGCCAGAAGGACGCTCAGCAGGTCGAGGTGGTCCGTCGCCTGATCAGCGACCTCGCGCTCGAAGTCGAGCTGGTCGTCCTCCCCACGGTCCGGGACGAAGACGGGCTCGCCCTGTCGTCTCGCAACGCCCTCCTCTCGCCCGAGGAGCGTGCGCAAGCGCTCGCACTCGCCAGCGCGCTCGCCCTGCGAGACCGCGAGGCCGCTCTGAGTCATCTGCGCGGGGGCGGCATCGACGTGGACTACGTGGAGGTCGCCGACTTTCATCCGCGCGTGCTCGCCGGTGCGATTCGCATCGGCTCGACGCGACTCATCGACAATATCGTCCTGGAGGAGGAAGCATGAGCATCCGCCCACAGAAGCCCGCGCCGGCGACACCCGCCCCCGGCAAGGTCCCGATCACCGAGCTCGCGGAGATGAAGGCACGGCGGCAGCCGATCGTCATGGTCACGGCGTACGACGCTCCCGGCGGGCGGCTGGCCGACCAGGGGGGCGCGGATCTCGTGCTCGTCGGCGACTCCGCCGCAATGACCGTCCTCGGGCACGACTCGACCGTTCCGGCAACGATGGAGGAGATGCTGATGCTGACCCGCGCGGTCACGCGCGGGGCGGTGAGGCCGCTGGTCATCGCGGACATGCCGTTCGGCTCGTTCCAGGTCTCCGACGAGGACGCTGTGCGCAATGCGATCCGCTTCGTCAAGGAGGCGGGCGCCGACGCGGTGAAGCTCGAGGGAGCAGGATCGATGCGGCCGCGCGTGCGAGCCATCGTCTCGTCAGGAATCCCGGTGCAGGGCCACATCGGCCTGACGCCCCAGTCGGCGACGATGCTCGGCGGCTACAGGGCGCAGGGACGCTCGGCGGAGCAGGCCGTCGCGCTGTTACGCGATGCGCGTGAGCTCGAGGCGGCCAGCTGCTTCTCGCTCGTCCTCGAAGCCGTCCCCGCACCGGTGGCCCGACGCATCACGCGCGAGCTGACCATCCCGACGATCGGCATCGGCGCGGGTGTCGACTGCGACGGCCAGGTGCTCGTCTGGCACGACCTCCTCGGCCTCTACGAAGGACGAACTGCGCGCTTCGTCAAGCGCTACGCAGAGCTCGGCGACGCGATCCGTGAAGCGCTCACCGCATACGCCGACGACGTGCGCGAGCGCCGCTTTCCCGACGAGCAGCACACGTACGCGATGCCCGACGAGGAGCTCGCGCTCTTCGAGGCGGCGGCGTCAGAGCATCCAGAACACACCGAGGAGCGCCGCTAGGAGCGCCACAGCGGCGGTGATCGACGCGAACACCCGGAGCCAGTCCCAGCCGTGCGTCGCGCGCACACCGATCCCGACTAGCGCGACCGACCACGCGGCCGCTCCCAGCTGCAACCCGAGAAGGACATCCCCACCGAGCCCGTCGTCGGCGCCGCCCGCACGGAACGTGTCGCCGCCGTACAGCGCAAGACGCAGCGGCAGCGTCACGAGAAGCGACGCAGCGAGCGGAACGAGCGCGAGGCCCACGGTCTGCCGCGCGCGGCGGAAGTCGCCTGCGCTGCCAAGGAGCCGGACGCCGAAGTAGAGCGCGAAGCCGAAGACGAAGTAGCCGACGGCGCCGTAGATCCCGCCCGCGATGAACGTCCAGATCGCGAGCAGGATCGCGTCGTACTCGGGGTTGTCGAGGAGGTCGGCGGCGGTCGGCGTCGCGAGAACCGCCGCCATTCCGGCGAGCAGGATGACCGCGAGGATCGGCTCGGCCCGGGCGGCGACGTCGTCCTCGTCCTCCTCGCGCAGGGCGAAGAACACGGGTCGCGGGCTCACGAGCACCGCGGGCACGCGCATCCACCAGGCGCGAGTCGGAGTCAGCTCGCGCGAATCACCGGAGGCCTCCAGCAGCACGACCGCCAGCGTAGCCGCCGACCGAGGCGCTGCCTTCTGCAGGCATGATGATCCTTCGATCAGGCAACCTGCCCGGATGCGCCTCCGCCCGACCCGTCGAACGAGTGTGGCCGCCGCGGTCGTGGCGCTCGGGGGATTCGGGTGGTGGCTCGTCTACGACTTCGTGCCGCTCCGGGCCGGAACGACCGTTGCACTGGCCGCTGCCGGTAACGCTCCTCCGGCGACGGATGCACAGTGGCCGATGTTCGGCTTCTCTCCGGCGCGGACGCGGGTCGTCGCGTCGACGCTCCGCCCACCCTTCCGTCTGCAGTACACGATCCCCGGCGAGAGCCTCATCGAGATGCCTCCAGTCGTGACACGCGGGCTCGTGATCTTCGGGACGCACGACGGCCTGGTGATCGCCACGCACGTGAGGAACGGCCTGCCCGCCTGGACGAGCAGCATCGGGGGCTGCATCGCCTCGTCGCCGGTCGTCTGGCGGCACCTCGTCATCGTCGGCTGGGCGAGCCCGGCCCCGTGCGGTCGCGGGAAGGACGAGCGCGGAGGGATCGTCGCGCTCGACCTCGTGACCGGCGAGGTCGTCTGGCGCTTCCACACCGGGAACGTCGAGTCGAGCCCGGCGGTCGTCGACGACGCCCTCTTCTTCTCGGCGTACGAGAGCCGTGAGCTCTCGACCGTCTATGCCCTGGCGCTCGGCGAGCCGCGCCGCGTGCTGTGGAAGCACACGGTGCCGACGAAGATCGCATCGAGCCCCTCGCTCTGGCGCGGAACCGTGTACATCTCGGCGTACGACCGACGGCTCTACGCATTCGAGTCGTCCACCGGACGGCTCCGCTGGAAGACCAGTGCGTTCTCGGACGACGCAGAGGCGCGGATCCTGCTCGGCGTGCGCAGCCTCGTCACGCGCAACTCGTGGACGGAGGGCGGCTACTACGCGACGCCGTCCCTGGCGTACGGCCATGCGTACGCCGGAGTGATCGATGGGGTCTTCTCTTCGTTCGACGCGCGCTCGGGCGCGCATCGGTGGAGCCGGCAGCTGAAGGGCTCCATCTACGGCTCGGCCGCAGTCTGGAAGCACCTCATCTACGTCGGCACCACGAGTGGGCGGTTCTACGCGCTCGAGGCGGACGACGGGAACGTGCGCTGGCGGTTCGACCTCGAGGGAAAGATCCTCGGCTCGCCGACGGTGACGAACGGACGCGTGTACGTCTCGAGCACCGCGCGGGAGACCGTCGTCCTCGACGCGAAGTCAGGCGCACTGCGCTGGCGGTTCGGCGACGGCCACTACTCGCCGCTGGTGGTGGCCGGCGAGCGCGCGTTCATGGTCGGCAAGGGTCGCGTGTATGCGCTGGAGAATGCAACCGGCTGGCGCTCGCGCTGGCCACGCGGCGCCCAGTAGATGCGAGCGACCCCCATGAGCAGCACGGTCTGCGCGGCGCCGTGCAGCTGCTCTCGGTGCCAGGCGCCACCACACGTCCCCGCAGCGCGGGCTCGAGGGCGTCACGGCGTCCCGACGACCTCTGCGGACGGACGAGCCTCGGCGAAGCGGCGAATGAGCTCTGCACGGGACGAGATGTCCAGCTTGCGATAGACGCGCGCGAGGTGGAACTCCACCGTCTTCGGGCTCAGGAACAGTGCCGCGGCGACGTCCCTGTTCGTCCTGCCCTCGGCGACCTGGAGCGCAACCTGCAGCTCTTGGGGAGTGAGGTCGTCGCCCGACTCCGCGCTCCGACGTCCCAGTTTCTCGCCCGTGGCACGAAGCTCCCGGCGAGTCCGCTTGACCCAGGGTTCGGCGTCCAACTGCTCGAAGCTCTCGAGTGCCTGGCGCAATCGTTCGCGAGCCTCTCGCTTCTTGGCCGCACGGCGCAGCCGCTCCCCGAACGCCAGGAGCGTCCTCGCCTCCTGGAAGCGATCCGGCACTGCCTGATGCAGCTCGAGCGCTTCGAGAAAGTGGCTCTCGAAGCCCTCCTCGAGGATGCCGCGGCAACGTGAGACAAGTGCCGCTCCCCAGCGTGGGCTTGCTCGCGACCCGCGGAGCTCGTACGCCTCGAGCCAGCCACGAGCTTCGTCTTCGCGACCCAGGGCCACGAGCGCTTGGACGAGGTCTGGCTCGGGAGTCACGTCACGTGCGAAGAGACCGTGCGCTTCGGAGCGTGTCGCGACTGCCTCGAGGGTGGCCGCAGCCGGCTCGAGGCGCCCGAGCCCCAGCTCCAGCAGCCCGCGAACGGCGTCCACGGTGGCGGCCAGTACTTCCAGCCCGTGACGCTCCGCGGACTCCGCTACCTCGGCAAGGCGAGCGCGACAGGACGGCTCGTCACCGCGCCCCGCATCGACCACGGCGAGCAGCACGTGAAGCCTGGCCTGGTCGACGACGTGCCCCAGCGCGCTGCCGATGTCGAGTGCCTCTTCCCCGCTCGCGACGGCGCGGCGCCACTCTCCCGCGCGGACGAGGAAGCGCGTCTCCTGCTCGAGCGCTCCGAGCAGAGCGACGGGCCCGTTCGCCCGCGCGAGGGCGTCGACCGCAGGTCCGAGACGATGTGCCTCCGGCATGCGCTCGAGGATGTCGAGCACGAGACGCGCGTTCTGCAGGGCCGGCTGACTGGGCCGCGAATCGGCAAGCAGCTTCTCGAGCGCTCCGACGAGCACCGGCTCCGCCTCGGAGCCGCGGCCGGCGTGCGAGAGGGCCCACCCGAGCACGACGTCGGCCCTCGTGTCCAGCGGACCTTCGTCCCGCGGGACGAGCGAGCGGGCGCGCTCGGCTGTTGCGAGCGAGCCGGCCACGTCCCCGCCGAAGTACAGCGGCGTCGTCGCGAGCAGGAGGATCGGCGCGGCAGCACTTGGATCACTGTCCTGGACGAGCGACGCGGCTTCGAGCAATAGGTCACGTGCCCAGCCCTGCTCGCCCACTTCCCCCTCGATCCTCCCGTGCAGCGCGAGTACGCGCGACCGGCTCGGATCGTCGTCGCAGAGTGGCAGCGCCTCCTCGAGTAGCGCCAGTGCGGACTTCGGCGAGCCTCCCAGCCAACCCGCCTCCGCTGCGCGCACGAGCCGATCGAGTCGACTGGATTCGTCGGGCGTCAACCTCGCTGCCTGCTCGAGCGCAGTGGCCGCAGCCGCATGAGCGCCGCGCTCCTGCGACCGCGCGGCCATCGAGTCGAGCATGGCGGCGACGGACTCGTCCGCTCCGAGCGCGGCCGCGGCGAGATGCCACGCCCGCCGATCCTCCTGCCCGCTCCGAGCGAGCGCGTCTGCGAGTGCGGCGTGGGCAGCACGGCGCTCGGACATCGGCGCCGAGTGGTGAATCGCCGATCGTACGAGTGGATGCCGGAATGCAACTTCCCCCGCGGTGATCGAGACGAGCCCCACGTCCTCTGCAGGCTCGAGGGCTTTCAACGACAGCCCGAGAGCGCGCAGCGCACCGTCGATGACGGCCGCCTCGGACGTCGAGGCCGCGGCGCTGACGATGAGCGCCGTTCGGGTCGCGGCCGGCAGGCTCCCCGCCCGGCGCGCGAACGCCTCCTGCACCGCACCGCCGACCGGTAGCGGCTCGACACGGAGGCGCCACGCTGCGAGCTCCGCGGGTGTGAGGAGACCTCCGAGCTCTGTGAGGGCGAGCGGATTCCCTGCCGTCGCCGCGTACACGTCCTGGAGCACCTCTTCCGGCAGGTGGTCACCGACACCGGCATGCCCGAGCAGGTCGCTCGCCTCGTCCTCTCCGAGGCCTGTCAGATCGAGCGTCGCCAGGCCGTCGGTGTCGAACGAGAAGCCCTCGTGCACCCGAACCGCGAACAGGAACGCCACGCGGTCGGCGAACAGCCGTCTCGCCGCGAACCGCAGGGCGTCCGCCGATGCTCGGTCGAGCCAATGACCATCGTCGACGAGGACGAGGCACGGTCGCTCCTCGGCGACGGCTGCAACGAGGCTCAACAGCGCCGCACCGATCGCAAACGGGTCGCGGGTCGTCGGGGGAGCCATCCCGAGCGCATCGCGTAGTGCGTCCGCCTGATGGACGGGAATCTCGTCCAGGACATGCAGCAGCGGGCGTGTGAGCTCGAGCAGCCCCGAGTACTCGACCTCGGCCTCCGCTTCGACACCCGTCGCGGTGACAACCGTCATCGCCTCGGCCAGATCCCGCGCATGACGCAGGAGCGTCGTCTTCCCGATTCCGGGCTCGCCGCGGAGAACGAGTACGCCGCTTCGACCCGCACGTGCGTCGTCGAGCAACCGCTCGATTCGAGCTCGCTCGGTCGCCCTGCCGAACAGCACCGCGCAACCGTACTCCGGCGCTCGAGTGCGCGCTAGGGAGTCACCCGAAGCGATGCGCAGGCCCCGCAGAGCACCATCGGCTCCTGATGAAACGACCCGCAAGCAGCCCAAGGGAGACCACCAGGATGCCCTACCCACCGCTCATCCAATTCGAGACGCGTCAGGCCGAGCTCAAGGCCCAGCTCACGCGTCTCGCCGAGCTCCGCGCTCACCTGCACGCCGCTGAGGCGTCCCGCAGCTCGTCGTGCGTGGACGGCGAGCCGCAGCACACGCGGCGAACCGCGCGGCTCCGGACCTCCGAGACCACCTGACTCCGACAGAAAGGAACGACATGCTTCACCGAATCATCATCGCAGCCATCGTCCTGACGCTCGCTGCCGCACTGGCCGGTTCGTACTCGAGCTCCGGCGGCGCCGCGCCCAAGCCGGGCTTCCTTCCCGGGACGTGGATCGGAAAGGGCGTCATCGCCGGGACGGTGACCGACGGCCCCATGACGACTCACTTCGACGGTGGTGTCACGTTCACCCTGAAGATCAGCAAGACGCTCCGCGCCTCGGGCTCGGGGACGTGGAGGATGAACATGCTGGGCTCCGAGGACGGCCCGTCGGACTACGCCGTCGACTCGACCATGAACGGCACCGCACCGATCCGCCTCGCCGGAAGCTCGACCACACCGACGTTCAGCGGCACGCAGCAGATCGTCGGCGAGATTCGCAGCGGGAGCATGAAGACGCCGATCTCGATGACGCGCCCGCTCAACGGAACGCTGAAGATCGGGCGCGCAGGCAAGTGCCTCGTCCGTGGCGTCACGGTGGTGCAGCGAGGCGTCACACTCACCTGGAGCGCACAGCTAAAGGGCAGCGGCAAGTGCAACGCCTGATCCGGCTGCTGCTCCCATGGAGCCAGCAGGGCACGCCGGGGATCGGCAGCAGCTAGACACCCGTCGTGGACGAAGGCCGGGCTCGCGCTCGGCCTTCGTCGTTCTACGCAGCCGCTGCCGCGCGCTCGGCGAGCACGCCGCGCAGGAACTGGCCGGTCGCAGACTCCTCGACCTCGGCGACGTCCTCGGGTGTTCCGGTCGCGATCACCTCGCCGCCTTCGTCACCGCCCTCGGGGCCGAGATCGACGATCCAGTCGGCCTGCTTGATGACGTCGAGGTTGTGCTCGATCACGAGCACGGTGTTTCCCGAGTCGACCAGGCGCTGCAGCACCTCGAGCAGCTTCTCGATGTCGGCGAAGTGGAGTCCGGTCGTCGGCTCGTCGAGGATGTACAGCGTCTTCCCGGTCGCGACCTTCGAGAGCTCCGAGGCGAGCTTCACGCGCTGGGCCTCGCCGCCCGACAGCGTCGTGGCCGGCTGGCCGAGCTTCACGTAGTCGAGCCCGACGTCGTGCAGCGTCTGCAGGCGACGCCGAATCTTCGGGATCTTCGCGAAGAAGTCGAGTGCCTCCTCGACGGACATCTCGAGCACGTCCGAGATCGACTTGCCCTTGAAGCGCACCTCCAGCGTCTCGCGGTTGTAGCGCTTTCCGTGACACGTCTCGCAGGGCACGTAGACGTCGGGCAGGAAGTGCATCTCGATCTTGATCGTCCCGTCGCCCTTGCACGCCTCGCAGCGACCGCCGCGCACATTGAACGAGAAGCGGCCAGGCTTGTACCCGCGCACCTTGGCCTCCGGCGTCAACGAGTAGAGCTCTCGCACGTGCGTGAAGAGGTCCGTGTAGGTCGCCGGGTTCGAGCGCGGCGTGCGGCCGATGGGCGACTGGTCGATGTCGATGACCTTGTCGAAGCACTCGATGCCGTCGACCGAGTCGTGGTCGCCGGGCTTCGTGCGCATCTTGTTCAGCCGGTTCGCGAGCGCTTTGTAGAGGATCTCGTTGACGAGGGTCGACTTGCCGGAGCCGGAGACTCCCGTCACGGCGATGAACCGACCAACCGGAAGGTC
>Ga0075343_1000103_pt1 | contig 15814 bp, 18 predicted proteins | sample RushOxbow_ThreeS_2_FD_120072 | JGI IMG/M metagenome (GOLD analysis project Ga0075343, IMG submission 120072) | Natural and restored wetland microbial communities from the San Francisco Bay, California, USA, that impact long-term carbon... | ecosystem: Environmental > Terrestrial > Soil >...
TCCCCTTCGGAATATCGCGCTGTGGATCGTGTGACTCCTCCGCCGCGAGCGGGAGTTCCTCGATCGCGAGGTAGAACCAGATCGCAAACGGTAAGGCGAGGAACACCCCCTCCACCGTTCCGAACGGGAACCAGTCGGAGTTGCTGCCTTCGGGCTCGATGTTGCTGAGGTTGTTCCACGAGAAGTCCCACAGCGACGCGACGTAGAACACCGCGAGGATCCCGAGGGACAGAAGGCAGATGAACACCGAGAAGCGGAACGTCGCCTCGACGCCGATGACATTCAAACCGACGAAGACGATGTACAGGATCAACCACCAGACCCACGTCGCCGGGCTCCAGTCGAACCAGCTGTTGAAGATGGACTGGAGATACGACGCGGCGAAAGTGACGATGACCGCCGGGGTGACGACGTACTCGATCGTCTCGGCGACTCCGGTCGAGAACCCTCCCCATGGGCCCATCGCAGATCGCGAGAACGAGTACGCACCTCCGGTGTGCGGAAGCGCAGGCGACATCTCGGCGATCGAGAAACACAGTCCGAAGTACATGACCGTGATGATCAGGGTGGCGACGAGCAGGCCACCGAAGCCGCCTGCGTCGAGCCCGAAGTTCCAACCCGAGAAGTCGCCCGAAATGACCGCCGCGACGCCGAGCGCCCAGAGCGACCAGACGCCGGCGAAGCGTCGGAGTCGTCGCTGGGCGAAGTACTCCTCGCCTGCTTCGCGGTACGTGACGGCACCGATGGTTCGCTGCTCTTCTGCCACACCCGCCTCCTCAAACTCGTGGTGACCCAGGGCGCCCCGCTCGTCGCGAGGGGGCGATCCTACGACGCGAGGGCGGGGCGGTCAACCGGCCCGCTATTTGCGCGAACTTTCTGTCTCGACCCTCTTGATCGAACACGTCCCTTTGCCTAGATTCCTCCCTGCGCCGAGCACGGGGCGCCGGTAGGACGAAGTCCCCCGAGGAGCACTACGCGGAAGCGGAAGGTTCGTCGGGAAGATGGACGAAAGCGTTCCCGGCTCGGCGAATTCCTTCGGCCGAAGCTCTCAGAGCTTCGGCCGTTTTCTTTCTCGAGGGACGGTAGAGCGTGGGCTTCACGCTGCAAAACAGCCTTGGTGAAGTGAAAAGATCGCAATTTGCGGCAAGTCCGCGGCGGAGCTCCTTGACGACCGCAGCCGCACCCCCTAGTGTGCGCCATGCACCGAGTACGGAGCGTCTGAGGTTGATGGCTCTCCGAGTGGCAGTCGCTTCGGCGGAGGTCAGTCGGAAAGCCGGACGAAGTCGCCACCGGCTCGGTGCATTTTTGCGTGCCCGCAGCCGCGACGTGGCCTCAGGATCGGTCTCCGGCGGCTCCGGACGAACTCTTCGCAAATAGCGGCGATTGAGTCCGAGTCGCGCTTGACCGGTGACCGTCCGGTGCATAGTCTCCCCGATGCACCGAGTACGGAGTGTCTGAGGTTGATGGCTCTCCGAGTGGTTGTCGCTTCGGCGGTGGTCAGTCGGAAGGTCGGACGAGGACGCCACCGACTCGGTGCATTTTTTTGCGCATAGGCTGACGTGATGCGCCGTCTCCTCGCTCTCGTCAGCGCGATCATCTTCGTCGACGCGCTGCTCTTCACCGCGCTCACGCCACTCATACCGGGCTTCGCCGAGGAGTACGGCCTCTCCAAGGCGGGCGCCGGACTCCTCGTCGGCGCATACGGGGCCGGCGCGCTGCTCGGCGGAATCCCCGGCGGGCTCGCCGCCGCGCGCTTCGGTCCGAGACGCGCTGTCGTCGTCGGGCTTCTGCTGCTCGCTATCGCGAGCCTCTCGTTCGCGGCTGCCGACAGCGCGCTCGCGCTCGGCGCCGCTCGCTTCGTGCAAGGGATCGCGAGCACGGCGACCTGGGCCGGAGCGCTCGCGTGGATCTCGACCACGGCTCCGCGCGAACGACGTGGTGAGGTGATCGGCACCGCCTTCGGCGCTGCGATCTTCGGCGCCGTCCTCGGCCCCGCATTCGGTGGAGCCGCCGAGCTCGTCGGCGTCCGGCTCGCGTTCACCACGGTCGGCTTCGTTGCGGTCCTCTTCGCGCTTCTCGCCTGGCTCGTTCGCTCGAGTGCGCGCGAGCATGCCTCTTTCGCCGGCTTGCAGCGCGCCCTCCGGGATCCGCGCTTCCTCGGCGGGCTCTGGCTGAACTTCCTGCCTTCGATGCTCTTCGGGCTGCTGATCGTCCTCACGCCGCTCGCCCTCGACGACGCGGGCTGGAGCACGTTCGAGATCGCGGGCGTCTTCTTCGCCGCCGGCCTCGCCGAGGTCGTGCTCAACCCGCTGCTCGGCCGCATGACCGACCGCGTCGGCCGACTCCTGCCCATCCGCATAGCTCTCCTTGCCTCGGTGGTGGTGGCGTTCTCGCTCGCCGCGAGCTCTGAGGCGGCGCTCATCGCGCTGCTGGTGTGCGCCGCCGGGATCAGCTTCGGAAGCCTCTACACGCCGGGTATGTCCCTCACATCACATCGAGCGGAGGCGGCCGGCCTCGCGCAGGGCCTCGCCTTCGGCGTCATGAACACCGGCTGGGCGCTCGGCGAGCTCATCGGGCCGTCCGCGGGCGGCGCGCTCGCAGACGCGCGAGGAGACGCCGCCCCCTACGCTGTAGGGGCTGTGCTGTGCGCTGTCACGTTCATGGCGACCTACCGCGTCGCCGGGAGGGTTCGCGCCCGTGCGGCGTGAGGACTGGAACGCGCGCTACGCCGCGGTCGAGAATCTGTGGGCCGCCAAGCCGAACAGGTTTCTCGTCCGGGAGGTCGAGGGGCTTCCGCCTGGGCGCGCGCTCGACCTCGCCTGCGGTGAGGGTCAGAACGCGATCTGGCTCGCCTCGCAGGGGTGGAGGGTCCTCGGCGTCGACTACTCGGACGTCGCAGTCGAGAAGGCCCGCGGGCGGGCGCAGCGCGACGGCGTCGAGGTGGACTTCGTCTGCGCGGACCTCGTCACGTTCGAGCCGGAACAGACGGCCTACGACCTGGTGCTCGTGCTCTACCTCCACATCCCGGCGCACGAGCGGCGAGGGGTGCTGGGGAAGGCTGCGGCTTCCGTGGCTCCCAATGGGACGTTCCTCCTCATCGGTCACGACACCACCAATCTGACCGAGGGGGTCGGTGGCCCGCAGGACCCCGACATTCTGGCGACCCCCGAGGAGATCGCCTCCGAGCTCCCTGGCCTCGAGATCGACAAGGCGACGACGTTCCTGCGCGACGTACACGGCGAGGAACGCGACGCGATCGACAATCTCGTCAGGGCGCGCCGACCTGCGCCTTCGCAGTCGTAAGGTCGGCCGGGAACCGCTCGAGAACCCACGCGGCGTCGAGTTGCGCGAGCCGGTAGCTCCGCCCGTTCACGAGGGCGTAGTCGCCTGTGCGCGGATCCATCGGCAGGCTCGACTCCACCGGGTACCAGAGGTTGTGGCGTTCGATGACGTCGTTCACCTCATCGAAGATCGCCGCTGCGGCATGGGACCGCCACGCGTCGGCGAACGCCTGACCGGCGGCGTCGTCGTGGACGGTCGCGAGCGCGAGCCACTCGCCCCGGAGCTCAGCCTCGTGCGCCTCGCTGCGCTGCTCGATCTCGCGGAGCCGAAGCATGTACGGCAACGGCCCGCGGGTCGCCACGAGGTACGCCTCCGCCGTGGGGCGGGTGTGCCGAGCACGCACCGGCAGTCGGCGACCGCGAAGCGGGATGGTCTGGACGTCCTCCTCGAGCGCAGCAAGCTCCCGGCGCTGCCTCGGGGTCTCGGGAAGGGTGACCCCTTGGCGCAGCACGGCGTCGCGCTCGGTCTTGCGCACACCGGAAGTAGACCTGTTCGATGTGCGTCAGGGTGAGACGAAGCGCGCAAACCACGAGCGCGTCGCGGCTGGATTCGCCGCGGGCTCCGTGGCCGGGGGCTCGGAGCCGGCAGGCTCCGTCTCCGCTTCGACCTGCATGAGCTCCTGGTCGCCGCGGCGCTCGGCGAGCCGGGCGAAGTCACCACGGATGGCTGAGCGCATGTCTTCGAGGTGACTCTCCTCCCGCACGGCGGCGGGATTCCAGCTCGATGCGCCGAGTCCTTCCGCTAGCGCGGCGAGGCGAACGTGGCCGTCCACACGACGGCGTCGGAGCCGTCGATGAGGCCCGAGGCGCGCGTGGGCGCTGCGCCGAGATGGCGGAAGTGCGACCCGAGGACATTGGCGCGGTGGGGCGGCGAGCGGAGCCACGCGCTCACGACGTCGCGGGCGCTGATCCGTCCCCACGTGCCGACGAAGAGATTCTCGCCGAACATGCCGAACTCGTACCCGGCGGCTCGCACGTCAGCCGTCACGTCGACGCCGCAGGGCGTATGGGAGAACTGCCCGCACGACGCGACTCGCTGACCCTTGAGCTCCGACGCGCGCTCGAGCTTGGGCCGCTGCAGAAGCCGTGAGCGCCGCTCCTGCTTGCGCGCCCAGTTCACAAGGCACGTCACGGCTCGGGACTGCACGGCCGCGGGAGCCGCTGCATCAGTCGCTGCACTGCAGACACCGACAGGCGCGAGGTAGGCGTTCCACGCGCGCGTCCCGCCGTCGGCCTGACCCGCGAGGAGGAAGACCGTGATCGACGCTGCCGCAATCGCAGACGCGAAGAGGCGGGCCGGTGCTGCCGCAGTCGCAACCGTCACGGCTCGTACCGTGCACGATTGTCCTGGTCGGATCCGTCCCCTGATCGGGTGAGGTGCCGTCACCCGGATCAGTGATCCTGCCCCTCGTCAGGGATCACTCGGGGAGCCTACAGCGTCCCCCGGCCGGTGGCTACGCCATGTCGCGGCGGCCAGCAAGCCGAGCGCGAGAGTGGGCAAGACAGTGAGAGCACGGTAGAGCAGCGTCGCGGCAACGGCCTCGGCGTTCGACGCGCCGAAGGCAACGAGCGCCCCGGTGAGCCCCACCTCGACGAAGCCGACGCCCGCAGGAGTGAGTGGAAGAGCGCCGAGAATCCGCACGAGAGCCCAGGCAGCGAACGCCTCTGTCAGCGTCACCTCGCCGCCCGTGATCCCTGTCACCCGCAGACAGACCAGCAGCAGCAGGAAGACGGTCAGGTGGCCTGCAAGAGTCGCCACGGTGATGACGTGCCAGCGTCGCCGGAGCAGACCTAGCGCGTGGGAGCGGAACCGGGCGAACGACCCCCCGCCCCATTCGACAGGCCCGCGACGCGCCACGCGGAGCACGCGATTCGCAAGCTTGGCGGCGAGGTCGCCGATCCTCCCCGCCCATTCCGCGCGCCAGAGCACGAGTGCGAACGAGACGATCGCCACCACGAGAACGGCGAGACCGACGAGAGCGGCGGTGCGAAGAGCGGGATGCCCCTGATCCGCGGCAGTCAGCAGCGCGAGCGCGATGATCGGGAGCGCGAGATTGACGAGCTGGTTCCAGATCCCGGCGACCGCGACTGCCAGTCCAACCGCGGACGCCGAGAACGACCAGGAGCGGAGCATCGAGTACGAAGCCGCCATCCCGACCGCGGCCCCGGCGGGCGAGACGATCGACAGGGCTGTGGACGCCTGCGTCATCACCAGCGCCTGTCGGAAGCCGAGACCCGGCAGCGCCGCCATCCACGGCGGAGGGAAGGTCGCCAGATTCAAGAGGACGGCCGCGACGAGCACGGCCCACTCCTTCCACGTCAGGGTGCGCAGGACGTCGAGCACGTCGCGGTAGTTCGCGAACTGCGGCAACACGAAGACGAACACGCCGACCACGACGGCGATCGACCCGGCGCCACCGAGGAGCCGCTTGTGGGTCTTCGTCAGGCGCCGCCGGCGCGACGGCGTGCCGTCCGACATCGCCGAGAACCTATCGGGCGTCAGTCGTCGACGCAGGAAGGAGCGCTGCCATGCCACGCCCCACCCGCCTCGCGATCACTCCTGGTTCTGCGATCGCGATCCTTGCGCTCTTCTTCGCCCTCGGTGGGTCGGCGTTCGCCGTCGGCGAGCGCGTCCATGGCCCGTCGGCCGCCCAGCAGCGCTGTTCGAACGGCGCCGTCCGCGGTGTCGCCGTCGTCACGGGAATCCCGAGCCAGGGCATTGCCAACGTGCCGGGGACATTCACGAGCGCGCGCACCATGTTCGCGCGCAGATTCAACTGCACCGGGAAAGCGATTCAGGTACGGCGCGTCGAGTTCGGTGTCTTCGAAGTGCGGTTCGTCGGAATCAGCGGAATGAGCGGATTCGGCAGCGCCGTCAGCGACGCCTACCTCACGGTCGAGCCGCTGCCTGGAGGCGTCTTCCGGGTCATCCCCCACCCGGCGGGCCGCGACGACCGCGCAGACCTGCCCTTCACGCTCGTCGTCCTCTGATCAGGCGAACCGCGGCGACACGACCGTTGCGACGGCTCCCGCGAGCACGAGCAGGAGTGCCGCGATCGCGACCAGGAGCCAGGTGATCTCACTGCGTCCCTCTTCGCGCCCGAGCTGGGAGCCGAGGTTCGCGTACGCCTTCTCGAGCGACTCGGCCGTCCGGGCCTCGGAGAACTCGCCGCCCGTCGTCTCGGCTATGGCTCGCAACGTCACGGGATCGGGTGGAACCGGTATGAGCTGGCTCGATCCGCCACCCCCTCCTCCTCCGCCGAAAGGACCGCGTTCGATCACGCCGTCGGGCGTTCCGAGCGCGATCGTGTAGACGGGAAAGCCCGCCTGCTTCGCAAGCTCCGCACCCTCGAGTGGCTGCAGCAGGCCGCGCGTTTGCGAGCCGTCGGACAGGAACAGGATCGAAACCGGGCTCTCGTTCTCATCCTCGGCGTCCTGGCCCGGCTCGGTTGCCTGCGCGAGCGTCCGCAATATCGCCGGCGCGGCAGTCTGCCCCTCGACCTCGACGAGATCGGTGATGGAGCGCCCGAGCAGCACCGCCGTCTGGAGGGCGTCGCCGATCGCCGTGCCACCGAAGACGAGGAACTCGTCGATGTCCGTGATCGCCGCCTCGACGAGCTCGTGATCCTTCGTCGGCGGAGTCGCCACCTGCGCCTCACCCGCGAACACGACGAGGCCAACCCGGAGGTCGTTCGGCGCCTGGTCGAGAAAAACGCGGAGCGCTTCCTGGGCGGCGCCGAGCCGCGTCGGCGCGACGTCCTCGGCCTGCATCGACCGTGACGTGTCGACGACGAGGACGACCGTTGCCTTCTGCTCGAGAACGGTGCGTTCGACCTCAGGGCGCGCGAGCGCGAGCAGAAGCGCGCCGAGGCCCAGGGCGGCAAGCACAGCAGGAACCCATCGCGTCCACGACCGCCCCGACACGACCGTCGCCAGAACGTCGAGATTGGTGTAGCGCACGGCGTAGCGCGCGCGCCGCCGGTCGGCCCACCACCACAGCGCGACAACCGCCGCAAGCAGGAGGAGCCCGAGGAGCATCCACGGGCTCTTGAAGCTCACCGGCATGTCACCCGCTCCTCGCACACAGCGCGTGCACCTGAACAAGCGCTCTGACGTTCGAGAGCTCCGCATCGCCAGTAATGCGAGTGGTCACGGTTGCGCTGCCGACACGTGTTGCCCCGTCGATCCCCGCCACGAGGCTCGCACTCGGCGGCGTCCGCGTCGCGAACGCAAAGGCATGCGAGCCACCGACGAGGCGCTCGCCTCTCGAGCAGCGCTGGACCACCGTTGTCACACCGGGACGCACGCGGACCGTCTTGACCCGGCGCGTGACCGGCCGGCCCGGCCGCAGCTGTGTGACCGCGGTCGGAATCCTCGAACCCCCGCCCGCCAGCGGAATGCAGCCGACGAACGGCTTGAAGGTCGGCGCCCGATCCGAACCGCCGACGTAGGTGCCGAGGAAGACGACGGACCGAGAGGTCGAGATCCCTGGATTGACGGGCGACCCCACTGTTCCGATGAAGCCGACGTCGATACCGCGAACGCTCAGCCTGGCATCGAGGCCTCCCGCGACGTGACCTTGCGGGCACGTCACCTGCCACTCGACGCGCTCTCGCTGCGAGCCCGTCTCCGCAGAAAGGACGACCCACGGTCCGGCGACCGGAACGCAGACCATGAACCCGTCGCACTCGTTCGCCCCTCCGGCGGGCGCCGCGACGACGAGGGCTGAGACTCCGACGAGCACCACTGCCAAGCTCCGCAGCGCGTTCACAGCGCCCTCCTGAACAGCAGCGCCGAGATCGCGAGGCCGGCGACGAGCAGCACCGCCGCGATTGCCGCGAAGACGTCGGTGATCTCGCGATCCTCCTCCCGCGTGCCGAGCCGCGAGCCGAGGTCGTCATAGACGGTGGCCAGCCCCTCTGCATCGAGCGCAGCGAAGAACTCGCCTCCGGACGTCGCCGCGACCTGCTCGAGCGTCTCGGCATTCGGAGGCACGCGGATGAGCGTCCGGTAACCGCCCGTCAGCTCCTCCTCGACGACGCCGTCGGGCGTGCCGACGAGCACCGAGTAGATCGGCACCTGGCGCTCCTTCGCCTGCTGCGCAGCCTGGGCGGGATCGACCTCACCACCGTCGCGGGCGCCGTCCGAGATGAGGACGATCGCGCGCGGAGCAGGATCCTCGGTCACCTCGGGCTCGGTCTGGGTCTCGGCGTCGGTGGCCTGCGGCTGCCCAACGCGGAGGGAGAGAGCAATCGCGTCGCCGATCGCGGTGCCTTCGCCGGGCGCGAGCGTGTCGAGCGCTGTCGAGACGAGCTCGCGATCCTCGGTCGGTGCCACGCCGACGCTGGCGCGGGTCGCGAACGAGACCACGCCGACCCGGAACTTCTCGGGCACGTCGTCGAGAAAGGTCTTGGCTGCGATCCGGGCGGCATCCAGCCGCGTCGGCTCGACGTCGGTCGCCTTCATCGAGCGCGAGACATCCATTGCGAGGACGATCGTCGCCTCCTCGCGCGGAACGCTCACGGTCGCGTGTGGGCGGGCGACTCCGACGATCATGAACACGAGCGCGGTGAGCAGGATGATCGGCGGCAGATACCGGAGGCGGCCGGGCTCGCGGTCGACGACGTTCGGTAGCAAGTCGGGATTGCCGAACTCGGCCTGAGAGGCGACCCGGCGCCGATCGCGGTCGATGTACACCGCGACGAAAATCGGCAGCAGCGCAAGCGCCGCGAGCGCGAGTGGCCACGTGAACGTCATCCGCGACTCCTACGCAGGAACGTCACGAGCGGGCGCAGCCAGTCGCCCGAGGTGCTGAGCACGACATGGCGCACGCCGACCGCCGCGAGGGCACGCGCTACCTGGGTCCGCTCCGCTGCCGATGCGACCGCGAAGCGCTCGCGCAGTCGACGACTGCGCGTATCGACCCGCAGCTGCCGGCCGGTCTCCGGATCCACGAGGTAGAGGAGACCGACGTTCGGGAGCTCTTCTTCGCGCGGATCCCGGATCTCCACGGCGACGACGTCGTGGTGGCCTGCGAGCTCGAGCAGCGGTCGGCGCCATTCCTGGTCTCCGCGAAAGTCGGAGACGACCACGACGAGCGAGCGCTGGCGGGCAAGCCCACCTGCGCGACGCAGAGCCACCGCGAGCGAGCTTGCGCCGGGCCCTTCGCGCGGAGGCTGACTCCGCAACGCGGCAAGGAGGCCGACGAGACCCACGCGGCCCTGCCGTGGCGGGATCGCGATCTCGTCCTCGCCGCCGAAGGCAACGACGCCGAGCCGGTTTCCGCGTCGGGTTGCGAGATGCCCGATCGCCACCGCGACGCCCTCCGCGACGTCCGCCTTGCGGCGATCAGCTGTGCCGAATTGCATCGAGACGGACGCGTCGAGGACGAGCCAGGTCACGAGGACGCGCTCGGCGAGATCCACACGAACGTGCGGCTCGCCAGTGCGAGCCGTGACGTTCCAGTCGATCCGCCGCACGTCGTCCCCCGCGACATAGGGGCGCATCAACGCGAGCTCCGAGCCCGTCCCGAGCAAATTCGAGCGAAAGTCGCCGGCGAGCAGGCCTTCGACCCGGCGGCCGACGGAAACGTCGAGCGCGCGCAGGAGACCCTCGGCCATCGGTCCCGGCCCCGGGCGAGCCGGGGTCGGCCGTGCGAGGAGCGCGCCGGCGTTCCTCATCCGTTCTTCACGCGGCGCTGGCGCGCGCGAGATCGAGCTGCGGTGTCGGGACGACCGCGAGCACCTGGTCGAGGATCGCGTCCGCCGTGACCTCCTCGGCCAGCGCCTGGTACGAGAGGACGAGCCGGTGCCGGAGCGCGTCGCGTACGAGCGCCTGGAGATCGTCGGCGATGGCGTACTCCCGTCCGCGGATCAGCGCGAGTGCACGCGCGCCCTGAACGAGGCTGATCGGACCGCGCGGGCTCGCGCCGTACGAGATGTACTGCGCCAGGTCGGGCAGGCCATGAGCGGCCGGCTCTCGGGTCGCCGTCGCAATGTCCACCGCGTAGCTGACGAGCGACGGGTCGACGTAGATGTCGAATACGGCTCGCTGCAGCGCCTTGAGATCGTCGAGCGAGAGCACCTGCTTGAGCTCCGGGTGGTCGACGAGCTGGCGCTGAACGACCGTGAGCTCCTCGTCGTGCTGCGGGTAGCCGATGAGAACCTTCAGCAGGAAGCGGTCGATCTGCGCCTCGGGAAGCGGGTACGTCCCCTCCGACTCGATCGGGTTCTGCGTAGCCATGACGAGGAACGGCGCCGGGACCTTGTGCGTGTCGTGACCGATCGTCACCTGCCGCTCCTGCATGACCTCGAGAAGGGCCGACTGCACCTTCGCCGGAGCGCGGTTGATCTCGTCCGCCAGAAGGAAGTTGCAGAACACCGGGCCGAGCTCCGTGTCAAACGTGCCTTCCTGCGGCCGGTAGATGCGCGTTCCGACGAGGTCCGACGGCACGAGGTCGGGTGTGAACTGAACTCGCGCGAACGAACCGCCGAGCACACCTGCGGTCGTCTTGATGGTCAGCGTCTTGGCGAGTCCGGGAACACCCTCGATGAGGAGATGGCCCTGCGCGAGGAGGCACACGAGGACCCGCTCGAGCATCGCGTCCTGGCCGGCGATGATCCGGCGGATCTCGAAGAGCGCTTGCTCGAGCTGTTCCTGCGCCTGCTCGGGCGTCGGGCCTGGACGGTCGGCGATCTCGGTCATACGGCGTCCCTTCTCTCGCGGCTCAGAAGCCCATACGAAAGCACGCGAGGTGGCGGTTTGGCGTTAGCGGGCCGTTCAGGAGGCGGCGGGCAGCGGCTACGACCGTTGCACCCCCATCGTGATCGACCCGAGGTAGGCGGAGCCTCTGCGCTGGAGCTTCAGCGTCGAGCGCTTGCCGCCGTTGCGGTAGATGCTGTCACCGGCGTTGCGGGGATCGCGATTCGGGCGGCGGTTGTACGGGCTGCGCCTGTAGACGGCGTCCGTCACCACGTCCGGAAAGTAGAGCTGCCCGGTGTACACGACGTTCCCGCCGATGTGCACCATCGTGTGGATGTGCACGGTCCGTCCGGGATACCAGCCCGGGTAGATCGTCCTGAAGATCCCGAGGCCCTTGGCGTCCGTGCGCTGAACGCCGCGCAAGAACATCCCGGCGTCGCCCTGAACGCCGGAGTACGCCCCCGCGGCGTCGCAGTGCCAGATCTCGACCGCCGCGTTGCGGACCGGCTTACAGGTCGACGCGTCGACGACCGTCAACCGGAGGTTCAACGTGACGCCCGGCCTGCCTTCCGTGACGTTCCGGCGCACGGCGGCGTCGTCGACGTAGTACGGACCCTCCGTCTGCTCGGGAGCGAGGACGCACGTCACGAGCCCCGCGGCCACGCCTGCCGGCCCGGACCCCGCCGCCTCGGCATCGCCGGCGTCGAGCAGCCCGCGTGCGCTCACCGCGGTGGCACCCACGACGCCCGCCGCGAGACTCCCGAGCTTCGCGAGCGCACCGCCACGCGTGACGGCACCCCGTGTGCGACTGGTCTCGTCGCTCATTCCGACGAGGCTACGGACAGCACCTAAGAAGCCGCTGAGAGGCGACTGACAGGCTCGTAAGAAGGAGCGCAGTACGATCGCGTCGATGTCGACTGCGCCGCCAATCGAGACGGTCGGACTTTCGAAGACGTACGGTCGCAGCACCGAGGCGCTCGTCGACCTCGACCTCGTCGTTCGCGCCGGCGAGGTGTTCGGATACCTCGGCCCGAACGGCGCCGGGAAGTCCACCACGATCCGGCTTCTTGTCGGGCTCATTCACCCGAGCGCGGGTCGGGCGGCGCTGCTCGGCCACGACATCCGCCGCGACGGCGTCATGTCCCGACGCGACGTCGGCTACCTCCCGGGTGACCTCAGGCTCGCCGATCGTCTGACGGGCCGCCAGCAGCTCGACTCGCTCGCACGTCTCCGCGGCGGCGTCGACGAGGCTCTGCGCGACTCGCTCTGTGCGCGGCTCGACGTCGACCTCGAACGGCCGATCCGCCAGCTGTCGAAGGGAAACCGCCAGAAGATCGGGCTCGTCCAGGCGTTCATGCACCGCCCGCAGCTGGTCATCCTCGACGAGCCGACCGGTGGCCTCGACCCACTGCTCCAGGCCGAGGTGCGGTCGCTCCTGCGAGAGACGGCAGAGGACGGGCGCACGGCGTTCGTCTCGTCGCACTCGCTCGACGAGGTGCAGCATGTCGCCGACCGCGTCGGGATCATCCGCAGCGGTCGACTGATAGACGTCGATGCCGTCGAGACCCTGCGCGACCGCTCACTGCGGCATGTGACGGTGACCTTCGCAGACGCCGCTGATCCAGCGATGCTGGCCGCGATTCCCGACGTCGACGTCGTCGAGGTCACCGGCCGAGTTGTTCGCCTCACCTGTCCCGAGACCCGAATGGACGCCGTGGTGCGTCGCGCCGCGGAGCGGCCGATCAGCGACTTCGTCTCGCAGCCCGCCGATCTCGAGGAGATCTTCCTCGCCATGTACCGGGAGGGCGCGGGTGGCGACTGAGCTGTTTCGCCGCGGACTTCGCGACCACCGGCGGGCGCTGCTGGGCTGGTGCGTCGGGATCGCCGGCTACATCGCGCTGGTCGCATCGATCTTCCCGTCGATCGAGAGCTCGCCAGAGCTCAACGAACTGATCGAGAGCTACCCCGACGTTCTCAAGTCCCTCTTCGGGATCGCGGAGGGCGGCGACCTCACGTCCGGGGCGGGATACCTCGACGTCGAGCTCTTCAGCTTCATGCTCCCGTTGCTCATTCTCGTCCTCGCGATCGGAAGCGGTGCGCGGACGTTCGCGGGCGAGGAAGACGCCGGACGACTCGAGCTCGTGCTCGCCTATCCGATTCAGCGCCGTACCGCCGTCCTCGCCAAGGGCGCGGCGCTCGGCGCCGAGGTGCTCGCTGCCTGCCTCGTCGGTATGGCGACGCTCCTCGTGCTCGAACCCGTCGTCGGGCTCGAGTTGTCGACGGCAAACGTGGTCTCGGCGTTCCTCGGGGTCGGAGCCCTCGCCATCTTCTACGGGTGGCTCGCACTGGCGATCGGCGCGACCTACCCGAGCCGTGGGCTCGCGATCGGCCTCGCCGCAGCCACCGCTGCCGCGGACTACCTCGTCGCAGGACTCCACGAGCTCGCCGGCTGGCTCGACCCGTTCCGCTTCCTCTCGCCGTTCTGGCTGATCGGCTCTTCGCCGTTGCAGGCCGGCTCCGACCTCTCGGGAGTGGCGATCGTGCTGGGTGCGGCAATCGTCGTGCTCATACTCGGAGCGACGCTCGTCGAACGCCGCGACCTCGAGTCGCCCTAGAGCGACTCCACGCGCACGACAGCTCGTGCGACGTCGCCTACCACGAAAGCCGCCGAGTACCGCCCGCTGCGCGAGTCCTCGACGAGGTCGACCGCGTCGCCGAGGTCGATCGGATGTCGGTACTCGAGTCGCGCGCGGTGAGGACGTCTTAGGTCGGGCGTGCGCCCTGCAAGCGAGTGCTCGACGGCCGGCCAGTACGCCGCATTGTTGATGTGGCCCATGCGGTCGACGTCGGTCGCGCGGAGCACCCACCGGACGCGCGCTGCGTCGAGCGGCGGCGGCTCGAGGGTCAGCTTGGTCGAGGTGACGCGCCCCTGCGCGGCATCGGCGTATTCGTCGAAGCCCGGCCCGATGCGCGCCGGGCGCGCGTCGCCGTCGAGATGAATCCACGTGCTGTCGACCTCGATCGCTCCTCCAGCTTCGCCGACGAGCGACCAGCGCCGGCCGGCGGCGAGCGACGAAAAGCTACTCCCCCACGTGTGGATCGTCATGGCGCCATCGGCCAGGAACGGCCGTAGGGCGTCGATGCGAACGGAGCGCAGCACCCAGAGATGGTCGGGTGCGCCCCAGCCCGTCTCCTTGACGTCGTCGATCGCCGCGTCCTGGAGAAACCGCGCAACCGCGTCGAGGCGCAGCCGCCCGCTTGCATCCGTGTCCGAGAGGCGGATCTTGTAGCCGACGCGAAAGATCCGTCCGGTCGGCGGAGAGGGAGCGAGCGTGTCCATCACACGAGCTCGAGCAGCATGCGGTCGTCGTCCTCGCGCTCGTCGAGTGCGACGTACCCCAGCCGCTCGTAGAGCCGCCGGGCCGGGTTGTCGTGATCGACGCTGAGTGAGATCCGCTGCACGCCGCTCGCCCGCGCCCGCGCATGGATCGCCTCCATGAGCGCCTTGCCCACGCCTCTGCCGCGGTGCCCGTCGACCACGGCGACGGCGACCTCCGGCGTGGCCGCATCGACGAACCCTTCGCCGTGCTCGCCTTCCGTGAAGAATCGGTACCAGGCGAGGCCGATCGGCACGCCGTCGGCCGTCGCCACGAGCCCGACGTCGCCCGGGCTACCCCACCCGATGTGGAACGGCGCGACCTGCTGATGCTCGAGGACCCACTCAGCAGGCGGAAGCTCGACATCCGGGCGCCAGTCGAGCGCCGCGTAGAGCATCTCGCGCAGAAACGCCGTCTCGTCCGGCCGGAGGTCGCGTATCTCGACCACTTCCGCAGAAGCCTCGCACGATCGTTAGCCTCGCTGCGTGGGTCACCTCGACGACATTGCCGCGGCCGAGCCGTTCCGCGTGTTCGACGGCGTCGTTGCGCGCTCGGTGGACGGCGAGCGCGTCGCCTTCACGGTCGTCGAGCTCGATCCGTCGGCCGTCGTGCCCGAGCACAGTCACGAGAACGAGCAGCTCGGGCTGGTTCTCAGCGGGAGCGTGTCGTTCAGGGTCGGCGACGAGACGCGCGAGCTCGCAGCGGGTGGAACCTGGCGGATCCCGCCGAACGTGCCGCACGAAGTTCATGCCGGCCCGGAGGGCGCGGTCGTGGTCGACGTCTTCGCGCCCGCCCGCGCGGACTGGGCGGCTCTCGAGCGGCTCGGCGAGCGCACGCCGCGCTGGCCGTAGCTCAGCCGCCGAACCAGCGGGCGCGACGGCTCGCGCCGAACTGCTGCTTGTCCGCAACCAGCGCGCTCGAGGGTGCCTGCAACGTGCCCGTCGGCTTCGGCCCCGAGAGGAAGTCGACGTCGACGCGGCCGACGCGCCCGGCACCAAATTCGATGTAGCAGGAGCCGCGACCGTCGTACGCGGACGGATGCTCCGTCCCACGACGCCGGGCCGCGATCGACCGCGCCACCACCCGCGCTTCACCCTCCGAGAACACACCCGCCTTCGGTACACCGACGGTCGCGACGTCGCCGATCGCGTAGACGTCCGGAAAGCGCGTCTCGAGCGTCGCAGAGTCGACGGGGATGTAGCCATTCTCGGCGAGACCGCTCGCGAGGACGACCCCGGGCGCGCGATGTAGCGGGACACCGAGAAGCAGATCGCAGTCGAGCTCCGATCCGTCGTCGAGCGTGACGGTTCGGCGTGCAGCGTCGTGGCGTACGACCCGGCGCTCCGGCACGAAGACGATGCCGACAGCCCCGAACGCTTCGAGCAGCGCCTCCGA
>Ga0075343_1000104_pt1 | contig 15798 bp, 13 predicted proteins | sample RushOxbow_ThreeS_2_FD_120072 | JGI IMG/M metagenome (GOLD analysis project Ga0075343, IMG submission 120072) | Natural and restored wetland microbial communities from the San Francisco Bay, California, USA, that impact long-term carbon... | ecosystem: Environmental > Terrestrial > Soil >...
CGGCACGGGCGGGAGCGCGTTGCCGGCGACCATGTAGATCGGCCAGTCGATCAGGTCGAGCGCCTTCACCGCGCCGCCCATGTAGTGGACGTCGTCGGTGTAGCGGTCGTCGGACGCGTAGATGGGGACGATCGCGTGCAGCGCGGGCGGCCGCTCCATGGCGACCTGGATCGAGTTGAAGCCGCCCCACGACGTGCCGTACATGCCGACCCGACCGGTGCACCAGTCCTGCTCGGCCAGCCAGGCGATCGCGGCACAGAGGTCCGCCTGCTCCTGCGGGTGGTACTCGTCGATCGCGATCCCCGCTGACGACCCCGTTCCGCGCAGGTCTATGCGGCACACGGCGAAGGCGCCCTCTTCGCACAGCCGCGCGTACTCGCTCGCGTACGAGGCCGTGAGGTCGTCCATGCGATACGGGAGGGCGTCGACGATCACCGGGGCGGGGAGCTCGTCCGGCACGAAGAGGCGGGCCGCGAGGCGCACCCCGTCCTCCATTGGGATCCAGGCGCGGCGCTCGTCCACCGCCGGCGATCCTATTGACCTAGCATCGCCGCGCGTGGACCTCCGGCTGACCGACCCACAGCGCGCGCTCCGCGAGGATGCGGCTGCGTTCGCCGAGTCGCTGCGTCCCTCGCTCGAGAACGATCCCGAGTGGCGCCGCCAGGGGATGCTCTCCGACGGCGACTCGCGCGAGGTGACTCGAGCGCTCGGGGAGGCGGGCTGGATCGGCATGACCTGGCCGGAAGAGCTGGGTGGACGTGGGCTGACGCACGTCGACGCGGCGCTCGTCGAGGACGTCTTCGGCTACCACTGGCTCCCACTCTCGCTCTACCTCCTGTCGTACAAGACGATCGGTTGCGCCCTGGAGCGCTTCGCCTCGCCCGAGCTCAAGGAGACGTTGCTCGGCCCCGTCGCACGCGGGGAGCTCATGTTCTGCCAGGGGTTCTCGGAGCCCGGAGCGGGCAGCGATCTGGCAGCGCTGTCGACTCGCGCGGTTCGCGACGGGGATCGGTTCGTGGTCGACGGCCACAAGATCTGGACATCGAGTGCCTGGCTCGCCGACTGGATCTACCTCGCGGTCCGCACGAACCCGGACGAGGCGCGACACCGCGGCATCTCCGTCCTCGTCGCGCCGCTCGACACGCCGGGGATCGAGGTGCGGCGATTCCCGGCGCTCGGTGGCGGCCACCTCTGCGAGGTCTTCCTCGACGGAGTCGAGATCCCGGCGGGGAACCTCGTCGGAGAGGTCGATCGGGGCTGGGACGTCCTCATGCACACGCTCGACTTCGAGCGGATCACCGCAGAGAAGCTCGGCGGGCTCGCCTGGATTCTCGACCTGATCGAAGCGCGTCTTGCCGAGACCGAGCGGCTCGATGCCTCGTGGTCGCGACTCGCCGTGCTCCGTGGCGAGCTCACCAGCGCGCGTCTCCTTTCGCTGCGAGCGGCCGACCTGCTCGACCGCGGCAAGCCCGCGAGCGCGGCCTCGGCGATGGCGAAGCTCGCGGGTGCACGTTTTGCGCAGCGGCTGGCGCGGGAGGCGATCGAGCTTCTGGGGCTCGACGGGCTCGTCGACGGTCAGCTCTCCGGTCCGCTCGAGGGGCGCGTCGGCGCCCTGTACCGAGCAGCGGTCGGCTCGACGATCTCCGGTGGATCGGCCGAGATCCTGCAGGTCGTCATCGCTCGCCGTGGGCTGGGGCTGCGGTGACGCCGCCGCTGGCGGGCCTGCGCGTCGTCGAGTACGCGCAGTACGTCGCGGGACCGCTGTGCGGTGTGCTGCTCGCCGACCTCGGCGCCGATGTCGTGAAGGTCGAGCCGCCAGGTGGAGACGGCTACCGCCGCGTCATGCCGGTCGCTCCCGGCATCGGCCGCTACTTCGTCCCGTTGAACCGTGGGAAGCGCTCCGTTGTGGTGGATCTGAAGACGACCCAGGGGCGCCGAACGAGCGCGCAGCTGCTCGGGTCGGCCGACGTCGTCCTGCACAACTTCCCGCGTGTTCGCGCCGAGCGCTTCGGGCTCGGGTGGGACTCGCTGCACACTGCGCATGGCGCGCTCGTCGTGGGACGCGTGAGCTCGTTCGGAACGGAGGGAACGCTCGCCGACGCGCCCGCCTACGATCTCGTCGCGCAGGCCCGGGCGGGCCTGCTCACCGCTCACGCCTCGCGTGGCGACGATGTTCCCGTGCGCGCGGGTGGGATCCCGATGGCCGACCTCACCGCGGGCTTCCTGCTCGCGAGCGGCGTTCTCGCCGCGCTCGTTCGCGCACGCGAGACGGGGGAGGGCGAGCTCGTGGATGTATCGCTGCTCGCGGCCGCGCTGGCCGTGCAGCTGCAGGATCTCGTCTGGCTCGACGGCGAGGAGTCGGCCGGCGTCGAGACCGCCGACCGCGCGTACCTGGCGAACCGCGCGGCAGAGATCGCCGGCGGGGTGGCGATGAACCCGTACTACCGCTGCTTCGAGACGGCGGACGGGTTCGTCGCCGTCGCCTGTCTCAATCTCGCCCAGCGGCGCGCGTTTCTCGACCTGTTCGGTGTCGAGGACGCGACCATCGACGCTCCGGACGTGGTGCCGCTCGACCTCGGCGTGCGTACCGCGAAGGGTGCGGTGACGAGTGAGATCGCGCGGGTCTTCGTCGAGCGGACGACCGACGCGTGGGTTGCACGACTCGAGGCGGCCGGGATCCCGTGCGGTCCCGTACAGCGCCGAGAGAGCGTCCACGCGGATCCGCAGGTCGCCGCCGAGCGGTTGGTCGGTGAGATCGAGCAGCCGGGGCTCGGCCACGTACGCCTCCTCGCGCCGTTCGTGCGCGTGGGCGGGGAGGCGCCTGCACCACTCCCCGCACCGGCACTCGGCGCCGACACCGAGGCCGTCCTCGCGGAGCTCGCATGAGGTTCGTCCTCGCGGAGGAGCACCGCCTGTTCGCCGAGTCCGTGCGCGCGGCTGTCGGCGACTGGCGTGCGCCCACCGAGCCGGAGCTCGGCAAATGGCAGGACGACCGCCACGACGTGCTGGCCGAGCGCATCGCGGCGGCCGGGTGGGTGGATCTGTGGAGCGGTGACGAGCTCCTGGGGTCCGTCGTCGCGGGTGCCCTGGAGCTCGGCCGCGTGGCCGCGCCGCTCTGTCTCGTCGACGAGGCCACGCTCGGCGCTCCGCTCGCAGTCGCCGGTCGCGCGCGGCACGCGCGCGAGGCCCGCTCGGTTGCGGTGGCTCTTCGCGGCCGCGGCCTCGCGCTCGGACCACCCGACTCGCAGCCGCAGCCGGAGCTGACTCTCGACGGCACCGGGACCGTGCTCGTCGACGTCGTCGCGCTCGGTCGGCTGGAGGACGAGGTCGCCGCGACGTGTTGGCGAGCATGGAACGCTGCGACGCTCGCGTATGCCGCCGGTCTCGCGCAGGCCGCGCTCTCGCGCGCGGTCGAGCACGCCAGCGCGCGCGAGCAGTTCGGCGCTCCCCTCGCGGCGCTCCCCGCGGTTCAGGCGAGGCTCGCGGACGCGGCGCTCGCGACCGACGCGCTCGAGCTCGTCGCCTGGGCGGCGGCGACGAACGGCGGTGACCTGCAGGACGCGGAGCTCCGCTGGGCGGGTGGCGCGGTCTGCGAGGTGACCGCCGCCGCTCAGCAGGTACACGGCGCGACCGGGTTCGCCCTCGAGACCGGCCTGCACGTACTGCATCGGCGCGCGCGTTCCTTGCAGGCGTGGACGGCGGCCGTCTGCTCAGCCGCTCGTTAGGAGCTGCGCTTCGGCCCAGGCGAGCCACTCGAGGCGCGCGCTGATCGTCCGGATTCCACCCTCGAGGGCTATGCCGAACGCCTGCTCCTTGCGGTCCGCACCGCGCGGGCCGGCCTTGATCCGCTCGAGCTCATCCAGCTGCGCCCGCCAGTATGCGCGTTCACGTGCGAGCTCCTCGAGCGCTTCGGCGGGCTCCAGCAACCAGAGGAAGAACGTTCGAAGGAGCGCATCGCTGCGCACCCGCCGGTCCGGAGCCGTCTCGCGCAGCCACCGCCGGATCTCCGCCAGCCCGCCTTCGGTCACGGCGTACGTCTTCGAGTTTCGGGCGCCTGCGCCGGTCTGCTCGATGAGCCCGTCGTCGCGCAGGCGCGCAAGCTCGGGGTAGATCTGGCTGTGGCTCGCCGGCCACGCGTAGGCGAGCGACTGCTCGAAGTGCTTGAGCAATTCGTAGCCGGTCCGGGGACGGTCGGCGAGCGCACCGAGGAGGGCGTAGCGGAGGGCCATCCGTTATGTCAATCTTGACATGTCGAAACTGATAGGACATCATCTCACCCCATGCGGATGGCTGGTCTGCTCCTCGCGTCACTCGTCATGGTTGCGATCGTCTCCGCGGCGCAGGCTCGGCCGTCCGCGCCGTCGACCGCAGCTGCCGACGTCCGCGAGCTCGGAGCATCCGTCGCGACGGTCCACCCGGACCCGTTCCGGGCGGTGACGCGCGCGCGCTTCGAAGCGGAGGTGGATGCGCTCGCGCAGCGGGCGCCCTCCCTGTCGCGGAACGAGGTCCTCGTCGGCGTGCTGCGAATCATCGCGCTCCTCGGGCCGCGAAACGGGCACACCGGCCTCTTCCCGGCGGACTCGCACACGCGTCCGTTGAGCCTCTACCCGCTGCGCCTGTACGAGTTCTCGGACGGGCTCTACGTCGTCGACGCCGTCGATCGTACGCTCGTGCGGAGCCGGCTCGTCGCCGTGCAGGGCGTGCCGATCGAGCAGGTGCTCGCGCAGGTTCGGCTGCTGACGCCGGGCGATAACGAGTCGAACATCCGCGGGCTCGCGCCGCACTTCCTGCTCACCGCGGAGGTGCTCGACGGACTCGGGATCACGGACGGCGCGGAGTCGGCGCAGTTCACGCTCGAGCGAACGGGCGGCGTGCGCAGCGACGTGACGCTCTCCGCGATCCCGGCCGCGCGCTACGGGACGCGGTTCGCCGACCCGATGTTCGGGCACTACCCGTCGGCTCTCCCCGCCGCCGCGAAGCCGCTGTACCTCTCGGGCGCCAAACATCCCCTCTGGGCACGGACGCTCGCAGGTGGAAAGGTCGTGTACGTGGGCTTCAACTCGGTTCGCCGTCCGACGCAGTCGGTGCTCGCGAAGATCGAACGGCTCGCACGCAAGCCGGGTGTGCGCCGGGTCATCGTCGACGTGCGGCTGAACGGGGGCGGCGACAACACGACCTATGGGCCGCTGACGTCGCTGTTTCGCTCGCCGAAGGTCAACCGCCCCGGACGGCTCTACCTGCTGGTCGGCCGCGCGACCTTCTCCGCCGCCGGGAACTTCTCCGCGGAGATCGACCGCGACACCCGTGCGGTCATCGTCGGTGAGCCGACCGGGGGCGGAGTGGAGACGTACGGCGACACCTTCCCGGTCCACCTGCCGACGCTGGGCTGGACCGTCCGCGTCGCGGCGCGCTACCACGAGCGCAAGAACGGCAGGGACGACCAGCGGCTTGCCGTCGCGCCGGACGTCCCCGTCGCGCTCACGTCGGCGCAGTACTTCGCCGGCCGGGACCCGGTTCTCGCACGCGCGCTGCGCGGCCTCTAGACGGTCGTCCCGACCACTTCACGCGCCCGCGGCGCACGCGGGTCGTCGATCAGCTCGAAAGTGTCGCCGAAGATCAGTCCCCGCACGTGCTCGGACTCGAGAAACGCACGCGGGAAACCCGGCGTGAACTCGCTCACCGCGTCGAGCCGCCCGATGCACTCCGGTCCGAGCTCCAGGTCGAGCGCGCCGAGGTTTTCGCGCAGCTGTGCCTCGGAACGGGCGCCGACGATAGGAACCGAGTGCCATGGCTGCGCTCGCACCCACGCGATCGCCACCTGCGCCGGCGTGGCTCCGACCTCGTCGGCGACGGCGAGCACCTCGCGCGCCATGGCGTTCGTCTTCGGTCCGACCTCGTCGTAGCGCCGTGACTCTGCACTCTCGTCGAGATACTTCCCGGTCAAAGCCCCGCCTTCGAGCATCCCCCACGGCGTGAAGGTGAGCCCGAGCGCGCTGGCCATCGGCAGGAGGTCGCGTTCGACGTCGCGATCCGCGAGGGAGTACGGGGCCTGCAGCGCGACGAAGCGCGACCAGCCCCGCAGATCGGCGATGGCGACGGCCTGCGCCGCGACCCAGGCCGGCGTGTCGGAGATCCCCACGTAGTGGGCCTTTCCCGACGACACGAGGTCGTCCAGCGCGCGAACGACCTCGTCGACCGGCGTCATCCCGTCCCACATGTGCAGCCAGAGGAGATCGACGTAGTCCGTGCCCAGGCGACGGAGGCTCGACTCGAGCGTCTGCACGAGGTTCTTCCGGTGGTTGCCGCCGGCGTTCGGGTCGTCGCGACGCATGTTCAGCGTGTACTTGGTGGCGACGACGAAGCGCTCGCGCTCGGGCGCGACGAGCCGGCCGAGGATCTCCTCGCTCTGTCCGTCGGTGTAGTTGCAGGCGGTGTCGACGAAGTTCCCCCCGGCCTCGACGAAGGCGTCGAACATGCGGCGGCACTCGTCCTCCGAGGCGCCCCAGCCCCAGGTCTCGCCGAACGTCATGGTGCCGAGCGCGACCTCCGAGACTCTGAGTCCGCTGCGGCCGAGAAGCGTGTAGCGCATCACTGATCCTTTCCGATGAGGTCTTCGAGGAGCGCGGCGGCCTCGTCTGCGGCCGCTCGGCGCGGGAGGTAGGTGTAGGCACGCGCGTTCCCCTGAAGGGCGACGAGCCCCGCGTCGCGGAGCTGTGCGAGGTGGTGGTGGACGGTCGAGCGGGTCAGGCCCGTCGCGTCCACGATCTCGGACGAACGACCGACGCCTCGCGCGACGAGGGCGAGGATCTCGATGCGTTTCGGATCGGCGAGCGCACGTCCCAGAGCGAGGACGCGCTCCTGTGCGCCCAGCCCGCCGCCGGCTCGATAGACGACGAGTCGCGCGGCCCGGTGCTGTGCGAGCACGAGCGGGAGGCCCCGCTCGAGATGGGGGATGAGCACGACACGCTCGGCCTCCAGTTCGGGCACGTAGCGATACCCGCCCGCGAGCCGCTCGATCGCTGTGAGCGCGGACTCGGCCGCCAGGAGGGCGGCAGCGTCGTCGGCCGCGGCTGCGAGCTCGGCCGCCCTCGTCGGCGCCTGGTGCTCGATCGCCAGGTCGACGGCGGCGACCAACCGTTGTTGCGTCTCGGGTGGATCGACGCTCAGGAGGGTCGCGAGCGACGCGGCGGCGTGGCCTGCGTAGTACCGCGGGTGCGCGAGGAGCTGGGCGAGCGCTTCCTCGTCACCGGCGGCAGCGGCGTCGATCGTGTCGGCGCCTGCCAGCGTGCACCACGACCAGGCGTAGCGGCCGAGCAGGACGCGCCGAAGGTCGACCGGATCGAGGTCGCGGAGTGCAGCGCCGAGTCTTTCCGCCGAGTAGGGCGGACCGGCGTCGAGGGGCACGCCGAGCAGGTTGAGCCAGCTCTCACCCTCCGGATCGCCGACCTCTGCGAGCGCGTCCCCGAGGCCGGCGGGAAGCTCGGCGAGCGGTGTGCGGGAAGTGCCGGCAAGACCTGCGAGCACGTCGAATGCCGTGCCGGCTGCCAGCTCGGCGGAGAGTGAGTGTTCGATGATCATCGGACATAACGTACTGATGTCGGTCAAAAGATGCCAGTCCCTCCTTCGAGGGATTGCGTGCCCCTTTCGGGTGAATAGCGTCAGCAGGAGTCAGGCGATCGACGCTCACCCTGGGGAGGGGGGCCGACGTGGCAACGAACGCATCCGTACGGATCGAGATCCTCGCGCGCGAGGACTGCCCGAATCGAGGCATGGCCATCACCGTCGTCGAGCGCGTCGTGGACGAGATCGGCGTCTCGGCCGACATCGAGGTGGTCGAGGTCGCTGACGACGACGAGGCCGTGGAGCACCGGATCCTCGGGTCGCCGACGGTGTTCGTCGACGGGCGTGACGTCGACCCCGAGCCGATGTACGAGGGCTATTCGGCAGACGACCGGCTCTACCGCACGCGGCGTGGTCCGTCGGGGTGGCCCGAGGCCGAGTGGATTCGCGACGCGCTCCTGCGCGCGGTCGCGCAGACGACGGCCAACGGCAAGCATTGAGGTGTCCTGCGGGAGTCGCCCTCGCGGCTCCCCGCAGGCGTTCTCGTTCCCTGAAGTACGCCCGCTGCGCAGGCGTGCGTCGAGCTACAGCTCGTCGGCCGGGCGATCCAGGTCCTCCACGACCAGGCCGTACAAGACGCCGTCGACCCATTCCTCGTTGCGCCAGTACGCCTTGCGCCGCACTCCTTCGCGGGTGAAGCCGGCACGCTCGGCGTGCGCCTGCGCACGCTCGTTGAAGCCGTAGATCTCCATCTGCACGCGGTGGAAGCCGAGGTCGTCGATGAGGTGCCGCTGGAAGAGCCGCGCAGCCGTGTCCGCGATCTTCCGTCCGCGAAAGTCCGGGTGGATCGCGAGACCGCCGAGGTCGGCGATGCGGCTCCGCTGGTTCGCGCGCCAGAAGCTCATCGTCCCTGTCCGGGTGCCGTCCACCTCGATGACGAAGAGCCCGAACGCGTCGGGATCGGCGTTCGACCGCTCGATCTCCCTCCACACGGCTTCCGTGGACTTGGGTCGAACTGCGGCGAGGAACGGCTCGACGTCCTCGTGCGTCACGAGCGCGACCAGGAAGTCGACGTCCTGGGGCGTCGCGCGCCGGATAGTCACCGTCATGCCGGCTCCTCGACGACGCGCACGCCCCACAGCCGCTGCCCCGAGGCGAGCGCTGCACCGACGACGATGAGCGCGAATCCGGCGATGATCGCCGTCGTGATCGGCTCGGAGAGGAGCACCGCTCCGAACACGACCGCGAACGCGGGCATCAGGTAGGTGACGATCGACAGCTTGCGGCTTCCGTAGAGGCGAAGCACGCGGAAGAGGAGCAGCTGTCCGGCGAACGTGGGGATGAGGATGAGCGCGACGAGCCCGGCGAGCGCCGTCGTTCCGGGTAGCTGGGTCGGCGGGTCGATCAGCGTGAGCGGAAGCAGGATGACCGCCGCCGCGAGCATGTTCCCGGCTGCGAGGACCGGTCCGGGGATGTCGTGCACCTGGAGCTGGCCGTACACGCCACCGCTCGCGTAGGAGAGCGACGAGAGCACGACCGCGAGTGTCCCGGCGACCGCCCACCACCCGGCCTCGGACGGAAAGCCGACGAGAAAGGCGACTCCGACGAAACCGAGGGCAAGGCCACCGAGTCGCACGAGACCCACCGACTCGTGCGGGAGGAACTTCGCCGCGAGCACGAAGGTGAACAGAGGAATCGTCGACTGCGCGATTCCCGCGACGCTCGAGTCGATGTGCGTCTCGCCCCAGGCGACGAGCCCCATCGGGACAGCAGCGTTGATGACGCCGAGTACGACGCACGGCTTCCATGCGGCCCGCAGCTCGGCGATCGAGCGCCTCGCGCCCATCCGCCACGAGAGGTAGGTGAAGAGGAGCACGCCGGCGCCCAGAACGCGGAACTGCGTCAGCGCCGCCGGCGGGATGTCCTCCACCGCGACCTTGATGAAGAGGTAGGACGCGCCGAACATCGCGGCGAGCACGACGATCAAAGGCCAGTAGGAGCGCATCGTGTGAGGCTACCGTCGAGAAATCCGCAGCCGGAATCGGGTTCCTACCGACGCGCCGGGTCGCGGGCTCTCGCACGATGGGGGCGTGCTCGACACCCGGCTCGGCGACGCCCACGCATGCGCGGTAGCAGACGCCGCGCGCCATCTGGAATCCGACCCCGTCCTCGGTCTGACCGCGCAAGAGGCCGCTGCGCGACTCGAGCTGCACGGACCGAACGAGCTCGCGCGGGCGATGCGCCCCGCGTACGGGCGGATCGCTCTCGGACAGCTGTCCGACCCGCTCGTCGCGCTGCTCGTGGGTGCAGCTCTCGTCTCGTTGGTCGTGGGCGAGGAGCTCGAGTCAGCCGTCATCGCCGCGATCGTGGTCCTGAACGCGCTGTTCGGATTCGTGCAGGAGGTGCAGGCGGCCCGCGCCGTCCTCGCACTCACGCGCGCGGTCGAGCTCGAGTCGGTGGTGGTCCGGGACGGCGAGCCGCGCGCCGTGCCTGCGCGCGAGCTCGTTCCCGGTGATCTCGTACGCGTGCGGGAGGGTGATCGCGTACCCGCTGACGCCCGACTGACGACGAGCATCGGGATCGAGATCGACGAGTCCGCGCTCACCGGCGAGTCGGTCCCGGTGGCGAAGGGAGTCGAGCCGGTCGACCTGACGGCGCCGCTCGCGGAACGGGCGTCGATGCTGTATGCAGGCACGGGCGTGACGCGCGGCACCGGGCATGCGCTCGTCACGGCGACGGGCGCCGCGACCGAGCAGGGACGGATCGCCGATCTCACCCAGAGCGCGACGCCTCCTCCGACGCCACTCGAGGAGCGCTTCGCCCAGCTCGCCGCTCGCCTGGCTCTGGCCGGGATCGCCATTACGATCGCGCTCGCCGCGGCCATGCTGGCGCAGGGCGAGAGCGCGCGCGAGTCGTTCCTGGTCGGTGTCTCCGTCGCCGTCGCGGCGGTTCCCGAGGGCCTCGCGGCGACCGTGACCATCGCCCTCGCCCTCGGCGCGCGCGAGATGGCCCGGCGAGGCGCGGTGGTTCGCACGCTCTCGGCGATCGAGACGATCGGGGAGGCGACGATCGTCTGTGCGGACAAGACCGGGACGCTGACCCAGAACCACCTTCGCCTCGAGCGAGTCGAGCCGGTCTCGGGCGCAGGCAGGGCAGATGTGCTCCGTGCCGCCTACGCCGCCGCGGAGGCGGAGATCGATCCGGTCGACCGTGCGCTCCTCACGGCCGCCCGTGCGGAGAACATCTCGGCTCCCGGCTGCGTCGTGCGCAGCGTTCCGTTCGAAGCGGCGCGCAAGCGAGCGTCCGTCCTGATCCGCGACGGCGCCGGCCTGCATGCGGTCGTGAAGGGCGCACCGGAGATCGTCCTCGCTCTCGCCGGAGACGGCGGCGGCGAGCGACGGCGCCTCGAGGGCCTTGCAGGCGAGTGGGCAGAGGCGGGGCTCCGCGTGCTGGCGCTGGCCGGGCGGGACGTCGCGCACGAGGACGACGATCTCGAGGTCGGGGCACGGCCCCTCGGCATCGTGGGCCTCGCGGATCCTCTCCGTGCCGAGGCCGCGGAGTCGATTCGCGAGGCGCGCGCTGGCGGTCTCGCCGTCAGGATGCTCACGGGCGACCACCCGCGCACCGCTCACGCGATCGGTCGTCAGCTCGGATTGGCCGGCGACGAGGTGGTTGCGCGCTGCACCCCCGCCGACAAGCTCCGGCTGGTCGAGGAGCTGGAGGCCGCGGGCGAGATCGTCGTCGTGACGGGCGACGGGGTCAACGACGCGCCGGCGCTACGTCGCGCGCACGTCGGCGTCGCCATGGGTCAGGGAGGAACGGAGGCGGCGCGCGAGGCATCGTCGATCGTGCTGACGGACGACAACTTCGCGACCATCGTCGCCGCGGTTCGCGAGGGCAGGCGGATCGCCGGGAACGTCCGCTCGTTCCTCGCCTTCCTGCTCTCGGCGAACGTCGGGGAGGTCGTCCTCTTCGCGGTTGCCGTCGCCGCCGGCCTCGGGGCGCCGATGACGGTCGTCCAGGTGCTGACCGTGAACCTCCTGACCGACGGCCTGCCCGCGATCGCGCTCGCCCGGGATCCGGCGGGCCGGCATGCGTACCGGCACGGATCGGACGAGTTGCTCGGCAAGCGGGTCTGGCGAGCGCTGCTCGCGATCGGCGCCGTCGTCGGTCTCGTGGCGCTCGCGGCGTTCCTCGTCGTCCGCGAGCTCCGGCCGGAGGCAGCGCAGACCGCCGCGTACGCGACGATCGCGCTCGCCGAGCTCGTCTTCGTCTTCTCCTGCCGTGCCGAGCTGCGGCCGGCCTGGCGCCTGCCTCGCAACAGGCATCTCGAGGCGGCGGTCCTCGGCTCGCTCGTGGTCCTGCTCGCGACGGTCTACATCCCTGCGTTGCAGGCGCCGTTCGGGACCGTTTCGCTTACGACCGACGAGCTCGCCGTCGTGCTCGCGCTCGCCGTGCTTCCGGCGCTCGTCGCCGAGGGTGCGAAGACGGCGGTCCGCAGTCGGATGCCACGGCTAAGCTGACCTCCTGAGCACGGCGGCGGATCCGGCCCTCCATCGCGCACTCGGACTCACGGACGGTGAGTTCGAGCGAATTTGCGCACTCCTCGGGCGTGTCCCGAACGACTTCGAGCTCGCCGTGTTCTCGCTCCTGTGGTCGGAGCACTGCGGTTACAAGCATTCGGCGCTGCTGTTGAAGCGACTGCCCTCGACGGGCCCGCGCGTGCTGCAAGGCCCTGGCGAGAACGCCGGCGTGCTCGATCTCGGCGAGGGACTCGCCGTGTCGTTCAAGGTCGAGAGTCACAACCACCCGTCCGCGGTCGAGCCGTTCCAGGGAGCCGCGACCGGAGTGGGCGGGATCCTTCGGGACATCGTCGCGATGGGCGCGCGGCCGGTCGCGCTCCTCGACGGGCTCCGCTTCGCCGAGCCCGACCACGCGTTCTCGCGCGCCGTCGGCGGCATCGGCCACTACGGCAACAGCGTCGGCGTCGCCACGGTCGGCGGCGAGTCGGTGTTCGACGAGTCGTACAGGGACAACTGCCTCGTCAACGCGATGTGCGTCGGGCTCCTGCCGGTGGAGAGGCTCATGCGCGCAAAGGCCACGGTCGCCGGGCACGTCGTCGTGCTCTACGGCGCGACGACCGGCCGGGACGGCATCGGCGGCGCGTCGGTCCTCGCGAGCCAGGAGCTCGACGACGCCTCGGCCGACAAGCGCCCGTCCGTGCAGATCGGCGACCCCTTCATGGGGAAGAAGCTCATCGAGTCGTCGGTCGAGCTCGTCTCCTCCGGCTTGGTCGAGTCCCTGCAGGACTGCGGGGCCGCGGGCATCGCGTCGTCGCTGTCCGAGATGGCCGCGGACTTCGGGATCGACGTCCACCTCGATCGCGTGCCGCTGCGGGAGGAGGGGATGGAGCCCTGGGAGATCATGATCTCCGAGAGCCAGGAGCGGATGATCGCGATCGTGCGACGGGGGATGCTCGACGCGGTCGAGGCCGTGCTCGACCGCTGGGAGCTCGAGCATGCGGCGATCGGCGAGGTCACGGACACGGGCGAGCTGCGGGTGTTGTGGGACGGCGACGTCGTGGGCGAGATCCCCGCGCGCCTGCTCACCGAGGAGTGCCCGCGCTACGAGGTCGCGCAGGAACGGCGCGCGCCCGTGCCCGAGCGCGAGGTCGAGGTCGCGCCGTCCGCCTCCGAGGCTCTCCTCGACCTGCTCGGCTCTCCGGCGCTGAGGAGTCGCGAGTTCGTGTACCGCCGGTATGACCAGCTCGTCGGCTCGCGGACGGTGCGGCGCCCCGGTCTCGACGCGGCGGTCCTTCGGCTGCGCCCGTCGCTGCGGGGGCTTGCGGTGTCGCTCGACGGGCAGGGACGCATCGCCTCGCTCGACCCGTTCACCGGTGGCGCGCTGGCTGTGCTGGAGGCGGCTCGCAACGTGGCCTGCGTCGGAGGCGAGCCGATCGGCTTCACCGACTGCCTCAACTTCGGCAACCCGGAGAAGCCCGAGATCGGGTGGGAGCTGGCCGAGGCGATCGACGGGATCGCGGCCGCATGCCACGCCCTCGACGTGCCGATCGTCTCCGGGAACGTCTCGCTGTACAACGAGACGAATGGACGCGCGATCCATCCGTCGCCTGTCGTCGGCGCGGTCGGGCTGATCGAGGACGTCCGCCGGGTGCCGAAGGGCTGGCGCGAAGGCGATGTGATCCTCGCGGCGTTCGCGTCGCCGCTCTCGCTCGCGGGCTCCGAGTACCAGGCGCGCTACGGCGAGGTGAGCGGGACACCCGCCCCACTCGACCTCGCGGCCGAGTCACGGTTGGTCTCGTTTCTCTGGCACGCCGCGCCGCAGGCGACGCTCGCGCACGACGGTGCCGAGGGTGGCCTCGCGATCTGTCTCGCCGAGGCTGCGCTGTACTCGGGGTGCGGTGCGTCACTCGACGTTCGCGACGATCCGGTCGAGCTGTTCGGCGAGGTCGGCGGTCGCGCGATCGTCTCCTGCGCGCCGGCGGACACCGAGCTCGTCGAAGCGGTCGCGGCCGAATCCGGGGTGCCGCTGCGCCGGATCGGCGAGGCAGGTGGGGATAGTCTCCTCGGGGTGGCGTTGGCCGACCTCCGAGCCGCCTGGGAGGCCAGCTGATGTGTGGTGTCTTCGGCATCCGTGCTCCTGCGCGGGACGTGTCGCGTCTCACGTACTTCGGGCTCTTCGCGCTCCAGCACCGCGGCCAGGAGTCGGCCGGCATCGCGGTTTCGGATCAGGGGCGACTGACGGTGCTGCGCGAGATGGGTCTGGTTGCGCATGTCTTCGACGAGCAGCAGCTCCAAGCGCTGCCCGGCGAGATCGCGATCGGCCACACGCGCTACTCGACCACTGGGGCGAACAAGTGGTCGAACGCGCAGCCGCACATCCACCACGGCAGCGCGCGGACGATCGCGCTCGGCCACAACGGGAACCTCGTCAACGTCGAGGAGCTGCGCGCCGAGCTCGTCGCCGACGGCATCCGGCTCTCTTCCGGCTCCGACACGGAGCTGATCGCCGCGCTCGTCGGGCGCGACCCTGCTCCACTCGTCGAGGCGATCGCGAACACCATGCAGCGTCTCGAGGGCGCGTACTCCATCACCGCGCTCGTCGACGACACGCTCGTCGCGTTCCGCGACCCGCGCGGCTTCCGGCCGCTCTCGCTCGGTCAGCTGGGCGAGGACTGGGTCGTCGCCTCCGAGACGTGCGCACTCGATCTGATCGGGGCCGAGTTCGTGCGGGACGTGCAGCCCGGCGAGATCGTGTGGATCGACGCCGAGGGTCTTCACTCGGCGCAGGGCGTCCCGGCCGGGCAGGACGCGCTCTGCATCTTCGAGCACGTGTACTTCGCGCGGCCCGACTCGCGCGTGGGCGGCGTCGAGGTGCACGGCGCGCGGGTGCGGATGGGCGAGCGGCTCGCAGGTGAGGGGCCGGCGGAGGCAGACGTCGTCATCGGCGTCGCCGACGGCGGCACGCCTGCGGCAATCGGCTTCGCGCGCGCCTCCGGGATCCCGTACAACGACGCGCTCGTGAAGAACCGCTACGTCGCGCGCACGTTCATCCAGCCCGAGCAGGGCATGCGCGAGCAGGGGATCCGCATGAAGTTCAATCCGCTGACCGAGGTCGAGGGCAAGCGGATCGTGGTCGTCGACGACTCGATCGTGCGGGGGAACACGACGCGGCAGCTCGTGCAGATGCTGTTCGACTCGGGGGCGGCAGAGGTGCACGTCCGCATCTCCTCGCCGCCGGTGGTCTCACCGTGCTTCTACGGAATCGACATGGCCGACGAGGACGAGCTCGCGGCCGCGCACCGCTCGGTCGACGAGATGCGCGCGCACATCGGCGCGACGTCGCTCCACTACCTCTCGGTCGAGGGCATGCAGGACGCCACGGAGCTCCCGGAGGACTCAGTCTGCCGGGCCTGCTTCACGCGCCAGTACCCGACGCGCGTCCCGCCGCGGGTCGAGAAGCTCCGCTTCGAGCCCGCGCCGGCGTAGCCGGCTACTGCACCCACAGCTGGCTGAGCAACGGCCCCCACTGCGGGTTGTATTGGTAGTTGCCGACCCGCTGGGAAAGGAAGTTGATACCCCGTGGGTTCGTCGCCGGCACGATCGGAGCCTGGGCCAGAATCTCCCGTTCGACCTCCTGCCAGAGCAGTGTCGCCGCTGGTGGATCCTGGGATTGGAGCGATGCGGCGCGCTCCATCTTCGCGTCCAGCTTCGGGTC
>Ga0075343_1000105_pt1 | contig 15741 bp, 14 predicted proteins | sample RushOxbow_ThreeS_2_FD_120072 | JGI IMG/M metagenome (GOLD analysis project Ga0075343, IMG submission 120072) | Natural and restored wetland microbial communities from the San Francisco Bay, California, USA, that impact long-term carbon... | ecosystem: Environmental > Terrestrial > Soil >...
GCCCCGTGTCTCGGATCGTGTGCTTGCCGCCGCTCGTCATGCGCGAGTGGATCACCCCGCGCGGGCCGAAGCGCTCCCGGAAGTGCGGGAAGTCCTTGGGATCCGGATAGTCCTCGTGCTCCGGCTCCTCCTCGGCGTTCAGGTGGTAGAGGTTGCCGAAGAACTCGTCGAAGCCGTGCGCCGTCGGCAGGTGCTCATCGCGGTCGCCGAGATGGTTCTTGCCGAACTGGCCCGTCGAGTAGCCGAGTGGCTTGAGCAGCTCGGCGATCGTCGGATCCTCGGCGTGCATGCCCGCCTCCGCCCCCGGCAGCCCGACCTTGCTGAGCCCGGTTCGGTACACGCTCTGGCCGGTGATGAAGGCCGAGCGCCCGGCGGTGCAGCTCTGCTCGCCGTACGCGTCCGTGAAGCGCATGCCCTCGTTCGCGATGCGGTCGATGTTGGGCGTCCGGTAGCCCATGAGCCCGTCGCTGTAGGAGCTCAGATTCGTGATCCCGATGTCGTCGCCCCAGATCACCACGATGTTCGGCTTGTCCTGCGGCATGCTCGGCTCCTTCCAGTAGGTATGGCTACCCGCGCACGAGGCAGCGGAAGCCGAGGTGGCTCGTCGACGTGTCGATCGGCTGCGCCATGCGGGCGGCGGGCCGGTACCGGCGGCAGTAGTTGGGGGCGCACAGGTGCGAGCCGCCTTTCGTGACCCTGCGAGGGATCGCGGCCGGGTCGTTCGGGTCGACGCTCGCGGCACGCAGATCGGCTCCGCAACAGGGCGAGCTCTCGAAGCTGGACGCCGAGTACCAGTCCGCCGTCCACTCCCAGACGTTGCCCGTCATGTCGAGGAGTCCGAACCCGTTCGCAGGGAAGCGGCCTACGGGGGAAGTGCCCTCGAACCCGTCCTCGAGCGTGTTCTCGTACGGGAACTCGCCCTGCCACGTGTTCGCCATCGGCTTTCCCCGCGGCATGAAGTCGTCGCCCCACGCGTACTCGGCGCCGTCGAGCCCGCCGCGGGCGGCGAGCTCCCACTCGGCTTCCGTGGGTAGCTCCTTGCCCGCCCAGTCCGCGTAGGCCCAAGCGTCGGCGAACGCGACGTGGACGACTGGGTGGCGCTCGCGCCCATGGAGCGTGCTCCCCGGGCCTTCCGGATGCCGCCAGTCCGCTCCCCGTGTCCACTCCCACCAGTTGAAGTGGTCGCTCAGGTCGACCGGCCCGCCCGTCTTCCGGAAGACGACGGAGCCGGCAAAGAGGAGATCCTCTTTCGCATCGGGATAATCGCTCGGGTTCGGCGCATGCTCAGCCGAGGTCACGTGCCCCGTCGCCTTGACGAAGCGCGTGAACTCGAGGTTCGTCACCGGATGCTCATCGAGCCAGAAGCCGTCCACGGTGACCTCCCGAACAGGGGCCTCCTCGGGATAGTGCCGATCCGAGCCCATGGCGAACGTGCCCGCGGGAATCCACGCCATCCCCTTCGTCCTCGCTCTCGTGCTCGCCGGCGCCTTGGCCACGTCGTCCGACCCTACCCCAGGTGCCCGGCTTCCGCCCCGCATCCACGGAGCAGTTCCCTTGTCGAAGCGAGCAGGCGCTGATGCCTCGCTAGCGTCCGCCCTCATGGACGTCAGCGCCGAGGCGGCACGCCGGTTTCTCGTCGCGCGACATGCGCTCTCCCCGGCTCGCTCGCTCACGCCGGATGCCGACGGAGTGCTCGAGGTGTTCCGCCGCTGGGGCTCGGTTCAGTTCGATCCGCTTTCGGTAGCGGGTCGGAGCCACGACCTCGTCCTCCACGCGCGCGTCGCGGACTACGACCCAGTGTGGTGTGAGGAGCTCTACGAGCGCCGCGCGATCTTCGAGGCGGTGAACAAGGGGCTCTCGCTCGTCCTCGTGGAGGAGTACCCGTGGTTTCGCGGGACACTGAGCCTCGGCGCGCCGCGTCTGCTCGCCGAGAACGCAGAGGTGGCGCAGCGCGTGCTCGACCGCGTTCGCGCCGATGGCCCGCTGTCGTCGCTCGACTTCGAGAGCGCCCAGAGCGGGACGACGGACTGGTTCGGCGTTCCGACGAACACGGTGCGTGCGGTGCTCGAGGCCTACACCGTCACCGGTGTCCTCGGGCTCGCCCGCCGCGAGCGCAACCGCCGCTACTACGACCTCGTCGAGCGACTCCTACCGGCCGCCGTCCTCGCGCGCGAGATTCCACTGTCCGAGCAGATGCGCCACAAACTGCTCTCGCGCTACCGCACGCACGGGCTCCTCGGCGTGGGCGGCGGTGGCGACGTCTTCGGCGGCATCGGCCCCGCGAAACCCGATCCGCGCTTCCCCGGCTACCCGGGACGGACGGCGTTGCGCGAGCAGCTGATCGAGAGCGGCGAGCTCGTCCCCGTTAACGTCGAGGGAGTCCGTGGCAAGCGGCTCGTCCTCGGCTCGGAGGCAGCCCTGCTCGAGAGCCCCCCGGTCCCGCAGCCGTCCGTTGCGTTCCTGTCGCCGTTCGACCCGCTGGTCTGGGATCGCGCGCTGCTCGGATCGCTCTTCGGGTTCGACTACGTCTGGGAGCTCTTCCTCCCGCCGGAGAAACGGCGTTGGGGCTGGTACGTGCTGCCCGTGCTGTTCGGTGACCGCCTCGCGGGACGGATCGAGCCGCGCATCGACCGCGCAGCGGGTCGGGTGCAGATCGTGGGCCTGTGGTGGGAGGAGCGCTTTGCACCTGGCCGCTCGGACGGCTTCGTCGAGGCGATGCGCGACGCGCTCCGCGCGTACTTGCGCTTCGCCCGGGTCACCCGCATCGGGTGGCCGTCCGCCTACCTGCGCGAGAAGCGACGGTTCGGCGCCCGCCCGTGACGAGCGCCTCGCCGATCGAGCTCGTGCTCCTCACCGACGGAGGGCAGCGACCGGCGGACATCGCGCGCGGTGTCGCCGGCTTCCTCTCGAAAGCACGCACGTCGCTCGACCTCGCGCTGTACGACGTCCGGTTCGAGACCGACGCGGGCGCGCTGGTCCTCGCGGCCCTGCTCGGGGCCGTGCAGCGCGGCGTGGACGTTCGGCTCCTCTACAACGTCGCGCACCCCGGCCCGATCCCCGTGCCGCCGCCACCCGAGTCGGCCCCCGACGCGATCGAGGCGCTGCCGGTCGCGACGCGAGGCATCGCGGGCATCCCGGACCTCATGCATCACAAGTTCGCCGTGCGCGACGGCGAGGCGGTCTGGACGGGTTCGACGAACTGGACCGACGACTCGTGGTCGCGGCAGGAGAACATCATCGCGACGGTCGATTCGCCGGAGATCGCGTACGCCTACGAGCTCGCATTCGGCCAGCTTTGGGACAGCGGCACCGTCGAGCGCTCGGGACGGGTCGATCCGCGACCGGCTGACGTCGGCGACGCGCGCGTTCGCGCATGGTTCACGCCCGAGCACGGCGAGGCGCTCTCCCACCGGATCGCCAAGCACCTCGGCAAGGCGCGCGAGCGCATCCGCATCGCGTCGCCCGTGCTCACCTCGGGCCCGATCCTCGCGACGCTGGTCGAGATCGTGAAGGAGAAGCGCACCGATCTCGCGGGGATCGTCGACGACACGCAGGTCGACCAGGTCTTCCACCAGTGGCGCACGAACGGCGTCAGCGCTTGGAAGATCCCGCTGCTGCAGAGCGTGCTCGAGGGCGCGCCATGGGCCGGCAAGGAGTCGGTTCCGTGGTCGCCCGGATCCGTTCACGACTTCATGCACGCGAAGCTCGTCGTCGCCGACGACACCTCGTTCGTGGGGAGCTTCAACCTCTCCCGCTCAGGCGAGCGGAACGCAGAGAACGTGCTCGAGATCCGCGACGACGCGCTCGCCGACCGGCTCGCGACGTACGTCGACCAGCTGTGCGCGCGGTATCCGCGGGCGAGCGTGCCGACCTGATCGAGTAGGGTCGCGACCATGACGATCGACGACGTTCTCGCCGCCGATCTCGCCACCGGCCGAGCGGTTCCGACGGCGGTCGCGGGCGAGCCGCACGAGCGGTGGCACGTGATCTCCGACGACGGGCGGGTCGAGCTCGGCATCTGGGAGGTGACGCCGGGGTCGTTCGAGGGAACGTGCGACGGGTACTACGAGCAGATGCACTTCGTCGCAGGCAGCGGCGCAATCACCGACGCCGACGGCGTCGTCACGGAGGTCCGGCCGGGCGTCGTGATGCTCTGCCCCGACGGCTGGTCGGGCACCTGGCGGGTCGACGAGACCGTTCGCAAGACGTACGCGATCGTGAAGACCGCCTGAGGGATGCTCGACCCGCTCGAGCGCTGGCGCGAGCTCGGACTCCCCGACAAGCCCGACTATGCCGGGCTCCTGACCTACGCGGGGATGCCGTACACGCAGGATCCGACCGAGCTCGCCGACGTCGACGTGGCGGTCGTCGGCGCGCCGACGGACGACCTCGTCTCCGACCGCCCGGGTACGCGCTTCGCGCCGCGCGCGATCCGCGCCGCGAGCTGCCCGCCCGGCCCGCATCTCGAGGCGAAGGTCGACGCCTTCGCAGAGCTTCGTATCGTCGACTTCGGGGACGCAGCCGTGCTCCCCGCCGATCCGACGACGACCCACGCGCAGATCGAGAAGACGGTCGGCCAGGTCGTCGCTGCGGGCGCGTTGCCGGTCGTCCTCGGAGGCGACCACTCGATCACCGAGCCGAGCGTTCGAGCAGTTGCGGCCACCCACGGCCCGGTCGGGCTCGTCCACTTCGATACGCACACGGACACCGGGACCGAGGTGTTCGGCGTCGAGCTCTCGCACGGAACGCCGATGTACCGCCTCGTACGCGACGGCCGCGTCGCCGGCGAGCGGTACGTCCAGATCGGGCTCCGCGGCTACTGGCCCGGCGAGACGGAGTTCGGCTGGCAGCACGAGCACGGGATCACGTCGCACTTCATGCACGACGTCCGCGACGTCGGGATCCGCGAGGTGGTGGAGCGAACGGTGGCACGGGTCGGCTCCGGGCCGGTCTTCCTCACGGTCGACGTCGACGTCCTCGATCCCTCGGTCGCCCCGGGAACCGGAACGCCGGAGCCGGGCGGGATGACGTCCGTCGACCTCCTCTGGGCCTGTCGCGAGCTCGGCCGGCAGCTCGACCTCGTCGGCATCGACGTCGTCGAGGTGATTCCCACCGCGATCGGCTCGGCCGATGTCACGGCGCTCGTCGCCGACCGGATCGTGCGCGAGACGCTCACGGGGGTCGCCCTGCGCCGCCGAGGCGCGAACTGAATGCTTACGCGCTGATAACTCCTTCCCCTCGGAAACCGAACCGGTCGGTGTCTGGATTCCATTCGGAGTCCTTCGAGGGAGGGAACGAGTGAAAGCAGTCACACTGATCACGCTGGGGGCGCTACTGCTCGTTGCGGCAGCCGCTCTCGGGCCGGCGGCCCTCGCCGGCGACAAGCCGAAGACGGGCGACGAGCGCTCGGCGCTCACGCGTGCGAGCCTCGTCGGCGTCAACTTCATCGAGAACTGCCGCTTCTCGCACCAGGCGCCCGACGACCCGATCGTCTTCCCGGGGAAGCCCGGCGCCTCACATCAGCACACGTTCGTCGGGAACCGCACCACGAGCGCGCTCTCGAGCTTCGGCACGCTCCGCTCAGGCCCGACGACCTGCATGCGGCTGGACGACACGGCCGCATACTGGGTGCCGACGCTGTACCGGGGGACGACGGCGATCTTCCCGCATGGCGCGACCATCTACTACCGGCGCGGGACGCTCGCCGCGGTGAGGTCGTTCCCGAACAACCTCCGTGTGATCGCGGGTGACGCGACGGCCACGAGGCCGCAGGGGATGCGGGTGACGTTCTGGAGCTGTGGCGTCAACTCGGGCGTACAGCGTTCGGAGACGGTCCCGACCTGTCCCGACACGCGGGGCTCGTTCCTCCGGCTGCACATCCGGTTCCCGGAGTGCTGGGACGGGCGGCGCCTCGACAGCGCGGATCACAAGAGCCACATGGCGTATGCCGTGCGCAACGCGTGCCCGTCGACCCATCCGGTCGAGGTGCCACAGATCACGCAGATCTACCGCTACCCGACCCAAGGCGGCGATGGCTTCTCGCTTGCCTCGGGCGGCCAGCTCTCGGCCCACGCCGACTTCGTGAACGCGTGGAAGCCGGGCGCGCTCCGCAAGCTCGTGGACGACTGCCTGAACGCGCTCGTCCACTGCGGGCGCGGCTAGCTCTCCTCCTGGAGGGGCCGGGTCTCCCCCGGCTCCTCCAACCGGGTTTACGCAGCGCTCACAGAGCGTGGCTACGGTGACGCGCCGTGCGACGCACCTTCACCGTCATCGTCCTCGCCGCAGCGCTCGGCGCGGGAGTCGGCGCCGGCTCGGCAACTCCCCCGCGCCCGGCCGAGCCCGTTCCATCGCTCGAGCCCGAGGCGACCGCGCAGCTCTGGCGCTCGCTCGTCACGGCCAGGCCCGTGCAGGCGAGGACGCAGCAGGTTCCGTGTCGCCCTCTCCGTGGCGTCTTCTATGCCGCATCGGACTGGCTGAGGCTCGCGACGAAGCTCGCCGCCGCCGCCTCTCCGTGCGCCGAGTACTACATCTCCGTTCCGCCGCTCGTCGCCGACAAGACGACGTTTCGCCGGGATCAGGCCTGGCGCATCCGCGCGCTCGGGCCGCGCTTCCACGCGATGGCCGAGATCCACTTCACCACGTGGAGCCGCTGGGTCGCGAACACCGGCAGCTCATGGCACACGGCCGGAGTAACAGCGCGCCAGCGCATGGCCGAGGCGGGCTACGACGTGGCGCTCGGCGACACCTGGGCTCTGAACGAGCTCACCTCTGCCGTCCGCCGGGGCGACGGGAACGCGCGAACCAACGTCCGCGAGTTCCTGCGAGGACTCTACGAGGGCGACGGGAACCGACCGACTCCAGGCGCTGCGCTCGTCATCGGCTTCGGCCAACGCACGGGCGACGTGTCGGTGTACCAGAGCACGCTGCAGGGCTGGCTCGCCGACGCGGCGTTCTGGGCGGACATGTCGAGGTACGTGAGCGACTGGTCGCAGGAGGTCTACGGAGATGTCCGCAGTCATGCGGTTCCGGGTGCCTCGGTCGCGACGCGGCGCGAGTTCCTCAACGACTACCTCCAGCACAAGCTCGTTCTCGCCGGCGCCGGACCCGCCGACATCGAGGCGACGCGGGCCTACCTCCGGGAGGCGTACAGCCCACTCGCGAACGGCGCGTGGCCGCGGGAGACCGCGTGGGGGTGGACGATGGTTCCGTTCGACCAAATGGGCGCGTACGTCGCGGCCCAGGTCGACGCCCTGCGGTCCTTCAGCATCTCTTCGGGCCAAGCGCGTGATCACTGGGGCTTCGCCTGGGCACCGAGCAACACGACCGGCCTGCCGAACGCGGATTTCGCCGCCCAGACCGGACAGATCCTCGACCGTATGGGCGTGGCGATCCGCGACTCGAGCGGAACAATCGCGGAGAGCACGATCACCGGCGCCTGCGGGGGTGACGAGTCGCTGTGCGCAGTCGACCTCGACGGCGCCGCGCACAACGGCGCCTGGCGGTCGTTTCGGGCCTGGGCCCTGTCGACGCTCGCGCTCGGCCCGGCGACGCCGACCCGGCTCGTCGCCGGCGTCCCGTCGACACCTCTCGAGCTCTCCGTCGCGACGGCCGTTGCGCGACCCGTCACGGTGACGCTCCGTTCCAGCTCGGCCGCCGGCACCTTCTCGACGAGCGCGGCCGGGCCGTGGTCGCCGTCGCTGGCGGTGCCCGTCACGCCTGGAGCGATCAGCTCCTACTTCTACCGCGACACGCGTGCCGGGACGGCGACCCTGACCGCGGTAGCACCGGGGACGACCCAGGCGGCGCGCGAGATCACGGTGGTCGCGGCAACGACCGCCCGGGTCGCGGTCACGCCAGGGTCGCGCGCGGTCAGAGCACGTGGCGCGGTCGGCTTCTCGGGCGTGGCGACGGATGCATTCGGAAACACGACGAGCGAGACGCTCGCGTGGAGCGTCACGCCGGCAACCCTCGGCAGCTTCGTCCGCGGTCCTGGCGGCACGGTGACGTTCCGCGCGGGGCGCGTGCTCGGCAGTGGAAGGGTGACGGCCGCATCCGGTGCGGTGACCGGGACAGCCGCGGTCACGGTGCAGCCCGCCGCGCTTCGCATCACCGCGACGTTCCGGAAGACCTCCCGCGGCGTTCGGCTCATCCTCGCGACCATCGACGGCCAGAGCCGGCCCGTCTCGAGGACTACGCTGGCGTTCGCGGTTCGCCTCGACGATCGCCGGGTTGCCCGCTCGCGGGCCGTGACAGGCGCTGCCGGCAAGACGCGGCTCGCCGTTCCCGCCGGGCCGGGTTGCTACACGGTCGCCGTGACGCGCGCGGTCGCGCAGGGCTTCACCTGGAACGGCCGCACGCCCCGCACGCGGCTCTGCCGCCGCTAGGCGACGCCGGCGAGCAGGAAGGCGCGCGACTCCTTCAGCATCTCGCGCGCGATCACAATCCGCTGGATCTCGTTCGTCCCCTCGTAGATCTGCGTGATCTTCGCGTCGCGCATCATGCGCTCGACCGGGTATTCGCGGATGTAGCCGTAGCCGCCGAGCACCTGTACGGCCTCCGTGGTGACGTCCATCGCGGTGTCGGTGCAGAAGAGCTTCGCCATCGCGGAGGCCTTCGTCAGCTCGGCCTCGTCGGCGCCCTCGTCGACCATGCGGCCGAAGCGGTAGAGGAGCCCGCGCGCTGCCTCCGTGCGCGTCTCCATGTCGGCGAGCTTCGCGGCAATCAGCTGGTGCTGCGCGATCGGCTTGCCCATCGTCTCGCGCGACCGCGCGTATTCGAGTGCGTAGTCGGTCGCGCCCTGTGCGATCCCGAGACCCTGCGCGGCGACACCCGGACGAGAGCGATCGAGGATCCGCATCGCGATCCGAAATCCCTCACCTTCCTCGCCGAGCCGGTTGGCAGCTGGGACGCGTGCACCGTCGAAAATGAGCTCACCCGTGGTCGAGCCCGCGATCCCCATCTTCGGCTCGAGCCGCGCGACCTCGAACCCCGGCGTGTCGGCCGTGACCACGAAGGCCGAGATCCCGGCATGGCCGGCTTCGGGATCGGTCTTGGCAAACACCGTGTACAGGCCCGCGACCGCGGCGTTCGTGATGAAGCGCTTCGAGCCGTCGAGGACGTACTCGTCGCCTTCGCGGCGCGCCGTCGTCCGCATCGCGGCCGAGTCGGAGCCGGATCCCGCCTCGGTGAGGGCGTACGCCGCCAGCGTCTCGCCCGCTGCGAGCGCCGGTAGCAACCTGTCTTTCTGCTCGTCGGTGCCGGCCAGCTTGAGCCCGAGCGAGCCGAGCTCCTGCACAGCAAGGAGGAGCCCGCTGGTCGCACAGACCTTCGAGACCTCCTCGATCGCGATCAGCGAGAGGAGCGTCCCCGTGCTCGTGCCGCCGTACGACTCGTCGAAGAAGAGGCCGAAGATGCCGTGCTCGCGGTAGAGCTCGACGACATCCCACGGGAACTCGTGTGACTCGTCGATCTCGGCAGCGCGCGGCGCGATCCGGTCACGCGCGATCGACCGCACGAGGTCGCGGATCTCGATCTGCTCCTCGGTCAGCGGCTCCCAGGGCACGCGCCGCATTGTAGGGACGAGGCTCGCCCGCCTACCCGTGGTGAACGGCCTCGATGTTCGTGCCGTCCGGGTCGAGCACGTACGCGGCGTAGTAATTCGGCGCGTACTGCGGGCGCAAGCCCGGAGCCCCGTTGTCGGTGCCGCCGGCCGCGAGCGCTGCCTCGTAGAACGCGTCCACGAGCGCGCGGTCGCCGCAATGGAACGCGACGTGCGCTCCACCGACGGGCTCACGCCGCCCGATCCCGAAGTCGAGCCCGTGTGCGTCGGCAAGGTACGCGAGCGTCTCCGGCTCCTCGTAGACGATCCGATAGCCGAGCGGCTCGAGTGCTCCCAGGTAGAACCGCTTCGCAGTCTCGAAGTCGGTCACGTTTACCGCGACGTGCGCCAGCATTCCGCCTCCTCTCGTTACAGTCGCCGCCCATGATCCTGGAGAACGGCGTCATCCGCACGCTGGATCCGTCGCTCCCGACGGCCCGCGCGGTCGCGATCGCGGGTGCGCACGTGGCGGGAGGCGTCGGCACGCACGAGACGGCGTTGCCGAGCCCCGATGTCGTCGACCTCGGCGGGCGCTGCGTGCTTCCCGGGTTCACCGACTCGCATGTCCACTTCCCGACATGGTCGCTCGGGCAGCGTGACGTACGACTCGAAGATGTCTCCGGTCTCGACGAGGCGCTCGACCGGGTTCGCACGCATCCGAGGCACGGCAGCTGGATCCGCGGATACGGCTGGCGCTCGGCCGAGTGGGTCGAGCAGCCAACCGCAGCCGCCCTGGACACCGTGACGGGCGACGTCCCTGCGCTCCTCTTCTCGAAGGACTACCACTCGGCGTGGCTGAACTCGGCTGCGCTCGCGCGCGCGAACGGGCCGCTCGAAGTCGAGGGCGGAGTCGTCGAGCGCGACGCGGGAGGTGAGCCGACGGGGATCCTCCGCGAGGAGTCGGCGTGGCAGTTCCGCATGCGCGCGGCGATGCCGAGCGAGGACGAGTTCGTCGAGGCGACGCGCGACGGGCTGCGGGTCGTGGCGGCGCGCGGCGTCGTCTCGATCCACGACAAGGACGGCTGGCTCGGCGCTCCCCGGATCTTCCAACGAGTGCACGAGCGCGACGGGCTGACGCTGCGGGTCTGGGGGTCCGTGCCGTACGAGCGCCTGCCCGAGCTCGAGTCGCTCGGTCTCCGCTCCGGGATCGGCGACGACTACCTGCGGATCGGCTACCTGAAGGCGTTCATGGACGGCACGCTCGGCTCGCAGACCGCGTGGATGCTCGACGGCTCGGGGGTGGCGATCACGAGCGGGGAGCAGCTGGCGGAGGTGATCCGCGAGGGCGCGCGTCTCGGCTGGCCGGTCGGCGTGCACGCGATCGGCGACCGCGCCAACCGCGAGGCGCTCGACGCGTTCGAGTCCACCCGGGCTCTCTGGGAGCCGCTCGGGCTACGCCAGCGGATCGAGCACGCGCAGTGCCTGGCCTCGGAGGACGTCGGCCGGTTCGCGACGCTCGGCGTCGCCTGCTCCGTCCAGTTCTCGCACGCGCCGTCGGATCGTGACCTCGCGGAGCGCTTCTGGCCGGAGCGGGTGGACGGTGCCTACGCCTTCCGCTCGCTGTGGGACTCGGGCGCACTCGTTGCCAACGGCTCGGACGCACCGGTCGAGGAGCTCGATCCGCTCGCCGGCATTCGTGCAGGTGTCCTGCGGACGATCGACGAGCGTCCCGCCTGGCGCGCACAGCAGTGCCTGACCGTCGAGCAAGCGGTGCGAGCGACCTGCGTGAACCCTGCCTGGCTGTCCCGCGACGAGCGCCGCCGCGGCAAGCTCCTCCCCGGCTACCTCGCCGACCTCGTCGTCCTCACCCGCGATCCCTTCGACTGCCCGACCGACGAGCTCGAGACGGTCGAGGTCGTCGCGACGATGGTCGGCGGGCGCTGGACGCACAACCCACCTCCCTGGGACTGAGCGGAGAACGGCGCGTGCTCGGCGTCGCGCGCGCTCGGCGCCGCTCGACGGACAGCCGGGGCACCTACAATCTGCTCGTGGCCACTCGCACGATGCTTCCCGTCCATGCGGCGCCGACCTGCTCGGTCGCCGGAGCGGCAGAGATCGTCGGCTCGAAGTGGACGGTGCTCATCGTCCACGACCTGTCGGAAGGCCCCCGCCGCTTCACGGAGCTCGAGCGCTCCTGCGCCGGGATCAGCCCGCGCACGCTCGCCGAACGACTGCGCTGGCTCGAGTCCGAGGAGATCCTGGCGCGCCAGAGCTATCCGGAGTCACCCCCGCGCGTCGAGTACGCGCTGACCGACAAGGGTCGAGCGCTCCTGCCGGTCGTACACGAGATGCGCCGCTTCGGCCACGACTGGCTCGGCTGCGGCGTGCACGACACCTGAGCGGCACCGGCGCGCCTCGAACGCAGCGAAGATCAGCCGGTTAGCACCCTCGCGAGCACGCGATCCCGAAGTGGCGTCGGGAGCCGTTCGATCCAGGCGCGGAGGCGCGCGTCTCGCCCGACGAGGTAGCGCGCCTTCGGACGTGACGCCGAGAGCGCGTGCTCGACTGCCTTCGCGACCGCGTCCGGGTCACCGCCCGGTCCACGCGCCAGGGCTACCTCTCGAAAGCGCGCAGTCGCCGCGGCGTAGAGCTCCGCAGCCTCGGCGCTCGCACCCGCCTGCAGGCTCTCGGCCCGGGCAGCTCCCTTCTGCCAGATCGGCGTCGCGATACTCGCTGGCTCGATGATCGAGACGGAGATTCCGAAGGGGCGAAGCTCGACCCTGAGAACGTCCGCGAAGGCCTCGAGCGCGTGCTTCGACGCGGCGTACGGACCGAGAAACGGAAGCGCACTCCGACCGCCGATCGAACCCATGAGAACGACGCGACCGCGCGCACTTCGGAGCGCGGGAAGCAGCGCCTGGAGCACGGCGACCTGCCCGACGACGTTCACCTCGAGCTGGTGTCGCAGCTCGTCCAGCGGGACGAGCTCGAGTGGCGCGGCGATCGCGATCCCGGCGTTCTCGACCAGACCGTGGAGCTCGCCTCCGACGGCCTCCGCAGCGGCGGTGATCTCCTCGGCACTCGTGACGTCCAGCCGAAGCGGCTCGATCCCCAGCTCTGCCAACGACTCGCCGTCCTCGGCGCGGCGCACGCCGCCGAACACGCGCCAGCCCCCACGCACGAGCCGAAGCGCGGTCGCCCGCCCTATGCCCGACGACGCCCCGGTGACGACGACGCTCCTCATCCGAGCGATCGTCGCAGGTTCGTCCCTCAGTCGGCGAGTCCCTTCTCGCGCAGCTCGCGCTGTGCCCGCTCGGACTTCTCGAGCCCGGCGAGCCCCATCCCTTCGAGCACGCGCGGGGTCTTCGTGAACTGGACGTCGGCGTACTCGACGAGCTGCCAGTGGTTGCCCCACGGATCGAGGAAGTCGTGCCCGCCGATCAGGCGCGCGCCGGCCTCTCGCGCGCGGCGCACGACCTTGGCCTGGTCGTCGACGACGAGCCCGTAGTGGCCGGTCGCGACCGGGTCGCGCACCTGCTCGAGCGCGATGAACTGGTCGCCGAGATCGACGAACGCCATTCCCCCGGTCCGGCCGCGGAGCGTCACATCGTCCGCGAGCGCCACGAAGAAGGCGATCGCCTCGTCGAGGCTGCCGACCTGCACCGCCACGTGGTTGATGCCAACGAGCCGCGCCACCTCGCCCAGCGTAGCCGCGACAGCAGTGTCCGACCCGGTCTCCGAGCCTGCTCGACCCCTCGGGACGCTCGACGCTCCGGTCAGGCCGGATACTCAGACCAGACGCCGGCCAGCTCGACGATGGTCGCGGCCGCTGCGGCCATGTCCTGCACGCTCGCCCACTCGCGCACCGAGTGGTACTCCTGCCCGCCCGTGAAGAGGTTCGGCGTCGGCAGGCCCTGGGCAGAGAGCACAGCGCCATCCGTGCCGCCGCGCGTGATCGCGAGCCGCGGCTCCACGCCGGCGCGGCGGATCGCCTCGAGCGCGGCCTCGACGACTCGCGGATTGGCCTCGATGACCGACTTCATGTTCCGGTACGGGTAGGCGACCTCGATGTCGACCTTCGCGCGCGGCTCGCGCTCTTCGACGTCGCGTGCCAGCTGCCCGAGGAGGGCGACGTGCTCGTCGAGCAGGTCGTCGTCGTGGTCTCGCGCAATGAAGTCGACGACTGCCTGCTCCGCATTCCCCGAGATCCGGCCAGGATGCACGTAGCCCTCCCGATCCTCCGTCGTCTCCGGAGAGAGGCGCCCCTGCGGCAGCGACAGCACGAGTTCGGCGGCGAGCTTCACGGCGTTGACGAGTTTCCCTTTCGCCGTTCCGGGGTGCACCGAGAGACCGTGGATCGTCACGCGAACGGACGCGGCCGAGAACGTCTCCACCTCGAGCTCGCCGAGATCCGAGCCGTCGAGCGTGTACGCCGCATGGGCGCCGAACGCCTCGAGGTCGAAGTCCTCCGCGCCACGGCCGACCTCCTCGTCGACCGTGAACGCCACCCGGATCGTGGAGCGAGGGCGCTCGGGGTGACGAGCGAGATACGCCACCGCGGCCATGATCTCCGCGATGCCGGCCTTGTCGTCGGCTCCGAGCAGCGTCGTCCCGTCACTGGTGACGAGGTCGTGGCCGACGCGGGCGGCGAGCGCGGGCAGCACCTCCGGATCGAGCACCTGACGTGCATCTCCCGGTAAGACGATCGGCTCCCCTCCCCACACCTCGTGCACGACCGGCGACACGCCCGCGCCGGTGACGTCCGGCGTCGTGTCGACATGCGCGATCAGCCCGACGACCGAACCCCCCGAGCCGGGGAGCGTGGCGAAGACCGAGTGCCCCTCGTTCAGGACCGCGTCTTCGAGCCCTATCGCGCGCAGCTCCTCGACGAGCAGCCGTGAGAGGTCGAGCTGCTTCTGGGTGCTCGGACGCTCGGCCGTGCGATACGCCCCCTGCGTGTCGACGCGGACATAGCGCAGGAAGCGCTCGAGGACGTCGCCCGCGAGCTCTTCGGCCAGCGGGCTCGTGAAGGGCGCTCTAGCCGCCAAGCTCGCCGAGCCGCGTGAAGACGGCGCGCATCGTCGCCACGCCGACGTCGAGCGCGTCGTCAGGGACGTTCTCGTTCGGCGCGTGGACGTTGCATTCGCTCTCGACTCCGAATCCCGTGGCGATCACCGGCAGCCCGCGCGAGACGAGACTCGCGTAGATCGGGAGCGTGCCACCCGAGCGCACGAGGAACGGGCGCGCGCCGAAGACCTCCTCGAATGCCTCACCGGCGAGGACGAGCGCCGGAGCGTCGGTCGGTGTGAGAGCCGGGCGTGCCATGTTCTTGACCTCGATCTCGAGCTCGGCTCCGGCCGGAAGCGCCTTCCGCACACGCCGCTCGAATGCCGACCGGATCGTCTCGGGATCCTGACCCGGAGCCAGGCGCATCGACACATTCGCGCGCGCCTCCACCGGGAGCACGGTCTTCACGAGGTCGGGCGAGCCGCTCGCGATCCCGTTCACGTCGAGCGAGGTATCCGCGAACGTGCGGAGGTAGAACTCATCGGCAGCACCGGGCACGATCGGCGTCGCGCCGTAGCTGGCGAGCTGGTCGGCGCCGGCGGGTAGCTGTGCCCACGCTGCGAGCTCCTCGGCCGTCGGCGGGATCGCGCCGGCCCGCAGCTCGTCCGGAACGCGACCGTTCGCGTCGGGCAGCACGCTCTGCAGCGCCGTCATCAGGGCGTGCGTCGCATTCAGCGCGGCTGCCCCGTACATGCCCGAGTGCATGTCGGTCGTTCCGGTCCGCACGCGAAGGTGCAGGTAGACCATCCCGCGCACGCCGACCATGAACGCCGGCTGCTCGCGCGAGGTCATCGCGCCGTCGAGGATCATCGCCACGTCGGCCGAGCCCTCGTCTGCGTCGACCCAGTGGACGATCGAGTCGCCGCCGATCTCCTCCTCCCCGTCAAACGCGAAGCGGACATTCACGGGGAGCGCACCCTGCGCAGCAAGCTGCCGCACCGCCTCGACGAGCACGAACATGTTCCCCTTGTCGTCGGCGACGCCCCGCGCCCAGAGGCGTCCGTCGCGGTGCGTGAGCTCGAACGGCGGCGACTCCCACAGATCGAGCGGGTCGGGCGGCTGGACGTCGAAATGTGCGTAACAGAGGACCGTCGGTGCGCTCTCCGGGCTCACCGAGGCCGCGACCTCGCCGATCA
>Ga0075343_1000107_pt1 | contig 15465 bp, 13 predicted proteins | sample RushOxbow_ThreeS_2_FD_120072 | JGI IMG/M metagenome (GOLD analysis project Ga0075343, IMG submission 120072) | Natural and restored wetland microbial communities from the San Francisco Bay, California, USA, that impact long-term carbon... | ecosystem: Environmental > Terrestrial > Soil >...
CGACGATCGGGCGGTACCCGCTGGGCATCCGAGCGAGGACCCATGGCAACGCCTCGGCCTCGTCGAGCACGGGCAGGATCACGTCGATCACGGGGAGCAGTCTCGCGACCCGGCATTACCGACCGATTACGGCTCGCCCGGGGCCGGGCCGGTTCCGTCACGTTCCGGAAAGAACCGTGGTGCATGCTGCGTTGGTGCAAGAGATGCGGGTGCTGGTGGTCGACGACGAGCCGATGGTGCGCGAGGTGCTCGCGCGTTACCTGCAGACCGAGGGGTTCGAGGTCGACACCGCCGGTGACGGCGAGCAGGCGCTCGACCGGTTCGCCACCGACACCCCCGACCTCGTGCTCCTCGACCTGATGCTGCCGCGCATCGACGGCCTCGAGGTGTTCCGCCGCATGCGCGCGAGCGCCGACGTGCCCGTGATCATGCTGACGGCGAGGGGACAGGAGACGGACCGCATCGTGGGGCTGGATCTGGGTGCCGACGACTACGTGACGAAGCCCTTCTCGCCGCGCGAGGTCGTCTCGCGGGTGCGCGCGGTGCTCCGTCGCACCGCCACGGCCCCCGAGGAACCGGTCCTGCTGCGCGCCGGCGATCTCGAGGTGGACCTCGAGCGGCGCGAGGCGCGCAAGGACAACGAGCCCGTGAAGCTCACCCGAAAGGAGTTCGAGCTGCTCGCCCACATGATGGAGCGGCCCGGCGTCACCCTGTCGCGAACTCGGCTCCTCGAGGACGTCTGGGACTTCGCGTGGGACGGCGACAGCGCCACCGTCACGGTGCACATGCGACGTCTCCGCGAGAAGATCGAGGACGATCCGTCGAACCCGACACGGCTCGTGACCGTCTGGGGCGTGGGATACCGGTTCGAGCCATGAGCGATCGTCGAGCGCAGGGGGGGACCTGGCGGACGATCGCGCTGGTCATCGCGATCGCTGCCGCGGGCGTCGTCGGAACCCTGGTCGTCGCTGCCGCGATGGGCGTGGGTGCCGGCGAGCGAGCCGATCTCCTCGTGCTGCTCGTGCCGGCCGGCATCGTCACGATCGTCGCGGCCGTGCTCGCGAGGTTCCTGCTGGCGCGCGCCTCGATGCGACAGCGCTTCGTGGCCGTCGCGCTGCTCGCGGCCGTGATCGCGATCGCCAACATCGGCGTGCTGACGCTCCGCATGACGGTGAGCGAGCACGACGCGACCCTCGTCACCGTCTTGCTCCTCTACTCGGCCGCCGCCGGCGTCGCCGGGGCGCTCGTGGTCGCCCGCTCTTCCTCGGCAGCGGTGACCAGGCTCGATCGCGCGGCCCGACGCATGGGTGAGGGCGACCTCGAGACGAGGGTCGGCCGACTCGACGCGGGACCCGAGCTGGACACGCTCGGCGCGACGCTCGACGACATGGCCTCGAAGCTGCAGGAGGCGCAGCAGCGGGAGCGAGAGGCCGAGGCGATGCGGCGCGACCTGATCACGACGGTGAGCCACGACCTCCGGACGCCGTTGGCGTCTCTGCGGGCGATGGTGGAGGCGATCGACGACGGTGTGGTCGCCGATCCGCCGAGCCTGCAGCGATACACGCACGAGATGCGCCGATCGATCCGCCAGCTCTCCGAGATGGTCGACGATCTGTTCGAGCTGACCCAACTCGATGCGGGCGCGATCGAGGCGGAGTCGGCACGCGCCGACCTCGCGAAGATCGTCGCCGACGCGGTGGCGGCGATGGCGCTGCAGGCCGAGGAGAAGGGGCTGCACCTCGTCAGTGCGATCGATGGGGTCGACGGCATCAGGTGCTCGCCTCGCGTGGCGCGAGTGCTGCAGAACCTGCTCTCGAACGCGGTCCGGCACACCCCCGCGGACGGCACCGTGCGCGTCGAGGCCAGCCGCCGGGGCGATCGTGTGCACCTCGCGGTCCAGGACACGGCGACGGCATCGCTGCCGATGACATCGACCGGGTCTTCGACCCGTTCTTCCGCGCGGATCCGGCCCGATCGGGGCCCGGGGCCGGACTCGGCCTGGCCTTGGCCAAACGCATCGTGGAAGCGCTCGGCGGTCGTATCAGCGCGGAGGCGGCGTCCCCCGTCGGCGCACGCTTCGCGGTCGAGCTGCCCCTCTGAAGCATGCGACTCCCCACCCGACCGCACAGGTACTCTGAACGAGACTAGTCTGTGGACTCCGGAGGCACCTTCCCGAGCGCGATCACGACCCAGGGCGTGAACCCCTCCCGTTCGTACAGACGCAGCGCGTCGTGGTTCGTGGCCAGCACGCCGATCGCGAGCTCCTCGATGCCGAGCGCGCGGAGCTCGGCGTAGACGGCCTGCAGGAGCGCCGTCCCGACACCCGCGCCGCGCATGCCCTCGAGCACGGCGAGCGACTGCAGCTCGGCGAAGCGCTCACCGGTGACGTGGGAGTCGTCGGGCCCGCCGTGGATCGAGACGACCGCGTACCCGACCGCCCCCGTCCCCGGGTCGCCGGTCTCGGCGACGAGCGCGAAGGCGTCGGGCGCCTCGAGCCACCGCCGGTAGCGCTCTCGGCGCAGCGCCCACCAGCCGTCCTCGTCGCGCGGGGGGATGCCCGGGATCGCGGGGTCGACGGTGAGGTGGTGCGCGTGCATCGACCGCGCGAGCGGCTCGAGGTCGTCCACCCGCTCGGCGCCGACCTTCGTGATGTGGATACCCTGCTCCTGCACGACAGCCGAGCGTACCCAGGTCACGCGAGGAGGCGCACCCCATGGATCGACCGATCCTGCAGCGTTGGCTCGACGGCTACGTGGCTGCTTGGCGATCGAACGACGCCGCCGCGATCGGCGGGCTCTTCACGTCCGACGCCGAGTACCGCTACCACCCGGCCGACGAGCCCGTGTTCGGCCGCGACGCGATCGTCGCCTCCTGGCTCGAGGAACCCGACGAGCCCGGCACGTGGGACGCGTGGTACGAACCGTTCGCGGTCGAGGGCGCACGCGGGGTCGCGACCGGCGTCAGCACGTACTTCGACGCCGACGGCACGCCCGTGCGCGTCTACGACAACGTCTTCGTGATGGAGTTCGACGAGCAGGGCCGCTGCAAGGCGTTCACCGAGTGGTTCCGCCAGCGGCCGTCGGCCGGCTGACGGCAACCCATCTCGTCGAGGAACCGACGCTGCGGGTGTGTGGCGGTGGTGTGGCGACTCCGCGACGAAGCGTCACCTCCCGTTCCCTCTCGGCCGGAGCCCGTGCGAGGCTCCCGCTCATGGAACAGACGTTCATCTCGTGGGCGATGGTGCTGATCGGGCTCGGCGCCGCGTCGGCGGGCGGCGTCGGCCTCTTCCTCCCCGTGGGTCAGCGCCTCGCGGTCGCGCTCACCTTGGTGCTCGGCGCTGGCGTGGGCATCGCCTCGTTGTTCGGCTTGCAGCTCGTCGGACGGTTCGGCGATCCCGAGTCGGTCGCGCTGTCGTTCCTGATCGCGTCGGGAGTCGGGCTCGCCGCCGTACTCAGCGGGTTGGCCGTGCTGGTCCGGCGCGCACGCGCCCCGTGGCCGGACGACGTCTAGACGCCCGCGAGCGTCATCTCGCCGATCAGCACCGACGGGGTTCCGACGCTGGAGAAGAAGCGCAGGTCGTCGCCGAGCCCTGTGATGCCCGCGAGCATCTGCGGGAGCGTCGAGGCGATCGTCATCTCGCGGAGCGGCTCGCCGAGCGCTCCACCCTCGATGCGCAGGCCGGTCGCACCCACGCTGAACTCCCCCGAGATCGGGTTCGCGCCGGAGTGCACGCCGGAGACGTCGGCGATCAACACACCCCCTTCGGCCTGCCGGAGCAGCTCGTCGAACGACGTCGAACCGTTGTCCAGGTAGAAGTTCGATGTGCCCACCCCCGGCGATCCCTTGTACGAGCCGCGCTTGGCGTTGCCGGTCGATCGCTGACCGCCTCCCATGCGCGCCGCCGTGTAGGTGTCGTGCAGGAACCCGTTCAACGTGCCCGCCGTGAACAGCTCGGTGCGCCCGCTCGGCACACCTTCCCCGTCGAACGGCGCGGCGCCGGGTCCGTCGAGGATCGTGCCGTCGTCGACGAGCGTGAAGAGCTCGGACCCGACCTCGCCGCCGACCATGTCGGCGAAGAGCGAGCGACCCTTCAGCACGTTCTCGGCGTTGAGCGCCGAGGCGAGCACCCCGAGGAACTCCTCGGCGGCGAACTGGTCGAGCACGACCGGCACCTTGGCGGTCGCCGGTTTCGTGGCGCCGAGCATGCGCACGGCGCGTTCGATCGCCTCATCGGCGATCGACTCGGGGCCGAGCTCGTCGAGGGCGCGAGCGATGCGATAGGAGAACCCGGTCTGCGTCTCGTCCCCCTCGACGGCGAGGGTGACCGCGACGACCCACGCATCGGTCCGGGCGTACTCCGCGTCGACGCCGGCGGTCGAGGCGATCGCGACCCGCGAGACCGCATCACCGACCTGGGCGAGATCGACCTTCGTCACCCGAGGATCGCTCGTGACGAGCCGGCGCTCGAGGTCGAGCGCCATCTGCACCTTGTCCCCGGTGGCCACCTCGGCGGAGTCCTCACGGAACAGAGCAGGGATCGCCGTGATGGGCTCGGCGGACGGGAGCAGGTTGAACTCGTCGGGCTCGGTGAGTGCGGCGTTCTCGCGCGCGCGGGCGACGGCGACCTTCACCTCCTCGACCGACGGATCGGCGGCGTAGGCGTACCCGAGCCGGCCGTCGCGGATCAGCCGAACCCCCACGCCGCGCGACTCGGCGAATTCGAGCCCCTCGACCTCGCCGCGCAGCGCGCTCGCCTCGGTCTGCCGCGACTCTTGCGCGTACGCCTCGACCGCCTCATCGGCCTCGGCGGCCCCGACCGCGGCGCGTACCAGCTCGCCGAGATCAGGCACTCGTGCCTCCCACCGTGATCTTCGAGATGCGCAGCGTCGGCGAGCCGCTGCCCACGGGTGCGTTCTGGCCGTCCTTGCCGCACACGCCTTCCCAGGTGCCGAAGTCGTCGGCCACCGCGTCGACGGCGCTCATGACCTCGATCGCGCGCCCGATCAGGTTCGCGCCGCGCACGGGGGTCGTCGCCTCGCCGTTCTCGATCATGTACCCCTCGCTCACCCCGAAGACGAAGTCACCGGTCGCCGGGTTCACCTGGCCCCCGCCGAGCGCGGTCACGTAGACGCCGCTCGGCGTGTCGGCGAGGATCTGCTGGGGCGTGGACGTGCCGTTCAGGATGTTCGTGTTCGTCATGCGCACGACCGGCGGCGACGCGTAGGACTGGCGGCGGCCGTTGCCGGTCGACTCCACCCCGTCCTTCTCCGCGCGCAACCGGTCGTAGAGGAACCCCTGCAGCACCCCGTCGGTGAACAAGACGGTGCGCTGGGCGGGCGTGCCCTCGTCGTCGAACGTGAAGGAGCCCCAGCCGTTGGCGATCGTCGCGTCGTCGACGCCGTTGATCAGGTCGCTCGCGCACTTCGTGCCGACGAGCCCCCGGTAGACGCTCGCCTCCTTGTCGATCGCGTCTGCCTCGAGGGGGTGCCCCACGGCCTCGTGGAACAGCACCCCTCCCATGCCCGGGGCCAGCACGACGGTCATCTCCCCCGCGGGCGCCGGCACGGAGTCGAGCATCGTGACCGCTCGTTCGGCCGCGGTCCGGGCGGTCGCCTGGGGCGTGTGCCCATCGATGAACTCCACGCCGGCGCACGCGGCCGGTCCGTGGAAACCCGTCTGGATGGTGTCGCCTCGCTTGGCCACGACTTGGGAGACGATGCGGATGCGGGGCCGATCCTCCTCGACCCACCGGCCGTCGCTCGTGGCGATCAGGCGGCGCTGCAGCGAGTCGCCGTAGACGCCGACCACCTGCACGACCTCGGGACTGACGGCGCGAGCCGCGTCGTCGAGCTCGCGGAGCCACGCGACCTTGTCGGCGGCGGGCACCGAGTCGGCCGCGCGGTCGACGGCGTTCGTGAGCGGTCCCTCGAGCGTGCGAAGGTCGAGCACCGCCCCGGGTTCGCCCGCGCGCAATGCCGCGCTCGCCGCGTCGGCGGCCTGCAGGAGGGCGTCGCGATCGAGCCGGTTCGAGAACGCGTAGCCGTAGCTCGTCCCCTGGGTGACGCGTACCCCGGCGCCGCGGTCGAGCCCGGTCGTGAGCTCCTCCACCTTGCCGTCGTCGAGGCGGATCGAGGTGCTCGTCGTCTCCTCGACGAAGACCTCGGCGAACGCGCCACCGCGTGCGCGGGCGACGGCGAGCACTTCTTCCACGAGGCCGCGGTCGAGCATGGCGGCGATGCTAACAGGGGGTACAGTCAGCGCCCGGGGGACGATGGGGCATGCGGAACGCGACGACGATCGTGGTGACGGCGTTCGTGTTGCTCGCGGTGGCATGCGGGCGCGACGAGCCCACCACGCTGCCCGATCCGGCCGAGACCGGTCCGCCGGTGCAGATCTCCGCATCGACGACGCCATCGATCGATCCCGAGGCCGAGACCGGGTTCACGGCCGGGGCGGCATCGGTCTCGGTCAGCGGCGCTCTGAACCTCTCCGAGACCTATCCGAACCTCGGGCTGCCGGCGTTGTGGGTGCCTCCGCCGGGCGATCTCGCGATGCGGTGGCGGGGGCCGGAGCGTGAGCTCACGCTCATCGGCATCTCGTTCACCGCTCAGCAGCCCACCTCGCCGGAGCGCGTGCTGACGTTCGCCGTGCGCGGCGTCGACGGTCCGGTCACGTTCGTGTCCGACGACGGCGAGTGCCTCGTCACCATCTCACCCGCGCTGCCCGACCGGATGGGCGGGAGCTTCCTGTGCACGGCGATCACCGGCGCCGGCGACGATGGCTCGACGGTGACCGTCAGCGCCCAGGGAACGTTCGCGGCGGAGTGACCTCCACGGACGCGTCCGACGTGCGCCGTGCGCCAGGGGACCACCCGATCGACGGGGCGGGATCACACGGCGGGGACCTCGTCTGGCTCACCGTCCTGACCGCAGTGCTGGTCGCGGTGTTCGCCTGGCCCGGGCTCGTCCGCGGCTGGACCTTCGGCGTCGGGCCCGACGAGACCGTCTACCTCTGGTGGACGCGGCTGGGAGTCGCCGAGGGCATCTCGCTCGTCGGCGGGCGGCCGGGCGTGCCCGCCCTGATCGCGGCGGTCGCGGGCGCGCTGGGCGCGCCGCTCGTCCCCGCACTCGCCGGGCTGCAGCAAGCGCTCGGCGTCTCGATCGGGTTGGCGTCCGTCGTGCTCGTACACGGACGGGCCCACGGCGGACGGCCGGGCTGGGCGCTCGTCGGCCTCATGGCGGGTGTCTTCGCCGTGCATCTCGCCGGCGGCTACGTCGCGAACCTCGCGTTCGCGGCCACGTTCCTCGCCGCCGCCGCGGCATTGGCCCGGCGCACGCGCCGAGGGGTGATCGCGGCGGCGTTGCTGCTCGGCGGCGGCGGGCTCTCGCATCCGCAGTTCTTCCTCGCGGGCGCAGCGATCCTCGTGGCGGCCGCGGCCGTCGCGTGGGTGCTCGAGCCCGAGCACGGGTGGCGGTCCGACGCCGGGCGCGTGCTCGTGGCCCTCGCGGGCGCCGGCCTCGTCGTCGGGGTGGGATTGCTGTCGATGCTCCTCGGACCGGCACGCGTCTCGGTCGATACGTCGAAGGACGGGTTCCTGCGACGAGTGGGGCTCGACGACGCCCTCACCCGCAACTACCTCTTCCGGTTCCGCGAGAGCGCCCGGCGGTTCGCCCCATGGGTGACCCTGCCGCTGGCAGCGATCGGGACCCTGCAGGTGCACGGCTTCACCCGCCGATTCCTCATCGCGTGGGCCGCGTTCACGCTCGTCGGGGTGCCCGTCGGCATCGCCACCGGGTGGTTCCCTCCCGAACGCGTGATGACGTTCGGGTTCGCGCTGCCGATCCTCGCCGCGCAGGGCGTCACGTGGGTGTGGGAACGCACCGAGCCCCGCCGCTGGCTCACGGTCGCCTCCACCCTGCTGGTCGTGGCGCTCGTCTCGCTGCCCGCGCTCAACACCCAACGCTCGCAGCAGCCGTTCATGAGCCGCGAGGACCTCGCGGCGGCGACCCTGGCCGGCAGGATCGCCGAGACGCTGCCGCCCGACACCCCGCTCGTCTTCGTCGTCGACGACCCCGACCGCTTCGTGACGTTCAACGCCACGAACGTCGCGAACATCGCGCGCGCGGCCGTGCCGGCCGAACGGGCCGACGACGTCTACATCTTCGTGGGCGCGCTCGACGACCTCCTGGAGGGGCGTCCGACCGAACGGGGGGAGGAAGAGTTCGACGCGTTGTCGCGGATCACGCTCGCCGACATCCCCGAGGGGGAGCGTGCCCTCTTCGTGGCCCCCGAGTGGAACCTCGCCCCCTCCCCGTTCGTCGACGACCGGCTCGTGAGCTGGCAGGTCGCCACCGGCACCAGCACCGGCGCCGATCCGGCCGGCGGCGCCGAGGTGCGTTCCTCGGTGCCCGACCCCCGTCCCCTGCCGGCGAGCGAGGGCGAGCTGGCGCCCTCGTCCCCGGTCGCGATCGCGCTCAGCGGGCTCGCGATGCTCGGGTTCCTCTGGATCGTCGGAGCGGGGTGGGCGAGGTGGACGTTCGACGGTCGCGTCGCAGCCGTGGCGTCGGCCCCGGCGTTCGGCGTCGCTGCCCTGACGGTCGCTGCGCTCACCCTCGAGCGGCTCGGTGTGCCCCTGGACGGCTGGTGGGGTCCGGCACTCGCCTCAGCGCTCGCCGGCCTCGGCGGGTATGCGCTCCGGGTCGTGCAGGGGAAGGCGGTCCACGATCCGACGTCGCAGGTCGACGAGGCACCAGATCACGAGCACGAGCATGGCGGGCGTCACGATCCAGTGCCCGACCCATAGGTTCATGGCGAACGCGTCGGGGTAACGAAGCGGCTCCGTCGACCACTGGGCGAGTGCCAGCGCCGCTCCCGCTGCGATCACGGTCGTCCTCGGGGGTCTCGGCAACAGCCACGCCAGTGGCAGGGCCCACGCCACGTACCAGGGCAGCAGCACCGGCCCGAGCAGCATCAGGACGACGAGCGACCATCCCATCGCGGCGCCGAGGGTCTCGACCGGCTCGCGGTCGCCGGCACGGCGAGCGACATCGCGAGCGAGCCGCACGAACGTCACCAGCAGCACGGCGGCGAAGACCACGCGGGCGAGCCACCCGAGGGTGCCGAAGCTGAGCCATCCGAAGACCTTGCGGACGAAGACCGACGGCGCGAGCCACCCCTCGTGCCCCGCGAGCTCGAGCATGCCGAGGGTCGGATCCTCGGTCTGCAGGTACGGCACTGCGACGACGAGCCCGATCGCGATCGCGAGCCCGGCGTGGGTCGTCGCGGCACGGAGGCGCTGCCCTCGCGGCGACCGCGCCACGCACCAGACGATCACCAGGACGAGCGGCAACACGACGGGTGCCTTGATCAACGCACCGAGCGCCAGCACCGCGACGGCCGACAGGCTCCGGTCTCGCACGAGCAGCAGGAATCCGAGGGCGATCGAGAGCGCCACGAGCACGTCGTTGTGGCCGCTCGCCACCGCGTGGAACAGCACGACGGGGTTCAACCCGAAGGCGGCGACGGCGAACGCCGCGCGACCCGGCCTCACGCGGAGCGCGGCCGACGCGATCACGGCGATCGTGGCCAGGCTCGCGAACCCCGCCAGCCACCGGTACGCGTCGACCTGACCGGCCGGCGTGTCGAAGGCCCGGGCGATGCCTCGGGAGATCGTCGTGAACACCGGCCCGTACACCGCCGGGGTGTCGACCCACTTCGGCCCCACCAGAGGCCAGAGCTCGTCGCCACCGAACTCCACCGGTGTGTGCACGTAGGGATTCTCGCCGTAGACCGCAGCGATGCGTCCGTAGAACGCATAGGAGTACACGTCGCGCGAGAAGAGGAGCGGCACCAGCGCGATCACGACGACGTTGGCGGCGACGGCGAGCACGAGGACCGTGCGCAGCCGAACGGTGCCGAGCCACGTCTCGCGGAGCAGCACGAGGAACCCGGCGACCGCGAGGGCGGCGGCGACGACGCCGACGGCGACGAGCCAGGAGCCGGTCAGCCGGTCGAGACCGATCGCGCTCGCCACGGCCGTGAGCGGCCCGCTCGCCTCCGCGCCCGTGGGCAGCACCGGCTGGAACGCCGACCCCGGCGCGGCGGCGACGAGGGCGCAGGCGAGGAACCCAGCCACCGCGAATACGATCGCTCGGGTCGCGCCACCCGACGACGCCTCGGAGGATCGCGCATCGGGGCGTGGCGAGCCGGACGGGGCCTCACCGGGACGCTGCACGGCGCCGACGCTATCACCGAGTGGCGGGCCTCCGGTCCTCGGTGCTCCCTCTCCCGCGAGGGCGTTCGAAGCGCCCGAAGATCGCCACCAACCCCACGAGGATCAGACCAGGCACCGCCACCCAGACGACACGTTCGAGCCACCACCTCGCCGTGCTGTCCTGCTCGTGGCCGAGGCCGAGCGGCCACAGGAGCAGCACCGCGACGAGGAACGCCGTCATGTGCCAGAGGAACAACGTCATGATCACGCCGTTCACCACGATCGTGGCCTTCCACACCCGCGCTCGCCGGAGCCATCCGGTGAGGGCCGGTCGCAGCAGCATCGCGGCGCCGATCGTCCACACGCCGCCGAGCAGGAAGCACAGTGTCGGTGGGTAGGCGTTGGAGACGCGTTCCACGTCGGTGCCGAGCAGGCTCTTCGGGTAGTGCCCGATGCCCGGGAACCACTCGAACCGCACGTCGCCGAAGGGCCTGAAGACATCGGGGGTGGTGAGCAGCACGAGACCGCCGAGGCCGGCCACGACCATCGCCCAGAACGCGCGGCGGGGCCAGCGGAGCATCGAGCCGTCGCCGTAGGCATGACCGAGCTGGTGCGGCAGGAGCAGCACGAACACCACGTTGGCCCAACGGGCGAGCGAGGCCCCGCCGACGAAGCCGATGAGGTCGGCGAGCACGGAGCCGAGCAGCATCGCCGCCGGCACCCACAGGCCGAACCGCTCGTGCAGGCGGATCGTCACCGGCGCGATCGCCACGACCACGAGGTAGACGGCCAGGAACCACAGCGGACCGAAGGGCACCGTCGCACCCGGCGGCAGCATGCCGCGGAGCAGCGTCACGTCGCCCCACAGCCGCGGGCCGGTCGGCGCCCCGACCTCGAACAGGTGCATCGCGACCATCACGACCGCCCAGACACCGAGGAACACCAGCGACGGGCGGAGCAGGCGGTCGAGACGACTCCGGACGAACGCGCCGCTGCTCTCGCCGCGGCGCATGAACGCCTGGTACGTCACGTAGTTCGAGAAGCCGCCCACGAAGAAGAAGATCGGCATCACCTGCAGGACCCAGGTCGCGAGCCAGAGGAACGACGTCACCCCGACCGCGTTGTGCGTGCCGATCACGCCGTCCTGCCAATAGATCAGTCCGATCATCCAGTGACCGACGACGACTGCGATGATGCTCGCGGCCCGCAGGAAGTCGACCACGCGATCCCGAGATGCCGGTGTTCTCGCGACCATCTCGTCGACCCGCGCGCCCACACCCCGATACTGCGATACTCGACCGGTGAGTTCGAGCAGTGGCGCGACCGGATCCGGACCTTGGCCCGAGCCCGACGAGGTCGACGCACGGGCCGAGGCGGAACGACTCGCTGCCCGGGCGGCAGCGGTGGCGACCGACCTCGATGCGGCCGGCGACCGCGTGGTCGATCACCTCGACGACATCGACGATCACGTCGCGGCATGGGACGAGCACACCGAGACGCAGGGCTCGAAAGGCGTCGCGCTCGCGGTTGCAGGCATGAGCGTCGGGTACCTGCTGATCCTGCCCGTGCTGCTCGTGATCGGCATCTACACCTACATCACCGTCTACGCGATCGTGAAAGCGGTCGACTCGGGTCCGGACTCGGCCGACGCCGAGGTGGTGCTGCTCGGGGTCGTGGGTCTCGTGACGTTGTTCGTCGCGCTGCTCGGCGTCGGACTGTGGGCGGTCGGCCGCGCGGCGGACCCGAAGAAGCGCGCGAGATACTGACGCGAACTCGGACATGAGGAAGGGTCGGGCCGACGGCCCGACCCTTCCGGTCGCGACGTTCGGTCAGACGGCCACCGGACGCCGAGGGACCGGCTCGACCGGCGTCGTGGGCGTGAACGTCGAGACGGTCGGAGGCGTCAGCTCCTCCTCCGGCTCGACGACCTGTCCTTCCTTGCTGTCACGCCACTTCATGTACACGTACACCGGGACACCGAGCATCAACAGCATGAAGCCCTTGAACACGATGTCGGATCCGGCCCCTGCGATCGTCCATACGGAGTAGCCGAACGCCAGCAGCGCGATGCCGGCGTCGATCGCGAGCCGGCGGCCCTGGAATCGGGCCCGGTCCGCGAACAACAGGTACATCTGCGCCGCAGCCGAGTACGCGTAGGGGATCAGCGTCGTGAGCGTCGCCAGCAGCAGGATGAACGTGAACTGGTCCACGAGGGACTTCGTGTAGTTCATCAACATCAGTCCGCTCAGCAGCAGCGAGCTCACGACCAGCCCGAAGACCGGCGTGCCGCTGCGCCCCGAGACCCGCGCGAACCGCTTGGGGAACAGCCCGTCGCGTGCGGCAGCGAGGGGCACCCGCCCTGTGAGCAGGATCCAGCCGTTCAGGCATCCGAAGATGCTGACCAGGGCGACCAACGCCACGGCATCGTCCCAGTAGCCGGCACCGCCGAAGATCGCGGTGGCTGCGGCTGCGAACGGGCTCGCCGAGTCCTGCAACGTGGTCGCGGGGATCACACCCATGATCGCCACCGTCGCCAGGATGTAGACGAGCGTCGTCGCGATCGTGCCGATCACGGTCGCCCGCGGGACGTTCCGCTCGGGGTTCGCCACCTCCTCGGCCGGCACGGTGGCCGACTCGAGGCCGATGAACGCCCAGAGTGTGAGCGTGGCTGCCGCGGTGACGCCACCGAGCAATCCGTCACCCATGCCCATCCCGTTCGGCGCGAAGGCCGTGTAGTTGCTGCCCTCGACGAAGAAGACTCCGATCAGGCCGATCGCGAGCAACGGGATGAACTTGAGCACGGTGGTCACGGCCTGCACCCAACCGGACTCGCGCACACCCAGGATGTTGACCAACGTGAGCAACCAGACCAGGCCGATCCCGGCCAGGGCGCCGTAGATCGAGGTCTCCGACAACACCGGGAAGAAGAACGCGAGGTAGCCGACGAAGGCGATCGCGAGCACCGCGTTGCCTGCCCACGCCGCGATCCAATAGCCCCACGCCGTCTGGAAGCCGATGAAGTCCCCGAAGGCGCGCCGCGCATAGATGTAGGGCCCACCCGTGCGCGGATACGCACGGCCGAGGTTCGCGAACACCAACGCCAGAACGATGGCGCCGACCCCCGTGAAGACCCAGGCGAGCAGTGAGCCCGCGCCGTTCGTCACGCTCACCCCCGCCAACGCGGAGGGCAGCGTGAATACCCCTGAACCGATCATGTTGCCGATCACCAAGGCCACGGCCATGAACAGCCCGAGGCGACCGAGCTTCCTCGTTCGACCGACCGTCGTGACGCCGGTCGGAGCCTGCGTCGTCTGCATCTCCCTCACCCCTTCCGAGCTGGAGACACCGGTCCACCATCACGCTACGTGCGCCCTTGAGCCGCGCACAGGGCAGCCGGGCCCGCTGCCCGCGGGACCCACGAGGAGGGGCGCATCTCCGCCGCGGTACGCTTGGCCGATGCGCATCGCCTTCGTCTCCACGTGGCCCTCGCGGCGCTGTGGCATCGCCACCTTCACGAGCGACCTGATCGAGGCCGTGCATGCCGCGGACGAGTCGGTCGTCTGCGAGGTGGCGGCGATCGACGAGCGGAACTCCGTTCGCGCGTACGGACCCGAGGTCCGTTGGCGCATCCGGCAGGGCTCGCCCGACGGCTACGTGGCGGCGGCCCGAGCGATCGGCGGGTCCGATGCCGACGTCGTCTGCGTGCAGCACGAGTTCGGGCTCTACGGCCTCTGGAAGGACGAGGCGTGGGAAGGCGACACCTGGATCGAGGGCACGTACATCGACCACCTCACCCCGTTCCTGCAGGAGGTCGGCAAGCCGGTCGTCGTGACGATGCACACCGTGCTGCCCGAGCCCAGCGAGGCGGTCCGCGACGCCGTGCGCAACATCGCCGCGAACGCCGACCACCTCATCGTGATGGCCGAGACCGCCGTCGACATCCTGCGCGAGGTGTACGGGGTCGCGACCCCCACGACCGTGATCCAGCACGGCATGCCGCATATCGAGCCCCGAGGGCGCCGCAAGCTGAAGGAGAAGCTCGGCCTCGCCGGACGCCAGATCGTCGCGACGTTCGGCCTCGTGGGACCGGGTAAGGGTTTGGAGTACGTGATCGAGGCGATGCCGTGGGTCGTCCAGCACCACCCCGATGCCCTGTACCTGATCGCGGGACAGACGCATCCCGAGCTCCTGCGCCACCACGGCGAGGAGTATCGGAACCGTCTCACCGAGATGATCGAGAGCCTCGGGCTCGACGACAACGTCGCGTTCCTGAACCAGTACCTGCGCCAGAAGGACATCATCGAGCTGCTGCTCGCGACCGACATCTACGTGACGCCCTACCTCGATCCGAACCAGATCACCAGCGGCACGCTGAGTTACGCCCTCGGTGCCGGGAAGGCGGTCGTCTCGACGCCGTACCTCCACGCGAAGGAGGCACTCGCCGACGGCCGCGGCATCCTGGTCGGGTTCCGCGAACCCGACCAGCTGTCGGCGGCGATCAATTCGATCCTCGACGACCAGGAGCTGAAGGCTAGGCTCGAGCACAACGCGTACGCGTACGCGAACGAGTTCACGTGGCCCAAGACCGGCACGCGGTTCGTCGAGGTGATGCGCGAGCTCGAGGCCACGACGCCGGCGAAGAGCCCCACCCAGGCCCGTCCCGGCGAATGGATCGCCGTGCCGATCGGTGCACGGCTCGCCGCGAACCCACTGATCACCCCCGCCGACGTGATCCCGTCGCAGCCGGGCATGGAGGTGATCTCGACGATCAACGCGGGGGCCGCGCGCGTCGGCGACGAGGTGGTGCTGTTGCTCCGCGTGGCGGAACGGCCGAGCACGGAAGGCGAGCTTCCCGACGGAGCGCGGCTCGTCGATCTGCGGGGTGACGATCCCAGGTTGGTGCCGATGCCTGACGGACTCGACCTCGACGACCTGATCGGGATGCCGTTCTTCGACACATCGGCCGACGCGCCGAGCATCGTGCTCGGGTACGTCCGCCGTGACGAGCCTGGCCTCGATCTCGACGACCCACGTACGATCCGCTACCGCGACCTCGCCGACGGCCACCTCGGGGAGGACGGCGCGACCGACTACCTCACGCACACCTCGCACCTGCGCGTGGCGCGCAGCGCCGACGGTGAGCTCTTCACGGTCGAGGAAGAACCGGCGCTGCTTCCCGGCTCAGAGCTCGAGGCGTACGGCGTCGAGGATCCGCGCGTCACGCAGATCGACGGCACGTTCCACATCACATA
>Ga0075343_1000108_pt1 | contig 15082 bp, 13 predicted proteins | sample RushOxbow_ThreeS_2_FD_120072 | JGI IMG/M metagenome (GOLD analysis project Ga0075343, IMG submission 120072) | Natural and restored wetland microbial communities from the San Francisco Bay, California, USA, that impact long-term carbon... | ecosystem: Environmental > Terrestrial > Soil >...
CCAGCACGCGCTCCGCCAGGCTCGCCGGCTCGCCAAGAACCTCACCGGCGATCCGCAGCCCTACGGCTACAGGATGCTCGGACAGGTCGCCACGCTCGGCCGCTTCAAGGGCATCGCGGAGATCCCCGGCCTTCACCTGTGGGGCTTTCCGGGATGGTTCGTCACGCGGACCTACCACCTGTACCAGCTCCCGCTGCTCACGAGAAAGCTCCGCGTCGTCGTCGACTGGACGACGGCGCTCTTCTTCCGACGGGACGTCGTCGAGCTCTCGATGCTCGGCCATCCCCGGCAGCTGGGCGACTAGCGGAGCGTCTTCAGCGCGGCCTTGAGCGACTGCTTGCCGGCAAGCGCTCCGGCGAAGAGGTCTCCGTACCGGTCGACCCGATCGCGCACCGCATCCATGGTGAATACCGCAGGGTCGAGACCTGGGACGACCTCCTCCCAGCGGAGGGGTGTCGAGACAACCGCTCCCGCACGCGGTCGTACCGAGTACACCGTTGCGTTCGTCCGGCCCGGGCCGTTCTGATTCGCGTCGACGAGCACACCTCTGCGTTTCTCCTTGGCCCACTCCGTCGTCGCAAGGCCCGGATGTGCGCGCGCCAGGGCGCCGGCCACGATGCCGGCGAACTCGCGTACCTCCTCGAACGAGTGCCGCCGTGCGATCGGAACGAGCACATGCATCCCGCGCGAGCCGGATGTCTTCGGAAAGCAGTCCAGCTCGATGAGCTCGAGCAGCTGCTTCACGAGGAGCGCGACCTCGATCACCTCCTCGAACCCCGCGCCCTCGGACGGATCGAGGTCGAACATGACCCAGTCAGGACGCTCCGGCTTGTCGACGCGCGAAGCCCACGTGTGCAGGTCGATACAGCCCATGTTCGCCATCCACATGAGCGCCAGGCCGTCGTTCACGAGCGCGTACTCGATGACCCGCTTCTCCCCGGCGCGGGTCGACGCGGGAAACGGCGCCCGCCCGATCCACTCCGGCATGTGCGCCGGCGCGTTCTTCTGGAAGAAGTTCTTGCCCTTCCAACCGTCGGGGTAGCGCTTCATCGTGAACGGGCGGTCGCGCAGGTGCGGGAGGACGAAATCGGCGACGTCACGGTAGTACGCGATGAGGTCGCCCTTCGTGATCCCGCGCTCCGGCCAGAACAGCTTGTCGACGTTGGAGAAGCGCAGCTCCCGACGCCCGCGGCGGATCACGGGTGCGAGCGGCTCTCGCTCGCGGGTCACGTCGGCCGCGGCGACATCCTCGCGGAGGCGGAGATACGAGGGCGCGCGCAGCCTCCCTTCGTGCGTCCACTCCGCGAACTCGACCTCGGCGACGTACCGCGGCTCGACCCACCGGATATCGGCGCGACGCACCCGCGGCATCGTCGGCACGACCGCGAACGGCGTGTCCGGCCGCTCGAGTGGCACGAGAAGCCCGCGGAGCCGTTCGATCTCGCCGTCCGAGAAGCCCGTCCCGACGTTGCCCGCCCAGCGCAGCTCGCCCGCGTCCCAGACCCCGACGATCAACGCGCCGAATCCCGTTCGCCTGCCCTGTCCCCGTGTGTACCCGGCAACGACGACGTCCTGCGTCTGACGCAGCTTGAGCTTCAGCCACTCGGAAGAGCGACGCCCGGGCTTGTACCGCGAGGTGAGCTGCTTGGCGACCACCCCCTCGAGCTCCTGCTGCCGTGCGGCCGCGAGCAGCGCGTCGCCGTCGCCGAACTGAGGCGAGACGAGCACGGCGCCGCTCGCCCCTACGAGCGCCTCGAGTCGTCGGCGCCGCTCGGACAGCGGCTCGTCGACGAGCGGCTCCGACTCGAGCTCGAGGAGGTCGAAGAGCACCAGCGCGAAGGTCCCGCCACTCTCCTGGAGCAGCGAGAACCGCGAGCGCCCACTCGCGTCGAGCGCACAGATCTCGCCGTCCAGCACAGCGTCCGACGAGCGGAGCGCGCCTGGCACCGCTCTCGCAACCTCCCTGAAGCGCTCGGTGAGATCGTTCCCGTTGCGGCTCGTGAACGTGACCTCCCCGCCGGCGACCCGCACGATCGCCCGGTAGCCGTCCCACTTCGGCTCGTACGTCCACCCCTCGCCGTGGGGCAGGGTCTCCGTCGACGTCGCGAGCATCGGCTTGTAGCGCTGCGTCGGCCCGGTGTCGGCGTCCTTGCGGAGGAGGAGCCAGTTCTTCGGATCACCGTCGAGCGACGCCGGGACGAGCGTCCAGACCCCGGCGAGGCGATCGCCATGAAGCCTGACGGTGAGCCCGCCGTCCCGCTTCTCCTCGAGCAGATCGAACGTTCCGCGATCCCAGATCTCCACGGTTCCGGCTCCGTACTGCCCGGCCGGAATGGTTCCCTCGAAGTCGGCGTACTCGAGCGGGTGATCCTCGACGTGCACGGCCAGGTGGCGCTCTCCCTTCCGCAGGGGAATTCCCTTCGGCACCGCCCAACTCGCCAACGCCCCGCCGCGCTCGAGCCGAAAGTCGTAGTGCAGGCGTCGCGCGGCGTGTCGCTGGACGACGAAGCGGGGCGTCTCGGCGGCAGCTGTTCCCGACTCGAACGGCTCGGGCGTCTCCCCTTCGCGACGCTTTCCGCGGTACTCGTCGAGGGTCACCTGTGGATTGTCGCCCGAAACGCAACCCTTTCTTCACCAACCAGCTGCAAGATGGCCCTTCTCCCTGCTCAGGGGGCTATACAGACCCGGGGATAAGCCTGTGGAAGGTGGGGAAAACCCGACACGCATGCACATGTCGCCACGAACATGCGTACGGAACCGACTCTCAGGCGGACGCCAGAACGCCCATCAGTCGGTACTTCGCGCGACGCGCACGGCGGCGCTCGTCGGCGTCGAGGAGCTCGATTTCCTCCAGAGCAGCGAGAACCCCTTCCCCGAGCAGCTCCGCAGCGCCGTCGGGATCCGTATGGGCCCCGCCCTCGGGCTCGGCGACCACCCCGTCGACCACTCCCAGCTCGACGCAGTGGGCCGCGTCGGGCTTGAATGCAGCCGCCGCCTTGCGGGCCTCGCCCGCGTCCCGCCACAGGATCGCTGCACAGCCCTCAGGCGAGATGACGGAGTAGATGGCGTTCTCCTGCATGAGAACCCGATCCGCCACCGCGATCGCGACCGCGCCGCCCGATCCGCCCTCGCCGATCACGCACGCGACCGTGGGCACGCCGAGCCGCACCATCGCGGCCTGTGAACGGGCGATCGCTCCTCCCTGGCCGTGCTGCTCGGCAGCGACGCCCGGGTAGGCGCCAGGCGTGTCGACCATCGTCACGAGGGGGAAGCCGTGGCGGTCGGCGACGGCCATCGCCCGCATCGCCTTTCGATAGCCCTCGGGGTATGCCATGCCGAAGTTGCGCGCCGCCCTTTCCTTGATGTCGCGGCCCTTCTGATGGCCGATGAGCACGACGGTGCGTGCGCCGAGCTTGCCGAGGCCGGTGACGAGCGCGGGATCGTCGGCGCGTCCGCGGTCGCCGTGCAGCTCGAAGAAGTCGTCGAAGATCCGCGAGACGTAGTCGAGCGTGTACGGGCGGTCGGCATGACGAGCCAGCTCGACCGACTGCCAGATCTCTTCGTCGGACGGATCCGCCTGGAGCTGGTCGATCTGATCCTGGAGGCGCGCGAGCTCACCGGAGAGCTTCGTACCGCGCAGGAGCTTCATGCCGCCGAGCTTACTGAGGCGCTCGCGCAGGCGCATCTCGGCCTCGTTCGGCATCAGCCGCGTGCGAAGAGACGCAGGAGCTGTCCGAGGGTCGCGCGCAGCTCCGGGCGCGGCACGATGGCATCGAGATGACCGTAGCGGTAGTTCGACTCGGCGAGACCGAAGTCGTCGGGCAGCTTCTCACGCGTCGTCTGAGCGACGACTCGCGGACCGGCAAACGACATCAGCGCACCGGGTTCCGCGAGAACCACGTCTCCGAGACTCGCGAAGCTCGCAAGGACGCCGCCGGTCGTCGGATGGGTGAGCACGGAGATCATCGCCCCACCCGCGTCGTGGAGCTCGTCGATCGCGCAGATCGTCTTCGGGAGCTGCATGAGCGCGAGGATCCCCTCCTGCATGCGAGCGCCTCCGGACGCAGACACGGATACGAGGGGCACACCGTTCCGCACCGCACGCTCGCACGAGCGTGCGAACTTCTCCCCGACCACACTCCCCATGGAACCGCCCATGAACCCGAAATCCATGACCGCGAGGTCGCAGGCCTGGCCCTCGATCTCCCCGGCACCGCACACGATGGCGTCCCCGAGACCGGTCTCGATCTCGGCTTCGGCGAGGCGTTCGGCATACGGCCGTAGGTCGAAGAACGTGAGCGGATCGGCAGAGCGAAGCTCCGCGTCTCCCTCGACGAACGTCCCCGGGTCGGCAAGCTGCGCGATTCGCTCGCGTGCTCCGACGCGGAAGTGATGACTGCACTGCGGACACACGCGGAGGGTCTGCGCGAGCTCGTCGTCACGGTAGTGCGAGCCGCAGCTCGGACAAGTATTCGGATGCGCCTTGCCCTGAGGGGCTTCCTCCGGTCGCTTGTTCTCGACCTCGACGTCGACGCGACCCTGCCCGGAAGACATGCGCCGGAGTCTAGGGGCTGCGCTCAGAAGCCCGCCGCAGCCAACATCCGAGCCGTGACGGCGGCATTGCGCTCGGTCGCGAGGAGGCCCGTCACACCGACACCGGCGACCGTGGCTTCGCCGGCGACCGTGCAGAGAAGCGCCTCCAGTTCGTCGGCCGAGTACCCGTCGGGCTCCGGAATGAGGACATCGATCTCGGATGGATCGAGCACGTCGAGATCGAGTGCGATGTACAGGCCGTCCGTGTCCTCGAGCGCACGCTCGACCGAGTCGTCGAGTCCGACGTGTTCCATGAACTCGATCTCGGGAGGATCGAGGCTGCGCGCGCCCACGAGTGCAGCGTCCTCGGCAGCGACGACACCCGCGTCGAGCAGCATCCGAAACGGCATTCCCCAGAGATTCCCGGACGGCGACGTCTCGGGTGTGTTGAGATCGCCGTGCGCGTCGATCCACAGGACGGCGATCCGTCCGGCGCGAGCGGCAACGCCCGTTGCGGCGCCGACATGCGCGCAGCAGCAGCCACCCACGACGACAGGTCTTCGAGGGAGTGCCTCGGCGACGGCGACGTTCTGCGCGTCGAGGGCGGCGCGCTCGACGATCGCGGCCTCGGGATACGGAAGCGGGATGCGCGCACCCTCGGCCATGCCCTCGCCCCCCGAGCCCCAAGCGGCGGGCACGCGGACGACCCCCGCGGAGAACGTGCCGCCGCAGCTGTGGCACTCGTAGCCATCGCCGACGGCCACCGCCGTAAACGTGCGGCAGTGCGGGCAGCGTGCGCGGAGCGCGCTCATCCACGCACCTTCTCACGGATCTCGAAGCGTGCGACCTCAGTCATCCCGGCGCGCTCGTAGAGCTGGACGGCACCCGTCGTGCTCTCCGCGTCGACGCCGAGCCCGGCGCGCAGCAAACCGAGGCTTCGAAACTCGCGAAAGGAGTGCTGGAGCAAGGCGCGAGCCAGCCCGCGGCCTCGCCATTGTTGTCGAACGCCCAGAAGCTGAACCCACCCGAGGTCCGCCTCTCCCGGATGCACCTTGCAGATGGCGAAGCCCGCCGGCTCGGAGCCGTGGAGCGCGAGGAACCAGAGCTGTGGATCGAACGACGCCGGGCCGACCAGATGATGGTTCCACTCGTCGAACGTCTCCTCGATCGGCTCCCAGGTATCGGCGAACACCTCCTGCTGGATCTCGTAGAACTCGCGCTCGTCCCCCTCGCGGAAGGTCCTGACCTCGGTCCCGCTCGGCCACATCGGCTCCGGAATCGCGCCGTCGAGCTCTCGCCGCATTCGCAGTCCGTAACGCATGACCTCGAAGCCGCGTCGGCCGAGCTCGCCACGCACGAGCGCGTCGGTGCTCCACGCGCCCGCAAGCATGCGCGACGCCATCTCGGCCGCGCGTGCCTCCGCCCAGCCCAGCAGCACCTGGGACGGCCGGCCGCGCACGTCGATCCAGGCGCGGTCGTTCCCGAGCAGATGGACGTCGGCGTACGCCTCCGGCTCGATCCTGGCGTCGCGCTGGAGATCGAAGCCCGGGCCTGACCACTTGATCCGCACGAGATCCTCGTCAGCTGGCTCGGGCCAGTGCTCGCTCATGATCCGTGTGACCTCGGCCACATCGGCCTCGGTCGGGACGCGAAGCGTGGTCAACGGACGGGAACGAGCGAGTCGAGCGCGTCCGCCAGGTCTGCGACCCCCGTGAGCGTGACGTCCGGGCGCAGGTCGCCCGGCTCGCCGAGCCTGTTGATCCAGATCGTCGGGATGCCGAGCTCCGTCGCGGGCTCGACGTCGTGGAAGAGGCTCTGGGCGACGTGGACGTGGCCGGTCGGGTCCGCCCCGGTCTGCTCGTAGAAGACCTCCCAGTGCTTGTAGGCGGGCTTGTACGAGCCGATCTCGCCCGCGACGATCGAGGCGTCGAACGGAACTCCCAGCGCATCGATCGAGGCGTCGAGAAGATCGCGGTCCGTGTTCGACAGGATCGCGAGGCGCCACCCGCGCTCCTGTGCCTCGGTCAGCCCCGGACGGACGTCGTCGAACACCGGCCAGTCCGGCAGCGACTTCGCGAGCGCGCTCGCCTCTCCCTCCGACAACGTCAAGCCCGTCTGGCTCGCGAGTTGCTCGAGGGCGATCGTGAGCACCTCGCGGTACGAGACACCGGGGTTGGACGACTGGATCTTCGGCTCGAGCTCGTGGTAGCGAACGAGGAGGTCGTCCTCGCGCTCGACGCCGAAGAGCCGCGCGAGCTGCTCCCGGATGCCACCGTTCCAGTCGACGAGAGTGCCGTAGCAGTCGAAGGAGGCCCACCGCTCCACGTCGCAAGCCTACTGTTGCTCGTCGTGATCGAGATCCGCGTGAGCTCTAGGCGCTCTCGTCCCAGCGGCGGAACACGACGCACGCGTTGTGCCCGCCGAAGCCGAAGGAGTTGTTCACCGCGATTTCGATCTGCTCGCGACGCGCCTCGTTCGGGATGTAGTCGAGGTCGCACTCGGGATCCGGAACCTCGTAGTTGATCGTCGGCGGAAGGACACCGCTCTGCAGCGCGAAGGTGCAGAAGATCGCTTCGATCGCGCCTGCCGCGCCGAGGCAGTGCCCGGTCGCGCCTTTGGTCGACGAGACCGGCGTCGCGTACGCCTTCTCCTCGCCGAGCGCCAGCTTCAACACGCGGGTCTCGCCGGCGTCGCCAGCGGGCGTCGAGGTGCCGTGTGCGTTCACATAGCCGACATCCGCCGGGTCGATGCCTGCATCGGCGAAGGCCATGCGCATGGCGCGAGCCGGGTTTGCGCCGGTCGGATCGGGATCGGACACGTGGCTCGCGTCCGCGGAGACGCCGTACCCCAGCACCTCCGCGTAGATCTTCGCGCCACGGGCGTGGGCGTGCTCGAGCTCTTCGAGAACGAGCATCCCGGCCGCCTCACCCATCACGAACCCGTCGCGTCCCGAATCGAACGGACGCGACGCGCCCTTCGGATCCTCGTTGCGACGCGAGAGTGCCCGCATGGCGGTGAAGCCCGCGACACCCACGCGGGTGATCGGTGCCTCGGTGCCTCCGCAGAACATTGCATCGGCCCGGCCGAGCCGAATCGCGTCGAGACCGTCGCCGATCGCCATGTTGGACGCCGCGCAGGCAGTGCATTCGGCCGCGAGGGGCCCCTGCGCACCGAGCTCCATCGAGACCCAGGCGGCGGCCATGTTGGGGATGATCTGGACGATCGCGAACGGGCTCGTGCGATCTGGCCCGCGCTCGAGCAGGTTCTGGAAGCAGTCCTCGAACGCGTAGAGCCCGCCGATCCCCGTCGCCACGGCGGCTCCAACGCGATCCGGCTGCTTCGCGATCTCCAGCCCGGAGTCGGCCTCGGCCATGCGCGCCGCCGAGAGCGCGATCTGCGAGAACCGGTCCATGCGCCGTGCGCGCTTGCGGTCGATCCAGACGGTCGGGTCGAAGTCCTTCAGCTCGCAGGCGAAATGGACGTCGTAGTCGGCGGTGTCGAAGTGCGTGATCGGGCCGGCGCCCGCCTGTCCTGCCACGAGGGTCTCCCAGGTCGAGTCCGGGTCGTTCCCGAGCGGCGTCACCATCCCGACGCCCGTAATGACGACCCGGCGGCGGCCGTTCTGCGAGTCGGCCGCCATCTACATCCCCAGCCCGCCGTCGACCAGCAGCACCGCGCCGGTGATGAAAGACGCCTCGTCGGAGCAGAGGAAGCGGACAGCGCCTGCGACGTCGTCGGGATCGCCCAGCCTTCCAAGAGGCGTGTTCTGCAGCATCAGATTCGTCGCCTCTTCCGGCAAAACGTCCGTGAGCTGTGTCTTCACATACCCCGGGACGACGACGTTCGCACGCACGTTTCGGCTCCCCAGCTCCTTGGCCAGCGACTTCGTGAAGCCGATGATCCCCGCCTTCGACGCCGCGTAGTTCGTCTGGCCCCAGTTTCCGTGGATGCCGACGATCGACGAGATGTTCACGACGGTACCGGCACGGCGTCTCATCATCCCGCGCGCGGCAGCACGGCAGGTGTAGAAGCACGACGCGAGGTTCGTGTCGAGCACGGTGGACCAGTCGTCGTCGGACATCCGCACGAGGAGCCCGTCGCGCGTGACACCGGCGTTGTTGACGAGGATGTCGAGATCCCCCGCCTCCTCGACGAGCGCCGCCGCGGACGCGGGATCGGACACGTCCGCCTCGAGCGCCCGCGCCCCGATCTCCGCCGCGAGCGCTTCAGCCTCGTCCGCGCCCGTTCGATACGAGACGACGACACTCGCCCCGGCAGCGGCGAGCTCCGTCGCAATCGCGCGGCCTATGCCCTTGGATGCTCCCGTTACGAGCGCAGTCCGCCCGTCGAGCGAGCAGAAGCTCACCGCGCGAGGGCTTCCTGCGCGCGATCGAGGCTCTCGAGTGAGTTCACCGAGATCGTCTTGACGCCCCGGTCGATCCGCTTCACAAGGCCCGAGAGCACGTTCCCAGGGCCGACCTCGACGAACGTCGTCGCACCCGACCGAATCAGCTCGGTCGCGGCTTGCGTGAACCGGACAGGACCGGTGAGCTGATCGACCAGCAGCCCGGCGACTCTCTGCGCGGGCTCGATCTTCGCGGTCACCGTCGACATGAACGGCGCGAGCGGCTCGTGGATCTTCACCTTGTCGATCGCCGGACGCAGCCTGTCGGCGGCCCTTGCGACGAGCGGGCTATGGAACGCGCCCGAGACCTTGAGCAGGACGGCTCGTCGGGCGCCGAGGCTGGCGGCCTCGGCGCAGCACTCCTCTACTGCATCGTGCTCGCCCGAGACCACGATCTGGCCGGGGCAGTTGTAGTTCGCCGGCCACACCCCGACGATGCGGCGGCAGAGCTTCTCGACCTCCTCGTCCGCCAGCCCGAGGATCGCAGCCATCGCGCCCGGGTGCTGCCGTGCGGCCTCGGCCATCGCAAGCCCGCGCTCGCGGACGAGCCCGATCGCATCGCCCGTCGCGAGTGATCCAGCAGCCGCAAGCGCGGCGAATTCGCCGACGGAATGGCCTACCACGACATCCGGTTCGAGACCGCGCTCACGCATCGCAGCGAGGATCGCGAGGCTCGTGGCGACGAGCGCCGGCTGCTGTACCTCCGTGCCGACGAGCTGCTCGAGCGGTGTCGAGAAACACAGCTCCTCGAGGTCGAGCCCCGTCGCCTGCGAGCCGATCTTGTAGACCTGGCGTGCCGCCGGGAAAGCGTCCGCGATATCGCGGCCCATGCCCTCCTCGAGCGACCCCTGGCCGGGAAAGCAGAATGCGACCCTGCTCACGACACCCTCCCATTCGTCCATTCGACGAGCGCCGAGCCCCACGTGAGGCCCGCGCCCATCCCGGTGAGCAGCACGAGCGTGCCGTCCTGGAGCCGCCCGGCAGCGCGCGCGTCGGCGAGCGCGAGCGGGATGGAGCCGGACGACGTATTTCCGTAGCGGTCGACGTTCACGATGGTCTTTTCGGACGGGATCCCGAGCTTAGCCGCCGCGTAGTCGATGATCCGCTTGTTCGCCTGGTGCGGGACGTAGATGTCGATGTCGTCCACGGTCTTGCCACACTCGTCGAGAATCGCGGTGGCGGACGACACCATCACTCGCGTGGCGAACCTGAAGACCTCGCGTCCGTTCATCTTCACGAAGGAGTCGGGGTTGTCGAAATGGCGCGAGCCCGAGCCGGGGTACCACAGGTACTCACCTCCGCCACCGTCCGCGCCGAGCTCGAAGCCGAGGAAGCCTCCGACGTCGACACGCTCCATGACCACGGCGCCGGCGCCGTCCCCGAAGAGGACGAGCGTCGAGCGGTCCTCCCAGTCGAGGATCTTCGACAGGACGTCACCGCCGACGACGAGGGCCCTGCGCGACAAGCCCGAGGCGAGCATGCCGTACGCCTGGGCGATCCCGTAGACGAAGCCGGTGCAGCCTGCAAGCAGGTCGTAGGCGGCGGCGCGCGGCGCACCGAGCGCATCTGCCAGCAGAGCCGAGGACGTCGGGAACATCATGTCGGGGGTCACCGTCGCGCAGACGAGAAAGTCGATGTCGGCGGCCTCCACCCCGGCGTCCTCGAGCGCTAGCCGCGCGGCCGGAAGCGCGATGTCGGTGAGCGCCTCGTGATCGGCAGCGAACCGTCGCTCGCGAATGCCGGTACGGTCGCGAATCCATTCGTCCGACGTCTCGACGATCGTCGCCATCTCCTCGTTCGTCACGATCCGCTCGGGCACGTGGACGCCGAGACCTGTTATCCCGATGCGTGGCCCTCGGGTCGCAGCCAGCATTCCTAGCGCTCCACCGCGAACGTGAGCGTGCCGCGCGCGGCGAGCGCTTCGCCGACGTGCGCTGTCGCCTTCCCGCGCCCGATCGGCCCTCGAACCGTGTCGATCTCGCAGGTGAGGGTCAACACGTCACCCGGCTCCACTACACGCTTGAAGCGACAGTCGTCGATGCCTGCAAAGAAGGCGATCTTGCCACGGTTCTCCTCCTGCACGAGAACGGCGATCGCGCCGGTCTGAGCCATCGCCTCGACAATCAGTACACCCGGCATGACCGGGCGTTCCGGGAAGTGTCCCGCGAACCACCAGTCCTCGGCGTTCACGGACCGCGTCGCGACGACGCGGGCGCCGGGCTCGAGCTCGAGCACCTCGTCGATGAGCAGGAACGGGTCGCGATGGGGAAGGATCGCCTCGATGACGTCCTTTCCGAACGGGGCGGCGGGGCTCGGCACGGGCCGAGTCTACTCGGCGCATTCGGCGGCTAATCGCGGGTGACGCGCACGGCCGGGCCGCTCGTGTTGCCTGCCGTATCCCACGCAACCACGCGCACACGTCTCGCCGGACCTGACCACGGGATACGAGTGATGCCTGCCTTCTTCACCTCGCGCTTGAGGGACTGGCCGTCTATGACGAGCGTGAGCGTCGCCGGTTCGCTCACCTCGACGCGGACGCCGCGTCCCGGCAGCACCCGCACGCGCGGCGCTGTCGTGTCCGAGACGAACGGAAGTCCGTACGCGATCGTGCCCACCGCGCTCGTCGCCTCCACCACCGCGCGGTACTCACCGTCGCGCAGAGTTCCCGCAAGACGCGATCCGTTCCAGACGAAACGCTGCGTGCCGATCGCAAACGGCGCCGCAAGCGGCGTCGCGACCCAGCGGTCGTCTCGTTCGATCCGTACGCGGACGTCTGCCGGAGCGGCGAGCGCGAAGCTCAGCGTGAGCCGATCCTTCCGGCCGTCGCCGTTCGGCGAGAAGGCGACCGGCATGAGCGTCACGAGACCGAGTGTCCGGTCGACTCGCAATGGGATCGACCTCTGGACGGCGAGCCCCGAAGTCGTGCGCGCGGTGACGACAGTCGCGTAGTCGCCGTCCGGGAGAGCGCTGCCATCGATGGGGGCGACATGCTCCCCGGCCCGCGTCCAGACGCGGTCGACCGCCGTCGCAACGACCCCGCCGATCGTATCGACGACCTCGATCGAGACGTTGGCAGCAGCCGAGATGCGGTACGTCACGGACGCGGTGTCCGCCTGCCCGTCTCCATTGGGCGAGATCGCCTCGTAATCCGCGACCAGGGTCTCGATGGCGAGTGGCGTTGCGCCACCGCCTGCCCGCAGCACGCCTTCCGCAGGGCGTGCTCCGCCTGCGGAGATCGACCACGCGTACGAGCCGGCTGGCTGGCCCGCCGAGTCCCAGGTCCAGTCGACGGTCGCGCCTGAACCGCTCCCGCGTGCGACCTCGCTGCCGTCCTGCCGCGAGATTCGCGTCGTCCAGGCCTGCGCCTGCGACAGGCGCCCTCGCAGCCGGACCGCCGGGCCGACCGCGGAGGCGCGGGCGTCGAAGATCTTCAGGCCCCCGGTCGCGCGTGCGGTGGCCGCGATCGCGCCCAGCCGACCGTAGAGCGCGTCGCCCGGGCAAGCCGTATAGCCCGTGTCGCGATGCCCCGACACGGCGTTGAGCAGAACCGGAACTCTCGTCGGATAGCGGTCGCTACCGCCCGAGACGAAGGTGAGGAACGACGCCGGGTCGACGTGGGCGACGTCGAGCCGCCACGCGATGAGCCGCGCGATCGCGTCCTGCGCGGCTGCGGACGGTGGGGTCGAGCCACCGTACGTCCCGAGCAGCGCGATACCGACAGCACCCGTGTTGAACCCCTGCGCATGCGCGCCGACGACGTTGCGATCGATACCCCCGAACCGCCCTTCGTAGATCGTGCCGAAGCGGTCGACGAGAAAGTTGTAGCCGATGTCGTTCCACCCGTTCCCTTGCACGTGGAACAGCTGGATTCCCTTGACGATTGCGGCCGCCTCGGCGCGCGAATAGCCGTTCTGACCCGCCGTGTGGTGCACGATCGCCAGTCGCACGTCCGTCGCGTAGCTCGGCGGGCCGCGCCGGATCCGCTCGTCGGCGTCCCAGGAGGAGCGCGGCACGATCGGCGGTGCGGCGGTGGCAGTCGGCGTACGCAGTGGGATGAGCGTCTCGGGGCTCCACACCAGATGCGCCCGAACGCGGTCGACCCTTCCGCGTGTGCGCACCTGGATCCGGTCCGAAACTCCGACCCACCACGGGTTCCCGATCCGCCAGCCTTGCGGGCTGCGCTCACGGGCTGCGACGTCGGGGCCGTCCTCGTCCTCTGGTGCGCCGGCACGCCACGAGCCCCACCTGCCGGCGGCGGAGCGTGTCCGAAACTCGACCTCGCCCCCGCCGCGCCAGTGGACCCCCGCGAGCGTGAACCGCGAAGCTGCTCCCGGAAGCGCGAAGCTCTGAGGCCCTGTCCGAGCCAGCTCCGTCGTGACGACGCGATCAGCCGTCAGCGCGGGAGGCGCCGCGACGAGCGCGGCGACCGAAGCGGCTATGGCGAGAAGGAGGCGGCGCACGAGAGATCCAGGGTGACCACTGCCCGGTTCGCGGGCAAGAGCGCAGAACCTCCGCTGATAGAATCCTTACACCGGTGCCAGCCCGTCGTTTGCGGGGATTTCTCGCCGCCTCGCTCCTCCTCGGAGCGCTCGCGGCGGCGCCTGGCGTTCTCGCCCAAGATGGCGCTACGCGCGTCCTCGCGGTGGAGCTCGAGAACGACATCAACCCGGTCACGCAGGAGTACGTCGAGGATGCGGTGAGTCGCGCGGAGGACGACGGGTATGCAGCGATGGTGCTCGTCCTCGACACGCCCGGAGGGCTCGCATCGTCCATGCGGGGGATCGTGAAGCGGTTCCTCGCGGCAGAGCTGCCGATCATCGTCTACGTCGCGCCACCCGGCTCGAGCGCCGACTCGGCTGGAGCCGTCATCACGATGGCCGCCGACGTCGCGGCGATGGCGCCGCAGACCAATATCGGCTCGTCGACTCCGATCTCGCTGAGCGGGGAGGACATATCCGACGATCTCCGCCGCAAGATCGTGAACGACGCCGCCGCGTACATCGGCGAGCTCGCGCGGGAGCACGACCGCAATGTCGAGGCAGCGCGCGACATGGTCACGGAGGCGTCGAACTACGGGGCGCGCGAGGCGCTCGAGCTCGGGATCGTCGACGTCATCGCGCCAACCGTCCCGGCGCTTCTCGAGAAGATCGACGGGACGAAGACGGTTCCGAAGGGGTTCGTCCTCGAGACCGCAGGCGCCCAGATCGACGAGGTCGAGATGACGTTCTGGCAGCGCGCTCGCGACTTCCTCGTCGACCCGAATCTCATCACCCTGATGCTCTCGATCGGCCTGATCGGCATCGTGGTCGAGCTCTGGAACCCCGGCCTCGTCTTTCCGGGGACGGTCGGCGCGATCTCCCTGATCCTGGGCCTCTACGGCCTTCAGGTCCTCCCAGTCTCGCTTGCCGGCCTGCTCCTGATGCTTCTCGCGGCGGGATTCTTCGTAGCCGAGGCATTCGTCCCGACCCACGGCGCGCTCTCTGTCGCCGGCGCTGTGACGTTCGTCCTCGGCGCGCTCATCCTGTTCGACCCCGCGGGCGACGCGTACCAGGTGTCGATGCCGGTGGCGATCGGTATTGCCGCCACCCTCGCGCTCCTCCTCGGATTCGCCATGACGCGAGCGCTTCGTGCCGCGCGCATGCCCATCGCAGTCGGCGTGCAGGGAATGGTCGGGACCGAGGGTGTCGTGGTCCGCGGCGGCATGGTGCAGGTGAACGGCGAGCTCTGGAGCGCGCGCACGGTCGAAGGCGCGTCGCTCGTCACAGGTGAGCACGTGCGAGTCGAGGAGGTCGAGGAAGATCTCCGGCTCGTCGTAGGATCAGTTACCAACGCAAACCGGGAGGAGCCCGACTGATGGATGTGTCTGCAGGCCTGATCGTGCTCGTCGTCGCACTCGTGATCGTCGCCCTGTTCCTCTTCGCCGCGGTCAAGATCGCGCGCGAGTACGAACGTGGCGTCATCTTCCGCCTCGGGCGGCTGCTCCCCAACCCGAAGGGGCCAGGCCTGTTTCTGCTCATCCCGATCGTCGATCGGATGGTCAAGGTCGATCTCCGCACGGTGACGCTCAACGTGCCGCCTCAGGAGGTCATCACGAAGGACAACGTCCCGGTGCGCGTGAACGCGGTCGCATACTTCCGCATCGTC
>Ga0075343_1000109_pt1 | contig 14926 bp, 15 predicted proteins | sample RushOxbow_ThreeS_2_FD_120072 | JGI IMG/M metagenome (GOLD analysis project Ga0075343, IMG submission 120072) | Natural and restored wetland microbial communities from the San Francisco Bay, California, USA, that impact long-term carbon... | ecosystem: Environmental > Terrestrial > Soil >...
CCCGAGCCCTCACCGGCGATCCCGACACCGTCGTCGGTGATCGTGAGTACCACATCGCCGTTTCGCCGTGCGAGCGCGATGGCGACGTGCTCACCTCCATGCTCGAGCGCGTTGCCGAAGAGCTCGGTGAAGACGAGCGCGAGCGCGGTCGCCTGCTGACCCGCGAGCGAGACCGACTCGAGCTCCGCGGAGACCTCCTTCCCGGCCACGAGCCCCTGAACGAGCATCGCGCGCAGTCGCTCGACCAGCTCGCCGAGGTCGACGTCGTCCTCACGGTGCTCGGTGAGCACCTCGTGCACGGCGGCGATCGCCAGGATTCGGTTCACCGAGTCGTTCAGCGACTTGCGCGCGTCGACGTTGTCGGCCCGCGCCTGCAGCCGAAGAAGCGACGCGACCGACTGCAGGTTGTTCTTCACGCGGTGGTGGATCTCTTGCGCGAGGACGCCGCGCATGACCGCTCTGCCGTGTTCGAGCGCGACCGCCGCATGGTGCGCGATCGCCTCGAGGAGCGCTTCGTCGTCTGCGGAGAACGGCGTATTTCGGTCACAGACGAGCTCGCCGATCTGCCGGCGCTTCCACCGCAGCGGCAACCGCACGGCATACGCGCCGGCGCTCCCCTCCGGCCAGGCGATCTTGCCGTCCTCGAGCACGAGTGCTGCGCCGGTCGCATGCAGCGACTCCATGGTCGTCTTCACGATCGCCTCGAGCGACTCCTCGAGGTAGAGCGACTCGGATACGGCCTCCGAGATGCGGGCAAGCGCCTCGAGCTCGGCAACCCGCCGCTGCGCTCGTTCGTAGAGCTTCGCGTGCTCGATCGACTGCGCGACCTGTGCGGCGATCGCGACGAGCAGCTCTACCTCGTCGCCCGAGAAGGCACGCGGGTCACGCGTACGCACGTTGAGCGCGCCCTCGAGCTCGTCGGAACGCGTCACGATGGGCACGGCGAGGATCGACTCGTATTCGTCCTCAGGAAGGTTCGAGAACCCCTTGAAACGCGGGTCGAGGTGGGCCTGCTCGGCGATCATCACCGGCCCGCGCTCGGCCGCCGCAACTCCGGTGATGCCCTCTCCCGGTCGCATCCGCGGCGTCCGCGTCAGCTCCTCGACCCGCGTCCCGTGTGTCGCGCGAAGCACGAGCTCATCGGCGCGCTCGTCGTACAGATAGACGAAGCACGCATCTGTCCCGAGCGCGTCAGCGACCTTGCTCGCGACGAGCTCGAGCACCTCCTGCAGGTCGAGCGACGAGTTCACCGCCGCGATCGTCTCGGTCAGGAGGCGGAGGTGCCTTGCGGTCGCGTCCACGTGGAGCATTGTCCTACGATCCCGGCTCGATGGGCCTGGATGACTGGATCCTCGCGCTGCACGTGCTCAGTGGGTTCGCGATGGCATCGACGCTGGTCATGTACTGGGTGCTCATCGTTGCGATGCGCGACATCGATTCGGCGAGCGACACGCTGTTGTACGGAAGGCTCGCCACCATGGGCAACCGGGTCGTCATCGCCGGCTCGGTGGGAACGCTCCTGTTCGGCCTCTGGCTCGCGATCTCGAAGCCCGAGTACCAACCGTGGGATGGCTGGGTGATCGCCGCACTCGTGCTCTGGGGGGCGTCGGGGTTCACGGGATCGCGCGCCGGGACCGAGTACACGAAGCCGTTCAACCGCGCCCAGGAGCTCGTCGAGGCGGGGCGAGAGGGAGCTCCCGGCGAGCTGCGCGCGCTCAACCGCTCCTCGGCGGGCCTCGTCATGCACACGCTCTCCTCGGTCCTGATCCTCCTCCTGCTCGCCGTGATGATCTGGAAGCCGGGGGCGTGAGCGTCGTCGCCGCAATCCGGCCCGACGAGTGGAATCTCCCGCTCTTCGTCCACGTATTCGGTGCGATCGTGCTGGTCGGCGGCGTGCTGACCGCCGCCGGGGCACTTGGGTACGCACGTGGCAACACCGCGCTGATCCGCGCGGGCTATTTCTCGCTGCTCGCCGTCGCGCTCCCCGGCTGGATCGTGATGCGCGCGGGCGCACAGTGGATCTACGACGAAGAGGGCTTCGAAGGCGGCGAGGAGCCGACCTGGATGGCAATCGGTTGGGCGGCCGCGGATCCGGGCGGCGCGCTTCTCCTCGCCGGGCTGATCGCGGGCGGCATCGGCGTACGCCGCCTCGGCTCCGGGAGAGGTGCCGGACTGCTCAAGGGAACGCTCGTCATCTCGCTGATCCTGCTGGCGGCGTACATCGTCTCGATCTGGGCGATGTCGGCGAAGCCGGGCTAGCGCGACCACCCCTGAACGACCACGGGCCCCACACCAGGGAGCCCGCGATCGGCCGTCAGATACAGAGCTCACCGCTCGCCTTGCGGCGCACCCTGCGCCGCAAATAATCCGACTTTTGCCCGTCGGATGCAAGTAGGGACGAGGCATGCCTCGCCCCTACATCCATCAGAGCGCTGCGAGGTACTTCTTCTTCTCCCACTCGGTGACCTGAACGCGGTACTCGTCCCACTCGCGCCGCTTGAGCTCGACGTAGCGCGGGAAGATGTGCTCCCCGAGCGCGCGCTCCATGAGCTCGGAGCCGGCGAGGGCCTCGATCGCCTCACCGAGCGACTCGGGCAGCGACACGATGCCCTGCTCCTTGCGCTCGCGGGCCGTGAGCCGATAGAGGTTCCGCTCCATCGGATCCGGCAGCTCGTAGCCCTTCTCGATTCCCTCGAGCCCGGCGTGCAACAGCGCGGCGAAGACGAGGTACGGGTTGCACGCGGGATCCGGGCAGCGAATCTCCGCGCGGGTCGCCTGCTCCGACCCGGGCTTGTAGAGCGGGATGCGAATGAGCGCAGAGCGATTGCGCTGTGACCACCCGACGTACACCGGCGCCTCGTACCCGGGCACGAGGCGCTTGTACGAGTTCACCCACTGCGCGAACACCGCGGACATCTCGCGGGCATGGACGAGCAGACCCGCGATGAACGACTTCGCGACGGGTGAGAGGTGGTACTCGTCCCGGCGGTCGAAGAACTGGTTCCGATTGCCCTTGAACAGCGACATGTGCGTATGCATCCCCGAGCCGTTCTCGCCGAAGAGCGGCTTCGGCATGAAGGTCGCGTAATACCCGTGCCAGGCGGCGACCTCCTTCACGATCAGGCGGTACGTGATCGTGTAGTCGGCCATCGCGAGCGCGTCGGCATAGCGCATGTCGATCTCATGCTGCGACGGGCCGACCTCGTGGTGGTGGTACTCGATCGGGATCCCGACCTCTTCCAGAGCGTGGATCGTGTCGTTGCGGACCTCGGTCGCCGCGTCCTGCGCGGTCATCGCGAAATAGCCGCCCTCGTCGAGCGTCTCCGTGCCCTTGTCGTCCTCGAAGAGGAAGTACTCGAGCTCGGGCCCGACGTTGAACGTGTCGAAGCCCATGCTCTTCATCCGCTCGAGCGCACGGCGCAGGACGAAACGCGGGTCGCCCTCGTACGGCACACCGTCCGGGGTGACGACGTCGCACATCATCCGCGCGACGTTGGCGCCGATCGGGTGGCCGTGGTCGTCCACGGGGCGCGGCATGACCTGGAAGCTCGCTGGATCCGGAATCGCGACCATGTCGGACTCCTCGATCGCGTTGAACCCTGTAATCGAGGAGCCGTCGAAGCCCATCCCGTCGTTCAGCGCTTCCTCCATCTCGGACGGCGTGATCGCGAACGACTTGAGGTGGCCCTCGAGATCCGTGAACCAGAAGAGAACGTGCTCGACGCCCTCGTCCTTGATGCGCTTGAGCACCGCGCGCCGCGCCGCCAGCGACGAGGTCGCGCGATCCTTGCTCTTGACCATCGTGCTACGCGCCGCTCGCTTCGGCGCCTGAGTCCTCGGTCGTGCCATGAAACCTCCCTTGAAATGGAAAAAGCCCCGGCCGGGGGCTCTCCCCGTCCGAGGCTACGTCGCCCCACACAGACCGCGCGACTCTAGCAGTCGTCGAGGTCAGTGCTCCACCTGGGGGACGACACCGATCGACGTGCTCCCGCCGCCTCGTCGGAGTGCCAGTCCGTACAGGAGCAAGGCCGGCGTGAGCGCGGCCGCGCCCGCGGCGAGGGCCGCGCGAATCCCGAACGCGTTGCCCACGAGACCGAGCGCCGGCCCGCCTCCCCACTCACCGGCCGAGTCGCCGAGATTCGTCATCGAGATGACGGTCGCTCGCACGCTGGAGTCTTCGATGTTCGCGTTCAACCAGGTCGAATACACCGGGGCCGCGAGCGACCTCGCGACACAGACACCCCAGTACGCCAGCACGGCCACGGCGAAGCTCCCGGCGAGAGCGAACCCCACGGTGGACGTCACCATGGCGCAGTCGAGCCAGAAGAGGCTCCACGTCATTCCGCGCCAACTCGCGGCTCCGAGGCGGCGCGAGAGCGGCTGCGCGACCACGATCGCCAGCACGACGGCGCCGGCGTTCAGGATGCCGAACCAGATGATCGCGTTGAACCCGGCGAACGAGGGCACCCCGATGTTGACGAGGAACTGGGCCTCCCACAGCCGGTCGACGCTCTCGCTCCACATCCCGCTGAAGAAGGTGATCCCCAGGACGAGAAGCAGGATCGGCCGCGCGCGAATGAGCCGGCCGCCGCGCCTGGCGGTGTGGGTCATCCCGCGAACGGCCGAGAGCTCCGCCGGCGCCGCAGGCTTGAACCCCGACTCGGGCATCACGAGCGCGAGAACGACACCGAGCGCGAGCATGACGAGGCCGCCCGCGACGATGGGCAGCCTCAGGTCGATCAGCGCCAGCCCGACGGCTGCGGCGATGCCGAGCAGCCCGAGTACGCGCGCGACCTGCGCGCCACGCTGATACTCGCGGCCGAGCCGTTCCGAACCGACTTCGTCAGCGAGCCACGCGTCGATGGCGCCGCTCTTGAAGGTCCAGCCGAAGCCCATCAGCGCAGCCGCGCCGAGGATCAGCGGCACGCTCGCCACGAGGCCGGTGAGAACGAACGAGAGCCCCATGATCACCTGCGCCACGATCACCGAGGCACGCCGGCTGTACGAGTCCGCAACGACGCCTGTCGGCACCTCGAACACGAAGTAGGCGATCTCCATGAACGTCCCCGCGAGGACGAGCTGGAGGGGGCTCATCCCGACCTCCTGCACGAAGTAGACGGGTGCGAGCGTCCACCCGACCGCCATGGCGAAGGACTCGGCACCGCGGTAGACGAGCCAGGTCCGGTCGGCTCGCCAGCGCGTCATGGCCTACGCCGAGGCGCCTGTGTAGTGCCGAAGACCGAAACGCCAGAACCAGCGCGAGAAGGAGAACGCGGCGACGGTGAAGAGCCCGGCGAAGAGAAGCGTCTGCCAGTCGAGCCGCGAGGTGACGGCCTCGGCGGGAACGGTGATCGCGAACGCGATCGGCACCAGGAAGGTGATCCCGAACCGCAGCCAGTCGGGATAGATGCCGATCGGGAAGCGGCCCGTCTGGAAGATGCCCTCGAACAGCTCCGGCAGGAACCACATGCGGATGACCCAGAACGACCCGGTCGCGAGAACAAGCCAGAAGCAGTAGAGGAGCACCGCGCCGAACGCGAGTGCGATCGCGAAGGCGAGCGCATCGAGCACCCCCACGTTTCCGCCGAGCCGCGCGAGCGCGAAGCCGATGATCACGGCTCCGATGGGGATGTCCACCGCCTGCCAGAGCTGCACCTGGCGAACGCTGATCAGCATCTGCGCATCGACGGGCTTCGTGAGGGCGTGATCCAGCTTCCCGTCCTGCACCTCCTCGCTCAGCCGCATCATGTTCGGCTGGATGACCGCGTGGACGACGCCTGCCATGACGGCCTGGACACCGAGGATCGCGAGGAGCTCCGAGTGCGACCAGCCGTTGAGCTCCGTCGTATGCGAGAAGACGAGCTGGAAGACGATGAGCCCGACGGTCACCGCGAGGATCGACTGCAGCACCTGCAGCGCGAAGTTCACGCGGTACTGGAGATCGTTCAGCACGCCGATGCGGAGATGCAGGAGCGCGACTCGCAGCGTCGTCATCAGTTCCCCACCGCCGTGTAGCGCCGGATCGCGAACCGCCAGACGAGAGCGAAGACCGCGATCCCGGCGAGCGTCCAGAAGAGCTGCATTCCGAGCCCTGCGAGGAGCTCTGCGTTCGTCAGGTCGCCGACGAGCGTCTCGATGGGGAAGTAGAACGTCCAGCGGAAGGGCAGGAACCACGCGAGCGTCTGCACCCAGTCGGGCATCAGCGTCAGCGGCACGAGCCGCCCGGAGAGCAGCAGCTCGAGGACGATGTACAGCGAGAAGAGGGCGCCCACGCGGGTCGTCCAGAAGCACACGAGTCCGAGTGCCGTCTGGTTGAACGTGCGGATGAGGTACGCGCCCCAGATCGCGATCGCGAACACGGCGATCTCGGCGGGCCGCACATCGAACGTCGGGTCGAAGACGAGCGTCAGGACGATCGCGATCGGAAGGTAGTAGAAGAGCCACGGGATCTTCCCGCCGGCGAACTGGGCGACGTCGTAGTGGATCGGGTGCAGCGGCCGCAGGAGCTGGCCCGAGAGCTCGCCGTTGCGGATTCGCCACTCCCAGCCGTAGGGCGTGAAGACGATGTTCATCGTCCGCACGAGCGTCCAGACGATGTAGTACGCGGCGAAGTCTCCGGCGGTGAGCCCGTTCACCTCCCCGCCGGAGGAGTCCGCGATCGTCGACCACACCACGAGGTAGATGACCGGCTCGGCCACCATCCCGAGGAGGTACATGTAGGTCGCCGCGCGGTACTGGAACTGGGTCTGAATCTCCGTCCGCATGGTCGTGACGTAGAAGTCCGCGAGCGAGCGGAGCCGACCGACCTTCCCCAACTTTTCGGAGGACGGCGTCGCGCTCACTCGACTGCTTCGCGCGCGAACACGAGCTCGATGACGTCCTCGATCGGCGGATCCTCGACGTTCAGGTCGAGGACGTCCTGCTCGGCGAGAAGCCGCGCCGTGACGCGCGCAGTGTCCGCCTTCGCAACCCGCAGTGTGACGAGGTCGCCGTCGCGATGGATCACCTCGCCGTACGCGGAAAGATCGCCCGCGCCGTTCTCGAGCACCACCGCGATCGTCTTCCACGCGGCGACGGTGCTCGCGAGCGCGGTCAGATCACCGTCGAAGAGGATCTTCCCATGGTGGATGACGATGACGCGCTCGCACAGCGCCTCGACGTCGGCCATGTAGTGGCTCGTCAGCATCACGGTCGCCTCGTGGCGACGCCGATACTCGGCGACGAACTCGCGGATGCGCTTCTGCATCGTCACGTCGAGCCCGATCGTCGGCTCGTCGAGGAAGAGCACCGCCGGGCGATGGAGGAGCGAGCCGACGATCTCCACCTTCATGCGCTCGCCGAGCGAGAGCTGCCGGACCGGCTTGCGCACGAGGTCGCCGATCTCGAGCAGCTCGATCAGCTCGTCGCGGAGCGCGAGGAAGTCGGCGCGTGGGATCTGGTAGATCGCGCGGTTGAGCTCGAAGGAGTCGAGCGCGGGAAGATCCCACTGCAGCTGGTTGCGATTCCCCATGACGAGCGCGATGCGGCGCAGGAAGTCGCGCTCGCGCTTGGAGGGGACGTGACCGAGGACCCGCGCCTCGCCGCCCGACACGTACAGCAACCCCGACAGCATCTTCAACGTCGTCGTCTTCCCGGCCCCGTTCGGCCCGAGGAAGCCGACGATCTCGCCCGGTGTGATGTCGAACGAGATGCCGTCGACAGCCCGCACCTCGCGGGTCTTGCGTCGGACGAGGCTCTTCGTCGCCGCCTTCAGCCCCTCGTCGCGCTCGGGGACGTCGAAGATCTTGAGCAGACCGTCGACGTGAACGGCCTGGTCGCTCATGCGCTCGTCCTCGGCTTCTCCCATACCGACACGTGCTTCCCGCTCTCTGCGGTGAACGCTGTACGGTCCCAATCGCCCCAGCGCTCGCGCAACGACAATCTCGCGATCCGCGCCATGAGGTCGAGCTCGGCCGGCCACGCGTAGCGGAATGGTGTCGCCGAGTGGCGCACTCCGCCGTCTTCGAAGACGAAGTGATGCGACTTCAGCCCTTGCTCGACGACGTCGTACTCGTCGAGGCCCCAGCTCGCCTCGCTCACGTCGAAGTCCTGAATCGTCTGGCCGGGCGCGAGCCGCTGCAGGCCCGGAACGCCCACCTCGACGACGAAGCAGCCGCCTGGCTCCAGGTGCGCCGCGACATTCTCGAAGCATGCGACCTGGGCTTCCTGTGTCGTCAGGTTCATGATCGTGTTGAAGACGAGGTACGCGAGCGAGAAGCTTCCCTCGACGCGAGTCGTGGCGAAGTCGCCGATCGTCACGGCTACTGCGCCGCCGTCCGGCTTGGCGCGTAGTCGGCCGACCATCGCCTCGGAGAGATCGATGCCGTGAACCCGAACGCCGCGGCCGGCGAGCGGCAACGCAATGCGACCCGTACCGACGCCGAGCTCGAGCGCCGCTCCGTCACCCGCGAGCGCAGCGAGGAACTCAACCGTCTCGGCGATGACGGCCGCGTCGCCCCACTCGCCGAGCTCGTCGTCGTACCGCGCTGCCACCGCTGCCCCGAAGTGGTTCTCCATCACCCGCTTCTCTTCAGCTTTCCGTGCCGCTTGGCGTACTGCTCACCACGCGAGAAGACCCACAGCCCGAGCGGGATCGAGACGACGCCGATGATGATCAGCGGCCAGATCTCGTCCCACATCGCCGTTACCGGCTGCCCTTCGAGGATCGCCTCGCGGATCCCGTCGAGCGCGTACGTCGCCGGCGAGAACTTCGCAATCCACTGCATCCACTCCGGCAGCACCTCGACCGGGTAGTAGACACCCGAGACCACGAGCAGCGTCCCCTGCGCGACGAACCCGAGCTGCGGCCCCTTCTCCGGGGAGATGAGCGGCAGCACGGACATCATCATCCCGATCCCGATGAACGAGACCGACGAGATGACGAGGACGACGAACGCCGCGAAGTAGTCGGCGTTCGGCATCTGCAGGTCGAAGAAGACGAAGGCGCAGACGACGAACAGGAACGCGGCGCGGATCAGCCCATACAGGATCGCGAACGCGCCCTGCCCGGCCAGGTGCATCGCCCTCGACAGCGGCGCCATGAACGTGTACTCGATCGTGCCCTCCCACCGCTCCCACGCGACCGTCTCCATGAGGAACATGAAGAGGATCCCGAGGTATGCCCAGACGACGGCGCCGATGAGCAACGTCGTCATCGTCTCGTTGACGTCGAGCGAGCCGCCCGTCGCCTCGATGCCCTTCGCGATGAAGACGATCGTGAGCGTGTTCGCGACGGTCCACGCGAACCACGCGAGGTCCCACCAGATGTAGCGCTTCGTCAGGTAAGCGTTGCGCTCGACGACCCCACCTGCTCCGACGAGCTCCGCGCGCAGCGTTCCCATCATGGCTCTCATGCGAGCACCTCTCTGTCGTCGTCCTCGTCTCCCTCCGCCTCGAACTCGCGCCCCGTAGCCGCGAAGAACGCCTCCTCGAGCGTGGCGGCGCCGAAGCGGCGCTTGATCTCGTCCGCGGGCTCGAGACAGAGAAGGCGGCCTCGGTCGAGGATCCCGACCCTCACCGCGAGAGCCTCGGCTTCCACGAGGTCGTGCGTGCAAAGCAGGATCGTCGAGTCGTGCGAGGTGCGGATCTCGCGGATGAAGTCCTGCACCTCGAGTTTCGAGCGCGGGTCGAGACCCGTGGTCGGCTCGTCGAGCAGCAGGACCACGGGCGATGTGAGTAGCGCCCGCGCGAGCGCGACCTTCTGCTGCATCCCGCGCGAGAGGTTCTCCATCGACTCGTCACGCCGGTCGTGCGGGAAGCCGACGCGCCCGAGGATCTCCGGGATCTTGCCGCGCGTCTGCTTCGCGGTCATCCCGTAGAAGCGCGCCGCATAGCTCAGGTTCTCCGCGGCCGACATCTTCTTGAAGAACGACGCCTCGACCGAGACGCGGTTGACCACCCGTCGCACGGCGCGATGCTGCGCAACGACGTCGTGGCCGAGGATCGTCGCCGACCCGCCGTCAGGCAAAAGCAGCGTCGAGAGCAGGCGGACGAGCGTCGACTTCCCCGAGCCGTTCTGGCCGAGGATGGCGACGGTCTCGCCCCGCTCGAGGCTGAATGTGACGCCGTCGAGGGCGACACGCGTGCGCTTGCCGAACCGACCCTTCTTGCGGTCGCGCAGCGTGAACTCCTTGCGAAGCTCCCGCACCTCGACGGCAGCGCCTCTTTGAACGGGCGCGGCCTCCATGGGTACTTCCTCTACTTCGACCACCTGATGCTCCTTCGTCTCGTGTGCGTAGCGAGAAACGTGCAACTCACCGGCGTCGTAGCCGAGTCTGGCCCCGGCTCCTCAGAGAAGGCTCAAGGAGCCACGGTGGACCGCGGCAGCCGGTGTCTCAGATACGCGAGAAGAGCATCACAGCCCGGGCACCTTAGCGCCCGAGTCAGACGAGGTCAACCTACGCGGCGTCTTCCTTCGCTTCCGCTTCGCGAGCAGCCTCGCGCTCTTCGGCGATCTTCCGCTTGTGAAACTCGATTCGCTCCAGGAGCCTGCGATCCGTCTCGTGGTAGCGCTCCCAAAACTCGCGATCAAGCCTCACCCGGGTCCTGTTCGTCTTCTTCTCCGTCATCGCCATCACCGCCTTCGATGTAGCCGGCAATCACCGCGAGAAACCGCTTGATGTCGAAGAGCACCTCGAACAGTAACGTCGTGTCCTCGCGATCGAAAGGACGCTCCTCCATTCGCCGAGGGTGCCTACTCCCGTCGTCAGTCGCAAGATGGCCAAAATGGCCATGCCTTGGGCTAAGGGGGCGATGTTGGAAGCCGATAGCCGCGCGGGCCTGTCTGGCCCTCCGGGATCGGCGAGACGTACTCGAACCCCTCGGTGCGGCGCTCGAAGTCGGCACGGGCGGCGGCCCGGAGCTCGGCGTCGGACAGCACGTCGAGCGCCGTGCGCGTGAGCACGTCGGTCGCGGCGAGCGCACCCTTGAGGCCGATCGACATCCCGCCGCACGCCGTCACCGCCCACGTGTGCATGCTCACACCGAGCGGCACCGTCGGCATGACGACGCCCATCGTCGGCGTGTTCCAGCTGACGTCGGCGACGTCGGATGAGCCGCCGATGGCGATCTCGGGCTGGAGCGGGACGCACTCCGTGCAAAGTCCCGCCTCCGGAAGGCTCATGTTCGCCTGGGTCTCCCGCGCGAACGCCTGCTCCTCGGCCGTCCACTCGGGCACGCCCACCGCGTCGAGGTGCCTCTGCATCCGCTCTGCCAGCGGTGCATTCGGGAGCAGGTCGTACATCCCGAAGAAGACGTCGGCCTCGGCGCGGGTCTGCGTGGCGAGCGCGGCACCTTCGGCGATCTGCTTCACCCACTCGGTGGTCGCGACGACGTGGGCGCGATCGATATCGCGGATCAGCAAGAGCATCCGCGCGTAATCGGGTACGACGTTCGGAGCGTCGCCCCCGTTCTCGTAGATGTAGTGCGTGCGCGCGGTCGGCTCGATGTGCTCGCGCATGAGGTTGATCGCGTGTGCGGCGAGCTCGAGCGCGTCGAGGGCGCTGCGTCCGCTCCACGGCTCCATTCCCGCGTGAGCCGTGCGTCCGTGGAAGGCGAGCCGTACGGTGTTCACCGCAGCGAGCCGCATGTTCATGACCGCCGCGATCGACCACGGATGCCAGTGGAGACACGCGTCGACATCGCCGAAGAGCCCGTCCCGGGCCATGTAGACCTTGGCGCCCTCCGCTTCCTCGGCAGCGCAGCCGTAGACACGCACGGTTCCCGCGCCGCCCTCGGACTCGAGCGCGTTCGCAGTCGCGATTGCAGCGCCGGTGAGCGCGGCTCCGAGCAGGTTGTGCCCACAGCCGTGTCCGCTCGTCTTCTCGTCCGCCCGAGGCTGCCGTCGCGGCACCGCCTCGTTGCCGAGCCCCGGGAGGGCGTCGTACTCGGAGAGAAAACCGACGACTGGCCCGTCGCCGAACCGCTTCTCCGCGAGGAACGCGGTCTCGACTCCCGACGTCCCCGTCGATACCTCGAAGCCGGCGGCGACGAGCTCACGCACGTGCACCTTCGCCGACTCGCGCTCTTCGAGGCTCAGCTCGACGAGGTCCCACACCTCGGCGCTGATCCGCTCGACGGCGGGGCGCGCCGCAGCGAGTGCAGCGGCAATGGGCGTCATGCGGAGAATCTACGCGCTTCGAGGATCAGCGCGAGCACGACGATCGCCGTCAGTAGCGCGAGCTGGCCCACAGCCGTCCACTCGGTCCCGACCGGAACGGTCAACAGCGCGAGGACGGCGGCACCGAGCCTGATGCGTCGTGATCCGATCCCCAGTGTCTTCGCAAATCCGGCCGTGCACGCGACGAAGAGGGCCACACCGACGGCGAGCTCGACCCCGATCCACGTTCCGAGCGGTTCGTAGGGATCGCCGATCGCCTTCTTGAGGCCGGCGGACGCCCCGACGACGCCGAGCACGAGCCCGTAGTGCCAGTAGCCGAAGCCGACGAGAGCGAGTCGCGCTCGGCGTGGCTCATCGACCTCGATCATCGCCTCTTCGATCGCCTCCTCGTCGCGGAAGTACAGCCACCAGAGCGACGCGCTGAGGGTGAGCGCGAGCAGAGCGACGAGGAGGAGCTCGCCGTCGATGGGGTCGCCCACGGCGCCGGCACCGATCACGACGATCGACTCGCCGAGGGCGACGATGATGACGAGGCCGTGACGCTCGACGAAGTGCCTCGCTTCGATCACGAGCCCCTCGGTGCTGGCGAACCAGGGCGTGATCCAGAGAAGAAGCGCGGCGAGGATCCAGACGACGTCCTGCGTCCGCCCGCCGACGAGGCCGCCGACGAGCACGAGCAGCGCGGCGCCGAGGTTGTACGGCACGATCCGGAGGATGGCGGCGACCTCCCCGACGGACGTTCCCTTCGCGTACATCCCTGCGTGCAGGACGACGACCACGAGATAGGCGAGCGCGAAGTCGAGCCCCTCGCCTTCGTACGCATTCGGAATCGCCAGCGCGATGACGAGGAACCCGCCCATCCCCCCGAGCAGCAGGAGACGAAAGCGAACGAGGTCGGTTGCGATCGCGTTGGTGAGCCAGGCGTAGCCGTCGTACATCCACCAGATCACGGCGAGCATCACCGCGACCTGGAGGGCGGATTCCGCGCCGGTGCCGCCGACGAGCACGCCCGTGAGCTGCGTGATCGTGAAGACGAAGACGAGGTCGAAGAAGAGCTCGAGCGTCGAGACCTTCGGGTTGCGATCGATCGTCTCCGTCACGGCGAGATCATCACCCAGCGCCAGGTCGACGGGGCGCCGCCGGCCAGACGGCAGCACCCCGTGCGACGCCTCAGCGGAGGGAGAAGGTGACGCTCACCGTCGCGGACATCTCCTGCTCGCCCGGGACGATCGCCGCGGAGTCCGCAGCCTGAGCCTCCGCGCGAAAGAGCGGCCCGGGAGCCGAGGCGCCGCCTTCGACCAGCGACGTGATCGGGCCGAGCGAGCGGCCCGCGGCCTTCGCGAGGGTTCCGGCGCGCAGACGCGCGTCGTCGACGGCCTTCGCGAGAGCCTGCCGATAAAGCTGCTCGGCGTTCGACGAGCTGAGCCCCGGGCCGGAGATCTGGTTCGCGCCCGCCTGGGCAGCAGCGTCGATGAGCGCGGCGGCGTCGGCGATGTCGCTCACGGCCGAGACGCTGTTGGACGCCGCGTACTCGGAGACCGTGCCGGTCTCGTCGGTGACCGGATAAGCGCTCACCCACTGTGTCTGGAGCTCACGTCCACCCGCCTGACGCAGTGCGTTCAGGATCGTGCGCATGGCGTCACCGTTGGCGGAGACGGCCGCCTGCGCAGTCGGTCGCCGCGTCTCGGCACCGAAGGACATCTTGGCCTCGTTCGGCACCGCGTCGATCGTGCCGACGCCGCTCACCGTGACCGAGTCGGACGCATCCGACGCGCTCTCGGCCCCGGCGAGATCGGGCAGGCCGACGGCGCCGGCGAGCGCGACGACGGTGAGGCCTGCGGCAACGAGAAGGAGAAGCCGTTTCATCGAGGGAACCTCCGCTAGTCGGTGACGAACCGTGTACGCCGCCGCAGCGGCGTCACGTCACAGGATCGTCAGTCCCAGCCGAGATACGGCGCGGCGCCGCGCTTGAAGACCGCGCGGGAGATGATCGAACGCTGGATCTCGCTCGTCCCCTCCCAGATGCGGTCGACGCGTAGCTCGCGGTAGAAGCGCGCAGCGGGGTTCTCGAGCATGTAGCCGCGTCCGGCGAAGGCCTGCACCGCACGGTCGGCCACGCGGCCGGCCATCTCGGACGCGTAGAGCTTCGCCATCGAGACCTTCCCGTGCACGATCTTGCGGTCTTCCAGCACGTCGAAAGCGTGAGCGGCGTGGTACGTCAGCAGACGCGCGGCGTGAAGCTCGGTCAGCGAGTCGGCGAGCGGGAACGAGATGCCTTGGTACTCGGCGATCGGCGAGCCGAACGCCTCGCGCTCCTTCGCCCAGTCGGCCGTCAGATCGACCAGTCTCAGCGCAGCACCGCAACAGCGGGCAGCGATGAAGAGTCGCTCGACGAGGATCCACTCCCTCGCTCCGGCGTCGCCGCTCGGCGGAACCCGGTTCGCCTCCGGCACGCGGCAGTCCGTGAAGACGATCTCGGGGTGGTGGTCGATGTACGGGTCGTGGAGGAAGGACGGCGTGCGGCGGATCTCCACCTGGCGGAATCCCACTCCGGCGGCCCAACCGGTGCCGAGCGCCTTGAGCACCGCCTCCTTGGCCGCGAACAGGCCGCCGAGATGGGCGAGACGAGGCCGACCGCGCAGTCCGCTGCGAATCTCCTCGGCCAGGAAGACCCGCCGTTCGAAAGCGCCGCCGTGGCGTTCGAGAACGCCGGACAGGCGGGAGAGATCGACGATGTCGATACCGAGGCCGCAGACAGCGCTCAACGTC
>Ga0075343_1000110_pt1 | contig 14810 bp, 14 predicted proteins | sample RushOxbow_ThreeS_2_FD_120072 | JGI IMG/M metagenome (GOLD analysis project Ga0075343, IMG submission 120072) | Natural and restored wetland microbial communities from the San Francisco Bay, California, USA, that impact long-term carbon... | ecosystem: Environmental > Terrestrial > Soil >...
CTCGCCGATCTCGTACCACCCGGCAGCCGGGATCATCTGGTCGAAGTCCTTGAGCTCCTCGCAGGCCGTCAGCGCCTGCGCCTCGGCGGCCGACCACTCGCCTCGCAGCCGCATCGCCTCGGCGCGGTGCACACGGCAGGCTCCCGGGAAACCCGTGACATCGAGCGTGTCGCACCAGCTGTTGGCCGCCTCGGTCCACTCCGCAGCGCGCCGGTAGTCACCGACGTCCTGGCACGCGCTGATCGTTATGCAGTACACGAGGCCTGCCGAATGCGCGCTGATGTCTCCGCAGAGAGCGGATGCACTCGCCTCGTCGAGAAGAGCGAGGCCCTTGTCGATCTGGCCGGCAATGATGAACGTGCGCCCCTTGCCCGACAGCGCGAGCATCTGGGCGTCGCGGCTTCCGACCCGCTTCGCGAGCGAGTACGCCTCGTCGAATATGGCGGTCGCCGCTTCGAGCTCACCCTGCGCCATCGCGCCGAGTCCCTTCGTGAGCAGCAGCCGCGCGTGCTCGGGGCTCTCGTCGAGGTCGGCGAGAAGCCGGTCTGCGCTCGCGAACCATCCGTTCGAGACGGCGAACGATCCTTTGCCTTCGTAGTCCCAGGCCAGCGTCAGCGCAACCCGTGCGGCACCGTGGTCGTCTCCTGCGGAGGTGTACGCCGCGAACGCCTTTTCGCGATACCGGATGGCCTCGTCGATCTTCCCGCTCCACCAGGCGGCTTCGCCGAAGTGCTCGAAATCGCCGGCGCTCAGCTCGCTCGCGTCGACGCCGCCATACGCCGTGTACGCCGCGCGCCAGGCCTGGCGTTCCGCGGCGGCGCGGGCGTTGTCGAGCGAGTCGAGGATCTGCGACATGCTCAGCCCGCGATCCTGCGGTCGAATCCGGCCGGCGCATGGACGTTCACGAACCGGGCCTGCTCGTCGGTGTGGTTCGCGAAGGTGTGCGGGACTCCGGGAGGGACGAGAACGAACGTGCCGGGGCGGGCGGTGATGTCCTCGCCGTCCACCGTGAAGACCAGCTCGCCCTCGAGCATGTAGAAGGAATCGTCCTCGTCGTTGTGCGCGTGCGACTCCGGTCCGGAGCGGTGCGGCTCGATCGTCACGATCGCGAGATTGAAGCGTTCGGTGTCGATCGATCGCGCGAGAAACTCGACGTTCCCGACATGCTGGCCGTCCCCAGCCTCTACGACGACTGCGCGCTCGGCGCCCACGCGCAGAGGTTACTCCTCGGTCGGGCCGCTCGACAGGGCGTCGAAGGCTCCCGCGTAGCCGTTCAACGCAGGCTGCCCGCCGAGATGCGCGTACAGCACAGTCGACCCGGAGGCAATGCGGCCGGATTCCACGAGGTCGATCAGAGCCGCCATCGACTTCCCCTCGTAGACGGGGTCGGTCAGCATCCCCTCGAGCCGCGCGCAGAGGCGGATGGCGGCGATCGTTTTCTCGTCGGGGATCCCGTAGGTACCGGCATGCCACTCGTCGAGGAGAACGATCTCTTCGTTCTCGAGCCCGCGGTCGAGCTCGATCGCCTCGGCGGTGAAGCGCGCGATACGCGCGATCTGTGCCCAGGTCTGCCCGACGGTGGCGGATCCGTCGATCCCGAGGACTGTGCGCTCGGCCTCCTGTTTGGCGAAACCGGCGACCATTCCGGCCTGCGTCGAGCCGGTGACCGAGCAGACGATCACCGTGTCGAAGAAGACGCCGAGCTCGCGTTCCTGCTCGGCCACCTCGTCGGCCCAGCGAGCGAAGCCGAGCCCGCCGAGCGGGTGATCCGACGCGCCGGCGGGTATCGGGTACGGCTTTCCGCCCGCCTGCTCGACCGCGGCGAGCGCCTCCTCCCAGCTGCGGCGGATCCCGATGTCGAAGCCGGCCGGGTCGAGCCGCACGTCGGCGCCCATGATGCGCGAGAGGAGGATGTTGCCGACCTTGTCGTACACGGCGTCGGGCCACTCGACCCAGTGCTCCTGCACCAGGACGCAGCCCAGGCCGAGCCACGCGGCGACGGCGGCAACCTGACGCGTGTGGTTCGACTGGACGCCGCCGATCGAGACGAGCGTGTCGCAACCCTGGGCCACGGCGTCTGCGGCGAGGTACTCGAGCTTGCGCACCTTGTTCCCGCCGTACGCGAGGCCGGAGTTGCAGTCCTCGCGCTTCGCCCAGATCTCGACCCCGCCTCCGAGGTGCTCGCTCAGCCGCTCGAGCCTGTGGACGGGAGACGGCCCGAAGAGCAGAGGGACGCGCGGGAAGGACTCGATGCCCACGCCGCGATCCTACGAGCAGGGCCTCAAGTTACAACTTGTCACAAGCAATCGATCGCGCGCCGACGCTCGGGCGAGCAGTGCTTGTGACAAGTTGTCACTTGCGCTCGAGCGCCGCGCGCACCGCCGGTGCGACCTCGCGGCCCAGGAGCTCGATCGAGCGCAGGATCCCTTCGTGGGGGATTCCGCCGATGGTGAACTGGAGCAGGAAGCGGTCGTGTCCGAACAGCTCGTGCTGGAAGAGGATCTTCTCGACGACTTGCTCCGGCGTGCCGACGAAGTTCGCCCCACGAAGCGTTGCGGCGGCGTCGTAGTCGGGGCGCTGCATGGGCGGCCACCCGCGCTCGCGACCGATCCTGTTCATCGCCGCAGATACGTAGGGGAACGACTCGTCGAGCGCGCGCTGCGCCGTGTCGGCGATGTAGCCGTGCGAGTTGATGCTCAAACGGGGCGGGTCGTGGCCGGCCTCGGCGGCGGCGCGGCGGTGGAGCTCGGCGAACGGCGTGAACCGCTCCGGCTGCCCGCCGATGATCGCCAGGGCCATCGGCAGCTCGAGCATTCCGGCTCGGACCGCCGACTCCGGCGTCCCGCCGACCGCGACCCAGATCGGCAGCGGACGCTCGAGCGGAGGATGCACTTCCTGTCCGGTCAGTGAGTGCCCCGTCGAACGGATGTGGAGCAGCTCGGTGAGCTTGTCTTCGAAGAGCCGGTCGTAGTCGCGAAGGTCGAAGCCGAAGAGCGGGAACGACTCGATGAACGAGCCGCGGCCGACCATCATCTCCGCACGACCGCTCGACAGCAGGTCGAGGCTCGCGAACTGCTGGTACAGCCGCACCGGTACGGCCGAGCTGAGCACGGTGACCGCGCTCGTCAGGCGGATGCGCTTCGTGCGGGCTGCGATCGCCGCGAGCACGACCGCGGGCGCGGACACGGCGAACTCCTGTCGGTGGTGCTCGCCCACCCCGAAGACGTCGAGCCCGACCTCGTCGGCGCGCTCGGCCTCCTCGAGCACCTCGCGCAGGCGCTGTCCCGCGCTCTGGCCCTCGCGGACGTCCGCGAACGTGAAGACGCCGATTTCCACGCCGTCGTTCTACCGGCGTGCGGTCAGGCTGCGCGGTGCCGAACGCCCGCGGTGATCGCGAGCGCGGCCGCCGCCGCGAACAGCGCACCGGCGAGGAGCATCCCGAGCCCGATCCAAAGGACCGAGTCGAGCTCAGCTCCGATGCGAAGGTCGGCGGAGACGCCGCGAGCTGCGTCGCCGTTCATGAGGACGACGCGCCAGTCCCCGTCGGCAGGCTCCCAGTCGAGCGATTGCTCACCCGCTCCGGTCGCCGAGGCGACCCAGAACTGCTCGTCGCTCGGGGCTCCAGGAGACATAGTCCCAGCCTGTCGCGTGTACTCGGGATCGCCGCTCGAGTCGAGATCGTCGACGACGTCGTGCTCGACGCCGCCGAGGAAGCGATCGACGTCAGCGGCAGGCCCGATGCCGACGAACACGTCCCGGTCGCTCTCACTCGTCACGCGAACGGTGCCCAGGAACGTGTCGAGCGCCCATTCGGCCCCTTCCGTGTCGAGATCGGCCGTCTCGGACACGACCGCATACGCGGGCGACGAGAACTCCTGGCTCGGCGACATGAGGAATCCGTCGTCGTCGCGCTGAGTGCGGTCGACGGCGACGAGCGCGCACCCACCCGCGAGCAGGCCGAGCGCGATCACGCCCGCGATCACGCCGACGACCACGAGGACGATGCGCCCTCCGGTCGAGCCGCCGCGCGCCGCGGGTGCGGGCTCGTGGGTCGCGACCGCGTGGAGTGGTGCGTCGCCGTCGACGAGTGGCTCCTCGGACCCGCCCTGATCGAGACGGAACGGCGGATACTCGTCGCGCATGAGGAACACGTAGCCGGCGACTCGCGCCACCCAGCGGTCGAGTCCCATGACGAAGTCGAACAGTCCGCGCGGGTAGCGCGTCGTGAAGAGGAGTGCAAACCCCGCCACGAGTACGAGGATCCCGATCAGACCCGTCTCGAACCCGATGCTCCACACCCAGTCGTCGATCCGCGACGCGGCGTAGCTTCCGCCTCCGACGAAGAGCCCGACGATGATGTAGTGCGGGATCGCGAGGAGCCACCACTTCACGAGCACGAGTCCCCGCGACAGGTTCTCCGGGTACGCGATCTCGAGCCGCGCCGGGTAGTCGGCGACGTCGTCGAGGGTGAACGGCGGGTAGCGGTCGGTACCGAGGGCGCCGTAGGAGTAGAAGGCGACGCGCCAGGTCCAGCGAAACACGCCGAGGTTGAAGTCGAAGATCCCGCGCGGGTACCGGCCCGTGAAGAGGATCGCGAAGAACGCGACCACGGTCAGCACGAAGACCGCGAGCCACAGGAACGCGAGCACGATGTAGTGCGGGATCGCGAGGATCCACTTCACGAGCCACAGCCAGCGGCTCAGCTTCGGGTCGAGCTCTCCGGAGAGTGAGACGGGGTAGCGGCTCATGTTGACCTGCTGCACTCTGTCACCTCTGCGCCTTCGGCGCGGAGATCCCGAGGTGGACGACGACGATCAGCACGACGACGAGGACCTTGACCCAGTGCTCCCACCCGCTGTCGTACGCGAGGTAGGCGAGTGTCCAGGGGAGGGTGACGATCCACATGAGGATCTCCCACACGACGGGCAGTCCGCGGAGCCAGTCGTAGGCGTCGTCGAGGGTAGTCGGGGACACGGCGAGGAGCGTCACGAAGGCGCCCCACAGGCCGGCCATGAGCCCGAAGAACGTCGACCCGGGGACCTGCGTCGGCGCGGGCGCGCAGCGCAGCGGGTTCTTCTCGGCGGCGATCTGACTCATCCTGCACCTCCTTCGTCGAAACCAGTGTCCCTGTCCGCAAGGAGCGCGCACGTCGGGGGAAACCGCGTCGTCGGTTGCGGGGAAGTCGGTAGCGTGCGCGCCCATGACCGACGACGCGAACGCCAAGGACGAGAAGAAGCCGGACCACGAGCCACCCGCCGGCGCCGAGACCACGGGAACCTGGGGGCGCGGCCGCAAAGGGATCGGGTACACCGCGACGGGCAAGTGGACCGTTCTCCGCAAGAAGGAGAAACCGGCAGCCGAGATCTTCTCCGTCTCCTACATCTCCACCGGCGACGACCCGAGCCGACCCGTCACGTTCGTCTTCAACGGCGGCCCGGGCGCTGCCTCCGCGTACCTCCATATGGGCGCGGTCGGGCCGATGCGCGTCGACTTCCCGGCCGACGGGACTCTGCCGTCGGTGCCCGCGCGGCTGGTCGAGAACGAGTCGTCGTGGCTCGGCTTCACCGACATCGTCTTCGTCGACCCCGTCGGGACCGGCTTCAGCCGCGTCATCGAGCCCGAGAAGGCCGGCGACGGCAAGGAGGGCGGCGGCAAGGCGGACGACGCTCCCGACCCGAAGGAGTACTTCGGCTACAAGCGCGACCTCGAGTCGCTGTGCGAGTTCATGGGGCGCTGGCTGTCCGAGAACGGCCGGTGGGGCTCGCCCATCTTCATCGCGGGCGAGAGCTACGGCGGCTACCGGGTCGGGCGCCTCGCGCGCGTCCTGCAGGAGACGGCGGGGATCGGTCTGAACGGCGCGATCCTCATCTCACCCGCCCTCGAGATCACCAGCCTCACGCCGACCGACTACGACGTCCTGCCCTGGGTCGAGCGCATTCCGACGATGGCCGCAGCCGCGTTGCACCACGGACGCTCGCGCGCGTTCAAGAAGGGCTCGTCGCTCGAGAAGGCCCTTCGTGCGGCCGAGGACTTCGCGACGGGGGAGTACGCGACGCTGCTCACGCGCGGCGCGGCCATGCCGCTGAAGGAGCGCGACCGCATCGTCGCGCGCCTCGCCGACGTCGTCGGCCTGCCGCTCGACGTGGTCGCCCGGGCCGACGGCCGAATCGGGATCCTCACGTTCGTGCGTGAGCTCCTGCGCGACGAGCGCAGGGTGGTCGGGCTCTACGACGCGACGATCACCGCGATCGATCCGTTCCCCGATCGCAGCGAGTTCGCCTGGCCCGACCCGACGCTTGCCGGCATCGGTCCCGCGTACACGATGGCCGTGAACCGGATGCTCCGCTCGGAGATCGGCGTCGAGACCGACCGGGAGTACGCATTGCTCTCGTACGACGTCTTCACGTCGTGGAAGAACGACGCCGAGCACCACGCGTTCGCGTCACCGCCCGGCGCGACCGACGACTTCCGCTACGGGATGGCGCTCAACCCGCACATGAAGGCGTTCATCACGCACGGGCAGTACGACCTGGTGACGCCGTACTTCGCGAGCGACCGTCTCCGCAATCTCATGCGGCTCGATCCGCAGATGGCCGGCCGGCTCACTGTGCAGCACTACGGCGGCGGGCACATGTTCTACGCCTGGGAGACGAGTCGGCATGCGTTCACCGCCGCGATCGCCGCATTCGTCGCCGACGCGACTGCCTGATCGCGACGCGGCGTCAGCCGCGCTCGGCCAGGAACGCGTTCGCGAGGCGCTTCGGCGCCTGGATGAGCCACGCGTCCTCGAGCCGCTCGCGAAGCTCGTCCTCGCCGACCGCCTCGAGCCGGATCTGCACGCCGGGCCAGCCCTCGTAGTGCGGGCCGGAGAAGTACACGCTGGGGTTCGAGTCGAGGATCAGCTGCTTCTCCTCGCGCTCGACGCGGATCCCCAGCCCACCGCCGTCGCGCTCGCGCGCGGCCCATGCGAAGAGCTTGCCGCGAACCCGGAAGGCGGTGCGCTCCTCGCCTGACTCGTCGACCTCGGGGAGTGCGAGCGCGATCGTCCGCACGAGCTGCCAGTCGGCCACGCTGAAGATAGCCCCGGCGAGGTTGACTGCGAGGCCCGCGCCGAGCGGCGCGGGCCTCGCAGCGTTCTCTACTCGGAAGCGATGTGGTGGTTGTCGTGCAGCCCGCCCTGCAGGCTGCCGCCCGCGACGGGTGCTGCCGCCGGGCCGAACGTCTCGAAGTCCGGGTTCCCCGGGACGCCGTTGACGTCGATCGTGCTCATCCCGTACTGCAGCGTGGAGTACGCAACGGCGTCCGTGTTCACGTCGAACGCCGCGAGGTTGATGTTGTCGTACGTGTCACATGCCTGGTGGTAGCACGGGTCGTACTGCTCGCCCGCCGTACCGCCCCAGAGTGCTTCCTCCGCAGGGGTCTTGACTCCCTCCGCGCCGGTGAAGAGGCCTCCGGCCGGGATGTCGACGCCATCGGCGATGAACGGCCCGTAGTCCGAGCGACCCGAGAAGTCGGTGCCCTTGAAGGGGAGGTCACGTGCTGTGTAGAAGCGCTCGAACGTCTCCTCGATCGCGTCCGACCCGGTCGGGCCTGGGCCGGCTCCGACTCCGTCCGAGTCGTCTCCGTCGTAGACGAAGAAGACGTGGTTCGGGGAGCCGATCATGTCGAAGTTGAGATAGAGCGCGATCTTGTCCCGATCGGCCTCGGAGAGCGTTTCAACGTAGTGCTCGGAGCCCAAGAGGCCGAACTCCTCTGACCCCCAGAGCGCGAAGCGCACCTTGTTGTACGGCTTGACCTTCGCCATCTGCACAGCGACTTCGAGAATCGCTGCACTCCCGGAGCCGTTGTCCTGGATCCCGGGGCCTGCCTGCACCGAGTCGAGGTGCGCGCCGACCATGACGACGTTGTTCGGGTTGCCCGTCTTCGACTCCGCGAGGACGTTGTAGGACGTGCGCGTGTCGGCGGCGAAGTCGACCTCGACCCGGACCGATGTACCTGGGGTGCTTGCGAGATCTTCACCGACAGCCGACGTCACGAACACGGCCGGGATCGTGAGCCCGGTGGCGTCTCCGATCATGCCGATCAAGCCGGTTCGACCGGGTTGGCCTTCGTTCATGACGATCGCCGCCGCTGCGCCGGCGGCCTGGGCGTTGAGGACCTTGACGGCGAAGCCACAGGTACCGCGCTGCATCAGTGCCACCGCGCCCGCCGGGAACCCGACGAAGTCCGCTGCCTCGCATCCGCTGGTATTGCTGTTCGGAGGCAAGCTTGCGGCCGGAATGTTGAGATCCACCGGGACGAGCGAGCCCGTCGCCGTGCCCTCAGGTGTGCCCGAGTCGAAGCGGTTGCGGAGGAAGTCCACGCCCTCGACGAACGTGGTCGGGTTCGGGGCGAGTCGCTCGAGCTCCGAGTTCTCTTCTGTGTACGGGAAGTCGAACTCCTGGCGCGTGACCTCGTAGCCGGCGGCCCGGAATACGCCTTCGGCATACATGACCGACGCGAGGTAGCCGGGCAGACCGGACGAGCGCGTGCCGCCATTTCCGTCAGCGATCGCCTGCAGCGCTGCCTGATGTGCGCGCGCCCCCTCAACCGTGACGCACTCCTGCAGCTTCGCGTGCGTGTTGTTGTTGCGAACCGCACAGGAGGGTGAGCTCGCCGACGAGGCCGATGCCAAGCCCATGGTCGCGACGATCGCTACCACCGCGACCGCCAGTATCTGGATCCTTCTCACGAATATCTCCCCTCTTCGTTGGTCGCTGCGCGACGTCGTGCGCGCGGCAGGGCTCGCTCGCATCCCCAGGATTGTCTCGATGTCCCCCCTTCCCCGTACGGCGGAGCCAGATCCTACGTCGAGACCTGTGCGAGTCAAGAATGTGCGAGCCGGGGGAGTGCTCGGCGAAGCGTGGTTCGACCGACGCCGGTCCTAGAGTTCACGCGATGGAACCGGCTGCGCCGCGGCGCATCGAGCTGCTCATCCCCATCCGGACGCTGATCGTCGTCGGGGTCGCGCTCGCGATCGGCGGGGCTTTCATGGCGATCGGCGACACGTTCCTGATCGTGTTCGTCGGGATCTTCCTCGCTCTCGTGTTCGAGTATCCGGTGCGCTTCGTCATGGCGAAGACGAAGCTCGGTCGCGGGCTCGCGGCGACCGTGACCGTTCTCGGCGTCGCGCTTGCGGTGACAGCGCTCGCACTGCTCCTGCTCGTGCCGCTCGTGGGGAGCGTCCGCGACTACCTGCAGGACCTCCCGCAGACCGTCCAGGACCTGCGCGATCAGGACGGCCTCTCGTGGCTCGGCGACTCGGGTGCGGCGGGCAACGTCCAAGAAGGCGCCGAGCAGGTGTCGGTCTCCGTTCCGGACGCGATCTCCGCCGTGCTCGGCATCGCGGGCGGTTTCTTCACGCTCTTCATCGTCGCGTTCACGATCCTCTTCATCTGTCTCTTCCTGCTCACCGACATCGCGAATCTGAGGCGCTCGCTCGCGAGCGTGCTCATGCCCGACCAGGAGGCGCGGTGGATGCCGGTCTGGGATCGCGTCACGGAGGCCGTCTCGCGGTGGGCGATCGGTGTCGTGATCGTTGCGACGTTCGCGGGGACGGTGCAGGGGACGACGGCGTGGCTGCTCGGGTCGAGCTACGCGATCGCGCTCGGCGTCATCGCCGGCCTGCTGGACATGATCCCGAACATCGGCGCGACCATCGCCGGGTTCATCCTGGTGCCGACGCTGTGGGCCGAGGAGGGGTTGACGGCGGCGATCATCATGCTCGTCGTCGTCCTCGTCTACCAGCAGGTCGAGAACAACATCGTCACGCCGAAGGTGCAGGGGAAGGCAGTGCAGCTCTCGGCCTTCTTCATCATCGTCGCGGTCACGCTGTTCGGCGCGCTGCTCGGCGTGCTGGGGGCGCTCACGGCGGTGCCGCTGGCCGCGACGCTGCAGATCCTCATCAAGGAGCTGACGAAGGCGCGGCGCGAGCAGGTCGCAGACATCAAGGCGGCCACCGCGCCGACGTAGGCACCATGGATGCGTGGCCGAGTCCGTCTGGGACTATCCGCGTCCGCCGCGCGTCGAGCCCGCGGCGCGCCGTGTTCGAGTCGAGCTCGGCGGCGAGCTGATCGTCGACACCACGCGCGCGCATCGCGTGCTCGAGACGAGCCATCCGCCGACGTACTACGTGCCGTCCGAGGACGTCGCTCCCGGTGTCCTCGTCCCGTCACGGGGGCGCACGACGTTCTGCGAGTGGAAGGGCATTGCGTCGTACTTCGATGTCGTGACGCTAGGCCGAACCGTGGAGCGCGGCGCATGGACGTATCCCGACCCGACCCCGGACTTCGAGGCGATCCGCGATGCGGTCGCCTTCTATCCCGGCCGGATGGACGCATGCTTCGTCGATGACGAGCGTGTCGTCGCGCAACCGGGGGACTTCTACGGCGGCTGGATCACTGCGGACGTCCTCGGACCTTTCAAGGGCGTGGCCGGCACGACCGGCTGGTAGCTACCCGGAGATCGTCTTGCGCATGGTGGTACCCGCGACCGTGAGGCCGTCCGGAAGCGGGATGTCGACGTCTTCGAGCGCCTCGAAGCCGTACGCGGCGTAGAGCGGGCGGCCGGGCAGGGTCGACATGAGCGAGAGCTCGCGGAAGCCTTCTCTTCGCGCCGCGCCCTCGCAGGTCTCGAGAATGCGTCTTCCGAGGCCACGGCGCGACCAGTCGTCCCGGACGAACATCGCCCGAACGCGACCTGGCTCCGTCTCCGGGTCGATCAGGCGAGCGTCGTCCTCGGCATCCCCGCTTCCGGTGTAGAGCTTCCCGCGCCGGCTCCAGCCGCCGCACGCGACGATCTCGCCGGCGGCCTCGAGGACGTAGTACGTCCCGTCCTCGAGCAGCAGCGGATCGACCGACGCGATGTGCCGAATCGCGCTCGCGCACGCGGGCTCGTCGTAGAACCGGGGGAAGTGCGCCGCTGCGGACTGGTGCATCAGCGCGTCGATGGCGGCTCGATCCGCGGGAGCCGCGATGCGAAGGGTCGGGACGTCGCCTTCCATCGTCCGAATCTAGGCGATCGGCGCACCCAGCAGGACGGCGACCGCGCCGATCCCTCCGGCGAGCAGCAGGGTGAAGACGATGCCGCGCCTGGCGGTGAAGAGGACGAGGGCGGCGAGCCCGAGCACTCCGTACTGCCAGCTTTCCTGCACCGCGAGCGTGAGCGGGATCGCCGATCCGAGAATGGCGCCGATCGCCGCCGGACCGGCGCCGTCGAAGAACGCCCGCACGTCGCGGTTCGCGACGAAGCGGTCGAAGCGCTGCGCTCCGAGGAGCACAAAGGCGAAGGAGGGAGCGAATGCGACCAACGCGGCGAGGAGCGCGCCGGGGAGGCCGGCCGCCGCGTAGCCGACGACCGCCACCGTGTGCACGACGGGGCCCGGCGTGACCTGTCCCAGCGCGACCGCATTCAAGAACTCCGTGTCGGTCATCCAGCCGTAGCGCTCGACCGCGTCGGCCTGCATCAGCGGGATGATCACGAACCCGCCGCCGTACGAGAGTGCACCGACCTTCAGCGCGACCCACGACAGCGAGGCGAGCGTTCCACCGCTCAGCGCCAGAAGGAGAGCCGGGAAGGGCGCGAGCGAGGCTGCACTGCGCGGAGCGCGCCGCCAGCCGACCTCGACGAGTCCGCACACGGCGAGCACGGCGACGAGCCAGGGCCCGAGTGTTGCCGCCGCTATGCCTCCGAGGAGGGCATAGGCGACGAATCGCCGGCGGGCGCCGGCGGCGCTGCGGCTCCACGCGGGACGCAAGAGCAAGAGCCCCGCTTGCACGGCCACCGCCGCGACAGCCGCACCTGCTCCCGCTCCCGCTCCGCGAATCCAATCGGGCGGATCTCCGAGGAACAGCGCTGCCAGGGCGATGATGAGGACGAGGCCGGGAACGATGAAGCACAGGCCGCCGACGAGCGCGCCCGCCACGCCCCGCGTCCGCCACGCCGTGAAGATCGCGAGCTGCGTCGACGCCGGACCGGGGAGGAGGTTGACCGCCGCGACGCCGTCTTCGAACTGCTCCGCCCCGAGCCAGCGGCGTCGCTCCACGACGAGTTCGCGCAGGAGCGCGATATGCGCGGGCGGTCCGCCGAAGCCGACGACGCCGATTCGCCCCCACTCGCGCGCTACCGCCCCGAGCGTGGGCACAAGAGCCCTAGATGCCGGCGGCGGCCGCGGCTTCTCCCTCGCCGACCACCGCGACATCGCGGCGGTTCAGGAGGAAGAGGAGCGAGAAGAACGCGCACGCGATGAGCACGGCGCTCCCCAGATATGCGACGTGGAAGCCGTCGACGAGCGCCTGAGCCTGATCGGCGGGTTGCGGCTCGCGCCCGAGCCCGAGCAGCGTGTCCTCCGTCGCGTTGACGGAGAGCGTTGCGAGGATGGCGAGCCCGAGGGCGCCGCCGATCTGCTGCGACGTGTTGTAGAGACCCGACGCCAGGCCGGCGTCGTCGGCGGGGATGCCGCTCGTGGCGATGAGCGTGATCGGGACGAACGTGAGCCCCATGCCGATCGACGCGAGCATGATCCCGGGGAACAGGTCCGCGATGTACGAGCCGTCGGGTTGCAGCCGCGTGAAGAGGAGCAGGCCGGCGATCGCCATCGGCATCCCGATGAGCGGCACCGACCGAGCCCCGAGTGAGGCGACGAGCTTCTGCGACAGCCCGGCTCCGATGATGATTCCTGCGGTGAACGGCAAGAAGGCCAGTCCGGCCTCGAGGGCGGAGTAGCCGAGCACGCGCTGCAGGTACAGGGTGTTGAAGTAGAACATCGCAAAGAGCCCGGCGGCGACGAGGAACATCACGATGTTGGCCGCGCGCACCGTTCGCACGCGGAAGATGCTCAGCCGGACGAGCGGCTCGGCGGAGCGGCGCTCGATGATGACGAACGCGGCGAGCAACGCGATTGCCGCCGCGAAGAACCCTCCCGTCCTCAGCGACGTCCAGCCGTTCTCCTGCGCCTTGACGATGCCGTAGACGAGGACGAGCAGGCCGGCGGTGACGGTCACCGCGCCGGCGAGGTCGAAACTCTTGTGCTCGTGCTCGTCCTTCGACTCGGGGACGTAACGCAGCGACGCGATGAAGACCGCGATCCCGACGGGAACGTTGACGTAGAAGATCCATGGCCACGAGAGCGTGGTGGTGAGCACGCCACCCAGCACGAGCCCAACGGCACCGCCGCCGACTGCGATCGCCGCCCAGACGCCCATCGCCTTCGTGCGCTCGGCGCCTTCTGCGAACGTCGTGGTGATGATCGACAGCGCGGCCGGCGCGACGAGCGCGGCGCCGAGTCCCTGCAGGCCGCGGAAGATGATCAACGCCTCCGAGGTCGGTGCGAGGCCGTTGAGAAGCGACGCCGCGGTGAACACGACGACGCCGACGAGGAAGATCCGCTTGCGCCCGATCAAGTCGCCTGCACGACCTCCGAGCAGCAGGAAGCCGCCGAACACGAGCGTGTATGAGTTGACGATCCATTGCAGATCTCCGTCCGACATCTCGAGGTCGGTTTGGATCGACGGCAGCGCGACGTTCACGATGGTCGCGTCGAGGATCACCATGAACTGCGCCATGCAGACGAGAGAGAGGACGAGCCACGGGTTGCGCTGCGCGGTCATCGAAGCGCGCAGACTAGCGATGCCTACAGGACGAGCGGCGCGGCCTCTGGCGGCGGCAACGCGGTCGCACCTCCGACCCCGCTCGCCTGCGTTTGTCGAGTACGGCTGCGGCGGCGAAGAACGCGAGCGCCACCGGACCGACCGGCGGCGGATGGATCGCGATGAGCGCGGAGCCCAGCCCGACGGTCACCTCGTACGCGGTGTAGAAGCAGACGAAGAAGACGAGCGCCACGCGGCTCACGATCGCCGCCCGACCCGTCAGGTCGCGCAGCAGCACGTAGGCGGCGATAGCCAGCAGCGGGATGAAGAGCAGGAAGACCGTGTGGACGGTGACCCAGGCGTCCACGTCCTCCCGGACCTCCTCGAAGATGTTCTCGCCACCAGCCGGGTGGAACTAGAGCACGACGGCGAGGACGAGTGGCGTCCCGACCAGAAGCAGCAGCCGTAGGGCACGGGTCATGGTGTGTTCCCTTCGGACTCCAGGAGCGTGTCGTCGAAGAAGCCGACGACCCGCCGCTCGTATTCCTCGGGCTGCGCCTCGATGCCACCGGTGTGCTCGGCGCCGGGCACGAGCCAGATGTCTTTCGGCTCGCGCGCGGCCTCGTAGAACGCCTCGGTGAGCTCGGCCTCGCCGCCCTGGCCCGGCACGGCGTAGATGAAGAAGACAGGCGGTGGCGCGATCCTGGCCGAGAGATCCACCAGGCTCGCCGGCGGCAGGTTGCTCGAGAAGAGCGCCGTCCCCGATGTCAGCGCCAGGTGAAACAGGGCTGTCTCGATCTTCATCCTCGTGCCCGGGATCGCCAGCGCCTCGCGGATGGAGCGGACGCCCGCGCCTTCGGAGACGACTGCGGCGAGGTCGTTCGATTCCGCCGCCGCCTCGATGAGCATCTCGCCACCGACGGAGAGCCCGATTGCCCCGATCCGCTCGGGATCGACATCGGGGCGGCTCTGCAGGAAGGAGACCGCGGCTCTGATGTCCCGCTCCCCCTGCCAGCCGAAGATGTTCGGGTCGCCCTCGCTCACGCCCTCACCGCGGCGGTCGAAGAGCAGGACGCCGTATCCATGGCGCGCGAGCATGCGTGCGGGTCGCTGCGGCCCCTTCCGGCCGGGGAAGGCGATCACGGCTGCGCGGTTCTTCGACGGGACGTACCAGCCCTTCAGCAC
>Ga0075343_1000111_pt1 | contig 14780 bp, 14 predicted proteins | sample RushOxbow_ThreeS_2_FD_120072 | JGI IMG/M metagenome (GOLD analysis project Ga0075343, IMG submission 120072) | Natural and restored wetland microbial communities from the San Francisco Bay, California, USA, that impact long-term carbon... | ecosystem: Environmental > Terrestrial > Soil >...
CGCGTCACACGGGCTTCCTATTCTTACCGCAATTGTCGGGCTAATTCGCGGCTCGTCCGGGACCTCCATGCACAGCCAACACCCTCAAAAGCCGCAACTACCCGCGCGAGTGCCGCAAGAGCCGTCGCCTCCGCCACGCCTGGCTCTCGGAAGCGCCTCGAGCCCGCTTGCGCGCTGGTGGCGCAGCGAATGGATGCGCGGCCCATGGGGCAAGACGCTCAAGATCGGCGGCGCGGCCGTGGGCGTGATCTTGGTGCTGCTCGCCGCTGTCAATCTAGTCCTCTCCGCCGACTGGGTGGAGGCGCGGGTCGCGGCCCGGATCAAGGAGCAGACCGGCCGCGATCTCACGGTCAACGGCTCGACGATCCTCCTGTTCACGCCGGGGCCGCACATCGTCATCTCCGACGCCAAGATTGTCGACCCGGACGCACAAGCCGGCACCGCCGATCTTTCCATCGCCAAGCTCAAGGTCGATCTCGCTTTCAGCGATCTGTTCAGTCGGCGGATCGACGCCGAGCGCATCGTTCTGGAGCGCCCTGTGCTCACCGTGCGTCTTGGCGAGGAGGCGCAGCGATGGGGTGATGCCGACGAGCCGCTCAAGAAGATTCGGTTTGCCAAGGCGCAGATGACCGGCGGCGGCGATAAGCGGCGCGACTTGGTTCTCAAGGACGTGCGCATCGAGGACGGTACGGTCGTCATCGTCTATGACGGCGACGATGCCGAAGAGAAGCGCATCGAGCACATCGACACGCAGCTGAGCCTGCCGGCGGTAGGCGCCCCCTTGCTCGGCGGCGGCACGCTTGAGTGGAAAGACCAGACGGTCCAATTCAGTTTCGAGGTCACCACGCCCGCCGATCTGAGAGCGCAACGGCCAGCCGAGATTCAGCTGGCGCTCGACACAAAAGCGATCGCCGCCCGTTTCGACGGCACGCTCGCCACTGCGCCGCATCTCACCGGCCAAGGCCGGCTCTCGGCCAAGGCGTCTTCTGTTCCCTCGGTGCTGGCCTGGATGCGCGAAACCCCGGCTGTCTCGAGCGCCATAGGAGACGGCGAGCTGGCAAGCGACGTATCCTGGACTGAAGGCGAGATCACTTTGACCAACGCCCGCTTCGCACTCGAGCACGCAAGCGGCCAAGGGCAGGCGGTCATCGCGCTGACGCGGCCCCGGCCGCATATCCGCGCCGCGCTCGCCATCGATCACCTGGACCTCAATCCCTTCCTCGAAGGCGCGAAGCAGCACGAGCCTCGGCGCGCGGACGCTGCACCGGAGCGTACCGCGCCGGCGCAGCCTCAACCGGCGCCGACCAGCGACTGGTTCTCCAAGCCTTCCGCGCCCGCCGTCGAAGTGGAGCAGGTCGTCGTGCCGCCGCCGGCACCGCCTACGCCCAACGCGGCCGAACCAGCTTCTCCCAACATTCTCGCCGCGCTCCCGCAAGCCTCGCGCGTGGCCCCGCCTGCCTCGTTCGATGCCGACGTCAATCTCAACGTGCGCAAGACGCGCGTTGGCCACCTCAATATCGGCCCCAGCTCGCTCGGCGTCGTGTTCCGCGATGGCGTGATGGATGCGACGCTCGGCGGCATGGAACTCTATGACGGCCATGCCAGCGGCACGCTGACCGTCGATGCATCCAAGCCCATCCCCAGCTTCACCGGCGACTTTCGCCTCGACGGCGTCCAAGCGAAGCCGCTTCTCACCGATGCGGCGCAGTTCAGCATGATCGGGGGGCGCACCAAGCTCGATGTATCGCTGGCGGGTGAAGCCCAAGATGCCGAGGCGATCAAATCCTCGCTCAAGGGAAGCGGAGCTTTCGTAGTGACCGAAGGCGCCATCGAGGGCATCGACATCACGGCCTTCATCAGCGCACTAGGCGAAGGGGACTTCAATTTCCAGCAAGGCGCGGGCGCGAAGACCGCGTTTAGCGATCTCGGTGGCAGCTTCATCATCACCGATGGCATCGCCGAGACAAAGAATCTGAAGATGGTCAGCCCGCTCCTGCAGGTGACCGCCGAAGGCACCGTGGATGTGCCCAACGGCAATCTCGACATTCTCGCCAACCCGGAGATTATCGCCGGACCCGAAGGGCGCGGCGGCGCCAACGATCTGGCCGGCCTCACCGTGCCGGTGCGCGTCGAGGGCCCGCTGGCCGACCCGCGCATCCGGCCGCAGATCGGCAGCGTGTTCGCCAACCCGGAGAACGCCTCGAAGGCGGTGAGCAAGATAGGCCAGGCGCTTCAGAAGAAGTTCAAAGGCCGCCCTGTCGGCGAGGCCATCGGCCGCTTCCTCGGCAATGTCCAGATCGGCGGCGGCCGCGCGCCGAAAGCGACGCCGCAAGCGCTGGCGCCGCTGGAAGGCGGCGAGCCCGATCAGGGCGATGCCGACGAAGCCATGGATTCCGAACTGGAACAGATCCTGCGCTGATCCGCGGCGCCCGCCCGCGCGCCGGCTACTGTTTCCCTTGGCGATGCTTTTCCAGCGCCTTCATGCCGGCCGCAAAGCCGTTGAGCGCGGTCATGGTCTTCACCGGCTTGCCGTTGAGCGCATAGACGGTGATGCTGCCTTGCTTGGACTTGGCGATCTCTTTCCGCATGTCGTCTTCCACGATCAGCAGCGCCTTGCAGCCCATGGGCAGGCAGGTCTGGTACGGCATGCGATAGATCTTCCGGGTGTCGGGTGAAAATTCGACGCCACGCTGCAGCGCCACCCCCGTCGGACCGTCCACGCGCAGCACGAGCCGGCCCTGGGGTCCATAAGTGAGGATCACGCGGAAGACGAGCTTCTGGGATTCCTTCTCCACCAACGGCAGGACGAGCGAGCAGCGCTCCTCCGCCGTCTTGTCGACGCCTTCCTTTCCGCAGAGCAGGGTCCAGTTGCCGAAGCTGCCGGCCACGTTGGTCTTGGGCGCGGCGCCGCCCGGCGGCGTGGGCGACTTCTTGGCCGCGCTGGATTGGGCCAATGTGGCTCCCGACGCGAAGGCGCAGACCATCGCGGCCGCTGCGAACCCGAATACAGCCGCTCGCAGTCCAGCCACATGCGCCTCCCTGATGACCATGCCTCTTGGTCTAGCCGCATGGCACGGCAATGACGCAAGATAAGCGCCAATCGCCGATGCTTGCAACGGGTGGGTGAGGAGCGCGTTGGAGACTGTCGTCTTTCAACGTAATACTCCTCGGAGACCGTGCGCACCGTGGGCTTGCTCACCGGCTTCGGCGTGGAACGGCTTTAGCTTTAACTCCGAGCGCGCATCAGCAGGTTGCTGCGGCTCCGCCTCGACATTCCGGGCCGGACTTTCCGGTGCTGGAGCCTTTTGCGGAGCGCCGGTGCCGCAGGATTACTCCGTATTCAGAATGTTTCTTCTTCTTACCCGCGTGCCTTGGTGAGTCTAAGACGGTCGAGCAAGGGCTTCAGGAGGGACGAGGGGTCGCTCTTTTGCTCAACTCGGTCGGTGATAAGGTTGGCCAAGTTTCGGAAGGCATCGGCAGTCTTCGACTTCTCCGAGATTTCTTCGATCATCTGGCCGTTGTTCGCCGCTCTGCCGAAAAGCTGCGCGTCGAAATCGATGACGATCTGCGGAACCAGCTCAATGGCGTGACCGAAATCCTTCACGGAGATCTCCGGGCGCTTCGGCACGCCGACTTGGTTGAGCAAAAGCATCGGCGGCGGATCGTTCGGCCGCGCGGCCTTGAGCTCATCCACAAGGTTCTTGGTATTACGCAGGCTGGCGAGGTCCGGCATCGCCGTAAGCACGACGTGGTCGGCCTTTAGCACCACTTCCTTGGCCCAGCCGGTCCACAGATGGGGCAAATCAACAGCGACCCACGGCACGTTCTCGCGGACTACGTCAAGGACCGTCTCGCATGCGCTCCTATCAAGGTCGTAGGGGCGGTCGAGTGCGGTCGGCGCGGCGAACAGGCTGAGATGGTCGGAGCAGCGCGACAATAGCCGGTCAAGAAGACCTTCATCGAGACGCTCAGGCGTGGCCAGCGCGTCGGCGATGCCTTGCAGCGGGTCCTGATTGAAATCGAGCCCGGCCGTACCAAACGGCAGATCGAGATCGGCGATGACCACATCGCTTTTCAGAGCGTTAGCGATGGCGAAGGCCGTGTTGTGGCATACGGTGCTGGACCCCGCACCGCCCTTGGCACCGATAAAGGCAATGGTCTGTCCCACCGGTCCGTTCTCCGGGTCGGGATAAACCGAGGCAATGCTCTCGATCACCAGCGGCGCGGTCATCGGCGCCACGACATACTCGCTGACGCCGCGGCGCAGAAGCTCTCGATAAAGCAGCACGTCGTTGATGTGTCCGATGGCGATCACCTTGGTGCTCGGATCGCAGACCTCGGCCAGGCGCTCCAGATCGGTGAGCATTCCTTTACGGTCGAGCAGCGACTCGATGACGATCAGGTTTGGCGTCGAGGCGTCCCGATAGAAGCCGATGGCCGCTTCCACGCCCCCCATCTGCACAGTGACATGCGCCTTGGAGAGACGACGATCCTCCGACGCTTTCTGAATGACGGCCGCCGTGTGCTGATCCTCGCAGAAAGCTTCGATGTTCGCGCGAGGGACGGGACGGGCGCGCGACTCCGCCGCGCCGGCCAACTCGTCGTCAGGCTGCTCGTCAAGAGAATATGCGGCGTCGCTAGTCACTCGATCCGGCCTCTACGTCGCTGGAGCTGGATCGGCGCGATATGCCGTCTGCAAAACGTCAAGTGCGCGCTGCTTGTTGCCGATGGCGCGCAGCGACTTGGCATAGCCGAGCGCGGCGTCGGAGTCTCTCGGGTTCTTGGCATAAGTGACTGCCGATTGCGACGTCTCTTCGGCCGCTTCCGCCGCCGTCATCTGAACCTCGCCAGGGCCGCGTGAGGACAGGCCGCCGCCGGTCTGACCGCAAGCGCCGAGAAGGGACGCCGCCGCGGTGGTTGCGAGTAGCGCGATCACCATGGAGCGGCGCGGCCGGGAGGTGTGTGCCATTGCTTAAGCAGTCCTTAACGGGACGCGGCAAGCCGCGAGCCGAGGTCACTGATTTCACTGGCTGTCATGATGTGAGACAGGCGTATATAAAGTCTTAACCATGAGCTCTGGGCTTCATGGTCTTTACGAGATAGCGCCGGTCTTGACGCGAGTTCTTAGACGAGTCCGCGCTCGCGCATCTCGGTTTCCGCGCCGCGGCGCCAATCGGCCATTTCGGGCATGGCATAGATCGTCTCCACATAGGCGGCTGCCGTGCCGTCGTCCCCAAAGTCCGCGAGCGGCGCGCCATAGGTGCGGAAGCGCGTCGCCACTGGCGCGTACATGGCGTCCGCGTTGGTGAAGGCGCCGAGCAGGAAGGGCCCGCCTTGGCCGAACCGCTCGCGCGTGTCGTGCCACACGGTGATGATCCGCCGGATATTGTTGTCCAGCACCTCGTTCATCTCGGGCATCGGCAGTTGGGAGATGAGATCCATGGGCATGTCGTTGCGCAACGCCTGAAAGCCCGCATGCATCTCGGCGGAAATGGAACGGGCCGCGGCCCGCGCCTCTCGGGACTCGGGCCAGAGCTTGGCCTCCGGGTGCTGCTCGGCGAGGTATTCCATGATCGAGAGGCTGTCGTAGATCACGCCGATGTCGGTCTTGAGCGCCGGGACCTTGCCCGACGGTGAATGGCGGAAGATCTCGGCCTTGCTGTCAGCTTGCCGCAGGCGGATGCGTTCCTCCTCGAAAGGGGCTCCGCAGGCTTTGATCGCGAGCCAAGGACGCAAGCTCCACGACGAGTAGTTCTTGTCTCCGATGACCAGCGTGTAGCCTGTCCCTGTCATTGATCCGCCTTCCGCCATTGTCATGCTTCCGCTCCCCTGCCATTAATGCGCGGCTCCTTCAAGACGTCCGGATCTTTTCATGCCTTCCAAAGCAACGACGCTCGACGCCACACGCCACGCCCTCGAAGACTTGCTGCTTGCGCGCGGCGCGGGCGCCATTCCCGTCGTGCCGTTCGCCTCTGACGACGACCTCGGGGGCTTAAGCGATCTCGAACGCCGCTGGGCCGAGGCGCGGGATTGGAAGCCGGACCAAGGTGCCGTGCTGCCGGTGCCCGACGAGACGGGGGCCATCGGCAAGGTCCTGTTCGGCACGGGCGGCGCCGACTGGGCGAAGGGTGCTCCCTTGCTCTCGGGCGCCCTGCCTGGGAAGTTACCCGCCGGTGACTATCGCTTTGCCGGTCCCATGCCCGATCCGGATCTTGCCGCGCTCGGCTTTCTCGCCGGCTGCTATCGCTTCACCCGCTACAAATCCGGAAACGCCAGGGCGCCGCGCCGCCTCGTGCTTCCCGAGGGTGCGGACCGGGACCAGATCCTGGCGCTGGCGGAAGCGCTCTATTTCGGTCGCGATCTCATCAACACGCCCGCAAGCGATCTCGGTCCCGCCGAACTCGAAGCCGCGGCGCGCGAGCTCGCCAGAACCTTCGGTGGTACGGTCAAGGTGACGGAAGGCTCCACCCTGCTCGCCGACAACTTTCCGATGATCCATGCCGTGGGCCGGGCCAGCGACCGCGCGCCCCGGCTCATCGACATTCGCTGGGGCGCGGAGCGCGCGCCCAAAGTGACCATCGTGGGCAAGGGGATCTGCTTCGATACCGGCGGGCTCAATTTGAAGCCCGGGGGCTCCATGGGCCTGATGAAGAAGGATATGGGCGGCGCCGCATCGGCGCTGGCCTTCGCCCTCATGGTCATGCGAACCAAGCTGCCGGTGCGCTTGCGTGTGCTCATTCCGGCCGCCGACAATTCGGTCGCCGGCAACGCTTTCCGCCCGGGCGATGTGCTGACGAGCCGCAACGGTATGACGGTCGAGATCGGCAACACGGATGCGGAGGGACGCCTTGTGCTGGCGGACGCCCTCAGCCTCGCCGACGAGGAGGCGCCCGACTATCTCGTCACCTTTGCGACACTCACGGGGGCCGCGCGGGTCGCGCTCGGACCCGAGCTGCCGCCGCTCTACGCCGACGATGACGACTTTGCCGGCAAGGTGCTCGAGGCCGCGCTCGCCGTTGGCGATCCTGTGTGGCGCATGCCGTTGTGGGCGCCATACGACAAGCTTCTCAAGAGCAATGTCGCCGACGTTAGCCACATCTCGGACGGCCCGTTTGCAGGTTCGGTAACCGCGGCATTGTTCCTGAAGCGCTTCGTGAAAGATGCCAAGCGCTTCGCGCATCTCGACATATATGGCTGGGTGCCGCGCGAGCAGCCGGGCCGCCCGCAAGGCGGCGAACCGCAGGCGGCCCGTGCGCTGTTCCAATTCTTCCGTCAAGAGCTCGGCTCGTGAGCAGCCACGACCCGCGCCGGCACGTCTATCGCGCGGACCTCGCCGCCGAGCATTTGCGCGGGCAGGTGGATGCGGCGCGCTATGTCGCGGGCGAGCCCCGCCAGGTCGGTGCCGCATCTCTGCCCGTGCGGCGTGAGCCGCGCTTCGATGCGATGCTCGACACCGAGGCGCTCCACGGCGAGACCGTGACCGTCTATGACGAGAGCGAGGGCTGGGCCTGGGTCCAGCTCGATCACGACGGCTATGTCGGCTACCTGCCGAGCGCGGGTTTGGTTCCCGTCGCGGCGCCGCCGACCCACCGCGTGTCCGCCTTGCGGACTTACGTCTTTCCGGAGCCGGACTCCAAGGTTCCGCCGCTGGCCATGCTGAGCCTCAATTCGCGCATCGCCGTTGCCGAGGACGGCGGCCGGTACTTGAGGCTTGAGAGCGGCGGCTACGTCTATACCAGCCACGTCGTGCCTCTAGACCAACATGCGGAAGATTTTGTCGCCGTCGCCGAAACCTTTCTCGGCACGCCCTATCTGTGGGGCGGGCGGACCAGCGTTGGGCTCGACTGCTCGGGGCTGGTGCAGCTTGCCGCCGCCGCCGCCGGCCACAAAGTGCCGCGCGACGCGGATATGCAGGCGGCGGAAGCGGGCGAGCCCATCGAATGGCAACGGGACGTCACGCTGAGACGCGGCGACCTGGTGTTCTGGGACGGGCATGTGGGCATCATGACGAGCGGCGCAGATTTCCTCCACGCCAACGCGTATCACATGGCCGTTGTGCTCGAACGGTTCCACGAAGCCCGAGCGCGCATCAAAGCGGCGGGCTTCGAGGTAACCGGCGTCCGGCGCTTGCCGTGACGCTAGGGGGGAGAGCTAGAGGACGCCGAAAAGGTAGAGCAGAATGATGATGGGGATCGGAATACCGATCAGCCACAAAAGAACTCCGCGCATTCCTACGTCCTCCGTTGTCCAAAATTGCAACGTACAAACGTAAGGCCGTGCGTCTGGTTCCCTAGGTCGAGACGGCGTCGCCCGGCACGGCCTCCAGCTCGAAGGCCGCGGCGAGCAACGCCTTGGTGTAATCGGTCTTCGGGCTCGCGAACACGGTCTGCGCCGGGCCTTGCTCCACCACCTTGCCGTGACGCAGCACGATGATCGAGTTGGCGAGCGCGCGCACCACCTTGAGGTCGTGGCTAATGAAGAGATAGGCGAGCTTGTGGCGCTTCTGGAGGTCGCGCAGCAGGTCGACGATTTGCGCTTGCACCGAGACGTCCAGCGCCGAGGTCGGCTCGTCGAGAATGAGCAGTTTCGGCTCGAGCACCAGCGCCCGCGCGATGGCGATGCGCTGCCGCTGTCCGCCTGAAAACTCGTGCGGATAGCGGTCACGCAGCGAAGAATCGAGTCCTACCTCCTTCAGAGCGCGTGACACGCGCGCGTCGCGCTCATCGCGTGACAGTCCCGGGTTCTGGATATCGAGGCCCTCCTCGATGATCTGGCCGATGGACATGCGCGGCGATAGCGAGCCGTACGGGTCCTGGAAGACGATCTGCAGGTCTTTCCGCAAGGGTCGCATCTTCTTGGAATCGTAGCCGTCGATGCGGTCGCCGAGATAGACGATGGGCCCTTCGCTCGAGATCAGGCGCAGGATCGCGAGCCCAAGCGTCGTCTTGCCGGAGCCGGACTCGCCCACGACGCCGAGCGTCTGGCCTTCCTTCACGTCCACATCGATACCGTCCACCGCCTTGATGTAGCCGACGGTTCGGCGCAGGAAGCCGCGTTTGATGGGGAACCACACCTTCAAGTCGTCGGTCTTGAGGATCGTCTTGGCCTCGGCGTTCTCCGGAGGGGGGGAACCCTTGGGTTCCGAGGCGATCAGGTGCTTGGTGTAATCGTCCTTCGGATGCTCGAAGATGTCATGGGTCGCTCCGCGCTCTACGATGACGCCGTCATGCATCACGCAGACCCGGTCGGCCATTTTGCGCACGATGCCGAGATCGTGGGTGATCAGCAGCATCGCCATGTTGAATTCGGCCCGGAGCTCCAGGAGCAATTCGAGGATCTGCGCCTGGATGGTCACGTCCAGCGCCGTGGTCGGCTCGTCGGCGATCAGCAGGTCCGGCTCGTTGGCGAGCGCCATGGCGATCATCACGCGTTGGCGTTGCCCGCCCGAGAGCTGGTGCGGATACGACCCGAGCCTTGCTTCCGGGTCCTCGATGCCCACCCTGGTGAGGAGGTCGATGACGCGCGCCCGGCAGGCGGCTCCCGAAAGGCCCATATGGATTTTCAGCACTTCGGCGATCTGCTGCTCGATCGTGTGGAGCGGGTTGAGCGAGGTCATCGGCTCCTGGAAGATCATGGAGATCTGATTGCCCCGGACATGGCGCAAGCCGTCCGGCGGCAGCGCCAGGAGGTTCTCGCCCTTGAAGATGATCGCGCCGGAGGGGTGCGAAGCGGCGGGGTAGGGGAGGAGCTGGAGGATCGACAGCGCCGTCACCGTCTTGCCGGAGCCGGACTCGCCCACCAGCGCCACCGTTTCGCCGCGGCCGATGTCGAACGACACGTTCTTGACCGCATGGGTGAGCTTTTCGCCCGAGCGGAAATCGACGCACAGATCGTCGACGGAGATGAGAGTGTCTTTGCCGGTCATGCGCGCGCCGCCTTTGTTTCCGCGTCGGCGCAAGCGCCCCGCTCGATCTCGACCGTGGCGTGATCCAGGTTGAACGCCGTCTTCAGCCGCGCCTTGATGCCTTGCACAACCGCGTCGATGTCTTGCGCCTCGCCAATCACGGCGTGCAGCGTCACCATGCGCCGCGACTGGGTGATCGACCACACATGCACGTGATGGACCGCGTCCACGCCCGGCACATTGGCCACGAGGTCCGGCGCGATGTCGCGTGTGTCGAGTTCCTTTGGCGCGCCTTCGAGCAGGATATGAGCGGAGGCCGCGACCACGTGCCAGCCGCTCCGCACGATGATGACCGCGACGAGCAGTGAGAGCAGCGGGTCGATCGGCATCCAGCCGGTCATGAGGATCACCGCGCCGGCGACCAGCGCCGCCACGGAGCCGAGCACGTCGCCGAGCACGTGGATGGCGGCGCCCCGCACGTTGAGGTTCTCGCGGTCCGCCCCTCGCAGCAGCCAAAAGGCGACGATGTTCACCAGGAGACCGGCGATCGCCACGCCCACCATGATCCCGCCGTCGACGTGAGGCGTGCCCATCAGCCGCTCGATCGCTTCATAGACGATCCATCCCGCGATCACGAACAAGGCCAGGCCATTGGTGAAGGCGATCAGCACCTGGAAGCGGTCGAACCCGTAGGTGCGCTTCCAATCCGCCGGCCGCCGCGCCAGCCGGAAGGCGAACCAGGCGAGGGCCAGCGAGGCGAAGTCGGTGAGCATGTGACCGGCGTCGGCGATGAGCGCCAGCGAATCCGCGGCGATGCCGCCCGCCACCTCCACGAACATGAAACCGCCGGTGATGAGCGCGGCAAGCCCCATGCGCCTTTCGTTCTTGGCGTTGACGTCGCCGGGACCGTGATCGTGCGAACCGTGCATCGTCCCGCCTCAGGCCATGGTCTTGCGCGGGTCGAGCGCATCGCGCACGGCCTCGCCGACGAAGATCAGAAGGCTCAGCATCACGGCGATGACAAAGAACGCGGTCAAGCCGAGCCACGGCGCTTGAAGATTGTCTTTGCCTTGCGCCAGCAGCTCGCCGAGCGAAGGCGAGCCCGGCGGCAAGCCGAACCCGAGAAAGTCGAGCGAGGTCAGCGTGGTGATGGAGCCGTTCAGGATGAACGGCATGAAGGTCAGCGTCGCCACCATGGCGTTCGGCAGCAGATGCCGGAAGATGATCTTGAGATTGGGCAGTCCGAGCGCCCGCGCCGCGGTGACATATTCGAAGTTCCGCGCGCGCAGGAACTCGGCACGCACGACCCCCACCAGCGCCACCCAGGAGAAGGCGAGCAGGATGCCGAGCAGGATCCAGAAATTCGGCTCGATCACCGCCGCCACGATGATCAGCAGGTAAAGCTGCGGCACGCTGGTCCAGATCTCGATGAAGCGCTGGAACAGGAGATCGGTCCAGCCGCCGAAATAGCCCTGCACCGCCCCTGCGGCGACGCCGATGATCGAGGAGAACACCGTCAACACGAGCCCGAACAGCACGGAGATGCGGAAGCCGTAGATGATGCGAGCAACCACGTCGCGCCCCTGATCGTCCGTGCCGAGCCAGTTCCATTCGAGCGAGGCGTCGCAGGGGTGAAAGCCGCGCTCCACCGCAAGCGCGCAGTCCTTGTCCGTGAGCAGCCAGGTGGGCTTCACCGGAAAGGCCATCGGCGGGTTCTTGTTTTGGGTGTTGTAGGAGAAGCGGATCGGGGGCCACAGCATCCAGCCGCCGTTCTCGGTGATCATTTCCTGCACCACGGGATCGCGATAGTCGGCCTCCGTCTCGAACACACCCCCGAAATCGGTCTCCGGATAGGCCTCGAAGATCGGCCAATAAAGCTGACCGCCATACTCGACGACAATCGGTTTGTCGTTGGCGATGAACTCGGCGCAAAGGCTGATGCCGAACAAGACGAGGAAAATCCACAACGACCAGTAGCCGCGCCTGTTCGCCTTGAACGTCTGCCAGCGTCGCCGGTTTAGAGCCGAGAACCGGGGTCGCAGACGCGGGATACCTCCCGCGGCGACCTCCTCGGTAACGCTGACGTCGGTCGGCGCGTCCATCAGACCTCCCGCGTCTCAAAGTCGATGCGGGGATCGACCCAGGTATAGGTGAGGTCGGATAGTAGATTGATGAACAGGCCGAGCAGCGAGAAGATATAGACGGTGGCGAACACGACCGGATAGTCGCGGTTCACGATCGACTCGAAGCCGAGCAGGCCGAGCCCATCCAGCGTGAAGATGGTCTCGATCAACAGCGAGCCGGCGAAGAACGCGCCGATGAACGCGCCTGGAAATCCGGCGATGACGATCAGCATAGCGTTGCGGAAAACGTGCCCGTACAGCACTTGGTGCTCCGTAAGCCCCTTGGCCCGCGCCGTGATGACGTATTGCTTGCGGATCTCCTCCAAAAACGAGTTCTTGGTCAGGAACGTCGTGGTGGCAAAGGCCGCTAGCGCCATGGCGAACAGCGGCAGCACTAAGTGCCAGAAATAGTCGAGGATCTTCTCGTACCAGGGGAGCGACCAGAAATCCTCCGACACCAGCCCGCGTAACGGGAAGATCTGCAAGAACGAACCGCCCGCGAACAGAACGATCAGGAACACGGCGACGAGGAAGCCGGGGATCGCGTAGCCGATAACGATGACGCTCGAGGTCCACACGTCGAAGCGCGTACCGTCGCGCACGGCCTTTCGGATGCCGAGCGGAATCGAGATGGAGTAGGAGATCAGCGTCATCCACAAGCCGAGCGAGATCGACACGGGCATGCGTTCGGCGATCAGCTTCAAGACGCTGGTGTCGCGAAAATAGCTCTCGCCGAAATCGAAGCGCAGATAGTTCCAGATCATCATGCCGAAGCGTTCATGCGCCGGCTTGTCGAAGCCGAACTGCTTCTCGAGGCTGGCGATGAACTCCGGGTCCAAACCCTGAGCGCCGCGATATTTGGAGGGCGCGGCGGACACGTCGCCGGGCATGCCTTGCTGGCCGCCGCCGGTGCCGGAGAAATCGCCGCCGCCGCCGCTGAACTTGGCAGTGGCTCCAGGGTCCGTGCCGGCGAGCTGGGCGATCAGCCGCTCAACCGGTCCGCCCGGCGCGAACTGCACGATGACGAACGTCACCAGCATGATGCCGAGCATCGTCGGGATGATCAGAAGGATGCGCCGAAGGATATAGGCGGCCAATGTCGCTAGGTTTCCTGTTGCTCGTAGGTCCGGCCGCGGCCCCGCCTTGGCGGTCCGGTGTTCGTGCCTGAGCCTTGATGCTTACTGGATTCTGGCGGCGAGTGGAACCCGACACAGGGCCTTGGATTCATTGCAATTTGGAAAGGTCCGTTTTGGCGCGGCCTGATTGTGGGAAGGCGATGGCGCTGCTAGGCTTCCCTCCGCGCCAACGACCATAAGGGACCGAGCCATGAGGGGATTCTGGAAACACTGCGGGGCCGTTGTGAGCCTTTTCATGTTTGTGCTCTGCGCCACGCCCGTTGCTGCGGAGGAGGACGCCACCTCCGAAGAGGCCAAGGCCATGCTGGAACGGGCCGTAGCCGCGCTTCAAGAGGACGAGACCGCCGCGCTGGCCGCCTTCAACGCCGGCACTGGCGGGTTCAAGGAGAAGGACCTCTATGTGTTCTGTGGCAACGCGGGCGACGGCATGTCGAGCGCGCACGGCTCTGAACCCTGGCGCGCCGGGAAGGCCAGCCTGCGCGAACAGGTCGACGTGAACGGCAAAAAATACGGCGAGGAGTTCTACGCCGTGGCACAGGAGGGCGAGTTCAACATCGTGGAATATGCCTGGCCGCGCCCAGGCGAGCACGACCCGATCCCCAAGGCATCCTATATCACCAGGGTCGGCGATCAGATCTGCGGCGTGGGTTATTATAAGTGAGCCGAACGGCGCCCTAAAGAATCGGCACCCTGCCGGTCTCCGTCTCCACGGCGATATCGGCGAACTGGCACTTGCCTTCAGTCTGTTGGAATACGGTCACGCAGATCAGCCACACGCGCACGATTTTATCCGGCATGGGGCCGCCGATCCGCTCCGCATAGTCGGCATGGAGGTCGCGCTCTTCCGTCAGCCACTTGCCGAGTGCCTCGGCCTCCGCGTTCCGCCGGCGCTATCCTTACCGGAAGGGCGTTATCGGCCGATTCCGCGATCCCGAGATCGTTGAGCTCTTCCATTGGATATTCGAGGAGAACCCGCGCCAGCCGGAAGTGGAGGCGCGGCTCGATCGTCTATTGCCGGCCGAGGATGGCGCAACGGTCGATCCGCGCATCTCGCAAATCCTCGCGCTCATCCGCAACGAGCCCGACCGGAATCACTCGCAAGGCGAGCTCGGCGAAGCGCTGGGGCTGTCACCGTCGCGCGTGCTGCATCTCTTCAGCAGCGAGATCGGCGTGCCGTACCGGCGCTATCGCATGTGGAAGCGCCTCTGGCTTGCCACCGAGCTCCTGCATGCGAACGACAACATGACCATGGCCGCCATGGAGTGCGGCTTCGCCGATGCCTCTCATTACAGTCACGCCTTCCGCGACACGTTCGGGGTCAATCCTGCGCCTGTGTTCCGCAAGATCGAGCGCCTCGAGCGTCTGGTCTAAGTTTGCGCCTTGCGCCGGCCGCGCAGGAAGAGCGCGATCCCAAGAACGGCCAGCAGCACCCCGCCAAGGATCAGCCAAATGCGCGAGCCGTCATCCTCCGTCTCGTCGGCCGTCGTGATCCCATCGGCGGCCGTGCTCGCCGCCGCCGTTTTCGCCGTCTCGACCTTCGCGGCCTCGGCCTGGTTGAACCACCACGTATCGAGAATGCCGCGGTCGTATTTCGGCTTGGTCTCGGGGCGCGAGAAC
>Ga0075343_1000113_pt1 | contig 14710 bp, 13 predicted proteins | sample RushOxbow_ThreeS_2_FD_120072 | JGI IMG/M metagenome (GOLD analysis project Ga0075343, IMG submission 120072) | Natural and restored wetland microbial communities from the San Francisco Bay, California, USA, that impact long-term carbon... | ecosystem: Environmental > Terrestrial > Soil >...
CGGCCCCCAGGTTCCCACGGAGATCGGCGCCAGCGAGAGGCCCGTCGGGTCGAAGCCGGGCTCGCGGTCGGACCGAGGCGCGCGCAGGAGGGCTCCGTCCAGGTCGTAGGTCCACGCGTGGTACGGGCACTGCAGCGTGGCGCGACAGCCTGTGCCCTCGAGGACGAGGTGGCCGCGATGACGACACACGTTCACCAGCCCGCGCAGCACGCTGTCCTGCCCGCGCACGATCGCGACCGGCACGTGCCCGATCTGGGCGGCCAAGTACGAGCCGGGCTCCGACACCCACGCTGCCGGTCCGGCGTAGGCCCACGCGGCAGCGAAGATCCGGTCGCGCTCGAGCTGCTGAACGGCGCTGTCCGCGTACCAGCCCGCCGGGAGCGTCCAGCCCTCCTCCAGGGGGCGCTCGAGCGCGGGGATGTCGGCTACATGAGTCGCGGCGGTTGTCATGCCTTGCTCCTGACTGTCCTGTCAGTCAGGATACTGCGGATGGCGGGAACGGAGCAAGCCGCCCTCTCCGCGGCGGGGAGCGGACGGGTCGACGAGATCCTGCGTGCGGCCTGCCGTGTGGTCGTCTCCGGCGGGGCGAGCGACCTGAGGATCGGCAGCGTCGCCGCGGAGGCCGGTGTCTCGCGCACGCTCGTCCACTACTACTTCACCACTCGCCAGGAGCTCCTCCGCGCGACGTTCGCCTATGCGGAAGACCTCCGCGTTGCGGCGCTCGAAACGGAGCTGGAGACGCTTGCGACCGGCGCGGAGCGCGCCGAGCGGACACTCTTGCGAACGATCGAGCCGGAGCTCGAAGAGACTCCCGCGCTGTGGAACGAGGTCTGGTCGAGCCTCCGCTACGACGAAGAGCTCCGGCCGCTCGTGCAGGAGCGCTACCGGGCGTGGGCCGACAGGATCGTACGACTGCTCGACGAAGGTCGTGCGGATGGTTCGGTACCGGCGAGCGTGGACCCGGATCAGGCAGGCTGGCGGCTCGCCGCCGCAGCGGACGGGCTCGACTCGATCACCTACCTCGGTCTACTCGACCAGGACGCCGCAGCCGACGTTCTCGCGTCTTGTATCCGCAGGGAGCTCGGACGGTGATGGCCGACGGATCGCAGGCTGTCGTCGTCGAGCGCCTCACGAGGCGGTTCGGGGACGTGGTCGCAGTCGACGACGTGTCGCTCGAGATCGGAAGTGGCGAGTTCTTCTCCCTGCTCGGCCCGTCTGGCTGCGGCAAGACGACGACGTTGCGGATGATTGCCGGGTTCGAGCGTCCCGATGCCGGCCGCATCGTCATCGGCGGCGCGGATGTGACCCAGACGCCGCCGCACCTTCGCCCCGTCAACACTGTCTTCCAGAGCTACGCACTCTTTCCGCACCTCTCCGTCGAGCAGAACGTCGCGTTCGGCCTGCGTTTCACGGGGGTGCCCAAGGAGGACGGGCGGCGCCGCGTCGGCGAGGCGCTCGAGCTCGTTCGCCTCGGCGGTCTGGGCCAGCGCCGCCCGCATCAGCTCTCCGGCGGACAGCAGCAGCGAGTCGCGCTCGCCCGCGCACTCGTTCTCTCGCCGTCCGTGCTTCTCCTCGACGAGCCGCTCGGCGCGCTCGACGCGAAGCTCCGGCGCGAGCTCCAGGTCGAGCTCAAGTCCATCCAGCGCGAGATCGGGATCACGTTCGTGTACGTGACGCACGACCAGGAGGAGGCGCTCACCATGTCGGATCGCCTCGCAGTGCTGGCGGGCGGGAAGGTCGAGCAGCTGGGTACGCCGCGCGAGGTGTACGAGCGCCCCGAGACGGCGTTCGTCGCCGACTTCCTCGGTGTGTCGAATCTCATGCGAGCCCGGGTTCTCGAGGGACGTCGCGTCGACGTGGGTGGCGTCGTGCTCGAGGCGGAGCAGGGCGACGTGCGTGCCGGTGTCGTCCGTCTGACCATACGGCCCGAGCGGGTCCGGATCGAGCCGCCCGCCACGAGTGGCGCAAACCGGGTCCCCGCGACGATCGAGCGCTTCGTCTACCTCGGCTCCACCACCCAGGTGTTCGTCGCGCTTCCCGGGGGCGACCGCGTCCAGGCGCTCGTTGCGAACTCGGGTGACGTGGACGAGTACGACGTGGGTGCGGCGGTGACCGCCCACCTCCCGGCCGACGCGTTGCGGATCCTGGCCGACGACGAGGCCGTGCCGGCATGACCGACGTCATCGTGGTCGGCGCGGGGCTCGCCGGTCTCTCCGCGGCTCGTGACCTGGCGCTCGGCGGGGCGGACGTCCTGGTACTGGAGGCTCGCGAGCGTGTGGGCGGACGGGTCGAGCAGGTCTCGGTCGACGACGGGCGCCCGGTGCAGCTCGGGGGCGAGATGATCGGCACGGCCCATCGCGCGTATCTCGGTCTCGTCGAGGAGCTCGGACTCACGCTCGACTCCACCTACACGTCCGTCGCCGGTGCGACGACGTACGACCTCACCGACGGCCTCCACCGGTCGGAGGACGGCTTCCCGTTCGCGACGCTCGAGGAGCGCGCCGACTACGAGCGTGTCGAGCAGCTCTTCGGCGAGCTCGCGTCCACGGTCGACGCCGACGATCCCTGGTCGCATCCGGACGCGACGCGTCTGGACGGGCACTCGTGGGCGTCGTGGCTTCGCTCCGTCGATGCCCGTTCGACGACCGTGCGAGCGGTCGAGGCGGGCGCGCTCGCCCTGGCAGCCGGATCGAGCGAGCGCACCTCCCTCCTGGCCGAGCTCCGCAAGGCGGCCGCGGTCGGCGACGACGGCTTCTACTCCTACGACCTGTGGGAGTGCTTCCAGGTCGCCGAGGGATCGGCCGAGGTTGCGTTGCGGATGGGCGCAGAGCTTGGTGACCGGGTTCGTCTCGGGGCCGTCGTGAAGGTGATCTCCGTCGCTGCGAACGGCTGCAGCGTTCGCCTCGACTCCGGTGAGGAACTTCGTGCCCAGGCGGTCGTCAGCGCTCTCCCGGTGACGGTGCTCCACGGTGTCGCGATCGAAGGCGTCGCGCCCGAGCGCCTGGCCTCGCTGCGTGCACAGCGGCAGGCACCGGCGGCCAAGGTGGTCACGGTCTACGAGCGCTCGGTCTGGGCCGACCTCGGCGCCAACGGTCTCTCCGAAGGCGAGCAGCTGCTCTCGTCGACGTGGCCGCAGCGCGACGGCGTGCTCTCGGGGCTGATTCCACCCGAGCGCGTCATGTGGCTCGCGGCGACGGCCGAGGACAACCGGCTGGCAGCGCTCTACGCCGAGCTCGAGCGGATGTACGGCGCAGAGGCCGCACGTCCGGCACGGTCGTTCCTGCGCATGTGGGCGCTCGACCCGTTCACCCTGGGGTACACGACGCACTGGTGGCCCGGAGACGTCATGCGCGTCGGCCCGCTGCACGGAACGCACGATCCGCCGTTCTACGTCTGCGGCTCCGATCAGTGGGCTGCGGGCTACATGGAAGGTGCCGTGCGCACGGGTCGTGCCGCGGCGGCAGCGGCGCTGCGGAGCGAGGCATGGGCGCCCGCCTGATCGAGGCCGACGTCGTGGTCGTGGGTGCCGGAGTGGCCGGCCTCGCGGCGGCCCGCCGGCTCGTCGGGAAGGGCCGTGACGTCGTCGTGCTCGAGGCCCGCGACCGTGTCGGCGGTCGTCTCTGGAATACGGAGATCGGCGGCGAGGCGAACGAGCTCGGTGGCGAATGGATCGCGCCGTACCAGTCACGTATGCACGCGCTGCTCGCCGAGCTTGGCATCGAGCTCTTCCCCGCGCACCGAGACGGCGACGACGTCTACGTCGACGAGCGCGGGACGGCCCATCGGCACGACGGCGAGGAGCACGGGATGAGCGCCGCCGACGAGCGCGCCTTCGAGGAGGCGGACGGTAAGCTCGACGCCCTCGCGAAGGAGCTCGACGCCGAGGCCCCGTGGGAGCACCCGCGTGCGCGTGAGCTCGACACCATCACCTTCGACGAGTGGCTGCGCGCCGAGGTCGCGAACGAGGCGGCCCGCGAGAACCTCCGTTCATATCTCGCCGACGGCTTCATGACAAAACCGGCGCACTCGTTCTCTCTGCTGCACGGCCTCTGGGTGATCGCCGGCGCGGGCGGCACGTATGAGCTCTTCGCTCCCGAGCAGTGCCTCGCGTATCGCGTCGTAGGCGGGTCTCAGCTCATCCCGATTCGCATGGCTGAGCGGTTGGGGGAGCGCGTGATTCTCGACGCTCCGGTCCGGGCGATTCGGTGGCGCGACGGCGGCGTCGAGGTGGATGCCGGTCAGGTCACGGCGCGAGGGCGCGCTGCGATCGTGGCGGTCGCGCCGAACATCGTCGGAGCGATCCGGTTCGAGCCCGCTCTCCCGGCGTGGCGCATGCGCTTGCAGCAGGGAAGCTCGCAGGGCAGCGTGACGAAGTACCTCGCGGTGTACGACCACCCGTTCTGGCGCGAAGATGGGCTCTCGGGCGAGGGCTTCGCGCCGTTCGGGCTCGTCCGCGAGCTCTACGACAACACGCCACCGTCCGCGTCGGTTGGCGTTCTCTGCACGTTCCTGCCCGGCGAGCAGGCCGACCTCGTCGCGCGCATGGGTCCCGACGCGCGGCGCGCCGCGATCCTCGAGGGGCTTGCGGCGTTCGTCGGGCCGGAGGCGCTGAGCGCGAGCGACCTGATCGAGACGGACTGGTCGGCGGAGGAGTGGACGCGCGGGGCGTACGCCTCGACGTTCGGCATCGGCGGTCTCACGCGCTTCGGCCCCGACCTCCGGCGTCCCGTCGGCCCGATTCACTGGGCCTGCGCGGACATCGCCGGCGTGGGCCACATGCACATGGAGGGCGGTGTGCGCTCCGGTGAGGCCGCCGCCGACGCGATTCTGACCGGCTGAGCCGGGTCAGCCCGCGCTCTCGACCACGCGGTACAGCTGCCAGTCTCCCGGCACGCCCTTCAGCGCGTGACGCCCGTGGTCGGCGAACGAGATACCTGACCCGGCGACGAGGTCTCTGACGGTGCTCGACGCGACGACCTCGCCGGGACCGGCGAGCCCCGCGATCCGCGCGCCGGTGTGCACGGCGATGCCGGTGACCTTGCCGTCGGCTATCTCGCACTCTCCCGTGTGCAAACCCGCGCGCACGTGGAGGCCGAGGTCGCGCACGTCGTCGACGATCGAGCGGGCGCAGGCGATGGCTCGGGCAGGCCCATCGAAGCTCGCCAGAAAGCCGTCGCCCGCCGTGTCTACCTCGACCCCTCGGAAGCGCGCGAGCCGCTGGCGAACCAGTGCGTGATGCCTCACGAGCAGATCCCGCCAGCCGCGGTCGCCGAGCTCGGCGACTTTGGCGCTCGAATCGACGATGTCCGTGAACAGGATGGTGGCCAGGACGCGGTCGGGCTCTGCATCGGCCCACGCGCCCGACGCGTGCAGGTCGGTGAGAAACGCTCGGACCTCGGCGTTGACCGCGTCGGTCCCACGGCCGAAGTGCAGTCGCGTGGCACCTGGGATCGTGATGAACCGTGCGCCTGAGATGCGGCCGGCCATCCAGGCGGCGGCGTCGGGCGGGACGACCGGATCCTCCGCGCCGTGCAGGACGAGCGTCGGAACGCGGATCGCCGGGAGCACGTGTCGGACGTCGATCTCGCGGTTCATGCGTGCGAGCGCGGCGAGCGTCCCCGGGCTCGCGCACCACCGGAGGTAGTCGACGATCGCCGGAACGTCCTCGTCGTGCCACGCGGCGAGCCCGAGCAGCACGGACTCGGCATCGGCTCGCGTTCCGTAGATCCGGAGCTCGCGCTCGGCGTCGACGCGGTACTGCTCCTCCGTGCGTCCCCAGGGGTAGTCGGGTGCCCAGATCACGCGCGGGAAGCCGCTCCGGAGCACGAGCGCGGCGGTTCGCTCCGGGTAGGTCGCGGCGAAGAGCGCGCTCATCGGCGCTCCCTCGACGACGCCGAAGATCGCCGCGCGGCGGGAGCCGGCGGCGTCCATCACCGCCCGTACGTCGTCCATCCGCGCCTCGAGTGTCGGTGCACCGGAGACCGGATCGGACATGCCGGTGCCGCGCTTGTCGAAGAGAATCAGCCGCGAGAACTCGGCCAGCTGCTCGAGGCCGCGCGCGAACGACGGCACAGCCCAGCGCAGGTCGACGTGCGAGACGAAGCCCGGCACGTACACGAGGTCGAACGGTCCGTCTCCGATGACCTGGTAGGCGATGGAGACCTCTCCGCTCCGGGCATAGCGTGTTTCGGGTCGCACGGCACAAGTCTGACGTGTCGACCGAGAAGGGGGATCGCTTCCACGATGTCGCGCAGCTCGATGCGACGCACCGCGGGGTTGCCTCGCGCCGCGCCGTGGGCGATGCCGTACGCGCGTTGAGTCGATCGTCTGCTATGTTCTTCTACTACTTTGTAGTTGTACAAGAGTGAGGAGTAGACGTGACCCTTCCCCATCCCCTTCCGGAACCGGTGGTCGAGCTCGTGGCGAGACGATTTCGCGTGATCGGCGAGCCGATGCGGATCCGCATCCTCGATCGACTTCGAGACGGCGAGGCGTCCGTCCTCGAGCTCTCTGCTGCGCTCGAGGCGTCGCAGCAGAACGTCTCGAAGCATCTCGGCGTCCTCCACGAGGCGGGGATCGTGAGCCGCCGGAAGAACGGCACGCATGCGTACTACGCGATCGCGGACGAAAGCGTCCTCGACCTCTGCGAGCAGGTGTGCGGCGGCCTCCAGCGGCAGTTCGCGGATCTCGCGCGCCTCGTCGGCGAGCCGATCCGATGAGCTGCGACAGACTCGCTCTCGAGCGCGTGCTCTTCGCCCTTGCGGGGACGCTGACGCTTGCGTCGATCGTGCTCGGCGCGCTCGTGACCCCCTGGCTCCTGCTCGTCGCCGTGTTCGTCGGCCTCAACCAGTGGCTCTACGCAGCTGTCGGTGGCTGCCCGGCGTCGCTCGTCCTGAGCCGCACTCCGTGCTTCGCTCGGGAGGAGAGCCGATGAGCGCCGTCGGGCCGATCGGCCGGCTCGGGCGCTGGACCGCCGATCACGTGCGGCTGGTCGTCGTCGCATGGGCGGTGCTCGCTGTCGGACTCGGCGTCTTCGCGCCGCGCGCCGAACACGCGCTCTCGGGCGCCGGCTGGGAGGCGAACGGCTCGGACTCCGTCGCGGTGCGCGAGGCGATCGACGCCGAGTTCGGCGGACAGGGTGGCTACGCGCTGCTCGTGGTCGTTCGCGGCGATGGCGACCTCGAGCCGACGATCGCCGATGCCGCCGCGCTGCTCGGAGCCGACGACCGCGTCGCGTCGGTCGCACCGCCCCAGCCGTCGGAGGACGGCCGGACGGTGCTCCTCGGCGCGGGCGCAGCGGCGAGCCCGACGGAGATGGTTCGCGCCGCCGACGATCTGAAGGGTGAGCTGGATGCGCTCTCGACCGCTGCCGTGACGGTGAGCCTGACCGGTGCGCCGGGCATGTGGTCCGACTTCAACGAGGCGAACAAGTCGGCGATGCTCAAGTCGGAGGTCATCTCCTGGCCCGTCACGTTCGCGATTCTCGTGCTCGCGTTCGGCTCCCTCGTCGCCGCCGGCCTGCCCCTCCTGCTCACCATCCTCGGGCTCATGGCCTCGGCGGGAACGCTCTTCCTGCTGACGCATGCGTTCGACATCTCGATCTGGTCGATGAACTTCGCGCTCATGTTCGCGCTGGCGCTCGGCATCGACTACGCGCTGTTCATCGTCGCCCGCTTCCGCGGAGCGCACTTCGGCTCCGCTGTCGAGACGCGCGACGCCGTGGCGGTGACGATGGACACGGCAGGCAAGGCGGTCTTCTTCTCGGGCGTTACCGTCCTCGTCTCCCTGTCCGCTGTGATGCTCGTGCCGAGCCCGGCGTTCCGCTCGATGAGCCTCGGGATCATGCTCTCGGTCGTCTTCGTGCTGCTCGCGACGCTGACGCTTCTCCCTGCGATCCTCGCGTGGCTCGGCGATCGCGTGGACAGGCTCGCCCTGCCCTGGGTGCATGCGGGCGAGCACCGTTCTCCGCTCTTTCAGCGCTGGGGTGAGCTGCTCTGGCGTCGGCCGTGGCCCTTCGGGCTCGCTGCCGTGGCGCTGCTCGTCGTCCTCGCGCTTCCGGTGCTCAGGATCGAGACCGGCATGCCGTCGATCAAGGTCGTGCCGGAGTCCGCCGGTTCACGGATCGGGTACTCGCAGGTGCAGGAGGCATTCGGTCCGGGCGCGCCCGGTGCGCTGCAGATCGTCACGTCGCAGGAGGATCTCGCCGCGGTCGAGTCCGTGCTGAGCGACGACTCCGGCATCGCCGGACTCGGCACGAGAGCGACCTCGGGCGAGCTGGTGCTCCTGGTCGCCTACCCCACGGATGATCCCTCCGATCCCGCCGTCGGCGCCACGATCGACCGGTTGCGCGAGTCGCTTCCGGTGGGAACGCTCCTGGGTGGTGCGGCGGCCGAGAACCACGACCTCGAGGCGGCACTCTCGGCGAAGACGCTTCCGGTGTTCGTGGTCGTTCTCGCGCTCGGCTTTCTGCTTCTGCTCCTCGCGCTCCAGGCGCCGCTCATCGCGCTCGTCGGAGTGCTCCTGAATCTCCTCGCGACGGGGGCGGCGTTCGGCGTCGGCGTCCTGATCTTCCAGGACGGCAACCTGTCGGGGCTGCTCGGCTTCGAGTCGCAGGGCTTCCTGAACGCCTGGGGACCCGTGTTCTTCTTCGCGATGATCTTCGCGATCTCGATGGACTACACGGTGTTCCTGCTCTCTTCGGCGAAGGAGCACTGGGATCGCTCCCACGACGCGCGCGAAGCGATGGTCGGAGGCGTCGCGCACTCCGGCCGCACGATCTTCGCGGCGGCTGCCGTGATGGTCGCGGTGTTCTTCACGTTCGCCGTGTCCGGCCCGATCCCACCGAAGGAGATGGGCGTGATCCTCGGCGTCGCCGTGCTGCTCGACGCGATGCTCATCCGACTCGTGCTGATGCCAGTCCTCCTGCGACTCATGGGCGACGTTGCCTGGGCGCTGCCGAGCTGGCTCGACCGGGTTCTGCCGGACGTACGCTTCGGGCACTCGTAGGAGCGAGCGCTAGCGAATCGTCTCGGCGTCCAGCGCGGCGAACTCGCCGACCGTCGAGCCGGCCTGGCCTCGGGCTGCGCGCACCGTGCGCCAGAGCAGGAAGCCGAGCAGCGCGATGACGATCGTCGCTCCGAGCGTGAGCGTCGCAAGCGCGTTCAAGGCGGGCGTGGGGGCGGTGCGTCCGGTCGCGTAGATGCGCACCGGCACCGTGTCGGTCGAGGTGCCGGACGAGAGGAAGTTCGAGATCACGAAGTCGTCCATCGAGATCGCGAAGACGATGATCCCGCTGGCGACGATCGCAGGGACGAGCATGGGCAGGAGGGCGAGCCGAACTGCCTGAAGCTGCGACGCGCCGAGGTCGCGCGCGGCCTCCTCGTAGTGTGGCCCGATCGCAAGTAGGCGGGCTCGCACGATGATCACGACGAAGACGAGTGAGAACGTGATGTGCCCGATCGCCTGGGCCATCGTCCCGAGCTCGACGAAGGTCAGCAGGTTCAGGAAGACGAGGAGAAGCGCCGTCCCCATGACGATCTCGGGCGTCACGAGGGTCGCGAGGGAGACGCCGCGTGCGGTGCCGGATCCGCGGCCGCGCCAACGCGTGAGTCCGACCGCGAGCGCGACGCCGAGCGGGACGGTGACGAGGACTGCGATCAGCGCGAGCCGGAGGCTCTGGAGCAGCGCCGTGTGCATCGTCGGGTCGTGCAGCACGGACAGGTCGGGATCGCCCGTGTACCAGCGCAGCGACCAGCCCTGCGACGTGGAGCGCGAGCGGCCCTCGTTGAACGAGAAGCGGATGGCGACGAGGATCGGGACGATCGACCAGGCGAGGTACAGCGCGGTGAACAGCACGAGAAAGCGGGGTTTCCCCCACGGGTTCGCGAGCCAGCTCCGTAGGCGGGTCAAGAGCCGAGCCTGCGCTGCGCGCGCGCCGTCGCGTAGATGTAGTAGCCCATGAGGACGGTGAGGAACAGCATCAGCACGACGACGAGTGCCGCTCCGACCGGGATCTGCTGCCCTCCGCGGATGTAGAGGACGATCTGGTTGCCGATGAGGCTCGTCTGCGGTGCCCCGGAGAGCAGGTCCGGCGTGTAGTAGTCGCCGAACATCGGCAGCGCGATGATCGCGATCCCCGCGAGGATGGCCGGCATCGAAAGCGGAAACGTGACCATGCGGAAGGCCTGGAACGGACTCGCGCCGAGATCACGCGCGGCCTCGAGCAGGCTGCGGTCGATGCGGTCGAGGAACGCGTACAGCGGGAGGATCATGAACGGCACGTAGCCGTAGACGAGCCCGAGGATCACCGACGACGCGCGACCGTCGAGCCAGTTGCGCGGCACGTCGAGGATCCCCACCCAGACGAGCACGTCGTTCACCCAGCCGTCGTCCTGCAGCAGGTTGATCCAGGCGAGCATGCGCATGAGGTACGAGATGAAGAACGGCGCGATGATCCCCGCGAGGAGCAAGCCCTTCCAGCGACCGCCGTACCGGGCGATGTAGTACGCGACCGGGTATGCGATGCAGAGCGAGAGCGCCGTCGCGATCCCGACGTACAGGAGCGTTCGCAGGAAGACCGTCTGGAAGGCGGCCCCACTCGTGAAGAGCCCTTCGAGGACGAACTCGAACGCCGCCGTGTTCCACTGCAGCGGGTTCCACTCCGGAGCGGCGGTCTGGAAGATCGGGTCGACCGACCCGAAGGCGATGCAGAGGATGACGTAGAACGGGAGAACGAAGAAGACGGCGAGCCACGCCATGCCGGGCAGCGCGAGCCCGGCCCAGAAGCGCGTTCCCGTCTTGTCCTCGCCTACCTGCTCGGAGAGGTCAGACACCCGCCTTGAACTCGGCCCAGGCGTTCTGCCACTCGGTCGCGCCGGTCGGCGTGAGCTCGGTGAACTGGGAGGCGACGTCGAAGTCCGACTCGCGGACGATGGCGGTGCGCAGATTCTTCGGGACGACGCCGTCGGCGACGAGCTTGTCCGGGTTGAGCGCCGTGAACGGCGGTTGGTAGCCCGTGTAGTTCACGAAGTTGTCGTACCCGTGCTTCGCGTCGAGGAGATAGTTGAGGAAATGGTGGGCGAGGACCGGGTTCTTCGCATTGCTCGGGATCGCGAGCATGTCGCTGCCGATGACCCCGCGGCCGTCCTGCGGGAACCAGTAGCCGAGTGCATCGGTGCCGACGCCGTCGGGCAAGTAGTACTGCGCCGAGATCGCGCTCCCCGACCACATCTGGTGCACCCAGGCCTTGCCTTCCGGGAGGTTGGTGTAGTCGTCGGTCGACGTCTTCACGTTCTGGTCGTAGAGCGACTTCAGCTCCGCCTTCGCGAGCGCGATGTCGTCGGGGTTCTCCGTGTTGATGTCGGCGATCCCGTTCTTCAACAGCATGTGCGCGGGTGCGTCGCGGCTGTCGTCGAGGAGGTACAGCTTCCCCTTCGCCTGCTCGTCCCAGTAGATCTCGTACGGGTTCGCGAGCTTGGCGGGCGAGGCGGCGATCTTGTCCGTGCGATAGCCGATGCCGGTCGTCCACGTCGCGTACGGCACGGTGTACTGCGAGCCCTTGTCGTACCACGGGTCGCGCAAGGAGGCCCAGACGTTCGCGAGGTTCGGGAGGTAGTCGCCGTTGAGCGGCTGCAGCGACTTGCCGAGGATGAGTCGCCCGACGCGGTCGGTCGTCGGGAAGAAGACGTCGAAGTCGACCGCACCCGAGGAGATCTTCGCGACCGCCTCGTCGGTGGTGGAGAAGAACGTCTCCTCGACCTTGACCCCGTACTCCTTGGCGAAGTCCTTCTTGATCTTCGGCCAGAGGTAGCCGTTCCAGTTGTAGATGCGGAGCGTGCCGCTCTCCGGCTCGAGGCCGGACGCGATCATCGGGTTGTCTTCGAAGACCTCCCACGTCACCGGGTTCTCCGGCGTCGCGAAGGTGAGGTCGGCGCCCGAGCCGCCGTCGCTGCCGCCGCAGGCGGCGAGGAGAGACCCCATGCTCGAGAGCAGGAACGCACCGGCCGCGCCTCGCTGCAGGAGCTCTCGCCGTCCGTACCTCGACTCACGTGGATGAAGCGTCATTTCGACCTCCCGGTGTTGGCCCCGTGGCCGAGTGAACCAGAGCCGTGCGGCGAGGTCAATTCGAGAGCACGACGAGCGCGTCGACTGCCGTCGTGGCTGACATCGTGACAATGAGCGGGTTGACTTCGACCGACTCGATCCGAGGCTCTGCGAGCGAGAGATCCGAGAGCGCGGCGAGGGTTGCCGCGATCGTGCCGGCGGGGTCGTCGACACCTGCCGCGGCGACGAGCTGTGCGGCGCTCGCACGATCGAGGGGCGCGCTGGCGAGGACGACGTCGTCTGCCTCCTCGACGGCCACGCCGCCGCGACCGACCGCCAGGATGGGGCCGAAGTCCGGGTCGCGGCTCATGCCGCACAGCACTTCGGCACCTGGCTCGACCTGACGCGCAACGAGCACGGAGCCGCCGAGCTGCCGAGCCGCACCCGCGGCGCCGCGGGCCGAGGTCACGCCGACGATCACACCGCCTTCACGCGCCTTGTGAGCGAGTCCGTCCACCTTGACCACGACCGGCCCGCCGAGCTCGTCGAAGGCGGCCGCCGCCTCCGTCGGAGTTGCTGCGCGGCGGCGTTCCGCGAACGGCACTCCGAACCGCTCGAGGACGAGCGACGACTCATGCTCGGGGAGAGCTCCGGAACCCCGGAGCAGGTCGGAGACGTCCGGTGTTCGCGCCGCGGCATCGACCGCGACGAGAGGAACACGTGACGCGACCCCCGCAACCGCTCGCATCCCGTCGCGGGGTCCGCGCAGCAGCGCCACGTCGAGCTCGCCTGCCAGCTCCTGGAACCGCCGCGGCGGGTCGGCGCTATGCACCGTCGTCATCGCGCAGAAGAGCCCTTCGCTCCCGTCGCGGATGCGGGCGAGCGTGCGGAGGGTCAGCTCGCACCACTCGTCGTTCGTGCGGTCGCGAAACTGCGACAGGTCGGCCTGGGCGAGGAGCACGTCGAAGTCCCCCGACGCTGCGAGCAGCTCGAGCGATCGCGGGTACACCTCGGTCTCGTCGGCGATGCCCCAGGCGTCGAGCGGATTGCCCGGAGCGAGGTAGTTCGGGAACGCGGCGCTGAGCTCGCCGGCCAGGGCATCGGAGAGCGGCGCGAACGGGATCCCGGCCGCCTCGGCGTGGTCCGCGAGAAGCGCACACTCCCCGCCGGATTCCGAGATCCCCGCGATGCGGGTGCCCTTCGGCCACCGGTCGCAGCCGAGGATCTCGAGCGTCTCGACGAGCTCGTGGAAGTCGCCGACCTCGATCGCCGCGTAGCGGCGCAGGACGGCCGAGAATGCGCGATCGGAGCCGACCAGGGCGCCGGTGTGGGAGAGCGCGGCGCGCGCCGCAGCCTCCGAGCGCCCGACCTTGAGGCAGACGACGGGCTTGCCGGCCTCCGCACAACGGCGTAGGGCGTCGACGAACGCGCCGGGTCGCCTCACCGTCTCGAGGAAGAGGCCGACCGCACGCGTCCCTTCGTCCTCTGCGAAGAAGGAGAGGTAGTCGGCCGCGTCGATGACGGCCTCGGCGCCCGAGGAGATCACGCAGCGCAGTCCGATGCGCCCGCCGAGTGAGAGGAAGGCGTCGGCGATCGACCCCGACTGGCACAGGACGGCGACGTGTCCCGCCGCCGTGGTTGTCTCGGGGCGTCCGTTCCAGGCCGATGCCCCGCCAGGGACGTAGAAGCCCATGCAGTTCGGCCCGAGGAGCGCCGCGCCGAGCTCACGGGCTCTGGCCGCGAGTCGCTCGGTGGTCGGCAGCGCCGCTGTCCCCGCCTCGGCCCCGACGCCGGGGACGACGAAGGCCCGCACGCCCGCGGCAGCGGCCTCTTCGAACGCCGCCTCGACGCGCTCGTGGTTGACCATGAGAAAAGCCAGCTCGGGTACCACGGGGAGCGCGGCGACGCTCGGCCAGCAGCGCAGACCGGCCACCTCGTCGCGATTGGGGTTCACACCGAGGGCGAGCACTCCGCTTTCGACCACGGTCTCCACCGCGGCGACGTTCCGCGGCGACGCGCCGACGATGGCGATCGACGAGGGAAAGAGCAGCGAGCGCACACCCGGCACGGCGTGCATTCTCGTCGATCGCAAGTGACACGTTGTTACAAGGACTCTCGTGTGACGTGCGCCTGGAATGGCGCGGGTTCGACGGCGCGAAACGGCTAGTGACAAGTTGTTACAAGGGTAGGATCGCGGCGATGACCCACGAGAAGCGCGTGGAGATCCGGTGGAGCGACGTCGACGCGTACCTGCACGTCAACAACGCGGTGTACGCCACGTATCTCGAGGAGTGCCGCGACGAGTGGGTCGACGCGGCAGTCGGCGAGGCGGGTGACGCGTGGGACTACGTGCTCGCGCGGGTGGCCATCGACTTCCGCCGTGAGCTGCGGCTCGAGGACGAGGAGGTCATCGTCTCCTGCGCACTCCAGCGGATCGGCAACTCGAGCCTCACGCTCCGCGAGCAGATCCGCACGCGCGACGGCGAGCTCGCCGCAGAGGCCGAGGCCGTTCTCGTCGCTCGCGATCGCGAGGAGGGTCGGTCCCGCCCCTTGACAGAGGACGAGCGCGAGGCGTTCGGGCGCGCGCTGTAGTCTCCGCGACCGTGATCGTTCCCGAGCTCCCCGCCGACATCCGTGAGCTGAAGGACGCGGTCGGCCGCTTCGTCGA
>Ga0075343_1000114_pt1 | contig 14599 bp, 15 predicted proteins | sample RushOxbow_ThreeS_2_FD_120072 | JGI IMG/M metagenome (GOLD analysis project Ga0075343, IMG submission 120072) | Natural and restored wetland microbial communities from the San Francisco Bay, California, USA, that impact long-term carbon... | ecosystem: Environmental > Terrestrial > Soil >...
GACGAGCACGGCGCCGTGCTCCGGGCCGGCGAGCGCGGAGACGAGGAGCTCCAAGCCGACGGCGAGGGCGAACGCCTTGTGCGCGTGCTCACCGCCGAAGGGCACGAGCTCGTCGGCTGTCGCACGGCCGACGAGGACATCGCCTGCCGTCACAGCGCCCATCGAGACGTCGGCTACGACTGGCGGCCCGGCGCTCGACGGAATCGCGAGGGCGAGCGGGTTCGTCCCCGTGAGCGGCGGCCCACCCTCCGGGTGCGGTAGTCGGCGCGGAGACGTCGTGGTGAGCGCGGCGACGAGGCCTCCTTCGGCGAGTCTGCGTACCCAGTAGCCCAGGGCACCGGTCGGGAAGCATCGCCGGACGACGACGACGCGAGCTCGTTCCGGAGGATCGTCGAGCGTCGCGCTCACGACCTCGTTCAGCACGAGGTAGCCGAGCGCACCGTGGCCGTCCCAGCACTCGTACCCCTCCTGCGACTCGAGGAGGATCGGCCGCGCCGTCGGCTCGACATCGAGTGTCGCGAGCCACTCGACCCGACCGAGACCGTGCCCGGTCTTGCCGCGGCGGTCGGCGTCGAGGAAGTGCGCGACGAGCGCGTCCACAGCCGCCGGCTCGAAGCCCAGCCCCTCGAGACGGGTCCGCGCGTCGGCCTCGCCAGTCACTCCGGGAAGGCCTTGCTCCGGAACCGCAGCACGCGCCAGCTGCGCTCCGCGGCGACCCGCCGGAGCCGGCGGTCGGGGTTTACGGCAACCGGATCGCCGACGATCTCGAGGAAGGGAACATCGCTGGCCGAGTCCGAGTAGGCGCTCGACTGGCGGAGGTCGATGCCCTCGGCGGCGGCGAGCGCCTTGACTGCCGCCGCCTTCGCAGGCCCGTCGAGCCTCTGGAGAAGCCGTCCTGTGTACACGCCGTCCTCGACCTCGGCGGTCGACCCCAGTCCGCCGTCGAGCTCGAGCGCGACGACCAGGGCGTCGACGACCTCCTGGAGCCCGGCCGACACGATGTAGGAAGGCTCGCTCCGCTCGCGATGGCGCGCGACCAGGTCGAGCGCGTCGGCGTAGACGTGCGGCTTGAAGGCGGAGTCGAGAGCCTCGCTGACGATCTCGCGAATGGTCTCCACGGGGAGGCCTTTCAGGAGCGCCATCCCGCTCTCCGCCGTCTGGCCGACTCGCGAGGTGTCCGCCCCATAGCGGATGAAGATCAGCTGCGCGAGCCCGGCCTTCAGCCGATCGCGGCGCGGCAGGAGCCCGCGGGCGTGGAACGTGGGAGCAAGCGAAAGCGAGCTCGAGCGCGAGATGAGCGTGCGGTCGAGGTCGAAGAACGCGGCGCCCGCCACGCGGCGCCCTACGAGAGAACCGTGAGCGGCTTGCGGATCGTGCCCGCGCGCGACGCGGCGACCGACGCGGCAAGCGCAGTTACGGCGACAGCGGCCCCTGAATCGGGCGCGACCTCGCCGACCGGCGCGCCGTCGTCGGCAGCCTCGCGCATGGCCGGGTCCAGCGGGATCCGCGCGAGCAGCTGCACACCCATCTCGTCGGCAAGCGCCTGCCCGCCGCCCGAGCCGAAGAGCTCCTGCCCCGTTCCCACGAGGTAGGTCATGTTCTCGACCACGCCGAGAATCCGCATCCCGGTCTTCTGCGCCATCTGCGCCGCGCGCACCGCGACCTGCTGCGCAGCGGGCTGCGGAGTCGTGACGACGAGCGCCTCGGCACGCGGAAGCAGCTGACCGAGGGACATCGCCACGTCGCCCGTACCCGGCGGCATGTCGACGAGCAGCGTGTCGATCTCACCCCAGTGGACGTCCGAGAGGAACTGCTCGAGCGCCTTGTGCAGCATCGGCCCGCGCCACATGATCGGTGCGTTCTCCTCGAGGAAGAAGCCGATGGACATGAGCTTGAGGTCGCCTCTGACGGGCGGGATCATCATCTCGTCCACCGCGATCGGCTTCTGCTGGACGCCGAGCATGTGCGGAATCGAGTGACCGTAGATGTCGCCGTCGAGGACGCCTACCTGCTCCCCGAGCTCGGATAGTGCGTATGCGAGATTGGCCGTGAGCGTCGACTTGCCGACGCCACCCTTGCCCGACGCGATCGCGATGACCCGGGTTGCCGGAGAGAGCGAGATCGTCCGGTCACCGGAGTGACCGCCTCGTAGCCGTGTCACGAGTGCCTGCTTCTCCTCCGGCGTCATGACATCGAAGCCGAGCCGTACCCCGGTGACGCCCTCGACGGCGCCGACGTGCCGCGCCACCTGCTCCTGGAACGAGTCACGCAGCGGGCACCCGACGACGGTGAGCGCGATCGTCACCGCTACTGAGCCGTCGTCGTCGACGAGCACGTCGCGCACCATGTCGAGCTCCGTCACCGGCCGTCGGAGCTCCGGGTCGATGACGTTCTCGAGTGCCTTCAGAATCGCGTCGCGGTCAGGCCTCATCCGCAGCGAGCGTACCGGCTAGTTCGCGCGCAGCGCCGCCGCAAGCTGCTCCACGACTCGCTGCGAACCGGCCGCTGCAATCCGAGAGCGTGTCCCCAGGTCGAGCAGCGCTGCCTCGAACGGCGGATCCTCGAAGAGCTCGATGGCGAGGCCGCACTCGCGTACGAGCAGCTGCGCGGCGGCGATGTCGACCGAGCGAGCGGGCTTGAGCGAGACGACGCCGTCCACACGGCCGGCGGCCAGATGGCAGAGCGAGAGAGCGAGAGAGCCCATGACCCGCACGCGGCCGGCGAGCGCGAGCATCGGCCCGAGCCGATCGGAGATCGCAGCCGTCGTGGTGCCCTCGAACGAGAGGATCTCCACCCTCTCCTTCGGTGCTTGTGCGCCTAGCCGGTTCCCGTCGAGGAACGCGCCGAGCCCCCGCTCGGCGGTCCACTCCTCTCCCGAGCCGAAGTCGTAGACGTATGCGTAGTGGACGTCACCCATCGTCAGCCCATCCGCAACTGCGATCGAGAGCGCGAAGAACGGGATCCCGCGCTTCGCGTTCACCGACCCGTCGATCGGGTCGACGACGAGCCTCATGGGGCCACCCACGCCGAAGGTGCGCTCGCCGACCTCCTCCGAGACGAGCACGAAGTCGGAGCGGGCCTGCGCGAGTCGCGCGATGATCGCGTCTTCGGCTGCCTGGTCGATCGCAGTCGTGTCGTCTCCTCCTTCTCCGCGACGGAGAACCGGCTCACGTTCGGCACGCGTCGGCAGCTGGGCCAGCACACCGCGGACATCCTCGACGCACAGCCGGCAGATCTCGAGCCACGAGCTCACGGCGTCAACGGGTGGAAGACGAGGCCCGAGACCGGCTTGGGCTGGAAGTACGTGCTCTTCGGCGGCATCCGCACGCCGTCGCGCGCGGCGCGGAACACGTCGTCGATCCGCGGGTGGCGCATGAGATACGCGACATCGGCGTCGCCGTCCCCGACCGCGGCGATCGCTTCCTCGAGACGAGGTGTGTACCCGATGCCGTCGAGGCCATGCCGGTCGACGAGGTCGGTGTCGGGCTCGCCCGCGTCACCGCGGACGAGGGAGATCGCGCCACGTCTGAGCGCCACGACCGCGGAGCGTTCATAACCCTCGTCCGCGAGCCGAGCGAGCGCTGTTTCCAGATCGGCACAACGCTCGCCCTCCTCTCTCTCCGCGAGGTCGGGGCGGTCGGAGAAGACGCGATGGGTGGGAAACACCTGCAGTCCGGGGTCGTCGGTCGAAACGACCAGCGCCATGATGCCCACGGGCTCCCCGGTCTCGGTGCCGAGCGCGACTGCGCTCTCGTAGCGGTGGTGCCCGTCGGCGATCAGAAGTGGGCCGACCTCCAACCGCCTGCTGCGTGCGACACGCCACAGGGCTGTGCCGGCGACTTCGAGGTCGGGTGGTCGTGTCGGGATCTCGAGCTCGAGCGCCGAGTCGGCGAGCAGAAGGATCGGCTCGGGCTGGATGCGCGTCGCGCGAAGCAGGGCGAGCCGCTCGTCGATGACCTGAGGGTGCGTCCGCTCGTGGGGAAGCACCGAACCTCGCTCGTACCCCTCGGCCAGCACTGACCCGATCACGCCGCGGCGCTGCCGCGCGACGCCGTCCGGGCCGACGTAGTCCTCCAGCGTGAGCCAGACCGTCTCCTCGGGGTCGCGGACGAGGATCGCCTGCGCGAACCACTCCTCGTAGAGACGCGCGGCACCGTCGATCGAATCGGGCAGCGTGACGTGCACGACGTTGTACGGGCTGCGCGTGTAGAGGGCGGTGCGCTCGGCGTCGCCGACGGCGTCGTAGGGCGGTGCAACGAGGTCGGCCAACGGCCCTGCCGCGCCGGAGTAGCGAACGGCGCGAAACGACTGGACGTCGGCCATGAGCCGGCGAGCGTACCAACGGCTCTGAGCTGCATCGCGCTGCGCTATATCGTCGGCACATGGCCACGATCGCCGAGCTCGTCGAGGACCGGACCGTCGACGGCGTGTTCGCGGTGGCCAAGAAGGAGCGCCGGCGCACCCGGACCGGGGCGCCGTACCTCGCGCTCGAGCTCGTGGACGCGAGCGGTCGCGTCGAGGCACGTGTCTGGGACGACGTCGATCTCCTGGACGCGCGGTTCGCCGAAGGGGACGCCGTGCGCGTCCTCGGGAGGGTGGAGCGGTTCGGCGGAAAGCTGCAGGTGCAGGTTCGCGCGGTGGAGGCGTCCGACGCCGACCCGGTCGAGCTGACGCCGTCGCTACGCCGCGACGCCGACGAGCTCGACGGCTTCTTCGAGTTCCTCGCCGCGGAGATCGCACACGCCGGGCTCGCGGCCGTCGCCGACTCGTTCGTGCGCGACAGCGAGGTCAGAAGGCGCCTGCGCACGCTCCCTGCAGCCGGTGCGGACGGGCATCACGGCTATGCCGGTGGGCTGCTGGAGCACACGGTCGGCGTGGCGACGCTGTGCCGCGAAACGGCGCAGCTCCACCCGCGGCTCCGCTCGGACATCGTCTTGTCCGCGGCGCTTCTCCACGACGTCGGGCGCGTCCGCGAGCTCGGGCCGGGCCCGGGGTTCCGGCAGACCGAGGAGGGGCGCCTCCTCGGCCACGTCCACCTCGGCCTCCGCATGATCGAGGAGCGCGCGCGCGCTCTCGACCCCACGATGCTCGCCGAGCTGCTCCACGCCGTTGCGTGCCACCACGACCGGTCAGCCGCACGAACCGCCGAGGCTGCGGTGCTCTACCACGCGAACCAGCTCGACGCCCAGGCTGCCACCCGCCCCATCGGCGGCGACTGAGGCTCAGTGGCAGCTGCTCTGGCGCTGGCCGGCGCTTTCGGCTGGGGCGTCGGTGACTTCCTCGGAGGTCTTGCAGCGCGGCGTCTGGCAGTACTCACGGTGCTCGTCGTCTCACAGGCGGTCGGGCTCGTCGCCGTGGTCGTGTGGGCGCTCGTCTCCGGTGACCCGTTTCCCGGCATACCTGAGCTCCTCCCTGCTGCGGCAGCGGGGATCGCGGCGATGGTCGGGCTCGGGGCTCTGTACCGCGGGTTCGCGATCGGTGCCATGGGAATCGTCGCGCCGATCTCGGCCGCCGCCCCCGTGGTGCCGCTCACCGTCGATGCGGCGCACGGCGAGATTCCGAGCGCGGCGCAGTGGCTGGGGGTCCTGCTCGTGGTCTCGGGCATCGTCGTGCTCTCCCGCGAGCCGCGCAGCGGGGGCGTCGCCGCCGGCGCCGGACTCGCCGTGATCGCCGCGGTCTGCTTCGGTCTGTTCTTCGTCGGGATCGACGCGGGCTCGGACGAGAGCTCCGCCTGGGCCGTGACCGCAGCGCGCACGGCCTCTCTGCCGGTCGCCGTCGCGGCCGCGCTCGTCACGCGTGTTCCCCTCGTGGCACCACGTCTACTGTTGCCGCTGGTCGCCGCCGTCGGCCTGTTCGACACCATCGCGAACGTCTTCGTCGCAGCCGCGACCACCTACGGTGCCGTCGGCATCGTCGCCGTCCTCGGGAGCCTGTATCCCGTGGTCACGATCGTCCTCGCCTGGCTCGTCCTCGGCGAGCGCCTGGGGCTCGGCAAGCGAGTGGGCGGCGCGGTGGCGCTCGCCGGAGCGGCCTTCGTCGCCGGCGGTTAGAGACGCCAGTAGCTTCTCGTGCAGAGCACCAGGAGCGGGATGATCTCGAGGCGCCCGAGCCACATGAGCACGATGAAAACGCCCTTCGACACGTCGCCGAAGGGCTCGAACGAGCCCATCGGTCCCGCGAAGCCGAAGCCGGGGCCACAGCTCGCGAGCGTCGATGCTGCCGCAGCCACCGCCTGAAACGGCGAGAGCGGCACGCCCGAGAAGCTCGAGTCGACGAGGACGATCAGCGCTCCCACGGCAAGCGCGCCGAGGTAGAGGAACGAGAAAACGACCACGGCGCGCAGCGCGCGCTCGTCGATCGGCCTGCCGTTGACCCTGATCGGAGAGACGAGCTCCGGATGCACGGTCTGATGGAGCTCGCGGCGGAGCATCTTGGCAATGACGACGTGCCGGACGAGCTTGATCCCACCCGCGGTCGAGCCGGCCGAGGCGCTCGCGAGCATGCCGCCGACGAACACGAACGTGGTAAGCGCGGGCCAGAGGTTGAAATCGGCGCTCGCGAATCCGGTCGTGGTGAACACCGACACCGTGTTGACGACGGCGTCCCGAACCGCCTGCTCACCACCGGAAACGCCTCGGTCGAGAAGCGTCGCGCAGATGACGGCCGACGCGCCGAGCAGAAGCAGGAGATACACGCGGAACTCGTCGTCCCGCACGAGCGAGACGGGGCGTCGCCGAACGAACGACACGTAGAGCAGCGCGAAGCTGGTTCCTCCGAGGATCATGAACGGGACGAACGACCACTGTGTGATCGCGCCGAACTCTTCGAGCGACCGTCCGCGCGGCGAGAAGCCGCCGGTCGGAATGGTCGCGAACGGGTGCGCAACCGCGTCGAAATAGGTCATCTCCGCGTCGGCACGTGTCGCGGTGATCAGTCCGAGCACGGCCATCTGAGCCGCTGTGAGACCGATGTAGAGCGCAAGGAACTGACGTGCGATCTTCCGGATCGTGGTCGGCAGCGCGGCAAGATCAGGCCCCGGCGCTTCGCTGTGGAACAACGCCTGGCGGCCACCGACCCGGAGGCGCGGGAGGATGGCGATGACGAGAACGACGATCCCCATGCCGCCGAGCCACTGCGTGAACTGCCTCCACATCAGCAGCGAGGGGGAGAGCGCGGGGATGTCCGTGAGCACACTCGATCCGGTGGTGGTGACGCCCGACATGGACTCGAACAGCGCGTCCAGTGGACTCGAGAGCTGCTCCTCGCCGGACAGCACGTACGGCAGCGCGCTCACCAGCGCGACGAGGAGCCAGGCGAGCGCGACGACGAGATAGCCCTCGCGGGGCCCAGTCCTCTCCTTCCCGCTCGTCCGCCACTCGAGCGTCACGCCGAACCCGAGTGTCGCGAGACCCGAGACCACGAAGGGCCAGGGCGGGTCGCCGTACAGCAGAGCAACGGCGGCGGGGAACGTGAATGCCAGCGCCCACCACTTCAGCAACGCACCGACGAGATTGAGCGCAGCCGAGACGTCGACGGCTGTCCGAACCCGGCCCGGTAGCGTCCGCGGCCGAGCCGGTGCAGAGATCGTCGCCACGACCGCTCACGGATACCGACGAGCCCCTCAGCCCGGCCTCAAGACGCGGCCACTCGCCCTCAAGGAGACCTCAAGATCAACGTGCGAGGCAGCTCCCTCCCCGAGGCGGAGCTACGGTAGGGCCGTGAGCGCGCACTCGCCGCTTCGCCGAGCGCGTCGGCTGGCCGGTCGCCTGCTTGTGGGCATCGTCCTCGTCGCCGGGGTGACTGCAGCGATCTCCGTGCTTCGGGAAGGCGTCCCGGTGCTCGGGCTCGGCGTCCTCTACGTCTTCGCGGTCCTCCCGGTCGCCGTGATGTGGGGCGCCTGGTGGTCGGTCGCGGTCGCCGTCGGGAGCATGGCCGCGTTCAACTGGTTCTTCCTCCAACCGGTGCAGACGTTCACGATCGCCGACCGAGGAAACTGGCTCGTCCTCGCCGTGTACGTCGTGACAGCGATCGTCGTGAGCGAGCTCGCCGCGCGAGGGCGGCGGCAGGCGGCCGAGGCCAGCGTGCGCGAGCGTGAGGACTCGATCCTCGCCGAGCTCTCCACGGCACTCCTCGGAGGCAGGTCGGTGGCAGACGAGCTCCCGTCCCTCGAAGACCGGATCGCAGCCCTCACGGAGGCTTCGGCTGCTCGCCTGACGATCGGCGACGACAAGCCGGCGAGCGCCGGCACCCGGTTTCAGCTCGTCGCAGACGGCCGCCATGTCGCCACGCTCGGGGTCACGTCGGATGCGACACGCGTCGACGCCGTTCGACCACGCTTCCTCACTGCGCTGGGGTCGCTCCTCGCCGTGGCTCTCGACCGCGAACGCCTGGCGCGTGAAGCCGGAGCCGTCGAGGAGCTCCGACGCAGCGATGCGATCAAGACCGCCGTCCTCCGCACGATCAGCCACGACCTTCGCACTCCGCTCACGGCAATCCGCGTTGCGGCCGAGGGGCTCACGAGCCCAGGACTCGAGCTCACCGCGGAGGATCGTCGCGGCCTGCTGGACACGATCCAGACGGAGGCCATCCGCCTCCAGCGTGTTGTCGGCGACCTGCTCGACCTCTCGCGGCTGGAAGCGGGTGTCGCCGAGCCGGATCCGGAGGTGTGGATGCTCGACGAGCTTCTCTCTCAGGCGCTCGACAGCCTGCCGACCGGTGTCGATCGCATCGATCTTCGGGTACCCGAGGACGCCCTCGTCCGCGTCGATGCCGTCCAGGTCGAGCGCGTGCTCGCGAACCTCGTCGAGAACGCGCTCAAGTTCTCCCCTCCGCCCTCCTCGGTCGAAATCGACGCCGAGCGTCTCGCGTCCGAGGTCGTCGTCCACATCGTCGACCACGGCCCCGGGATGGCCCGGGGTGGGGAGCTCTTCGAGGCTTTCCGAACCGGTGACAACGGCGCGACCCGCAGCACGGGGCTCGGCCTCGCGATCGCTCGCGGGTTCACCGAGGCGAACGGCGGACGTCTCTGGTACTCGGACACACCGGGCGGCGGTGCGACGTTCTCCCTCAGCCTTCCCGGCGTGGAAGCGCCAGTCGCACTTCCGAGATGAGCGGCGAACGCATTCTCGTGGTCGACGACGAGCCGCAGATCCTGCGCGCCCTCCAAACAACGCTACGGGGAGCTGGGTACGACGTCGAAACCGCGGCTTCGGGCGAAGCAGCACTGACGCTCGCCGCAGTACGCCCACCCGAGGCGGTGATCCTCGACCTCGTCCTGCCGGGCCAGAGCGGCATCGAGGTCTGCCGCGAGCTGCGCGGCTGGACCGACGTTCCGATCATCGTGCTCTCGGCCGTGGGCGAGGAGCGTGCCAAGGTCACCGCGCTCGATGCGGGAGCGGACGACTACGTCACGAAGCCGTTCGGGGTCGAGGAGCTACTCGCTCGCCTGCGTGCCGCTATGCGGCGCGTTGCGCCGACCGGGGACGCGGTCATCGCCCTCGGCGAGCTCGTCGTCGACCTCGAGCGGCACGTCGTGCACCGCAACGGCGAGCGGATCTCGCTCACCCCCCGGGAGTTCGACCTGCTTCGGTTGTTCGTGAGAAACCCGGGCAGGCTCATGACTCATCGGGCCATCCTCACGGAGGTCTGGGGTCCCGCCTACCAGTCCGAGTCCCACTATCTCCACGTCTACGTCTCGCAGCTCCGCCGCAAGATCGAGCCGGTTCCCTCGCGTCCCCGCTACCTGCTCACGGAGCCGGGCGCCGGCTACCGCCTGGCCGAGCCGGCACCGTCGGCACCCGTCACACGTTGAAGCGGATGTTCAGCACGTCGCCGTCCTCGACGACGTAGGTCTTGCCCTCGAGGCGCTGCAGCCCTCGTCGGGCGGCCTCGGCGTGGGAGCCGCATTCGAGCAGGTCGTTCCAGCGGATCGTCTCGCAGCGGATGAAGCCGCGAGCGATGTCGGAGTGAATCGACTCCGCGGCGGCAAGCGCCGTCTGCCCCTGCTGCAGCGTCCACGAGCGAGCTTCCGTGTCGCCGATCGTGAAGAAGGTGATGAGCCCGAGGGCCTCCTTGAGCCGCAGGACGACATCGAGCAGAGCCGAGGTGCCCGTGCGGAACTCCGCCGCCTCCTCCTCGGGGAGCTCCGCGAGCTCCATCTCGAGCGCGCAGTCGATCCCGTTCGGGCCGTTCTCGAGCGGAATGAGCGGCTTCGTCGTCAGCGGCTCGAGCTCCGCCGGAATCTCACCGATCCACTCCGAGAGCGGGTGACCGTCGTCGAGATGCGCGAGAAGCTTCTCCGTGAGCTCCGCCTCCTGTCGCTTGGCGCGATCGCCTGACTTCGCCTCCTTCCGTACCCGCTCGAGCCGCCGGTCCACGTGTTCCCGGTCGGCGACGACGAGCTCGAGGCGAAGCGTCTCGAGGTCGGCGAGCGGGTCGGCTTCCTCGGAGAATCCGTCGAGCACTGCGAGGAGCGCGTCGGCCTGGCGGAGCTCGCCCGGGATCTCCGCGCGACCCGGCACGTCGACGACGCGAATCGCTGCCGGTGTGACCTTCCTCGAGCCGATGGCCTCGGCGAGACGATCGAGACGGTCGTCCGCGATGACGGCCATGCCGAGGTTCGGCTTCGCGGTGACATCGGCGTACGCCGTGACCGCGGCGCCGACCTGCGTGAGCGCGTTGAACAAGGTGGTCTTCCCCGAGTTGGGAAGGCCGACGATCCCGACCCGGAGCGCCAAGAGTCAGCCGGCGAAGCCGACTCGCGCCTCGCGCGCATACCGCTTGACGTACAGCACCCGGTCGAGGACGACCGTGATGACCCCTTCCTCACCGTCCAGGGTGAGCGTGCCTGATGCTCCCGCGCCGAGATTCCGATCGAGCGCATCGGCGCTGTTCGGCGTGACGAGCCAGCTCAGGATCTGGCCTCCCGCGAACCCGATCTCGACGCGTACGAAGTCGTCAGCCACTCGCAACCACCTCCGTGAGGACACCATGGACGGAATCGGGGTGCACGAACGCGACCTCCAGGCCGAAGAGACCTTGTCGCGGCACCTGGTCGATGAGCTGTGCTCCGGCGGACTCGAGCTCCTCGAGCGTCGCCAGCAGATCCTCGGCCTCGAGGGCGACGTGGTGCATGCCCGGGCCGCGGCGCGCGAGGAAACGTCCGACGGGCGTGTCCTCCGCGGTCGGCGTCACGAGCTCGATCCGGCTCGCGCCCACCAGCATCGACGCGGCCTCCACGCCCTGCTGCTCGAGTGGCTGCCGGTGCTCGAGGCGAGCGTGAAAGAGGCGCTCGTACGTCGCAATCGCCTCGTCGAGATCGACCACGGCCACGCCCAGGTGGTGGATCGCCCGCACGCGACCGACTCTACCCGGCGGCCTCAGTCGCGCATGGGTAGTGCCTGCACGGTGCCGATCGTCTCGGATGCGTGGGACTCGGGCACGACGTCAGCGAGAAGCGCCTGAAGTTCGGGCCGGTCGAGAGTCTCCTTCGCGAGCAGTGCGGAGGCGACACGATCGAGCGCCGCTCGATGCTTGACGAGCAGGCGCCTCGCCTCGTCGTAGGCGTGATCCGTGAGCCGCGACTGCTCCTTGTCGCGGAGCTTCTTCGTCTCCTCCGACAGCGCGTAGTTGTCGGCGCGCATCGTGCGCGACGGCGCAACCTCGGACATTCCGAACTCGAAGACCATCGAGCGGGCGATCTCGGTGACGCGCTCGAGATCGTTGGCGGCGCCGTTCGTGATCCGCCCGAACACGACCTCCTCGGCCGCGCGGCCCGCGAGGAAGACCTTCATGAGATCGACGAACTCCTCGCGGGTGTGCATGTACCTGTCCTCCGCGGGAGTGTTCAGGGTGTAGCCGAGCGCCTGCCCGCGCGAGACGATGGTCGCCTTCTGCGCCGGGAAGAGCTCGCCGACGAGGTGCGACATCACGGCGTGTCCGGCCTCGTGGTAAGCGAGGATCCGCTTCTCCTTCTCGGACACCACGCGCCGCTGCTGCAGCCCGGCGACGATCCTGTCCATCGCACCGTCGAAGTCCTGCTGCCGGAGGTACTGGGCGTTCGCGCGACCGGCGAAGATGGCCGCCTCGTTGCAGAGATTCGCAAGGTCGGCGCCCGTGAGGCCCGCCGTCTGGCGCGCGATGACGCCGAGGTCGACGTCTGCCGCAAGCGGCTTCCCACGCGTGTGGACTCCGAGAATCGCCTCCCGGCCGGCGACGTCGGGCGCCGACACGAGCACCTGGCGGTCGAAGCGTCCGGGTCGCAGGAGCGCCGGATCGAGATCCTGGAGTCGGTTCGACGCCGCCATCACGACAACCTCGTCGCGCGCGTTGAAGCCGTCGAGCTCGACGAGGAGCTGGTTCAGCGTCTGGTCGTGCTCCCGGTGGAAGCCGCCGCCGACCCGAGCCGTGCCGACGGCATCGAGCTCGTCGATGAACACGATCGCCGGTGCGTGCTTACGCGCCTCTTCGAAGAGCTTGCGGATGCGCGCCGCGCCGAGGCCGGCGAACATCTCGACGAACGACGAGGCGCTCTGCGAGTAGAAGTTGGCTCCGGATGCGCTCGCGACGGCCTTCGCGACCAGCGTCTTCCCTGTGCCCGGCGGTCCGTGCAGGAGGATCCCCCGGGGGACGCGCGCGCCGAGGCGCTCGAAGCGCTTGCGGTCGCGCAGGAACTCGACGACCTCCTGGAGCTCCTCCTTCGCCTCGTCGAGACCGGCGACGTCGTCCCACTTCACCTCGACCTGCGATCCGCGGACGACCGGAGCCGGCTTCGCGCGCGGCATGAACCGCAGCGTGTAGAGGAGCAGGCAGATGACGATCCCGAAGAACACAATCGGGAGCCAGGTCAGGAGCGTGTTCTCGAGGTCCACCACTGCGCCTATCGGCACTGCAGGCGGGGTGCGATAGAGCTAGGCGGCCGGTCGCTCGAGCGCGAGGCAGGCGTCTCGCGCTGCGTTCGCCACTTCCAGCTGCTCGCCGGACGGCTGCGCGGTCGAGAGGTGCCGTTGGATCTCGAAGCCTGGGCGCGCGAGGACGCGCGCAAGGCGGCGATCGGGGTTACGCGCGACCCAGGAGAAGACCTCGACCGAGCCGCCGATCGCGCCCGCGGTACCGAGGAGCCGAGTGATGCTGCGCGTGCCCGGCGGCGCCTTCGCGGCGACGACGTTCGCGACCAGCGTGGTGGCGACCATGGGTGCGATGAGCTGTGAGCCGCATCGCGGATGCTCCTTCGGCGCCGGCTCGCCGCCGTTCTCGTACGTGCCGATCGAGATGTGCTCCGCGCCGTGGTACTCGGCGAGATTCGGGCCGCGCAGCGCGAGCGCTGCGGGCATGAACGCGACACCGGCGGCGGCGAGCTCGCGCGTGCCCGCGGAGAGCCGCGAGCGCCGGAGCAGGCGTGCGGCCAGAGCGGTACCGAAGATGGCGCCGAGAACGCTCGGCTGCTCGAACGGGAAGCGGGCCTGGGGAATCGACCTGCGAACGGTGGGCAGGAGCGCGAACGCCTCGGCGATCGCGATCGGACCGCGGAGGATCGGCAGCTTCTTGCGCGCCAGCGGCGCGAGCTGCGGCTTGCGCCCCGAGGCAACGAAGAGCTGGCCGTTCTCGCCGCGCACGGCGCACCCCCACGCCGTGGGTCCGTGCACCAGCACACCGTTCTGGAGCGCCATGCCGCCGAGCCTGACTGGCGAGTCGTCCACCGTCAGACCTTAGCCGCCAGCTCACGAATCGCCGTCTGCAGCTCGTCCACCGCGGGCCCGCGGCCGAGCGGCCGGCCGTCGACCTCGACGAGTGGCATGAGCTCGCGGACGGACGACGACGTGAATGCCTCCTCCGCGGCGAGGAGCTCGTCGATCTCGTACGCGCCCTCCTCGACCTCGTACCCGCACTCGGGCGCGAGCTCCAGCAACGTGGCACGCGTGACGCCGGCGAGGATGCCGAGGTCGAGCGACGGCGTATGCAGCGTCTTGCCGATGCGCCACCACACGTTCGTGACCGTCCCTTCGAGCACGATCCCCTCGCCGTCGACGAAGAGCGCCTCGTCGACCCCGCGCCGCCGTGCCTCGGCTTCCGCCGCCATGTTCACGGCGTAGCTCGTCGACTTCACGCCGGGCAGAAGCCACGGTGCGGACGCTCGCACGCCGAGAAGAGAGACAGCCGTTGCGCCCCGTTCGCGGGCAGGCTCGATCCACTCCGGCACCTCGCTCAAGAGAGCGAGCGCCGTCGGGCCACCACCAGCCGGACCGGCCGTCCACACGAGCCGCAGCGACGCGTCGCCGTGCTTCGCCTTCGGCAACACGAGTCCGACAAGCACCTGGAGACGGCGTCGTTCGACGGCGGGCAGGCCGATGCTTGCGGCCGAGCCGGTGAGCCGGTCGAGATGCGCCTCCAGCCGAAACGGGCGGCCGCCGTACACACGCAGCGTCTCGAAAGCCGCGCGTCCGCGCAGGAGGGCCTCGTCGTCGGCGCGGATCACCGGCTCGGTGGGATCGACGAGTCCGCGTCCCGTGACGGCGAGCGCGAGCACGCTCATGCGAGCGCAGCCTCCGGAAGCCGCGAACCGATCGCGGCCAGCAGCGGTCCCGCCTTCACCCACGACTCC
>Ga0075343_1000115_pt1 | contig 14351 bp, 17 predicted proteins | sample RushOxbow_ThreeS_2_FD_120072 | JGI IMG/M metagenome (GOLD analysis project Ga0075343, IMG submission 120072) | Natural and restored wetland microbial communities from the San Francisco Bay, California, USA, that impact long-term carbon... | ecosystem: Environmental > Terrestrial > Soil >...
CCGGCGCGGCACTGGCGACCCGATTCATCCCGTTTCGTGAGGGCGGGGACTGGCATCCCTGGCAGACGCTGGTGGTGCTCGCGATCGGACTCTTCGCCATCGCGTTCTCGATCTACGTCGTCTATCTGCTCGAGATCGTGAAGCTCGCGAACCCGCGCGTACGACGCCGGGACCGGGAGGCGGACGACCCGTCAGAGCGACTCAGCGCCTGAGAGCTGCCCTCGACAGCCGACTCCGACTCGGTCCGGCCGAGAGCGCCGGGGCGCATGCGAGAAGTGCTTGTGACAACTTGTCACAAGCGGACGTACGACTCGGTCTCGATTCTGCTCAGCGCTTCCGGGCCGTCGAGATAGAGGGCGACACGAATGAGAGTCTCGCGGTTGGCGTGGCGCCGTTTGCGCTCTCGACGAGCCGCATGGATGAGTTGACGAACCGACTCGTAGCTCGGCCGCGGAATGTCGAGATGTGCGGCGTCTTCGCGCGACCGGCGATAGATCTCGGCAATCGGCACCGCCCTGTCGTCCTGTCGGACGATCGCGAGAAGGAGGCGTCGGTCGAGTCGCGGTGCCATCCAGTACATGGGGCGATCGTCGCCGCAGAGAGGTCACGCGCGTGTGTCGAATCAGCGCCGAGGGATCGCAAGTGGCAACTTGTCACAAGCGCGTTCGCGTCGCGAACGTCCGTCGCCTCGCCGGCGGTCGTCAGCGCCTGAGTGCGCCCGCGCGCTCGACGAACTCCGTGAGCACGTCGTTGAACTCCGGGTGCCGCTGCACCGAGTGCCCGTAGCCTGCGAGCACGGCGCGTTCGGCGCGTAGCTCCCGCTCGAGAACGTCACAGATCCCGTCGAACGCAGGGTGATGCCCGCCGGACACCACCAGCTTCGGGAACGGGGTTGCGGCGAGGTGGTCCAGTGCGATCTTCGCTTCCCAGGGCCCGCGCTCCACCCGCAGGGCGTGGGCGCCCTGCTCCAGGTCGGGAGGCAGCGGCGACGGCGGGACGAAGCTCGAGCCAACAGCCGCGAGGAACGTGCGGAGGAATACGTCGGGCTCGGCGGTTCGATCCGCATACAGCTCAGCTCCCGCGGCTGCGAATGCCGCGACGGCAGCGTCGTCGGGTGCGACACTCGTCGCGGGCGGCTCGATGACGGTCAGCGAGCGGAGCGCCTCCGGGCGGCGGGCAGCCGCGAGCAGCGAGACGACGCCCCCGTAGGAGTGTCCGACGAGGTGGTCGCCGTCCCCGAGCAGGTCGGCGACGAGCTCTGCGTCGGTCTCGAAGTCGACTCGGTCGACCGGAGGCTTCGGCGGGAATCCAGGACGCTCGACGAAGATCAACTCGAAGCGCTCGTCCAATGGACGCTGGCCGCTCCACGTCGCGGCGGCGCCGATCACACTCCCGTGAACGAGCACGAGGCGCTCCACCGGGGCAGTCTAGCTCTGCAACGAAGTGGCCTGAATTCCGCTTCGCCAAGCGAAACGAGGTGTTACAAGCTCGCTGGTATGCTCCGGCCGGGATGACGCCGGACCCGGCTCCCACGCCTCACTCGCTTGCGACCGCCTCCGGGCTTCTCCTGGGGACGATCGGCGCTGCCATGGCGCTCGGTGCGCTCGTGGGTGCAGCGCTCGGCGGGTGGGGAATCGGGATGCTGGTCGGTGCGATGGTCGGGATTCCGCTCGGCGCAGCCGTCGTCTACCAGGTCTACGGTCGAGGCCAGAGCACGTGAGCGCGGGGATCTTCTCGACGCCACGGCCGTTGCCGAGCCGGCTGGCGCCCACGATCGCGGGCGGGGCGATCATCGCGCTTGCGCTGCCGGTCTTCCTCGTCGCCGGCTGGCCCCTGCAAGGCTGGTTGCTGGCGGCCGTGCTGTGGGTCGCGTCCGAGATCGTCGCGTTGCTACTGGCGCGTCTCCCGGACAGCCCCGATAACCTCGCGGCCGCTGGAATGCGGGGACTAGGGACAACTTCTCGAGCGCTGCTCGTCGGTGTCGTGCTCGTGATCGTCACGGTGTCGAACGAGACCGTGGGGATCGCTGCGGCGATCCTCTACGCGATCGCCTTCACCGCCGAGCTGGGCGTCGGCCTCCTGACCTACTTCGGCGGCGAGGCGAGAGCGTGAAGCGCGCTCTCGCCGCGGTGACGCTGCTGGCGCTCACGCTGCCGACGCTCGCGTCCGCGCAGTCGGAGCCGGCCGAGGAAGAGTCGAAGTTCGATCCGGCGCACGAGTGGGAGCTCCAGACGTGGGGCCCCGAGCTGAAGATCGGCCCGATCGACATGTCGCTCAACAAGGCCGTTGCGTACCTGCTGCTCGGCACCGTCGTGTCGATCCTCATCGGCATCGTCCTCATGCGTGTGAAGGCAGGTCGCGACCCGAACCGCCGCCAGGCGCTCGGCGAGACGATCTACGAGGTCGCACAGGTTCAAGTAGCCGAGCAAGGCCTACCGACGCGAGCCATCGGGCGTTGGTTCCCCTATGTCGCCACGCTGATGATCTTCATCTGGACGATCAACATGATCGGCTTCATCCCCTTGCCGCTCTCCGATGAGCGCTGGGAGATCGGGGGAGTCGAGATCCCGACGCTCGCCATCTTCGCGGCGACCTCGACGCTATCCGTGACGCTCGCGCTCGCGTTCATGACCTTCGTCTTCACCCATGTCGAGGGCATTCGCGAGAACGGTGCGGTGAAGTACTTCAAGAGCTGGATCCCCGACGTGCCGAAGGTGATGCTGCCCCTCATCGTGCCGCTCGAGATCCTCGGTCAGTTCATGCGGCTCATCAGCCTCTCGATCCGTCTCTACGCGAACATGCTCGCCGGGCACATCCTCATCCTCACGTTCATCGGGCTCATCTTCGTGCTCGAGAGCCTCGTCATCTCGGTGCTTGCGATCCCGGCGGCCACGATCTTCTACCTCTTCGAAGTCGTCATCGTCGTCTCGATCCAGGCATATATCTTCGCCGCACTTTCCGCCATCTACATCGGCTCGGCCATCGAGCCGGATCACTAAAGGAGGAGCGTCACCCATGCTGTCCTCGCTGTCCTCGTTTACCTTCCTCGCCGCTGCCGAAGACGGCGCGGATGCCGGCAAGGCGATCGCGCTCGCTCTGGGCATCGGTCTCGGCGCGCTCGGCGCCGGCGTCGGCCTCGGCAACATCTTCGGCTCGATGATCCAGGCCGTCGCGCGCCAGCCCGAGCTCAAGGGTGAGCTCACCGGCATCCAGTGGCTCGGCTTCGCGCTCGTCGAAGCGGTCGTCTTCTACGGCCTCCTCGGCGGTCTCCTCGCGTACGTCCTGGTCTGAGTCATGTCGTTCCTGCTCGCTGCAACGGAGGAGTCGTCCGGGGGTCTGATCGACGTCGTCCCCGGTCTCATGATCTGGACGCTGATCTGCTTCGCGATCACGTTCTTCGTCCTGAGGCGCTTCGCCTTCGGGCCGATTCAGAAGACGATCGACGAGCGTCGCGACCGCATCCGTGCTGCAGTCGACGAGGCGGACAAGGCTCGCGAAGAGGCGCGTGACCTGCTCGAGCAGCACCGCCAGCTGATCGCCGACGCGAAGGGCGAGGCGGCGGGGATTCTCGCCGACGCCCGCAAGGTCTCCGACGCGCAGTTCGAGCGCGTGAAGGCCGAGGCGGAGGAAGAGCGGGCACGCCGGCTCGAGGAGACGAAGCGCCAGATCGAAGCCGAGACGAAGCGCTCGCTCGATCTCATCCGTACCGAAGTCGCCGACCTCACACTGGCGGCGACCGCTCGGGTGACCGGCAAGGTGCTCGACGCGGAGGACCAGCGCCGGCTCATCGACGAGGCGATCGCCGAGCTGGACTTCTCGGCACTGGAGAAGGAACAGGCCTGATGGCCGTCGCGCAACGCATGTACGCACGCGCGCTCTTCGAGGCTGCGCAGGAGGCGGGCCGCACGGACGCGGTTTCGGCCGACCTTGGCGCGCTCGCCGGGGCGATGGACGAGGTGCCGGAGCTGCGTGCGTTCTTGCGCAACCCGCAGATCGATCCCGCCGGGAAGTCCGACGTCCTCGGTGAGCTCACGGCGGGCGGGGACGAGCTCGTCCACAACTTCGTTCGGCTCGTGGCCGAGAAGGGCCGCGCGGGCGAGCTGCCGGAGATCAGCCGGGAGCTCGACGCGCTCGTCGCGCGAGCGCAGAACCGGCTCGAGGTCGAGCTCACCACCGCCCACGAGCTTTCCGACGCCGAGGCGAGCTCGATCGTGGCGGCGATCGAGAAGGCGTCCGGACGCACCGTGGAGGCGACGCGCGGAGTCGACCCGAGCCTCATCGGCGGCATCGTCCTGCAGATCGGATCCCATCGGGCCGACGGCTCGGTGCGCGGCCGGCTCGAGAGATTGCGACACGAATTGGCAACGACATGAGGACGAGGCGAACCTCGCCCCTACGCAAGGAGACACCAGCGTGAAACTCAGGCCCGAAGAGATCACCTCGATCCTCAGGGATCGAATCCAGCAGTTCGACGTCGAGACCGACCTCTCCGAGGTCGGCACAGTCCTCCAGGTCGGCGACGGCATCGCCCGCATCCACGGCCTCGAGAACTGCGTCGCGCTCGAGCGGCTCGAACTCGAGCACGGCGTGACCGGGATCGCGTTCAACCTCGAGGAGGACAACGTCGGCGCAGCGCTCTTCGGCGAGTGGCAGCACGTCAAGGAGGGCGAGCCCGTGCGCCGCACGGGCGAGGTCATGAGCGTCCCGGTCGGCCCCGGCCTTCTCGGCCGCGTGGTCGACCCGCTCGGCAACCCGCTCGACGGGCTCGGGCCGATCGAGGCAGCCGAGCGCCGCCCGCTCGAGTTCAAGGCGCCGGGCGTCATCCAGCGCCAGCCCGTGAAGGAGCCGATGGCGACGGGCATCAAGTCGATCGACTCGATGACCCCAGTCGGGCGCGGCCAGCGCGAGCTGATCATCGGCGACCGCTCGACGGGCAAGACCGCGGTTGCGATCGACACGATTCTGAATCAGCGCGGGGGAGACGTCATCTGCGTCTACGTCGCCATCGGGCAGAAGGGCTCGACCGTCGCGCAGGTCGTCGAGCGCCTCCGCGACGCCGGTGCGATGGAGTACACGATCGTCGTGTCGGCGCCGGCCCAGGAGGCTGCGCCGATCAAGTGGATGGCGCCATTCGCCGGCTGTGCGATGGGCGAGTACTTCCTCTACGACGGCAAGCACGCGCTGTGCATCTACGACGACCTTTCGAAGCATGCCGACGCCTATCGCCAGCTGTCGCTCCTGCTCCGCCGCCCGCCGGGTCGCGAGGCGTTCCCTGGTGACGTCTTCTACCTTCACTCGAGGCTGCTCGAGCGTGCGTGCAAGCTCTCCGACGGTCTGGGCGGCGGGTCGCTCACGGCGCTGCCGGTGATCGAGACGCAGGCAGGGGACATCGCGGCCTACATCCCGACGAACGTCATCTCGATCACCGACGGGCAGATCTTCCTCGAGTCGAGCCTGTTCTTCTCGGGCGTGCGCCCGGCGATCAACGTCGGCACCTCCGTGTCGCGCGTCGGCGGGAACGCGCAGACGAAGGCGATGAAGAAGGTCGCCGGCCGTCTGCGCCTCGATCTCGCGCAGTACCGCGAGCTCGAGGCCTTCGCGCAGTTCGGCTCCGAGCTCGACGCGGCCACGCAGCAGGCGCTCGGCCGCGGGGAGCGGATGGTGGCGACGCTCAACCAGCCGCAGTACCAGCCGTGGCCCGTCGAGGAGCAGGTCGTCGCGATCTACGCCGGGATCAACGGCTGGCTCGACGACGTGCCGGTCGCGCAGGTTCCGCGCTACCACAGCGAGCTTCGTGAGCACCTGCGCACGGAGGGTTCGGTCCTCGAGGCGATCCGCACGACGGGCGACCTCGCCGACGAGACCGAGGAGAAGCTGAAGGCCGAGCTCGAGCACTTCAAGGGCGTCTTCCTCGTCGAGGAGGAGAAAGGCCTCGCGGGCTAGCACGTGGCGTCGGTCCAAGACCTCAAGCGTCGGATCAAGTCCGTCCGCAACACGCGGAAGATCACGCGTGCGATGGAGCTCGTCGCTGCTGCGAAGCTGCGTCGAGCCGAGCAGCGGATCACGGCGCTGCGCCCGTACGCCGAGACGATGAACGAGCTCATCGCGGGAGTCGGCCGTGCAGCGTCGTCGGTCCGGCTTCCGCTCCTCGAGCAGCGCGAGTCGGTGGAGTCGGTGGCGATCGTGCCCTTGACGGGTGACCGCGGCCTCGCGGGCTCGTTCAACGCTCAGGTCATCCGCCGCTCGTTCGCGCTCGAGCGGGCGCTCCTGGCGGAGGAGAAGTCGGTGCGCTGGGTCGCGGTCGGGAAGAAGGGGCGCTCGACGCTCACCTTCCGCCGACGTGAGCTCGCAGGCGCGTACCTGGGCTTCACCGATCAGCCCGCGTACGAGGATGCGCAGGCGGTCGCCCACCGCGTCGCCGAGCTCTTCACGTCAGGCGAGGTCGACCGCGTGGTGCTCGTCTACAACACCTACATCTCGGCGCTCACGCAGCAGGTGACCGAGCAGGACATCCTCCCGATCTCGCACGAAATCCTCGAGACCGACGACGCCGAGCGCGAGGCCGACACCCTCCGCGGTGACTTCATCTTCGAGCCCGAGCCCGAGGAGATCCTCGAGCGGCTACTGCCGGTCTACCTCGAGACGCAGATCTATCGCGCGCTGCTCGAGTCGACCGCGTCCGAGCAGGGCGCCCGCATGACGGCGATGCGCAACGCCTCGAAGAACGCAGGCGAGATCATCGACTCCCTCACGCTGAGCATGAACCGAGCACGCCAGGCCGAGATCACCCAGGAGATCCTCGAGGTGGTCGCCGGCGCCGAGGCGCTGACGTAGGCACTGCTCGCCTCTCAGACGCTTCTTAGAGTCCGCGACCCCGCACTTCCCTAACAAACCTCCCGCTGCCTGCGTAGAAGTAGTGGACGTGGCCGTCCCGAACCCTCGAACCGAGGCAGCTACCATCGCGCCCGTGGAGCCGGTGGTCGCCGCTGCGTCGGAGCCCGAGCGCTTCGAGCGCGCCGGGGCGATCTCCGACCGGCTCGTCGACAACATCGAGACGGTCGTGTACGGCAAGCGGAACGAGATCAAGCTCGTGCTCACTGCTCTCGCCTGTGACGGCCACGTGCTTCTCGAGGATGTGCCCGGAACGGCCAAGACGGTGCTTGCCCGGGCAATCGCGGGAAGCATCGACGGCGCGATCCCACAGCGCATCCAATGCACCCCGGATCTGCAACCGACCGACGTCACCGGCCTCTCGGTGTTCGACCAGCGCACGCGCGAGTTCGAATTCCGGCCAGGGCCGATCTTCGCGAACGTCGTCCTCGTCGACGAGATCAACCGCGCGACCCCGAAGACGCAGTCTGCGCTGCTCGAGGCGATGGCCGAGCGCCAGGTGACCGTGGACGGCGTCACTCGCGAGCTGCCGTACCCGTTCCTGCTTCTGGCAACCGAGAACCCCATCGAGTACGAAGGGACGTTCCCGCTCCCCGAAGCGCAGCTCGATCGCTTCTTCCTCCGCACGGCGCTCGGATATCCCGGGCTCGAGGACGAGCTCAAGATCCTCACCGACCAGCGCTACGCGCATCCGCTCGACGAGCTTCGGCCCGTCGTCGGCCTCGACGAGGTGCAGGAGCTGCGCGCAGCCGCCCAGCACGTCTACGTCGACCACGTCCTGCATCGGTGGGTTGTGGAGCTCGTTCGCGCGACGCGCGAGCAGGAGTCGGTCGTCATCGGGAGCTCCGTCCGCGGGAGCCTCGCGCTCGAGCGCGCCGCGCGTGCCTGGGCGCTTCTCGACGGGCGTAGCTACGTGGTTCCAAAGGACATCGAGCGGCTCTTCGCGCCGGTGCTGGTCCACCGCGTCGTCTTCACGCCCGGCTTCGTCGCCCGCGCGCGCGCGACCGGGTGGACGGAGGCGATCGAGGAGTTCCGCCAGAGCTGTCTGACGCTCGCCCCGCAGCCGGGGTCCGAGGACGACGCCCTGTTCGAGGACGGCGTCAGACCCGCTCCAGCGGAGTAGCCGGCCGTGGCCGGCGGGCGTCTCACCTTCCCGCTCGTCCCGCGCCGGCGGGTCATCGGCCTGTCCTTCGGCACGATGAAGAGCTTGCGGCGCGGATCGGGCACCGACGTTGCCGGCTCACGCCCCTACCGTCCCGGCGACGACATCGACTCGATCGATTGGGCTGCCTCGGCGCGACTCTCGACAGCGCGCGGCGGCGACGAGTTCGTCGTGCGCGAGCGCTTCGCGGAAGAGGCGCCGAAGATCGTGATCGTGTGCGATCGCCGACCCGAGATGGCCGGATACGGCTCGGCGCTGCCGTGGCTCGACAAGCCCGCCGCTATGCGCACGGTGGTCGACCTGATCCTCGCGAGCGCAGGCGCCGCAGGCGGCTTCGTCGGCTACCTCGACTACGCGGACGGAGACCCGCACTGGCGCCAGCCCAAGGGCGAGCGCAAGCTCATCGAGCTTCGCGACGATCGCCTGTGGTCGGCGGAGTACGGTGGGCCGACGGACTGGCTCGAGCGCTCCTTCGACCACCTCGCGTCGCACACCCGCGCGGTGTCGCCGGGGACGTTCGTGTTCCTGCTCTCCGACTTCATCCCGTCGCCTTCGCACGAGCTCTGGCTGACCGCGATCGAGCGTCGCTGGGACGTCGTGCCCGTCGTGCTGCAGGACCCCACGTGGGAGCAGAGCTTTCCGGACGTCGACGGGATCGTCGTCCCGCTCCGCGACCCCCGCTCGGGGAGGATCTCCTCCGCGCGTCTTCGACGGAAGGAGGTCGCGGCTCGTCGTGAGCACAACCGCGCACGCACGGCAGAGCTGCTCGAGATGTTCCGCTTCCTCGACATCGATCCCGTCCTCGTGACCACGAACGACCGCGCGGGGATCCTGGAGGAGCTGCTCGTCTGGGCCGATCTCCGCCGGACGCGCCGGGTGATCGGAGCGTGACCGGTTGAGGCGCCGACAGCTTCTCCCGGCCGTTGGGCTCGTCGTCGTCGCGCTCGTGACGGCGCTCGCGGTCGTCGGGATCTCGTCGCTCCGCGGTGACGAGTCGTCGGCGCTCGACGCGATCCCGGAGGAGGTCGCACCCGTCGACCGGCTTCCGGGCAGCGGCCTTCCCGAGGCGGGCATCGCCGCGACCGGCGTCATCGAGCCCCGCACCATCCTCTTCGGCGACACGATTGCCGCGCACATCGACGTGCTCCTCGACCGTCGCAAGGTCGAACCGACGTCCGTCCGGATCAGCACCGAGTTCGTTCCCTGGGAGATCATCGGACCGCAGACGCGGGTACGCCGCGACGCAGGGCCGGACACGTGGCTGCGGACGAGCTTCACGCTGCGCTGCACGGGAAGCCCGTGCATGCCGGCGAACGACTCGAGTGCGCTCGAGTTCACCCCAGCAGAGGTGACCTACGCGCCGGTCACTGCCACACGCGCGGCCCCGCGAGAGTCGCTCACCGTCGACTTCCCGATACTCCTCGTCTACTCGCGGTTCGCCGTGGTGAACCTGGACGGGCCTGCCGCCACGAGCTCGACCCCGTACCGCGCCGACCTCGAGTCGTTCCCGGCCGTCGGCTACCGAATCGCGCCCGGCGTGCTCGTTCCGACGCTGCTCGTGCTCGCAGGACTGCTCGCGATCGCCGGAGCGATCCTTGCCTTCGTCGCAGTCCCGCGCAGGCGGCCAGAGCCCGAACCGGAGCCTGAACCAGAGCCCGAGCCCGTCATCGTGCTCACCCCGCTCGAGCAGGCGCTCGAGCTGCTCGAGGACGCGAGCCGAGCCGACGGGGCCGAGGATCGGCGCCGCGCCCTCGAGCTCGTGGCCGAGGTGCTCGACCTCGACCATCCCGACCTCGCGCGCGCAGCGCGCACGCTCGCGTGGTCCGAGCACGACCCGCTCGTCGAGCAGACGAGCGGCCTCGCGACGCGCGTCCGCACGACGATCGACCTGACGACGAACGGGAACGGCCGTGTCCACTAGGAAACGCCTTGCCACCCGGATCGGGCTCCGGCCGGTCGCGGTCGACACACACGACGTCGGCGCTTTTCGGGGGGTCATCGGTCGTACCGGGGTCGTGCGCCTCGTGCTCGCCGGCTCGGTGCTCGCGCTCGTCCTCGCGGCCGCCTCGACCGCGCGCAATCCGGCCACGAGCGAGCAGGCGCTCATCCCGGAGGATCGCGTCGGCGTCGTCGTGCTCGATCTCTCGCTGAGCATCATCGATCAGGACTACGCGAAGATCCGGCGCACCCTCCGGCGCATCGTCGCCGAGAAGTCCTCGATCGGCCTGGTCGTCTTCTCGGACGTCCCGTACGAGCTGCTGCCGCCTGGGACGCCTGCAGCCGAGTTGAAACCGCTCCTGAGGCTGCTCGAGACACCCCGCCTCGGGCCGATCCAGAATCCGTGGACGCAGACGTTCCGGGCGGGCACCCGCATCTCCGTTGCACTCGAGCTCGCCCGGTCGGCTCTCGAGCGAGACGCGGTCGCAGAAGGTGCGATCCTGCTCGTCAGCGATCTCGAGACCGCGCCCGAGGACGTCCCGGCGCTCGCGTCGAAGGTGGCGGAGCTCGAGCGAGCCGACATCCGCCTGAGCGTCGTTCCGCTCGCTCCGTCGAGCGACGCGCTGAGCCTCTTCGCGGAGTACGTCGACGAAGGCGAGCTCGCGGGTTTCACGCAGGGGGCGCCCGACGCGGAACGGGCCGATGCGGGCGCGGCCGGCGTGAAGACCCCGCTGCTGCTCCTCGTGCTCGGGCTGCTCGCGTTCGTCGCGCTCGCCGCGCACGAGCGATTCGCCGGGCGCCTGGCGTTGCCCCGACCCGCCGACGGAGGCGTCGCATGACCAGACGCGAGCTCGTCGAACGCTCGGCCCTCGGCGGGGCCGCGCTCGTGTGCCTGTTGCTCGCGGCCGCGCTCGCGCTCCTGGCGCTCGACGCCTCGCGCACCCGTGACGCGCTCGCGAGCGGGGACGTCCGCTACCGCGTCACGCCCGAGACGCCGGGTCTCTGGTCCGCGCGGACCCTCGTCCCCTTCGAGGCGGCGACGACGCTCCTCGGCAGTGAGGACGATGTCGAGCTCCGCCGCGCGATCCGCGCCGTGCGCCTCGCGCGGCTCGACGACACGAGCGTCTCCGTCTCGGATCCGCAGGTGGCGATTCTTCGCAACGCTGCGCAGGCGAGACTCGATGCGCTCGTCTCCGGTGACGGTGACGCGCAAGAGCAGTCTCGTGCCGCGAACCTGCTCGGTGTCCTCGGACTTGCCAGAGTGGTCACCGAGACACAGGATCGCGTTGCGCTCCTCTCGGCCACGGTGGCGAACTTCCAGCTCGCAATCGCGCTCGATCCGGACAACGACGACGCGAAGTACAACCTCGAGCTCGTGCTCCAGCGCTCCCGCGGAATCGAGCTCGCCGAAGGCGCCGGTGGTCAGAACCCGTCCCCCGGCGGAACCGGCTCGAGCGGCGCGGGGGCGGGCGACCCCGGCTCTGGATATTGAGTGGCACGCTCGCTGAGGCTCGGCGCATCCGCGTCACTCGACGAGGCCCGGTCCTGTCCTGCGTGCACAGGGAGTCGTGACCGGCGATGTCGCTGACGGTGCTCACCCCCGTCGGAGGGCTCCTCGCGCTGGGAGTCGCGATCCCGTTGGTCGCGATGCTCCGGGCTCGCCGCAAGGCGGCAGCTGTTCGAGACGGCCTCGGCGTTCCGGCGCCCGGCCGGCGCATGCTCCTCGTGCCCGTTGTCGCGCTCGCCGCGTCCGCCGTGCTGCTCGGTCTCGCGGCCGCGCAGCCCGTGCTCGAGTGGACGAGCGACCGACGTCTGCGCACCGATGCCGAGGCGTTCGTGGTGCTCGACGTGACGCGCTCGATGCTCGCGCAGAGAGATGCGGACGCTCCGATGCGTATCGATCGAGCGAAGGCCGCGGCGGCCATGATCCGGGCGTCGCTACCCGAGATCCCGGTGGGCGTCGCGTCGCTGACGGACCGCGTGCTTCCCCACCTGTTCCCGACCGCCGACCAGGAGGTCTTCGCGGCGACGGTCGAGCGATCCGTCGGAATCGAGCGGCCACCCCCGCGAACGGTGTTCGCGACCGGCGCGACCTCGCTGAATGCACTCGCGACGCTCCGCGGGCTTCGCTACTTCGCACCGACGTCGAAGGAGCGTGTCGCGATCGTCGTCACCGACGGGGAGACGGAGCCCGTGGCGAACGCGCGACTGGGAGGGCTCTTCCGGCGGGAGCCGGCCATCGAGGTTGTCTTCGTGCAGGTCTGGAACGAGCAGGAGCGCGTCTTCACACGGGGCGCACCGGAGCCGCAGTACCGCCCCGACCCCACGGCTCGGGCGGCGCTCGACCGCCTCGCCGCCTCGACCAGGGGCGCCGTCTTCACGGAGCGCCAGATCGGCGCAGCTGCAGGCACGGTGCGCGAGCTGCTTGGCGACGGGCCGAGCGTGGTGCTGGGAGAGAAGGCCGGCCGGCTGGCACTCGCGCCCTACCTCGCCGCCGCGGCACTCCTTCCGTTCGGCCTGCTCCTGTGGCGTCGCGACCGCTAGGGGATCAGGGTGTCGGTCTCCGGCAACCACGGCTCGATAGCTTCCGGAAACCCGCTCTCGTCCATGTGTGAGATCGCGCGGCTCGCGAGCCAGAGCACGGCTTCGGGGCGCGCCTCGGCAAGCACCGCCCGCACGGCCTCGTCTCCCGCCTGCGGCGCTCCACGCTCTCCGGCACGGGCGCGGCGAAGGCGACAAAGCGCGAATGCGGCCCGGTCGACGTCCGTCCCGTGCTGGCGGTACCACTCGATGCCAACGGCTCGATCGAGCAACTCCACGGCTTCGTCGCCGTAGGCGCCGGCGACCTCGGCGGCCACGAAGTTGCTGCTATCGCGCGGTTTTTCGTTTGCTCGCGGAATTTGCACCGCAGCCTCCTAACTCAATTGGAAGTCCGTCGTCACAGAAGTATGATCCTGCACTTGACCATGGCGACGGAGGCATCTGGATCGACGGATTGTGGCTGGCGTGCCGGCCCATCCCCCAGCGCACCCGTAGGTTCGGGCCTCGACCATGGTGAAGATCGGCAGGAGACCACTCGGATGGAGGGAGTACATGCGTAAGCGTTCACTCGTGCTGTTGGCGGGCGTGGTCGCGATCGTCGCGAGCCTCGTCGTTGGTCCAGCAGCTACAGCCGGCCCTGAGAAGGCGTCGGCGGGGACGGTCGTGTTTATTCACGACCAGGAGCCCCCAACGTTGCGTGGCGCCTGGGTCGACAACCAGCTCTATGCAACGAGCCTCGTCATCAACAACATCTGGTACGGCGGTCAGATTCGCAACGCCAACTCGGATTGGGTGACGCGGCTGTTCACGGGTGCCCCGCGCCTTGTCAAGCGGAGCCCGCTTACCATTCAGTTCCAGTATTCGCAGAACGCGGTCTGGAGCGATGGCACGCCCGTGACGTGTAACGACTGGCGGGCGACCTGGCAGGTTAACGTCAACCCGAAGAACAACGTCGCGAGCCGCACCGGCTGGGAGGACATCCGCTCGGTGAACTGCTCCGGCAAGCGGGGTACGGTTGTGTTCAAGAAGGTCTACGCCGACTGGCAGAGCCTCATCAACACCGGGGCGTACCAGGCGAAGACCGTGAACGCGATCGCGGACATGAACTCGGCGTTCACGAACTCGATCCCGGTTTCGTCAGGTCCGTGGCGCTTCTCGGCCTGGCAGAAGGGCGTCCAGATCACCGTGGTGAAGAATCCGCGGTTCAAGGCCGCTCCTGCGATGAAGCTCGATCGGGTCGTGTTCCGCTACATCGCCGACACGAACGCGCGCTTCCAGGCACTGAAGGCCGGCGAGGGACAGGCGATGGAGCCGCAGGGTCAGCTCCAGATCGCCGACTTCCTCAAGGACTCGAACTTCAAGGTCGAGTCGAGGGCCGGCTACTCGTACGAGCACCTGGACATCCAGTTCGGCCCGAAGGGCGCCACGGCGCTCCGCGCGCCGTACGTCCGGCAGGCGCTCATGCAGGGCATCAATCGCGCGCAGATCGCCTCGGCGCTCTGGCAGACGATTGCTCCTGGCCTGCCCGTCCTGAACAGCCTCATCTTCAAGACGTTCGAGAAGGGCTACGTCCCGCACTTCAGGAAGTTCCCGTTCAATCAGACGAAGGTCATCTCGCTTCTCAAGGGCAAGGGCTGCACCGGTGGGCCCGATCGTCCGAGCGCCGGGAACCAGGACGTGTTCTCGTGCCCGGGCGTCGGCAAGCTCAGCTTCCGCTTCTCGACCACGTCGGGCAACCAGCTCCGCGCCCTCACGTTCGAGATCATCCAGCGGCAGCTGAAGTCCGTCGGCATCGAGCTCGTGCCGCGGTTCCAGCCGG
>Ga0075343_1000116_pt1 | contig 14198 bp, 12 predicted proteins | sample RushOxbow_ThreeS_2_FD_120072 | JGI IMG/M metagenome (GOLD analysis project Ga0075343, IMG submission 120072) | Natural and restored wetland microbial communities from the San Francisco Bay, California, USA, that impact long-term carbon... | ecosystem: Environmental > Terrestrial > Soil >...
ACATCCGCTACCGCGACGACAAGAGCTACCCGTACCTCGCGCTGACCGTGGGGGAGGCGTGGCCACGCGCCCAGGTGCTCCGCGGCGCCAAGCGGAAGAAGGTCCGCTACTTCGGGCCGTACGGGCATGCGTGGGCGATCCGCGACACGCTCGACGCGCTGACCCGCGTCTTCCCGGTGCGCACGTGCTCCAACTCCTTCTTCGACCAGCGAGCGCGCGCGAAGCGCCCCTGCCTCTACTTCGACATCGGGCGGTGCAGCGGGCCGTGCGTGCCCGAGGTGAGCGGGGTCACGCACGAGTCCTACCGCGACGACGTCGACGCGCTCGCCGATTTCCTCGCCGGCAACACCAAGCCCGTGATGCAGCGGCTCGAGCGCGAGATGCGCGAGGCGGCCGAGCGCCAGGAGTACGAGCAGGCGGCGAAGCTCCGCGACCAGCTGGGCGCGGCGACGCGCGCCCTCGAAGCCCAGGAGATGGTGCTCGATCGGCCCGAGAGCATCGACGTGATCGGCATGGCCGACGACGACCTCGAGGCCGCGTTCCAGGTCTTCATGGTGCGAGGGGGCCGCGTGCTCGGCCGCAAGGGCTGGGTCGTCGACCGCGTCGAGGAACTCACTCGCGAGGAGCTGGTCGCGTCGTTCGTGCGTCAGCTCTACATGGAGCGCGACGAGGTGCCGCCGCGTGTGCTCGTGCCGGCCGAGCCTGCCGATCGTGAGGTCCTCGAGGCATGGCTGCGAGAGCGACGCGGCACCAAGGTCAGCATCGGCGTGCCGGAACGGGGGGCGAAGCGTCGGCTGCACGAGGTCGTGATGCGCAACGCGGAGGAGTCGTTCCATCGGCACAAGCTGCGCCGGGCGTCGGACTTCGGAGCGCGCTCGCGCGCACTCACCGAGCTCGCGGACCGGCTCGGCCTCGAGCAGGCGCCCCTGCGCATCGAGTGCTACGACATCTCGAACCTCGGACCCACGGACACGGTCGGGTCGATGGTCGTGTTCGAGGACGGCCTGCCGAAGCGATCGGACTACCGGCGATTCCGTATCAAGGGCGTCGTCGGTCAGGACGATTTCGCTTCTATGGAAGAGATGCTGCGCCGCCGTTTCTCGCGCCTGATCGAGGAGCGTGCCGAGTCGCCCGCCCCCGGCCGGCGATTCTCCTACCCGCCGGCGCTCGTCGTCGTCGACGGTGGCCGGGGCCAGCTGAGCATGGCGTCGAAGGTGCTGGGAGAGCTCGGGCTGCAGATCCCGCACATCGGCCTCGCGAAGCGGCTCGAGGAGGTCTTCTTCCCGGACCACCCTGAGCCCCTGATGATCCCGCGGGGCTCCGAGGCATTGTTCGTCCTCCAGCATCTGCGCGACGAGGCCCACCGGTTCGCGATCACCTACCACCGCCAGACACGCGAGAAGCGTGCGCTCCGCTCGCCCCTCGACGACGTGCCAGGCGTCGGGCCCGCGAGGAAGAAGGCTTTGCTCAAGCGCTTCGGATCTCTCGCGCGCCTGCGTCGAGCCGATCCGGAGCAGATCGCCGAGACGCCGAGCATCGGTCCGGAGCTCGCCGCCGCGATCCACGAGCGCCTCCACGATTCCGGGCAGGGCGATCAGTCACTCGTCCGCGGACCCGGCCTCGTCGCCGACGGCAAGGTCAGCGCATGACGACCGAGGCGACTCCGGCGCCGGCCGCAGGCGTCTCGACGGGGGGGCCCGGTTTCCTCTTGATCACGGGCCTCTCGGGGGCGGGGCGCTCCGAGGCCGCGCACTCGCTCGAGGATCTCGGGTACTTCGTGGTGGACAACCTCCCGCCCGCCCTGCTGCCCACGATGGCCGAGCTGGTCTCGAGGCCGGGTGGTCCGACGCGCATCGCGATCGTCGTCGACGCGCGCGGAGGGGTGTTCTTCGGGGAGCTGTCGAAGGCGCTCGACGAGCTGAAGCAGCTCCGCGTCGACTACCGCATCCTCTTCCTCGAGGCAGCCGACGACGATCTCGTGAACCGGTACGAGGCGACGCGGCGCCGGCACCCGCTCGCGCCCGCGGATCGCGTGGTCGAGGGCATCCGCAAGGAGCGGCTCATGATGGAGAGCCTGCGGGGCGACGCCGACCTGATCATCGACACCACCGGGCTCACGCCGCATCGCCTGCGCGATCGCATCCGCGGCGCCTTCTCCGAGGCCCCGCCGGAGCAGGGCCTGCAGGTCTCGGTCACCTCGTTCGGATTCAAGTACGGCACGCCGCGCGACGCCGACCTCGTGCTCGACGTCCGCTTCCTCCCCAACCCCCACTGGGTCGACGGACTGCGCCCGCTGCCGGGTACCGACGAGCGGGTCCGCGATTACGTGCAGGGCCAGGACCAGTACCGGGCATTCATGGAGCGGCTCGAAGCCCTGCTCGAGGTCGTGGTGCCGGGCTACGTGGCCGAGGGCAAGTCCTACCTCACCTGCGCAATCGGGTGCACCGGCGGGCGACACCGGTCGGTGGTGGTCTCCGAGGAGCTCGGCCGGTACTTCACCGACCGCGGCATCCCGGTGACCGTCGCGCACCGCGACCTCGCACGGAATTGACGGGCCGTCCGGCCCGTGCCGCGGCCTGGGGCCGCTGACTAGGATGAGACCCGTCACGACCCGAAGGTTTCCGGCTGCTCGAGGAGGACCCCCATGAGCGTGAAGATCGGCATCAACGGATTCGGTCGCATCGGTCGCAACTTCTTCCGTGCCTCGAAGCAGCTCGGTCTCGACTTCGACTTCGTGGGGGTGAACGACCTCGGTGACGCCGCCACGATGGCGCACCTGCTGAAGTACGACTCGGTGCACGGACGGTACCCGGGCGAGGTCGGGCTCGGGGCCGACGGACTGGTGATCGACGGCGACGAGCTCCGCGTACTCGCAGAGCGCAACCCAGCCGACCTGCCGTGGAAGGACCTCGGCGCCGAGATCGTGATCGAGTCCACGGGCATCTTCACCGACCGCGACAAGGCGGCGGCCCACATCGAGGCGGGTGCGCAGAAGGTGATCATCAGCGCCCCGGCCAAGAACGAGGACCTCACCGTGGTCCTGGGGGTGAACGACGACGCGTACGACCCGGCGAACCACCATGTGATCTCGAACGCCTCGTGCACCACGAACTGCGTCGCGCCGATGGCGAAGGTGCTCGACGACGCGTTCGGTATCGAGCAGGGGTTCATGACGACCGTGCACGCCTACACGAACGACCAGAGCATCCTCGATCTGCCGCACAAGGACCTGCGGCGTGCCCGGGCCGCGGCCGTGAACATCATCCCGACCTCCACCGGGGCCGCGAAGGCGACCGGCCTCGTGCTGCCGCACCTGAAAGGCAAGCTCGATGGCATGTCGATGCGGGTCCCCGTGCCCGACGGGTCGGTCACCGATCTCGTCGCGACGGTCTCGCGCGACGTCACCCTCGAGGAGGTCACCGCTGCCTTCAAGGCGGCGGCCGACCATGGCCCGCTCGCCGGCAAGCTCGTGTACACCGAGGACCCCATCGTCTCGAGCGACATCGTCGGCAGCCAGGCGTCGTGCACGTTCGACGCGAGCGCCACGATGGTGATGGGCAACGTGGTGAAGGCGGTCGGCTGGTACGACAACGAGTGGGGATACTCGAGCCGCCTCGTCGACCTCGCCGCGCTGGTCGCGGCGAAGCTCTGACGCCGCGGCGCTCGGTATCGCCGTGACCCTGCGCACCCTGGACGACCTCGGCGACGTCGCCGGCTCGCGCGTCTTCGTGCGGGCCGACTTGAACGTGCCGCTCGATGCCGGGGCGGTGGCCGACGACGCACGCATCGTCGCGACGCTCCCCACGATCCGCGAGCTCCGCGAACGCGGGGCCTCGATCGTGCTCGCCTCGCATCTCGGCCGCCCCAAGGGTGAGGTGCTCGAGGATCTCCGGCTGGGGCCGGTGGGTGCGCGACTGGCGGAGCTGATCGGGGAACCCGTGTCCACGCTCGCCGAAACGGCTCCGTCGGTGCTGCCCGACGAGCCCGTCGTGCTCCTCGAGAACCTGCGGTTCGATCCGGGCGAGGAAGCGAACGACCCGTCCTTCGCCGGACGCCTCGCCGAGCTCGCCGACGCCTACGTCGACGACGCGTTCGGCGCCGCGCACCGTTCGCACGCGAGCGTCTCCGCGCTGCCCGAGCTCATGCTCGCCAGTGGCCGCCCGTCGGTGGCGGGACGGCTGATGCAGCGCGAGGTCGAGGTGCTGTCTCGCCTGCTCCACGATCCGGAGCGGCCGTACGTGGCGATCCTCGGCGGGGCGAAGGTGAGCGACAAGCTCGCGGTGATCGAGTCCTTGATCGACCGAGTCGATGTGTTGTTGATCGGCGGGGCGATGGCGTTCACCCTGATCGCCGCCGACGGTGGGGAGACCGGAACGAGCCTCTGCGAACGGGAGCGGTTCGACGAGGTCCGCGCGGCCAGGGCGAGGGCGCGCGAGCGCGGCGTGCTCGTCGAGGTGCCGCAGGACGTGGTCGCGGCCGCCGAGATCTCCGCGAAGGCGGACCGACGCACGGTGCCGGCCGCGGAGATCCCGCGCGGCATGATGGGTCTCGACATCGGGCCGAAGACGGTCGAGGAGTACGCGCGCATCATCGCCGACGCCAAGACGATCCTCTGGAACGGTCCGATGGGCGTGTTCGAGCTCGAGCCTTTCAGCGCGGGCACGCGGGGGGTGGCCACGGCCGTCGCGCACGCCGACGCGTTCAGCGTCGTCGGTGGCGGGGATTCCCTGCTGGCCGTGAAGAAGGCCGAGCTCGCCGACGCGTTCGATCACCTGTCCACCGGAGGGGGAGCCTCGCTCGAGTTCCTCGAAGGCCGCTCGTTGCCCGGCATCACGATCCTGGAGGACCACCCGTGACCACGAACCCCGCCACCGAACGCCGTCCGATCATCGCGGCCAACTGGAAGATGCACAAGACGCACCTCGAGGCGATCCAGGCCGTCCAGAAGCTGAGCTACCTGCTCGACAAGGAAGACGCCGAACGCGTGGAGGTCGTGATCTGCCCCGCGTTCACCGCGTTGCGATCGGTGGAGACGCTGCTCGAGTCCGACAAGCTCCCGTACGGTCTCGGCGCGCAGAACGTCTCCTTCGAGGAGCAGGGCGCGTTCACCGGCGAGGTCTCGCCCCTGATGCTCGAAGCATTGAGGGTCGGGTACGTGATCGTCGGCCACTCCGAGCGCCGCCAGTTGTTCGGTGAGGACGACCTCGTCGTCAACAAGAAGGCACGCGCGGTGTTGAGGCATGGCATGACGCCGATCCTGTGCGTCGGAGAGTCCCTCGAGGAACGCGACGCCGACGGCACGGAGACGAAGGTCGCCCAGCAGATCCGCCGCGGCTTCGACCACATCGATGCAGAGCAGGCGACGACGATGGTCGTTGCCTACGAACCCATCTGGGCGATCGGCACGGGCCGCAACGCCGACGCCGCCGACGCGGGCCGCGTGGTCGAGGTGATCCGCTCCACCCTCGCCGATCGCTACGACGACATCGTCGCGCAGGCCGTGCGCGTGCAGTACGGCGGAAGCGTGAAGCCCGGCAACATCCGGGAGTTCATGGCGCATCCGGATATCGACGGCGCACTCGTGGGCGGCGCGAGCCTCGACCCCGAGGACCTCGCGCTGATCGTGAAGTACCGCTGATTGAGGCCGCTGACAGAGGCCGCTGACAGAGGAAGGACGAGCGTGAGTACCCTCCTGTACGTCTGCCTCGACGGGCTCGGTGACGACCCGATCCCCGCGCTCGACGGCCGCACGCCGCTCGAAGCTGCCGAGACCCCCAACCTCGACGCCCTCGCCGCCCGGGGTGCGACCGGCACCGTCGTGACGGTGGGCCCCGGCATCGCGCCGGAGTCCGACATCGGCGTGTTCGGCATCCTCGGGTACGACCCCAACGAGGAGCACCCGGGCCGGGGTGTGCTGGAGGCGCTGGGCATCGGCATGGACTTCAGGGACGGCGACCTCGCGTACCGAATCAACTTCGCGACGGCGTCCTGGCCCGACATCGTCGATCGCCGCGTCGGCCGCGACCTCTCCAGCGATGAGGCACACGCGTTGGCCGACGAGGTGAACCGCGGCCTGCGACTCGACGGCGCCTCGTTCGACCTGCGAGCGACGATCGAGCACCGCGGGGCGCTCGTGATCCGCTCCGACGACGGCGTCGCCCTGTCGTCGAACGTCACGAACACCGACCCCGCCTACGAGCGCCGGGGCCACCTCGGGGTCGCGCTCGAGACGTTCGAACCGGTCGTCGAGACCGCCGTCGCGCTCGACACATCCTCTGGCGCCGAGCGAGCCGCCGACCTCACGAACGCGTTCGTCGAGGGCTCCGCCCGCATCCTCGATGCCAGCGAGGTCAACGCCCGGCGCCGCGCGGACGGGAAGCTGCCGGGCAACCTGATCCTCACGCGCGACGGAGGCGATCACCGCCCGAACCTCGAGCCCATCGCGGAACGGTTCGGAATGCCGTGGGGGTGCTTCGTGGAGATGCCGGTCGAGCGCGGCATCTCGATCGCCCTCGGCATGCAGCCCGTCGATGCACCCCGCCTGGATGCCGCCGGCTTCGGCCCGGCCGCCGAGGAACGCTACGCCGAGTGGGCCCATCTCGCCGCCGATGCGCTCGGCGACTTCCAGGCCCTGTACATCCACATCAAGGGGCCCGACGTGCCTGCCCACGACGGACGTGCGGAGGACAAGCGCGACGTGGTGACGGCGATCGACCGAGCGTTCTTCGGCGAGGTGCTACCTCGCCTGTCAGGCGACACGCTGGTCGCGGTCACGGCCGACCACGCCACGTCGTGTCTGCGCAAGGCCCACACCGCCGATCCCGTGCCGCTGCTCGCGAGCGGCGGACGGGTGACCCCGGACGGCACGAGCTCATTCGGAGAGCGGGCGTGCGCCGAGGGCTCCCTGGGCGAGTTGCTCGGACCACAGATCCTGCCGAGGCTCAGCGCGCTCGTCCGTGATTGAACGCTCCCGATGTCGTTCCGATTGCGGATTCCTGCCCCGTTTCCCGTGGGCACACCGCCTCGGGCCAGCGGGAACGCGCCGAACCGCGTTGCCGTGAGGACCGAACGGGCCTATCATCCGCGCCGGTGAGCGACGACCGACACGACGTACCGGGCGACGACCGCGGCTCCCTGCTGGCACCGGGGACCACCGGCACCCGCTCGGGCATGGGCAAGGAAGAGAAGTTCGTCGAGGACGCCCTCGTCGAGACCGAGTTCGTCCCTGGAGCCGAACTCCCGAAGGAAGATATCGGGCGTTCTCCGTGGCAGATCTTCTGGCGACAGTTCCGGCGTGACCGATGGGCGCTCGTCGGCATCGTCGTCATCTTCGTGATGATCGTGCTGGCGATCATCGCCCCGCTGTCGGTGCGATGGACCGGCCACGATCCCAACTTCGTGAACCTCAGCGCACTGGATTCGTTCGGGCTGCCCGGGGCCCCGTCGTGGTGGCCGTGTCCCGAGGGCGCCGCCGACGCTCCCGTCGTGATCGAGGGAGGGCAGGTCTCGGTGACGAGCCAGGGCTGTACCGCGGTCCCCGGCTACTTCCTCGGCGTCGACTCGACCGGGAGAGACCTCTTCGTCCGCATCCTGTACGGCGCCCGAACCTCGCTGATCATCGCGTTCGCCGCCACCGGCATCGCACTCGTGATCGGCACGGCGCTCGGCGTGATCTCGGGGTTCTTCCGAGGCAAGACCGACACCTTCATCTCACGACTCACCGACGTGGTCCTCTCCCTCCCGATCCTGCTCCTGGCGCTCGGGCTCGCCTCCGCCTGCGGTGCGACGGCCGAAGGCTGCCTCGGCGGGCTGATCAAGCCCGGGCTCCTGCTGGTCAGCCTGATCATCGGCCTCTTCAGCTGGCCCTACATCTCCCGCATCATCCGGGGACAGGTGCTCTCGCTGCGCGAGAAGGAGTTCGTCGAGGCGTCCAGGTCGCTGGGTTCCTCGAACTGGCGCATCATGGCGCGCGAGATCCTGCCGAACGTGGCCGCACCGCTGATCGTTTACACCACCCTGATCATCCCCTCGAACATCCTGTTCGAGGCCGGCTTGTCGTTCCTCGGCGTCGGCGTGCCCGACACGACGCCGTCGTGGGGCGCCATGCTCAGCCAGTCCGCCAGCGCGTTCCGATATGCGGTCTGGCTCATGATCTTCCCGGGCATCGCGTTGTTCCTCACCACCCTGGCGTTCAACCTGGTCGGTGATGGGATGCGCGACGCACTCGATCCTCGGACCCAAGCGTGACCGTACTTCCTTACGGTGCACACGAGGGAACGAGGGGAGGCGGGAGCACGACGCACCACATCCGATCCGATCGAATGCACGGAATCGTAGAGAGGGGGTCCAATTGAAGCGGATATTGAAGATCACCGCGCTCGTCGCGGTCCTCGGTCTCGTCGCTGCCGCCTGTGGCGGCAACGACGACTCGGGGGATGACGGCGCGACGAGCGAGGCACCCAGCGGCGACCTGAGTGGTGGCACGCTGAACATGGCCCAGCTCGCCGACGTGGTGTCGGCGTTCGACCCGCAGAAGGAGTACTACTCGGTCACATGGGAGTACTACCGCTGCTGTCTGCTCCGTACGCTGATGTCCTACGAAGGTGTGCCGACCGATCAGGGCGGGGCTGAGATCCACCCCGACCTCGCGGCGGCTGAGCCTGAGATCTCGTCCGACGGCCTGACCTGGACGTTCACGATCAAGCCGGGCATCAACTATGCCCCGCCGTTCGATGACGTCACGATCACGGCCAACGACTTCATCACAGCGATGAAGCGCACCGCGAACCCGAAGGCCAACGTCGGCGGCTACTCGTTCTACTACTCAGTGATCGAGGGCTTCGATGAGTACGGGGACGGCGAGGCCGACGAGATCTCGGGCATGACTGCCGTCGACGACACGACGCTGCAGGTGACCTTGACGGCACCCACGGGGGACTTCGGCTACCGCATGGCGATGCCGACCGCCGCGCCGATCCCGCCGCTCGACGGTGCCGAGCTCGGAGCCGCCGAGGGACACGACAAGAACTATGGTCGGTTCCTCGTCGCATCGGGTCCGTACATGTTCGAGGGCTCCGAGGCCATGGACTTCTCCGTGCCGGCCAAGGATCAGGCTGAGGTGTCGGGATACATCCCTGGTCGAGAGATCGTCCTGGTCCGCAACCCGTCGTGGAGCGCCGAGACCGACGAACTTCGGCCGGCGTACCCCGATCGCATCGAGGTCTCGATCGGTGGTGACAACGACGACCTCTACAACCAGGTCGCCGCCGGTGAGATCGACTTCGTGGTCGACGGAGCGGTGCCGCCCGACAAGATCAAGGAGTATCAGTCGGACCCCGAGCTCCAGGACCGCATGAACGTCTACCCGTCCGACGCGGTTCGCTATGTCTCCTTCAACCTGGCGATGCCGCCGTTCGACGACGTCCACGTGCGGAAGGCCATCAACTGGGCGTTCGACAAGGAGGGGTTCCGCCAGCTCCGTGGCGGTGCCACGACCGGTGAGATCGCCGGTCACGTCATGGTGAACAGCCTGCAGAACAACCTGCTGGCCGACTACGATCCGTATGCGACCCCCAACGCAGCGGGTGATCTCGCGAAGGCTCAGGAAGAGATGGCGCAGTCGAAGTACGACTCCGACGGCGACGGCGTCTGCGACGCCCCTGAGTGCGAGAAGGTCCTCGCGATCACCGACCGCGAGGATCCGTACCCGAAGCAGTCGGCCCTGCTGATCCAGTTCCTGGAGCCGCTCGGCATCACGCTCGACGTGAAGCAGCTCGAACGCGGCGTGATGTACACCAAGTGCAACGACATGAACTCGCAGACTCCGCTGTGTGCCGGACCCGCATGGGGTAAGGACTACGCCGACGGGTTCACCTTCGGCGACCCACTGTTCGGATCGAGCGGTCTGTGGGAGAGCTGCTGCAACTACCAGGCGATGGGCGCCACCCCGGAGCAGCTCGAGGGGTGGGGCTACGACATCACGGAGGTGCCGAGCGCCGACGAGAAGCTCTCAGAATGCACCGCCTCCACGGGCGACGAACGGTTCCAGTGCTGGGCCGATCTCGACACGATGCTGATGGAAGAGATCGTGCCCTGGGTGCCGTACCTGTTCGACAATTCCGTCGACATCATCTCCCCGAACGTGACGAACTACTCGTTCGACCAGTTCGCGGGACTCGCCGACTTCGGCCAGATGGCCGTGTCGGGCGGGGCCGCCTAAGGCACCACTGAAGAACCACGACGAGCGAGGGGGCCGCGAGAGCGGCCCCCTCCTCGCCGCGAAGGAACGGCCGAAGGAACGGGAAGGAGGACCCAGCGATGGGCAGGTACCTGATCAGGCGAACCCTGTTCCTCGTGCTGGTGCTCTTCATCGTCTCGCTCCTCACCTTCCTGATCTTCGTGAAGCTGCCGGCCGGAGACCCGGCGCGCCGAGCGGTCGGGCGGTCGACGACCCCCGAGCAGATCGAAGCGGCGCGTTTGGCGTTCGGCTTGGACAAGCCGATCTACGTGCAGTACGCGAGGTTCGCAAAGGGCCTCGTGCCATGGCCAGGTCTGTTCCTGACCGAGGACGTCTACTACTCCTACGGCAACTTCGTCGCCGTGAAGGAGGAGATCTACCGACGCCTGCCCGTCACGGTCACGCTCGCGGTGGGCGCCGCCGTGATCTGGCTCGCCATGGGGGTGCCGATCGGCATCATCTCCGCGGTGCGCAAGGGCTCGATCTGGGACCGCGCGGGCATGGTGTTCGCCTTGATCGGTGTCTCGATGCCGGTGTTTTGGCTCGGCCAGCTCCTGCTGTACTTCTTCTGGTACAAGCTCGGGTGGGCGCCGTCGTCGGGCCTCGAGATCGGCGACTCGATCTGGCAGTCGATCGCCGCGGGCAAGTTCATCCTGCCCTGGATCACCCTCGCGTTCACGTCGGCCGCGTTCTACGCCCGCATGGTGCGAGGGAACCTGATCGAGACGATGAGCGAGGACTACATCCGCACGGCACGCGCCAAGGGGCTCGCCGAGAAGAGGGTGATCTACAAGCACGGGCTGCGCGGAGCGTTGACGCCCGTGGTCACGATGCTCGGCCTCGACATCGGCCTGCTGCTCGGCGGCGCCTTCATCACCGAGACCCTGTTCGGCCTCCCCGGCATCGGGCAGCTCGCCGTGACCTCGATCGGCACGAACGACTTCCCCATGGTGATGGGCGTGACCGTGCTGGGCGCGCTGTTCATCGCCGTCGCCAACCTCGTCGTCGACGTGGTGTACGCCTTCCTCGATCCGAGGGTGAGGTACACGTAAGTGCCCGAGCCGCTGCTGGAGGTCAAGGACCTCACGGTGCACTTCAACACCGACGACGGCGTGGTCAAGGCCGTTGACGGTGTCTCCTACTCGATCGAACCGGGTGAGACCCTCGGCATCGTCGGGGAATCGGGGTCGGGCAAGAGCGTGAGCTCGCTCACCGTCATGGGGCTGATCACACCCCAGCAGGCCACGATCTCGGGTGAGGTGATCTTCCAGGGGCAGGACCTGCTCAAGCTGCCGGCGGACGAGATGCGCACCATCCGCGGCGACAAGATCTCGATGATCTTCCAGGACCCGATGACGTCGCTGCACCCCTTCTACCGGGTCGGCGATCAGATCGCCGAGGCGATCCTCCAGCACCAGAAGGTCTCGAAGAAGGAGGCGTTCGACCAGGCCGTCGACATGCTCGGCAAGGTCAACATCCCCAAGCCCGAGGAGCGCGCGAAGCAGTTCCCGCACGAGTTCTCCGGCGGCATGCGGCAGCGGGCGATGATCGCGATGGCGCTGGCTCTCAACCCCGACCTGCTGATCGCCGACGAGCCGACCACCGCCCTCGACGTGACCGTGCAGGCACAGATCCTCGACCTGATCGACCGCCTGAAAGACGAGTTCAACGCGGCGGTGATCATCATCACGCACGACCTCGGCGTCGTGGCCGAGCACTGCGACGATATCCAGGTGATGTACGGCGGCAAGGCGGTGGAGTACGGGAACACGGACGACATCTACTACCGGCCGCTGCACCCGTACACGTGGGGCCTGCTCGGGTCGATCCCGAAGCTGGGTGAGGAGACCGACCGCCTCAACCCGATCCGCGGGCTCCCGCCGTCGCTGATCAACGTGCCGCCCGGCTGCTCGTTCCACCCGCGGTGTCCCTACCGCTTCGAGCCGTGCGACAAGGACGTGCCGGCCCTCGTCCCGGTCGACGGCCACCATGCATCCGCCTGTCACCTCCCGCTCGCCGAGAAGGAGCGCATCATGCGCGAGGAGGTCCTCGCGAGCCGATGAGCGTGCAGGTGAACGAGAGGACGGAGCCGTCGCCGGCGAACCGCGGGGAACCCCTGATCAGGGTCACCGCTCTCAAGAAGTACTTCCCGATCACCCAGGGCATCCTGATCCAGCACCACGTGGGCGACGTCCATGCCGTCGACGGGGTCGATCTCGAGGTCTATCCGGGAGAGACCCTCGGCCTCGTGGGCGAGACCGGGTGCGGCAAGTCCACCCTGGCCCGCGTCGTGACGCGGTTGTTCGAGCCCACCGCCGGAACGGTCGAGTTCGAGGGACAGGACATCACCAAGCTCAAGGGGCAGGAGCTCAGGCAGATCCGTCGCGACATGCAGATGGTCTTCCAGGACCCCTACGCGTCGCTGAACCCGCGCAAGACCGTCGGCTCGATCATCGGGGCCCCCTACCGCCTGCACAAGACGGTACCCGGTGACAAGGTGAAGGGCGAGGTCCAGCAGCTGATGGAACTCGTCGGCCTGAACCCGGAGCACTACAACCGTTATCCGCACGAGTTCTCGGGCGGACAGCGTCAGCGCATCGGTGTCGCGCGCGCGCTCGCGCTGCGGCCCAAGCTGATCGTCGCCGACGAACCAGTGTCCGCCCTCGACGTCTCGGTCCAGGCGCAGATACTCAACCTGCTCGACGACCTGCAGAACGAGTTCAACCTGACCTACCTGTTCATCGCCCACGACCTCTCGGTGGTCAAGCACGTCTCCGACCGGGTCGCGGTGATGTACCTCGGCAAGATCGTCGAGATGGCCGACGGCGACGCGCTCTACAGGGCACCCAAGCATCCGTACACCGGCGCGCTGCTCTCGGCGGTGCCGATCGCCGACCCGGCGCTGGCACGCCAGAAGAAGCGCATCATCCTCGAAGGCGACGTGCCATCGCCGATCGATCCGCCGGAGGGGTGCCGGTTCCACCCGCGCTGCCCCCGGACGCGGCAGATCGCCCGGTCCGAAGGCATCCCCGATGGCGTGGAGCCGCGCTGTAACACGGAGGAACCACAGCTGGAGCCGTTCGGGGAGGGGCAGTTCGCCGCGTGTCACTTCCCGCTCGAGGAAACTATCATCCCTGATTCCGGCGACTGAACCGGAACCCGGCGACAGCGGAGTCCGCATGCTGACCACCATCGTGATCGTGATCGACGTGATCGCAGCCCTGTTCCTGATCCTGACGATCCTCCTGCACTCCGGGCGGGGGAGCGGGCTCTCCGACATGTTCGGCGGCACGTCCTCGCTCTCGGGCGGCACGTCCATGGAGCGCACCCTCGACCGCCTCACGGTGATCACCGCCCTGATCTTCGGGCTCTGCACCTTCTACCTGGCCTGGCAGTGGAACCCGTAGAGAGTCACGCCTGAGCGGTTGGTAGGATTCGGGCCTCCACGTCGGAGTGGCGGAACTTGGTAGACGCGCTAGGTTGAGGGCCTAGTGCCCAGCGATGGGCGTGGGGGTTCAAATCCCCCCTCCGACACCACCTGACCTGCAGGAACGCCGACCGGCCTTCCTTGCAGGGTGCTCCGGGATCGGGCAGACGTTGCCCAAACGTTGCCCGGAGCCTCCCAACCGTTCAACCCGAGGGCGTATCGTCGCCGCATGAACCGCTGGTTCGTCGCGGCCCTTCTGACCTTCGGGCTCACAATCTGGCTCGTCGGGAGCATCCCGGAGTCGTGCGACGACGCCGTGTTCAGTTGCGATGGCTTCATGACTGCACCGATCAACGTCGTCTTCGTCGGCTTCCTCGTCGCCTGGGTCTTCGCCTTCCTCGGGTTCATCCGATCGACCAAGTAGGTCATCGCGCCCCGAAGATCGCATCGCCGACCTGTCGCACGGCGGCGTTGAGCCGTTCCTCACGGGTGTGCTGGTAGACGCCCATCGTGATCGCGGGGGAGCTGTGGCCG
>Ga0075343_1000117_pt1 | contig 14125 bp, 14 predicted proteins | sample RushOxbow_ThreeS_2_FD_120072 | JGI IMG/M metagenome (GOLD analysis project Ga0075343, IMG submission 120072) | Natural and restored wetland microbial communities from the San Francisco Bay, California, USA, that impact long-term carbon... | ecosystem: Environmental > Terrestrial > Soil >...
ATCTCGCTATCGATCACGGTCATGCCGTACCCAGCGGCGAGCCTCACGACACCGTCAAACGCTTCGCGCAGGCCCGTCACCTCGTGGTCGACCAGGTTCATCGAGACCGTCACCACGCCGCCTCGTTCCGGCACGGTGAACCCGATCGCACGCACGGCCGGCAGCCCCCCGTTGGACCCTCGGAGGGTCTTCGCGATCTCCTTCGCCGCGGGCTCGTCCGAGCCGTCGAGGTAGACGTTGAAGGCGACGAGGGGCTTACGGGCACCGACGGCCGTCGCACCCGCAGGCCCGATCTCGTGCGGTCCGAGATCGGGCAACCGCTCGCCGCGAGCGACCGCCTCCCGCAAACCCTCGTACTCGCCGCGGCGCACGTCGGCGAGCGAGGCGCGATCGGGGACGAGCGCGGCACGATCGTAGAGGTAGACGGGCAGGCCGAGGCGCTCGGCGAGCTCACGCCCGAACCCGCGGGCCACCGTGACGCAATCTTCCATCGTCGCACCCCGCACCGGCATGAACGGGATCACGTCCACGGCGCCCATACGCGGATGACCACCTCGGTGCGCGCGCATGTCGATGAGCTCGACGGCCGTCGTCGCGCCGGCCAAGGCGCTGGCCCGCACCGCGTCGACATCGCCGAGCACGGTCGTGTCGAGCCGGTTGTGGTCCGGGTCGGCCTCGGCGTAGACCACTCGAGCCCCCGGCACGTGCAGCGCGCGCACGATCGCGCCGACGACGTCGGTGCGGCGACCCTCGCTGAAGTTCGGCACCACCCCGTAGAGCTCATCACGGTGCATGGGCTCAGCATAGGTGTGGGGCGGGGCCGAGCCCCGCCCCACGGTGACCGCCCCGGGACCTACGCCCGCGGGCGCTCCTTGTTCGGGTCGAGCAGCGACAGCACCTCGACGGTTGCCGGCGCCGTGCCGCCTTCCACCGCGACCTCGACCTTCTCCCCGTCGCTGGCGGCGTCGGCGTCGAGGATCGCGAGGCCGATCGTGCCGAGCCGCGGCGAGGATGCCGGCGAGGTCACGACGCCCACCTCGCGCCCGTCCTTCGTGACGGCGGCGCCGTAGTCGGGAGCGAGGTCTCCCTCGATCTTCAGGGTCTTGAAGCGCTTGGGCGGGTTCGCCCCTCGCTCGGCGAGCGCAGCGGCGCCAACGCACTCGGTGTCGGTCTTGATGAATCGATCCATCGACAGGTCCCACGGCGAGATCTCCCCGGGGTTGTAGTCGACCGCGATGATGATCAGCCCGATCTCCGTGCGGGCGAGATCGATCGCCGTGAGCCCGAACGGGGTGGCGCCCGCGGCGATCAGCGCGTCCCAGACCCTGCGGGCATCGCCGGGGGCGACGACGACCTCGTAGCCCTTCTCACCGCTGAACCCCGTGCGCAGCACCCACGCCTCGGCACCCGCGACGGTCGTGGCCTCCGGCCAGAAGCGGAAGTACCGCAGCTCGCCGAGATCGCGGTCCGTCAACGGCTGCAGCGTTGCCTGCGAGGTCGGGCCCTGCACGGCGATCATCGCGTAGTCGTCGGTCTTGTGCTCGATCGTGGCGTCGAGGCCGTCGGCCGTCTCGCGGAACCAGTCGTCGATGCCGGCCGTGTTGATCATCACCAGGAAGTGATCGTCTGCGAACCTGTAGACGTTGCCGTCGTCGATCATCAGCCCGTCGGCGTTGACGAAGGCGCCGTAGCGCACCGAACCGGCCTGCATGCCGTCGAGCGCGTTCGTGAACCGACGCTGGATGAGGCGCGCCGCGTCGGGTCCTCGGACCTCGTACTTGCAGGTCGAGTAGAGGTCCCAGATGCCGGTTGCCGTGCGCACCGCCTCGTACTCGTCCTTCGGGTCGCCGCCCTCGTGCATCGCCCAGGGGTAGCCGTCCTCCCAGACGACGTCCGCGCCGTGTTCGACGTGCCAGTCGTGCAGCGGCGAACGCTTGTCCTCGGTCATGCCATCTCCTCCTCGTATCGGGTGATCGTCGGGCCCTCGCCTTCAGGCGCGCGGGCGTTCCTTCTGCGGGTCGTACACGGCCAGCACGTCGACCGTGCCGCCGATCGAGGCTCCGCCGGACATCGCGACCTCGACGCCTGTGCCAGGGGCAGCCATCTCGGTCCGGAGGATCGCGAGCCCGAGCGCCCCGAGCCTCGGACTGATCGCCGGGCTCGTCAGCACCCCCGCATCCTCGCCACCGGCGGTCACCGCGGCGCCGTACTCGGGCAGGGTCTCCCCTTCGAGTCGGATCGTGACGAATCGGTTCGGCGGATCGGCCGCCACGGAGCGCAGCTCCTCCTTGCCCATGAACGTCCCCTCGCCGTCGAGGGCAACGAGCCGGTCGAGGCCGAGATCGTACGGGGTCCGGCGGTGCGGTTCGTAGTCGTAGTCGGTGACGACCATGCCGGTCTCGACCCGGATGGGCTCGATGATGTCCACGCCGTAGGGCGTGGCCCCGGCGCCCTCCACCGCTTCCCAGACCGTGGTCGCGTGCTCGGGCCGCAGGAACAGCTCGTAGCCGAGCTCCCCGGAGAACCCGGTGCGCGAGAGCCAGACCGGCGCACCCCCGACGGTCACCGGCTCGGGGAAGAACGTGAAGTATCGAAGCGCGTCGACGTCGGCGCCGGAGACGATCGAGCGAACGAGGTCGCGGCTCTGCGGGCCCTGGATCTGCATGCTCGGCAGTTCCGGCGCGATGTAGGCGATCTCGACCTCGAGCCCCTTCGTCGCGTCGCCGAAGTAGTCGGCGTGCTCGTTCCCGTTGGTGCAGACCCACAGGTGCTCCGCGGAGTGTCGGAACACGGTACCGTCGTCGACCACCAGCCCGTCCTCGTCGACGAAGGCGCCGTACCGGACCTGACCGTCATGCATGCCGAGCACGTCGTTCGTGTGGACCCGCTGGGCCGCCTCGAGGGCCTCGGGGCCCCGGAACTCCCACTTGTTGAGCGGCGAGAGGTCCCACATGCCGACCCCTTCGCGCACGGCTCGGTACTCGGCGTCGACGTCGCCGTAGTTCGTGACCCAGAGCCACCCGGCTTCCTCCATGAAACCGGCGGCCTTCGTCGACGTGATCGCGTGGAACGCCGTCTCCCTGCTCTGCCCCACCACGCCTCCTCGCACGCCGACGCCCGCTTCCGGGCGGCCCGTTGACCGGGCCCGTGGACCGGGCCCGTGGACCGGCCTGTGGATCGGGTTGTACCAGACGATTGAACGGTTGTTCAAGTCGAGCCGATCACGCTCCCGCGAGGCGCAGTAGCTGCCGGACCGTGGGCTCGGGCTTGCCCGGCACCTTCGACGCGAGTACCAGGAAGAGCTGAGCCGTCACCAGTGCGTCGTCGAGCGCCTCGTGCGGGTTGGCGACGGGGACGCCCATGGCCTCAGCCCTCGCCGACAGGGCATAGCCCGGCTTGCCTCGGACGGTGCGGGGAGCGTCGTCGACCGCGATCGCCAGGTTCCGCACGTCGATCGTGCGTCGGCGCCAGCGACGCAGCGATCCCCCGAAGATCGCCGCCAGGAAGTGCACCTCGACGTCGGCGAACCATGCCAGCAGGAACCTGCCCGCGAGCGCCGCGGCAAGGGTCTCACGCGCCACCTCGATCTCGGGCGACCCCGCGAGGTCCTGCGGACGGAGCTCGTGGATCGTCTGCGAACGAGGCGAGGGAGGCACGCTCGGCGACACCAGCTGGTGCACCGAGTCGCGCATGCGGACCCGCCCGCCGTCGACCGGGACCACCCCGAACGACACCACGACATCGTTCCCCAGATCGAGGCCCGTCGTCTCGAAGTCGAGCGCAGCGAACGATCCGTGGCGCCAGGTTGCCGCGCGCGTTCGAGAGGACGGCGCCGCGGGCATCACGCCGCCGGGCGGCATCGCACCACCTCCGACTCGGTGACGACGAGATCGACCTGCAGGTCGAAGTGGCCCGCCGGCAACGTGGTTCCGGGTGCCATCAGCTGCATCCCGAACGCGAGACCGATCCGCGCGGCGTCGGTTCGGGTCCGCGGCAGGAAGCGATCGTAGAAGCCGCCGCCGTACCCGACCCGCCGGCCCGTACGATCGAACGCCACCGCCGGCACCGCGACCACGTCGATCGCGGCCGGGTCGATCGCCGCGCCCGCGGCCGGCTCGAACGCGCCGAACGACGTCTCGGTCACGGGATCACCGGGCCGGTACTCTCCCGCTTCGAGCTCGCCGTCGACGATGCGCGGCAGCGCCACACGGGTGCCATCGCCGTGGAGGCGTTCGATCACCGGCGCGGTGGATATCTCCGACCCGAACGACCAGAACGCGAGCACGGTGCGCGCTGCCGCGACCTCGGGCAGAGCGAGGAACCGTTGCGCGATCTCGAGGCTCGATCGCACCCGGGTGTTCGCCGGGATCGCGTCCCGTTCGGCCAGCACGCGCCGACGCACGTCGCGCTTCGCTCGCTTCAGCTGCGCGCTGTTCATCGCAGCGTCGCGTGGGCGATCACGTCGAGTCGGTCCGCGGGACCGGCGGGCAACACCACGCACCAGGTGGCGCCAGCCGATCGCAGCTCGTCGGCGAACCGACGCCAGTCCTCGACCGTGCCGCTCCAGAGGCCGTCGAGCGAGAGGCCGCGCGCCGTGCGATCGGCGACCAGGAGATCGAGGTCGGCGCCGTCCTCCCCCACGAGCGCGATCCCCGCCCAGGTGGGCGCGACCGTTCGTCCGCCAGCCAGTCCGCGGAGGGTTCCCGCCCGGGCCACGAACGCTTCCGCGTCGAGCCCCCACCCGTTCCACGCGTCGGCCACCCGCGCCGCGACCGCGAGCACCTCGTCGGAGAGGCCCCCCACCCAGACGGCCGGCTCCCCGGGAGGCAGCAGTGGCCCTTCGAGCGGCGGCACGTGCGCGCCCCCCGGCCACACACGCCCGCCGAACAGCGCATGCATCGCTTGGACCGTCTCGTCCAGCATCGCCACCCGCTCGGCCGCCGGCGGGAAGGGGAATCCGTAACGCTCGTGCTCCTCGGCCGAGGCGCGATCGCCGGTGCCGATCCCGAGGATGGCCCGCCCGTTTGACATCGCATCGAGCGCGGCCGCCTGCTTCGCGAGCAGGCCGGGGGTGCGGAGGGTCACGCGGGTGACGAGGGTGCCGACGTGCAAGCCAGGGTGGCTCGCAGCCACCGCCGCCAGCAGCGAGAAGACCTCGAGCGCGGGACGATCGGGCCCGGACGGCGGATAGAAGACAGGGGGGAACAGGTGGTCGGGGGCGAACACACCGTCGACCCCGAGCTCGCGGGCGCGGGCGGCGACCGAGAGCGGCTTGGCCGGGTCGGCGGTGAAGACGGGAAGCGACACGCCGAGCCTCATCCGGCGTCTCCCGCGAGACGGGCGAAGACCAGCGCAGCCGCCCCGATCGCTGCGGCATCGTTGCCCAGCGCGGCCTGCACGATGGGAACCTCGGGCCGCTCGCCGGGTCCCTCGACCGCTCGCACGAACGCGTCGCGCGCGGGCGCGAGCAGCAGCTCCCCCGCCTCGGAGGCTCCGCCGCCGACGACGACGACGTCGGGGTCGAGGACGTTCACGAGACCCGCGATACCGACCCCGAGACGGTGCCCGACCTCGACGAAGATGCCTCGGCTGACCGTATCGCCCGCTCGCGCCGCCTCCGTCACCATGTTCCCGGTCACGGACTCGGGGATGCCGCCCGAGAGCTCCCGCAGGAGCGAGTGCGGATGCCTGGCGGCTGCGTTCCTGCCCTGGCGCGTGATCGCCGATCCGCTCGCCACGAGCTCCCAGCAGCCACGGTTCCCGCAGCCGCATCGGAGCCCGTCGGGCTCGACCACGATGTGACCGATCTCGGCCGCGAAGCCATTGGCACCTCGATAGAGGGCGCCGTCGAGCACGAGCCCGCCTCCGATGCCCGTGCCGACGCTGACCATCAGCAACTGTCGCGAGCCCTGCCCGGCGCCGTGTCGGAACTCACCCCACGCGGCGGCGTTGCCGTCGTTGTCCGCCAGCGCCGGCAGGCCCAGCGCGTCGCCCACGAACGGGGCCAGCGGGGTGTCGCGCCATGCGAGGTTGGGGGCGTAGCGCATAAGCCCCCCGAGGTCGACCATGCCGGCGGCGGCCACCCCGACCCCCACGACGTCGGTGGTCGCGATCGCCCGTGCCGCTTCGACCATGGCATCCAGAGTGGCCTGCTGATCGTCCGCCGGCGTGCGCCGCATCTCGCGTGCCAGCACCGAGCCGTCGCGGCCCACCAGCAGGGTGGCGATCTTCGTGCCCCCGACGTCGATGCCGATCGCCGGCCCTCGCTCGTTCACGTGGTCGCCGGCTGCCCCTCGTCGGCGGAGGGCGGGCGGCCGAACGTGATCTCGAGGTGATCGCCAGCGAAGTTGGCCTCGCGTACGACGAGACGTTTGAGGGTCTGCGGGAGGATCAGGTTCCGCTTGTAGGAGCCGACCCGCACGTAAAGCTCCTCACCTCGCCGATGGATATCCATGTCGTCGCGGGAGACGAACGGCAGCCGCATCGAGAGGACGTAGCCCTCTCCGCGTTTGCGCACCCGGATCGGGTCGTCGTGGTACAGCACCGCGGTCACGTCGCGTTCGCCGTAGACCTCGACGCCCATCTCGCCGAGGAGCGGGACCCCCACCATCTCGCGGTCGAAGAGGCGCGCCTCGAGGATCGGGACCGGCTCGAACGACTCGTGCACCGTGGCGAGATGCTCGGCTTGGATGTCCTTCCACTTGCCGAAGTAGGGGTCGTTGACCTCGTCGGGGATGATGCGGTTCACCACCACGGCGTCGACGCGGTAGCCGAACAGGCCGAGGTAGGTGTACGTGCGACGCGCCTCCGAGATCACCATCTTCTCGGGGTTCACCACGAGGCGCACCGACGACGTCTGCTCGTCGGTGAGGATCTGCTTCACCGCGTCGAGGTTTCGGTGCAGACGCTCCACCGCCGCGAACACCTGGTCGCCCGCGATCGGGAGCGAGGTCATCTTCGAGAGCATCGGCCGCACCGTCTTCACGATGCGGCGTTCGACCGGGAAGATCCGCTCGATGTACCAGTTCATGATCTCGGGCAGCGAGAGCAGCCTCAGGGTCTCCGCGGTCGGGGCGCAATCGACCACCAACATGTCGTAGTTGCCGCTCTCGACGTGGGTCTTCACGTCGATCAGGGCGAAGATCTCGTCGAGCCCGGGGATCACGGTGAGCTCCTCGGCCTGGATCGTCTCCGTACCCGCCCAGTTCATCAGCTGGATGAAGTAGTCCTGGATCTCCCGCCAGTTGTCCTCGAGGCGCTCCTGCGCGTCGATCTGCACCGCCCAGAGGTTCGGCGTGATCTCTCTTGGAGAGGACTCGATCTCGACCTCGAACGAGTCGGCGAGCGAGTGGGCCGGGTCGGTCGACATCACCAGCGTGCGGGACCCGCTCCGGGCGGCGCGCACGGCGGTCGCGGCGGCCACGGTCGTCTTGCCGACCCCGCCCTTGCCCGTGAACAACACGACGCGCATGGGCCCAGCTTAGACGGTGAGACGGCTCGGCCGGCTCGGCCGCTCAGCCCATCTCGACGCGCCGCTTGAGCTTCTCGAGCGCGTTCTCGATCACCCGCTTGGCGCCCTCGCTCCGCAGGAACCCGGGCACGAGCACCCCGAGCTCCACCCCGAGGCGGTAGGTGACCTTCGTCTCGCTCTCGGAGAGCTCGTTCAACAGGTACTCGCCCCGGATGTCGCGGATCGCGCCGCGCGCCTCCGACGTCGTCCACGAGAGCCCGGTGTCACCGGGGGCGTACCGATAGGCGAGCGTGTACGACGCCTTCCCGAGCACGGGTACATCGACCTCGAACGCGACCTCGGTCGCGCGTCCACCCTCGCCGCGACGGCGCACCTCGACGGAACGGACGTCGGCCCACTCGGGATAGGCCTCGTAGTCCTCGATCACCTCCATCACGTCTTCGAGGGGGGCGTCGATCACGATCGAGCCTTCGGCGTGTTCCATCGGCGCGGAATCCTAGCGTCTCGCGTTCGTCACGACGCTGACGGCCAACAGCGCCACCGATGTCATGATCACCACCACCACGACCCACATGAGGGCGCGGGAGGAGACGACGGGCTGCCCACCTTCTGCCAGCCGGTGGGCTTCCCACGCAGATCCGGCGTAGACGAGCAGGGTGGCACCGAAGAACACCAGGAACATCGCGAGCGCACCAGCCGACCGTATCCCCGACACGAGCACCGTCAGGGTCATCGCCGCCAGCACGGTGAAGATCACTCCGCGCGCCAGCCCGTCGAGTCCCCTCCCGACCGCGCGGTGCCCGAGCCCCGGGAAGAGCAGCGAGGCCCGGACCGCATCTTTGGGATCGACCGTGGTCGGCGCCTCGTCACGGCGCATCAGCGAGGCGAACGTCGTGCCGCAGATCGCGCAGGCATCGAGCTCGAGCGCGTTCTCGTTGCCGCACGCCGGGCACGGCCAGGTCGGCGCTCGCCGAGAGCGCTGTCCGGACTGCGCTGCGGCCTCCGCGGTCGCGACGCCGGCGGTTGCGAGGGATGGGTGCGGTTCGGTGACCGGCGGCTCCGGCTCCGGTTCGACGAGCGAGCGGAAGCACTGCCCGCACCATTCGGCGTCTGGGCTCGCGAGCGCCCCACAGTCGGGGCAGCGCTGTTCGGAGGCGGAGGATCCGGTCGGCACGAGGCCAGGGTACCCCCCGACCTGGCCCTGACGAACGAAGCGACGCCTCTAGCCCGCGGCTTCCTGCAGCCAGAACACGAGCGTCCGCGCGATCGCGGGCCAGGTGTGGTCGCGGAGCACGCGCTCGCGGCCTGCCGCTCCCATCCTCCTGGCCCGCTCCGGAGCGGCCAACAGGGTACCGACCGCCCCTGCGACCTCTTGGACGTCGGCACCGTCGACGAGGATGCCGGTCTGACCGTCCACGAGCGCCTCCCGGGCCCCGCCGGAGTCCCCGACGACCACGGGCTTCCCGCACGCGGCGGCCTCGATGAAGACGTTGCCCCACCCTTCGACCTCCATGCCGGCCAGGCGCGTGCGGCACGGCATCGCGAACACGTCACCGAGCGCGTAGTACCGAGGGAGATCGTCCTCGGACACCTGGCCGGTGAACACCACGGAGCCCTCGGGGGCGTCGGTCGCGAGTGCCCGCAGGCGCTCCTCGTACGGTCCGCCTCCCACGATCACCAGCACGGCGCCGGGGGCCCTACGCCGGACCTCGGCCATGCCCAGGATCAGCACGTCCTGTCCCTTGCGGGCGACGAGCCGACTCACGCAAACGACCACCGGGCGATCGCCGAGGCCGTGACGCTCGCGGAGATCGTCGACGGGGAGATCGGGCCGGAACGCCTCGACGTCGGCGCCCGGATACAGCACCGAGACCGGTACGCGCCGGGGCACGGCGGTGCGAACGGTCCTGGCGATGAAGGCGCTGCACATCACCGGCACCCTCGTGGCCCGTGAGGTGGCGTACCGCATCGCGGCATGGGTGCCCGGCGCGATCGAGAGCCAGTACTCGAACCCGTGAGCGGCGGCGAGGTAGGGCACCCCGGCCCGTGCGAGCCGCGGCCCGAGCGTCGCCAGGGGGTACGTGGCGCCGAACACCACGACCTCTGCCTCGGTCTCGCGCACCGCGGCCTCGAGCCGACGCCCGACGTCGGGGGTGGGCAAGAGGAACGGCTCGGGTTGGCGCAGCACGCGGTACGGCCGTGCGGTGTCGAACATCGAGGACTCCTCGTCGCCCGGACAGAACACCGCGATCCGGTCTTCGGGAAGCTCGTCGACGAGCGCCTCGAGGGTGCGCTGGATCCCACCCACGCGAGGCGGGTAGTCGTTCGTGACGAGCAGGGTGCGCGGGACGTCCACGGCGCCGATATCCTGCCAGAGCGATGCCACCCCTCACCGCACCCGACGCCGAGCTCGCGGCCCTGAGCGAAGGGCGGGCGGCGGTCGACCTCTCCACGTACCGCATCGTTCGCGTGCGGGGGGACGATGCGCGCACGTGGCTCCACGACCTCGTCACGACGGACGTGGCGTCACTCCGGCCGGGCGAGGCGCGTCGCACCTTGCTGCTCGACGCCACCGGTCATATCCGGGCCGACCTCCACATCACGTGCGATGACGACGGCTTCTGGTTGCTCCAGGCTCCGGACCAGGCCGATCACGTCGGGTCGGCCCTGGCGACCTACGTGCTCTCGTCCGATGTCGAGCTCCACGACCTGACGGGTCGACGATCTTTGATCGCCCTGCCCGGCGTGTCCGACGAGCCGGGCGGATCCCGGCCGTCGGTGCTAGGCGAGGGGCACGACCTGCTGAGGACCGCCCTGGACCCGGGGGCACCGGCCGGGCGGAGGTTCGTGAGCCAGGACGCCGTCGAGGTGTGGCGGATCCGTGCCGGACGGCCCCGCATGGGAGCGGACTTCGACCGCACAGCGATCCCCGCCGAAGTGGGTCTCGAGGCGCTGATCGACACGACGAAGGGATGCTTCCTCGGCCAGGAATCGGTGGCGCGCGTGCGCAACCTCGGGCATCCGCCGCGCGTGCTGCGCCACCTGCAGGGCGACGGGCAGGTCGATCGCGGTGCGATCCTCACGACGACGACCGGCGACGAGGCGGGCCCGGTGACCAGTGCCGCCGAGCGCACGGGCGGCGGCACGGTGCTGATCGCCTCGGTTCGGTGGGTTGCACGGGAGCAGCTCCTACGCTCCTCGGACGGACTCGCACTGTTCCCTGTCCCCTCGTTGGACTAGCCCGTTCGGGTCATTTCGCGTCCCTCGGGTGTCGTATCCCAGGATGCCTGCTTCTGACCCCTTCCGTTCGCGGCTGCCCCTCTGCTATGAATCGTGTTCCGCGGTTCGATGCCTCGCCCGCGGGACGCTCCGAGGGGGAGGGATCGGTAGTGAGGATCGAGCGGTTCCCGAACGTCGACGTCAGCATCTTGCCGCCGAACCCCGCTCCCCCCGACTTCTGGCAGGAACGCGCCGCCTGCTTCGGCGTGGACCCCGACATCTTCTTCCCGATCTCCGAGGAGGAAGCCGGCCCCGCCCTCACGTTCTGCAACTCGTGCCGCATCAAGGAAGAGTGCCTCGCCTGGGCGCTGAAGAACGGTGAGCGATACGGGGTCTGGGGCGGGCTCACCGAGCAGCAGCGCAGGCGACTGCAGCGCAGGGTCGCCTGAGACCGCTCCGGCATCACGCGCACCCCTAGACTGAGGGCGCTGCCATGTCGATCGACACGACCCCCGTCTACGCGCTCGCCCCGCTCCGCATCAGCTTCGTGGGGGGCGGCACCGACTTCCCGCACTGGTACCTGGATCACGGCGGCGCCGTGCTCTCCGCTACGATCGATCACTTCGTCCGCGTCACGGTGGCACCGCGCGACGATCGTGCCGTCCGCGTGCGCTCGCTCGACCTCGGCGAGCTCGTGCAGTACCGACTCGACGAGGGTCCCCACTACGACGGCGTGCTCGATCTCGCCAAGGCGGCGATCGACCGCATCGGTCTCGACATCGGTCTCGACGTCGACATCGAGTCGGAGGCGCCGCCCGGGAGCGGACTGGGCGGCTCTTCGGCCCTCGTCACGGCGCTGGTCGCGGCCATCGCCTGCCTCGACGAACGGGAGCTCGGCTGCGACGAGGTCGCCCAGCTCTCGTACGCGATCGAACGCGACGACCTCGGCATCTCGGGCGGCTGGCAGGACCAGTACGCGGCGGCGTTCGGGGGATTCAACCTGATCGAGTTCGGTCGCGACGGGACGCGGGTGACCCCGGTCGATGCAGGCCCGGACGACCTCGAGGAGCTCCGCAAGCACCTCTTGCTGTGCTACACCGGGAAGGTCCGCCGCAACGTCGGGCTGATCGACCGGCAGATCCAGATGTTCGAAGCGGGTCGCGAGGACACGCTGCTCGGCATGAAGCAGCTCCGCGAGATGGCGTACGCGATGCGGGACGCGATCGAGGTGGGCGACATGGAGCGCCTGGGCGTCATGCTCCGAGAGGCCTTCGAGGCGAAGAAGCGCATGAATCCCCACATCGCCGAGGAGACGCCGATCGAGGCGATGCTCGACGCCGCGTCGGTGGCCGGGGCGACCGGAGGGAAGATCTGCGGCGCCGGCGGGGGTGGCTACCTGCTCATCGCCTCGCCGCCCGAGGCGCGAGCCTCCGTGCGAGCGGCGCTCGAAGCGATGGGCGGACAGTTCGCGCCGTTCGAGGTCGACCCCGAGGGCGTGCGGGCTCGACGCGGCGAGCGCCGTTGGGCGCCCATGCACCCGTGAGGTCCTCCCCCGTCACCGATCGGCGGCGGTTCGCGCTGCTCGATCGCGACGGCACGATCAACGAGGAGGTCGGCCACCTCGCCGATCCAACCGAGCTCCGACTGATCCCCGGATCGGCGGACGCGATCAGGCGGCTGCGTGATCTCGGGCTCGGCGTCGTGGTCGTCACGAACCAGGCGAACGTGGGACGGGGCCTGCTCGCCCCCGGCGACCTCGAGCGCATCCACGCGCGCCTGCGGGAGATGCTCGCCGACGAGGGTGCTGACGTCGATGCGATCGTGCACTGCCCGCACGCACCCGAGGACGGATGTCGCTGCCGCAAGCCGGCGCCGGGCATGGCGCTCGACGCAGCAACCCGGTTCGGGTTCGACCCGGCCGACGGGTTCGTGGTCGGTGACCACGCCGGCGACGTCGGCATGGGCCGGGCCGTCGGGGCCACGACGTTCCTGGTGCTGACGGGCCACGGCGCCGAGGAGCAGGAAACGGCAGGCGACGACGCCGACCACGTGGTGGCGGACCTGGCCGCGGCCGCCGATATCATCGCGGCACGCATCGGACGGGAGGCCGCGGCGATGACCCATGACGAGCTCCGAGCGACCGCCCTGGACTACCTCGATGCCACCGCAGACACGGTGCGACGGGTCCAGGCCGGGTGCCTCGACGACATCGCGGCCGCCGCCGAGATCCTGATCGCGTCGCTCCGAGGCGGCGGGAAGCTGATGATCTGCGGCAACGGCGGGAGCGCCGCCGACGCCCAGCACCTCGCGACCGAGTTCGTGAGCACCCTCACGATCGACAACCCGCGGCCCTCGATCCCGGCGATCGCACTCACGACCGACTCGTCGCTGCTCACCGCGATCGCGAACGACTTCGGCATCGAGGGCGTCTTCGCACGGCAGGTGGAATCGCTCGGACGCGCGGGCGACGTGCTGATCGCGATCTCGACGAGCGGGAGCTCTGCCAACGTCGTGAAGGCCGCCGAGCAGGCGAGATCACAGGACGTGCAGGTGGTCGCGCTCACCGGCGAGTCGGGCGGTGCGCTCGCGCCCCTGGCGGACGCCGCGATCCGCGTGCCGTCGACCGTGACGGCGCACATCCAGGAGTGTCACCTCGCCGTCGAGCAGCTCCTCGCGCTGATGGTCGAGCGGACGCTCTACCCGCCCGGCTGACGCCGGGCCGCCGTCGCTCGCGGTCGACTCAGCTCGGCGGTCCACCCCGGATCTCCTCAAGGATCCGCTGTTCCCATCCCGGGCCCCCGTCGTCGGTCAGGAGCCACCACGTCGCCCCCACTGCCTCGTAGTCGCCGGGATCGGTGTCGGGGGCCCCCTGGACCACAGCATCGAACGGAGCGGCCGACCTCCGGATAGACCGCGTGAACGCCACCGCCTCGGCGAACGTAGCAGGCGAGATCGCGCCTGGTTCACCGTCGGTCACCGCGATCGGGAACACGCCGTCCCACCGCGCGGCCCGCCGGAACGGCGCATGGTTCGGCCACATGCCCCCGACCCACACCGGGATGCGGGGGCGCTGCACCGGTCGCGGCAGGAACCTGACACCGTCGATCCGATGGTGCCCTCCGTCGATGGTGACGGGCTCGCCCGACCAGAGCCCGTCGAGGATCGCGAGTCCCTCGTCGAGGAGCTCCGCGCGTTCGCGATCGCCGGTCGGCTCACCGAAGGACCCGAACTCGACGTCGGGCGGGAATCCCAAGCCGGCGCCGAAGATCACGCGGCCATGGCTGAGGTGGTCGAGCGTGACCGTCTCTCGCGCCACGGTCCACGGCCGGCGCCGCGCGAGCGGTGTGACCAGGGGACCCAGCCGGATGCGCTCGGTCGCCGCGGATACGGGCGAAGCGATCACCGCCCGGGCCGCCGAGTTGGATCTCGACGCCG
>Ga0075343_1000118_pt1 | contig 13852 bp, 11 predicted proteins | sample RushOxbow_ThreeS_2_FD_120072 | JGI IMG/M metagenome (GOLD analysis project Ga0075343, IMG submission 120072) | Natural and restored wetland microbial communities from the San Francisco Bay, California, USA, that impact long-term carbon... | ecosystem: Environmental > Terrestrial > Soil >...
ACTTCCGCCCCGACTACCTCTTCATCCGGCGCGGGCTCGAGGCACTCGGGCACCCCGTGGTGCTGGGCATGACGGCGACGGCGACACCGGACACGGCACGCGACATCGGCGAGTCGCTGGGACGCGAGCTCGAGGTCGTGCACACGAGTGTGGTTCGACCCAACCTGCGTTACGACGTCCAGGAGGTCGCGAATGCCGAGGATCGAATCGAGATCCTCGTCGAGCGACTGCAGGCTCTACGGGGTGGCTCGGCGATCGTCTACGCGCGCTCACGCCGCTCGACCGAGGAGCTCGCGCGGGTGCTGTGCGGACACGGCGTGAGGGCCGAGCACTATCACGCAGGTCTCGAGGCCGAGGAGCGAACGCGCGTCCAGGACGACTTCGTCGCCGACCGCGTTCAGGTCGTCGTCGCGACCACAGCGTTCGGCATGGGCATCGACAAGCCGGACGTGCGGCTTGTCTGCCTCGTCAACTACCCCGATTCGCTCGAGGGCTACGTCCAGATGGTCGGGCGCGCCGGCCGGGATGGCGAGCCGAGCGAGACCCTGCTCCTCGCGAGCCCGAGCGATGCGTCAGCGCTCAGGCGGTTCGCGGTGTCCGACGTTCCGACCCCAGGCGAGCTGCGTGCCGTCTACCGCGCGCTCCGGGAAGCTTCGGGCCTCGTCGATCCTGACGAGCTCGCCGCCGTAGCGCCCGAGCGCGACGCGCGGGTCCTCGTCGGAATGCTCGAGCAGGCAGACCTGGCCCGGCGCGACTTCGACGAGGGACGGCTCATGCGCGTCGAGCTCACAGCGGCGCCTGACGATGCACGCGAGCGAGTCGCGGCCCTGCTCGACCGCGCCGCGCTCGTTGCCGAGTCGCGGGCCGACCGCGTCGTCGGCTTCGCCGAGACGCGCAGCTGCCGCCATGAGCAGGTCGCCGCTCACTTCGGGGAGACGTTCGCGCCGCCATGTGGCCACTGTGACGTCTGTGCGCCGCAGACTCGAGGCTCCGCCTCGATCTCGAGCCCGCCACCGCCGCTGCCCGACGACGTCGGCGAGGCGATCGTCGACGCAGTCGCGTCCCTCACCTGGCCGCTCGGGCGCCGGAGCCTGATCGCAACGCTGCGCGGCTCGCTCAAGGCGCCGCCATCGGCGCGACGGTCGGCCGCGTACCGGCTCCTGGCCGCCGCGAGCGAGTCCGACGTCCGAAGATGGGTGCAGACGGTGGAGCGCTCCGGCGCCCTCCACGAGGTCACGACGCCGGACGGGTTCCGCGTGCTCCACGTCGCTGCAGGAGTACCGGCGCCGCGCATCCCGACCACGACGAACGCCGACGTCGACGAGGACCTGGTGGCGCGGCTGCGCTCCTGGCGTGCCGCCCGCTCGCAGCAGGACGCCGTGCCCGCGTATGTCGTCCTCCACGACGCGACCCTTCGCGAGCTCGCGGCGACGAAGCCGCAGACGCTCGACGAGCTCGCGGACGTGAAAGGGTTCGGCCCGGTGAAGGTCGAGCGCTACGGCGACGACCTGCTGAGCGTCCTCGCGTCGTAGGCGCTTGCCCCGCAATGCGGGAGCCGCCTACGATGGCGCACGAGAACGCCATCGACCTGGAGGCCGGAATGTCCGAGAAGATGTGGGGTGACGAGCCGTTCTGGGGGCTCGGCTACGACTGGGATCCCGACTGGGTCCTGACCGACCGCCAGCAGGAGCTCCGCGCGACGCTCATCGAGCTCTGCGAGAAGGAGATGCGCGCGAACGCGAAGCGCTCCGACGACGAGCTCCTCTTCCCGCGCCGCAACCTCGAGCTCCTCGGCGAGCACGGATTCCTCGGCCTCATCGTCCCCGAGGAGTACGGCGGCCTCGGCGAGAATCACGTCGGCTTCGCGATGACGTGCGAGACGATCGCACGCTACGGCTGCGCATCGACGGCGATGTGTTACGTCATGCACATCGGCGCGGTCGCCGCGCTCATGCTGCGTCCGACGCCGGAGATCATCGACAAGTACATCCGGCCGCTCAACTCGGGGCACATCGGGACGCTCTCGTACTCCGACCCGGAGACGGGCTCGCACTTCTGGTACCCGGTGAGCTCGAAAGCGGAGCGGGTCAACGGCGGGTACCGAATCAACAAGAAGGCCTCGTGGACGACCTCCGGCGGGTTCGCCGACTTCTACGTCCTGCAGACCACGAGCCCGGACTTCAAGGGCTACGACGACCTGTCCGTCTTCGTCGTCGACAAGGAGCACTGCGAGGCGCAGCCCTCGCTCTGGGACGCGCTCGGGCTCCGCGGCAACCAGTCCGGAGCCATCTCCTTCACGGACGTCGAGATCCCCGGCACGCAGATCGTCGGGCCCGAGGGAGACGGCGCGACCTCGAACGACGAGGCGGTCGACCCCTGGTTCCTCATCGGCTCGTCGTCGGTGTGGAACGGCCTGGCCTTCGGCGCGATCGACATCGCGAAGCGTCACACCACCCGCAAGCGGCACGTCGACGTCGGCATGCGGGTGGCGGACTACCCGACGATCCAGGACTACGTCGGCCAGGCGGTCATGGAGACGAACGCGGCGCGCATGTTCGTCTACTCCGTGGCGCAGGCCTTCGACGGCGCGACCGACAACAACACACTCGTGCTCGAGCCGGGAACCCTCGCGCGCGGCAACTTCCTGCACTGGGCGTGGCAGATCAAGTTCGTCGCGGCGCAGAACACCGCCAAGGTGGTGGACAAGATGCTGCACGCGTGCGGCGGCTCCGGGTACAAGCGCGACATGGAGCTCGAGCGCTATCTGCGCGACGCGAAGGCGGGCTGGGTCATGGGCCCGACCAACGAGGTGCTCCGCCAGTTCGTCGGCAAGGCCGTGCTCCTCGGCTTCGAGGCACTCGACTACTGGAACCAGTCGTACAACCGACGTGCAGTCGAAAACGAGGTGAAGAAGCTCGACGCCGACGGCAAGCGCGAGCTCGCCGAGAAGCTCATGGCGGAGGCCGCCGAGCTGGAGGCGAAGGCGCCTGCCAGCGCGTGAGGTGAGCATCCTCGGAACACCGGATCTCGTCCGGGGCCTCTTCCCGGAGGATCCGTTCGTCGAGACGTACCTCGTCCGGCCGGGAGGTTCGGTGGTGTTCGCCCTCGGGCCGGAGGAGCGGATGACCGTGGTGGACACGCGTGGCAGCCAGCCGGCGGAGGTCACGGTGCTCGGCGCGGACGGCCGCGACGACGCGGCGGCGCTCGAGGCGAAGGCCGATGCTCCCGCGACGGTCATCCGAGCCGCGTCGCGCGACGGCGAGACGAGCCTCCTCGTGCACCAGATCCGCTTGCAGGAGACTGGTGCAGGCGGCGGGTCGGCCTTCGACCCCACCGAGGCCGTGGCGATCCGCCTGTTCGGCGACTGGTCGCCGGCCGGGGCGGCGCAGAGCTTCCGCGCCGACCGTGCAGTGACGGTCATCGTCGCCGCGCCGGCAGGCCGCATCGTCGACGGAGCGCCACCCCCCTCCGAGCTCCTCGTGGAGGTGCGCCGCGTCACGCCGCGGACGTACGAGCAGCAGGAGCTCCCGCCCCCACTCGCCGAGCCGCGCCTCGACTTCCGCGTCGACGCGGCGAGTGCGCTCGCCTACGAGGTTCGTGCAGGGGAGTACATCCAGGTGATCGACGTCGAGGGCAAGCAGTGCTCCGACTTCCTCGCGTTCCACCACGGCAAGCTCGAGCGCGGGCTCGAGCGCGGGCTCGACGCGACGACGACCCGCTCGCTCATGGGCCATGCGTATCCGATGCCGGGCTTGCACGGGAAGTTCTACGACGTCGACCAGGATCCGCTGATCGAGGTCGTCCGCGACACCGTCGGCCGCCACGACACGTTCGGGCTCGCCTGCACGGCGAAGTACTACGAGGACATGGGCTACCCGGGCCACGTGAGCTGCTCGGAGAACTTCAACCGCGAAGTCGCGCCGTTCGGGATCGCGGAGCGCAAGGGCTGGGAGGCGCTCAACTTCTTCTACAACACGGGTTTCGACGCGAACAACGTCTTCGTCATGGACGAGCCGTGGTCGCGGCCGGGCGACTACGTGCTCCTGCGGGCGATGAACGACCTCGTCTGCGCGTCGTCGGCCTGCCCCGACGACATCGACGCGGCGAACGGCTGGCAGATCACCCCGGTGCACGTGCGGGTGTATGCGCCCGACAACACGTTCTCGGTCGCGATCGCGCACCGCGTCACACCCGACGCGGATCCGGTGCTGACTCGGGACACCGGCTTTCGCCCGCGCACGGGCGAGCTGACGAAGAGCTTCGTCGAGTACCGGGGCTACTGGCTTCCGCAGTGCTACGACAACGACGGCGCGGTCGCGCAGTACTGGGCATGCCGCGAGAAGGTCGCGATCATGGACCTCTCCCCGCTGCGCAAATGGGAGGTGCTCGGCCCGGACGCGGAGACGCTGATCCAGAAGGCGATCACGCGGGACGCGCGCCGGCTCGCCGTCGGCCAGGTGACCTACACCGCTCTCTGCAACGAGACCGGCGGGATGATCGACGACGCGACCGTCTACCGGCTCGGGGCCGACAACTTCCGCGTCGTCGGCGGCGACGAGTACGACGGGGTCTGGCTGCGGGAGCTCGCCGAGCGCGACGCGCTCAACGTCCAGGTGAAGCCGTCGACCGACCAGCTGCACAACGTCGCCGTCCAGGGGCCGTCCAGCCGTGAGCTGCTGAAGAAGATCGTGTGGACGCCCCCGACGCAGACCTCGTTCGAGGACCTGAAGTGGTTTCGCTTCCTCGTCGGACGGATCGGGACGCACGACGGGATCCCCATCGTCGTCTCACGCACCGGCTACACGGGGGAGCTCGGCTACGAGGTCTGGTGCCACCCCTCGGACGCGCCCGCGGTATGGGACGCGATCTGGGACGCGGGGCAGGAGCACGGCCTCAAGCCGCTCGGCCTCGACGCACTGGACATCCTGCGCATCGAGTCGGGGCTGATCTTCGCCGGCTACGAGTTCGACGACCAGGTCGACCCGTTCGAGGCGGGGATCGCGTTCGCCGTCGATCTGAAGACCGACGACGACTTCGTCGGTCGCGCGGCGCTGGAGGAGCGGGCTGCACACCCGCAACGCGTCCTGGTTGGCCTGGAGCTGGAGGGCAACGAGACCGCGGGCCACGGCGACGAGATCTTCGTCGGCCGCCAGCGCGTCGGCGTCGTCACGAGCGGGACGCGCAGCCCGATCCTCAAGAAGAACATCGCGCTCGCGCGGGTCGCCGTGCAGGTCGCGGAGCTCGGGACGAAGCTCGAGGTCGGCAAGCTCGACGGCCAGCAGAAGCGAATCGCGGCCACGGTCGCCCGCTTCCCGTTCTACGACCCCGACAAGACGCGGCCGCGCTCCTAGCCGCTGCCGCAGTCCGACACGCCCAGCGCGCTCGCGGCAGCTGCGACTGCCTCTTTCGAGGCTGCTGCGTCGTCGAGCGTGGCCACAAATCCGGCGACGTCGCTGGCCAGCGCTGCGTCGACCTGCGTCTTCACACTCGCGTACTCGGTCTCCCAGGCGTCGATCAGCGAGTCGAGCTGCTCGCGCTGCTCGCCCGCAGCTGAGATCTTCTTGAGCGCGGCGAGTGCTACGGGCTGGGTGCCCTCGAGACCCTGGGCGAAGTACTCGCCGACGGCGGGCAGGTCGCCCGGGTCGGGATTCTCAGGATCGAAGTCAGCGACGGGGAACTCGCCACGGTCGGCGAACGAGAGCGCCCGATCCGCACAGATCTCTTCGACTTGCACGCGGACGGCGTCGGCGTCGGAGTCGGCCGACTCGTCCGAGCCGCCGCACGCGCCCGTGCCGAACGCGACGATAGCGGCGGTCGCTCCGACCTTTACCAACATGCTTCGCATGTCTGCCTCCTGGCCAGGGGTCCTGACGACGTGATGCTATCGGAGGGGGACCCAGTCGCCAGCGACGTGCCGAACGCTACATACTCGACGGCCTGCGAGCGCAGGAACGACAATCGCACTCGTGATCGATTCGCTCACGCTGGCGCAGATCGAGTTGTTCGAGCGGGACGGGTTCTTGGTCGTCGAGGAAGGTCTCGTGCCGGAGCGTGCGCTCGGGCTGCTCCGGGAGCGCTACGTCCCACTCTTCGACGGCGAGTACGAGACCGGGATCCGGCCCGACGAGGTGAACTGGGTGCCCGGACGTGACCCCGAGGACCGCACGCGTCAGCTCTGCAACGCGTGGAAGTCCGACCCTGTCGTTGCAGCACAGGTGCTCTCCGAGCGCACCGGCCGGCTCGCCGCGCTGCTCGCCGGCTACTCGGGCGTGCGCATCCTCCAGGACAACGTGCTCTGGAAACCGCCCGGCACCAAGGCGATCGGCTTTCACCAGGACTCGTCGTACGCCGACTACCTCGTCCCCTCCGAGATGATCACGTGCTGGATCTCGCTCCACGAGACGCAGGCCGACGCGGGGCCGATCGAGTTCGTCCGCGGCTCGCACACATGGCCGAAGTCACCGCCCGCGCGCTCGGAGTTCCACGCGCCCGACGACTGGCTCGCCGGACCGCGCGCCGCGGCGCCCGAGGGCCTGGAGCTCGACACCGTCCCGGTCGTCGTGAAGCCCGGCGGAGGCTCGTTCCACCACGGCCTGACCTGGCACGGCTCGGCGCCGAACTTCTCCGGGGCGGTCGCGCGCATGGCGCTCGTCTCGCACTTCATCCCGGTCGAGACGCGCTTCCACGAGACGAACGTCGACGTGACGTACTCGCGCTACCGGCGTCGCGGCGACCTCTCGCTCGACGAGTCGTTCTTCCCGGTCGTCTGGACGGAGTCGGGCTACCGCACTCCGTGGCTTGCGGCGCTTCCCGTTCTCGACTAGCCAGGTCGTCAGCCGCCCGGGTGCCCTCGAGATCCGTTGTTTCTCCGGATGCGGGGAGGCTGCGCGCGCGCAACGCTTGGCGCAGAAAGGAGGGGAGTCATGACCACTCTTGTGAAGTGGGCTCCGTTCCAGGACTTCGACACCGTCGAGCGCCGGATGCGTCGCGTGCTCGAGGACTTCGGTGTCGCCCCCGCGCCGCTGCCCGCTGCGGACATGTACGAGACGGAGGCCGAGCTCGTCGTCGAGCTCGACGTGCCGGGCTACCAGGAGCGAGAGCTCGCGCTCGAGGTCTCTGACCACACGCTGACCATTCGGGGCGAGCGGAAGGAGGAGAAGGAGAAGAACGACAAGACCTTCTACCTCCACGAGCGGCTCGAGAGGCACTTCGAGCGAGCGTTCACGTTGCCGCCCGAGGCCGACGCCGAGCACATCGAGGCAACCTTCAAGACGGGCGTCCTCGCGGTGCACGTGCCGAAGATCCAACAGGCGAAGCCTCGGACCATCGCCATCAAGGCGTAGTCCCGGCGAACCGGCCCCGGACCCGGCGCGGCTGGGCCGGGGCCGCGCCCGACGGTGCCGCGCGCAGTCCTCGTGAGGAGGTGTCTGGGATGCAGGCTTCAGCGGGAGACCGGCTCGTCATTCGCGGCCACCGCGTCGGTGAGCGAGTGCGTGACGGCGAGATCCTCGAGACCTTGGGTGAGGGCGGAGGCCCGCCCTACGTGGTGCGCTGGAGCGACGACGGCCATGTCAGCAGGATCTACCCGGGGTCCGACGCATACATCGAGCACTTCGCGCATCCGCGCAAGGCTCGGCCGACCGGTGAGACGGAGCGAGCGAGGGCCTGAGCTGCCTACCCGGGCAGAAAGTCGCCGAGGCGCTCGAGCGTCTCGAGGATGAGCCACGGCGGGACCGACTCGGCCGCACGGCGGACGAGCGGCGCGACGAGATCCGGCAGCGCACCTTCCTCCACCGCCTGGTCGACCGCGCGGACGAGACCGTCGGAGATCGCGTCCTCGAGCGCATCCTGGTCGATGCCCCGCTCACGAGCGAACGCCTCGAGCGCCTCCTGGCTGCGCAGCGCGAGCACGAGATCCTCGCGCGAGACGTCGAGCTCACAGGCGACGCCGTCGACCGCCCGCAGGGCGATGCCCTCGATCGTCTCGCCGAGACCGTCCGCATCCGTCCGGTCACGCGCCTCGCAGGGGTCGGCGACCGGCGCAGGTTCGTAGCGACCGCCGCCGAGGGCGAGGTACGGGAGCACGACCGCCGCGACGAGCCCGAGTGCGACGAACAGCGGGATGGCGCGCCTCACGCGACTCGTCTCCGCACGAAGGCGAGCGGAACGAGCGCGCACAGCGTCAGCGCCGCGGCGAGCAGGAACGGCCCGGAGAATGCGCTCGTCACCGCGCGGTCGAGCTGTTCCTGCAGGCCCGCGATCAGCGCGCGCCACTCCGGCTCGTCCGGCCGGCCTTCGAAGGCCCGCTCGACGTCAGGGAGCTCGCCGAGCTCACTCGAGCGGTCGACCTCGTCCAGGACGTCCTGCGCGACGCCGAGCTTGTCGAGCGGCGGGATCTCGCTGTCGAGGACGACTGCGGCGCCGGCTCGGATCGCCTCCTCCCGATTGTCGTCGAGTGCCGTCGTGAGGACCGGCGCAAGCAGGACGAGGCCGAGTACGACACCTGCATGGCGTGCGGCGATCGTCCAGCCGCCGTGCACGACCTGGTCGGGACGGCCGCGCAGCGCCAGCTCCGTGAGTCCGCCGACGGTGAGCCCGAGCCCGGCGCCGACGAGGAGCTGCGGCGGGACCGTCCAGCCCCAGCCCGCTCGCGGCATGAGCGCGAGCGCGGCAAGTCCGCCGGCGAGCAGGACGACGCCGCAGGCGACTCCCTGGACGACGCCCAGTGAGGCGGGACGGAGTCGGGCGACGGCGATCGCCGTGAGTGGCATGACCGTGACCACGAGACCCGCAGCTGCGGGTGACATCCCCCACCCGTCGACGAGCAGGAGCACGACGAGAAACAGGGCCGCGACGAGACCGCCCGCGACGAAGAGAAGCGCTGCGTTGGCGGTGAGCGATGGCCGCCCGGTGGGCGTTCGCACGGGCCGATAGTCGACGCCTCGCACCGCGTACAGAAGAGCGAGCGCGAGCGGTACCTGTGCCAGGAAGATCGACTCCCAGCCGAGGAGCTGCGTGAGGACACCGCCCGCGGCAGGCCCGAGAGCCGCGCCGAGCACGCCCGCCGCGACCCAGGTTCGGAGAGCTGCCTCATCGCTCCCTTCGAGCTGCGAGAGCAGGTCGAGGGCCGCCGCAACGAGGAGGCCCGCACCGACCGCCTGGACGCAGCGCGCACCGACGAGCACCTCGAAGGAGGGAGCGAGCCCGCACACGAGCGAGGCCGTCGCGAAGACGACGACGCCCACCGCGAACGAACCCCGGGGTCGCCGCCGCGCGACGTACGCCGCGGGCACCGCCACGACGGCGAGCACGAGGTTGAACGAGGTCAGCACCCAGGCCACCGTCGTGATCGCGACGTCGAACTCACCGAGGATCTCCGGTAGCGCGAGCGTGACGATCGACGAGTCGGCGAGCGCGAGCCCGACGCCGAGAGCGAGCAAGGCCCGACGCATGACGCGAGTGTAGGCCCGCGGCTACAGTCGCGAGCCATGCGCAGCGCCGTAGCCGCCATGGTCGTCGCGGGTGCGTTCCTCGTCGTCGGCGCCGCCTACGCGCTCACGCCGAACGACCCGCTCGCGACCCATCCCGCCTACGCGGCGCTCAATCTTCCCGAGGCGTGGGAGACAAGCACGGGCGCGCCGCACGTGGTCATCGCGATCGTCGACTCCGGCGTCGACGCGACGCATCCCGACCTCGCAGGCGCCGTCCTCGCGGGGTACGACTTCGTCGACGACGACGAGGACGCAGCCGATCCGCCGGGCTCGGGGCACGGCACGGCGGTCGCGGGCGCCGCAGCCGCCCGCGCGGGAAACGGGATCGGCGGCGCCGGCCCGTGCTCTCGCTGCAGCCTCCTCCCACTCCGCGTGCTCGGTCCCGGCGGCATCGCCGCGATGGCCGACGTCGCGAGGGCGATCGACTTCGCCGTGGATCGCGGAGCAGCCGTCGTCAACGTGAGCCTCTACGGGGAGAGCCCGTCCCAGTCGGTCCGGGACGCGATCAGGCGAGCCCGCGCGGGGGGCGTGCTGGTCGTCGCAGCGGCGGGTAACGAAGCGAGCGAGGTAGAGCAGTACCCGGCCGCGTTCCCGGAGACGATCAGCGTCGGCTCCGCGACATACGACGGGCGCCGCGCGTCGTACTCGAGCCATGGGGCGTGGGTCGGGTACGCGGGGCCCGAATGCGCGCCGGTCACCGTGCTCGGCGGCGCCTCCGGCGTCGGATGCATGACCTCGACGTCCTCCCCGCTCGTCGCTGGTGTGGTCGCTCTCATGCGCGCCCACGACCCGTACGCATCAGTCGCCGAGGTCGAGGAAGCGCTGACACGGGCCTCGCGGGTTCGGCCCGTTGCCGGGTTCCGCGCGGGCCTCGTCGACGCCGCCGCTGCCCTGCGCGAACTCAGGCGAGGGTCGCCGGTTCTGCGACCGACGATCTTCGGCGATCCGGTCGCGGGCCGCGAGCTCGAAGCATTCACGGGCATCTGGAGCGGCGCGAAGCTCCCCGTGACGTACCAGTGGGAGCGCTGTTCGCGCGGGGCGTGCTCGTCGATTCCGGGCGCCACGCGCTCGCGATACGTGCCGACCTCCGCCGACGGCGGCTTCCGGCTACGCGTCACCGTGGCGACCACCGGCGCCGGCGCAGCGTCGGCGCAGACGCGCGCGGTGGCGGTCGCGCCCCGCCCGCTCGTCCGCCCGACCGTCAGCGGGCGCGCCAGGGTGGGAACGCGGCTGCGGGTGTCGGTCGGCCGGTGGCAGGGAACGAACCTGCGCTTCGCGGTGAACTGGCATCGCTGCACACCGCTGTGCGAGCCGATCGGCGCGTCGCGAAGCTACGTCGTACGTCGGGCCGATCGTGGCGCGCGCCTGCTTGCCGAGGTCGTCGCCTCGAACGTCGTCGCGACCGCCACGGCACGCAGCCGCGCGACGGGCGTCGTGCGCTAAGAGCTAGACGGTCTCGCGAAACCGGGCCGCGAGAACCTCGACGAGCGCGAGCGCGACCCGCGGATCCGCCTCGAGCGCAGCCGTCAGCTGCTCTCGCGTCACAGCGATCGCCTCCACGTCCTCGGCCGCATGGATGTCGGCGAGCCGACCGCGGCCCGGGTCGAGCACCTCGATCTCGCCGATGAGCTCCCCCGGCCCGTAGGTCGCCGAGAAGCCGGGCCGCTCGACCCGCACCGTTCCGTCGACGACGAGGAGGAGATCGCAGCCCTCGTCGCCCATCCGCATGACGACTTCGCCGGCGCGGAACGACCGCTCCTCGCCGAGTGCGAGGATCGGGTCGAGGAGCTCGCGCGGCAGCGACGAGAAGACGCGCGGATCCTCGATCAGCCGCTCGTAGCGGCCGCCGTGGAAGAGCAGCGGCCGCCCCTCCCCGTAACGGGCGAACTCGACCTGGCCGAGGAAGAGCGAGTGATCGCCGCCCCAGTACGACCGGACGACACGGGCAACGAGGTGCGCAAGCGCTCCCTCGACGAGCGGCGTCTCGTGCACGATCTCGAAGGTCGCCTCGGGGAGCTCGTCGCTGACGCGGCCGGCGAAACGATCGGAGAGACCGGTCTGCCGCGCCTCGAGCACGCTCACCCCGAAGCGGGTGCCCTCGTGCAGGAGCGCGCCCATCCGCGCGCGCCGGTCGATCGAGATGAGAACGAGCGGCGGGCTCAGCGAGACGGACATGAACGCGTTCGCGGTCATCCCGTGCACCTGCTCCCCGACGCGCGTCGTCAGCACGGTAACGCCGGTCGCGAACATGCCGAGCGTGCGGCGAAACGCGATCGCCGGGTCGCCCTCGAGACCTTCGCCGAGCTCGAGCGCAGTGGCTGACGGAGCGGCATCGAACGACGCCCCGAACGCCTCGGGCGCGGAGATCGCGCTCGCGACAGCGACCTCGAACTCGGGTGGCCCCGACGCTTCCACGGACGGATTCTGACCGAACGGGCCGCGGCAGTTCGCGCTCGGACCTTGAAAAGCGTCTGACATGCCACAGATAATCGTCAGTCGTAGTGGGCGACCACTTCCACCGGGAGGCACGGAGGAGTCTGCGCAAGCGTCCTGACCGCGCCAGTCGTCGCTCGTCCCTCGAGCTCGAAAGGAGTCGCCGATGCAGCTAGCTGCATGGCTCGCTCAGGCAGCACCCCAGTTCCCCGACCAGGTGACGACGAGCACGCTTCTCCAAAACGTCGTCTACGCCTCGGGCACCGTCGGGGCGATCATCATCCTCGCGGGCCTGATGCTCGTGGACGTCGGCGGAGTCCGGCGGGTGAACGTCTTCGCGGCCGCCGCGGAGAAGATGATCGGCTTCTTCATCGGCTTCGCCGTCTACTTCCTCGTCGGGTTCGCGATCTGGAACTGGCAGTACTACGTCGCGTTCGAGATCGAGAGCCCCTACTGGCAGGCGATCAAGGACTGGTGGCTCGGCGGAACCTTCGCGAACGACTTCGCACAGAACGTCGATCCCGCCAGCATGGGCGCGAACCTCAACAACCAGCAGATCTTCATCTTCTTCCTGGCCGCGTTCGCCGGCATCGTGAACGTCCTCCTCCACCTGTCGGTGACCGAGCGCATGAAGCCGGCCGCGTACTTCTCGATCTGCGCCGTCGCGGCAGTCATGTCGTCGGTGCTGAGCTGGATGACGTGGGGCTCGACCGGCCCGCTCACGAACCAGGGCTTCCACGACTTCTTCGGGATCGCCTTCGTGTACCTCTTCCCGGCGGGCATGGCACTCGTGCTCGTCCGCAAGGTGGGGGCACGACCCGGGATGTACGAGCCTCACCCGAAGGTGCCCGTCTACCGCTCGTACAACCTCGGACTGACGACGGTCGGCGTCGCCCTGATCTTCAGCGGCTTGCCGATGGTCATCCTCTCCTGCCTTTTCTTCTTCGCGCCCGAGCAGTACGCCGTGAGCGTGACCATGGCGGAGACGAGCGTCGGAGTGGCGTTCAACAACCTCGGCCTCGCCTGGGCGGGCGGTGCGCTGATGGGCGCCGTGATCGCGTACTGGAAGAAGAGCTACATCTATCTCCTGCTCGGACCACTCGGCGCGTACGTCGCCGGAGCGCCGGCGTTCGACATCTACCAACCCTGGCAGATGTTCCTCGTCGCGCTCGGTGCACCCATCGTGTGTTACGGCGTGTACGAGTTCAGCCAGAGCCGGGGCTGGGACGAGCACAAGCTCACGCCGCTGTTCCTGGGCGCGGGAACGTACGGCCTTCTCATGGTCGGCCTCATCAAGTGGGGCGAGCCGCAGGGTGGGTACTTCGGCCTCACGGAGGGCGACTTCGCCTTCCAGCACGCCGAGGTCAACGTGCTCTGGCAGGCGATCGGCATCGTCGTCGCCGTCGGGCTCGGGGTCGTGACGGCCGCTGTGATGGCCTTCATCCTCGAGCGCACGATCGGGCTGCGGCTCTCCGACGAGGAGCAGGTCGCCGGCGTCGACGGCCCCACCTGGGGCCTCGATCCCGACATCGACCTGTACACGGGCGGGAATGGTGCGTCGGCTCCGACTCCGGCGACGCCGACCTCCGCTCCCTCGGCGGGCGACTAGCGACGTTCGACGGCTCCGGGCGCTTCGGCGTCCGGAGCCGGTCTGCGCTACGATCGTGCGCAGCACGCAACGCTATTGCCACAGGAGCAACCAATGAGCGACCGCCGAGCCTCGTACGTCGTCGTCGGAGCAGGCATCCACGGCCTCTCGACCGCCTATCACCTGGCGAAGGAGCTTCGTACCCGCGGGGTCGGCTCCGGCGAGGAGATCCTCGTTCTCGACAAGTCGAAGCCGGGAGCCGGCGCCTCCGGCATCGCCTGCGGTGTCGTCCGAAACAACTACTTCCAGCCGGCGATGAGCGAGCTCATGCAGGCGTGCG
>Ga0075343_1000119_pt1 | contig 13768 bp, 12 predicted proteins | sample RushOxbow_ThreeS_2_FD_120072 | JGI IMG/M metagenome (GOLD analysis project Ga0075343, IMG submission 120072) | Natural and restored wetland microbial communities from the San Francisco Bay, California, USA, that impact long-term carbon... | ecosystem: Environmental > Terrestrial > Soil >...
CGTCGCCTGGCAGGCCGGTCTCCTCGCGATCGTGCTCGTCATGGCCACCGGCTTCCTGGTGCTGGCGTGGCGAACGTTCTTCCGGCGCTCGGGCGACTTCGCGGAGGAGCTGTGACGGCGGCGATCGCGGTCGAGCGCGTCTCGAAACGCTGCCGGTGGTATCGGGAGCGTCCGAGCAGCGTGAAGCAGCGTCTGCTCGTCACGCGCTCGAGGGCCGAGGACTTCTGGGCGCTGCGCGACATCTCCTTCTCGATCGAGGAAGGTTCGTCGATCGGCCTGATCGGGCACAACGGCTCCGGCAAGACGACCCTGCTGAAGTGCATCGCCGGGATCCTGCGGCCGAGCGAGGGCACGATCCGCTCACGCGGTCGCATGGCGGCCCTCCTGGAGCTCGGCGCCGGGTTCCACCCCGAGCTCACGGGGCGAGAGAACGTCTACCTGAACGCGTCGTTCCTGGGGCTCACGCGCCGTGACACCGAGCGCGTCTACGACGACATCGTGGCGTTCGCCGAGCTCGAGGAGTTCATGGACAACCAGGTGAAGTTCTACTCCTCGGGCATGCTGGTGCGGCTGGGGTTCGCGGTCGCCGTACACGTCGATCCCGAGATCCTGCTGATCGACGAGGTGCTGGCCGTGGGCGACGAGGCCTTCCAGCAGCGGTGCGTCGACCGGGTGCGCGAGTTCCAGCGCGACGGCCGCACGATCGTGCTCGTCACCCACGCGCTCGACACGGTCGTCGACGTCTGCGACCACGCGGTGATGCTCGACCACGGGGTGCTCCACATGCGCGGCGAGCCGGCCGACGTCGTGCGCGAGCTGCGCCACCGGCTGCTCAGCCGCGACCCCGACTTCGTGCCGGAAGAGGGAAGCCACGAGGTCGAGGTGAAGGCCGTCGCGTTCGACTCCGGCGGCGACGGCAACGGCACCGTGTGGCCGGGCGCCGAGCTCACGATCGCGATCGACGTGGAGTCGAACATCAGCGTCCCCGATCTCGACGTGTCCTTCGCCGTGGTGTCGGCGGCCACGAACCACCCCGTCGTCGACGGTCGGACGAGCGCGATGGGCATCGAGCTCGGACCGGTCGACGGCAAGAAGCGAGTGATCTTCCGCGTGCCCCCGGCCGAGTGGGTGGGAGGCAAGTATTTCGTCACGATCGGGCTCGAGTCGCTCGATGGCCGTCCCTACCACATCCAGACCCAGCGGTACCTGGTGCAGGTGCCCGTCGACGTCCAGGTGCCCAAGCGCCTGGCGGTCGAGCCCGCAGCCACGGTGGAGGACCTGTGAATCCGAACCCCCCCGCCACCGACCCCGAGGCGCACGATGCGCACCTCGCCGAGCGCACCGCAGGTCGCCCTGCGGGAAGGAAGGACCGCACGATGTTGATCGGCTTGATCCTGCTGTCGGTGGTCCTCGCGGCCGTCGCCCAGCTCACCCTGAAGCACGGCATGAACCAGGTCACGGCCAACACCGGCGAGCTGCAGCTGAACGCGCATTCGCTGCGAGACGTCGCCACGACCTGGGCGGTGTGGGGCGGGCTGCTGCTGTTCGGACTCTCGGCCTTCGTCTGGCTCGCGGTGCTCTCTCGCGCCTCGCTGTCGTTCGCGTATCCGTTCGCCTCGCTCACCTACGCCCTGATCCTGCTGGCCGACCGGTTCCTGCTGCACGAGCAGATCCCCCCGCTGCGGTGGGCCGGGGTGTTCTTCATCATGCTCGGGATCGTGCTCGTGGCGCAGACCCCGCACCAGTGACCACCGTCGCCCCGGAGGCAGCGGAGCTCGCGGTCGTGATCGTGAACTACAACGCCGGTGAGTACCTCGAGCGCTGCCTCGCATCGCTCGAGCGTCACCGGGGCGAGGTGGCCCTCGACGTGCTCGTGATCGACAACGCCTCACACGACGGGTCGCAGACCGAGGCCGTCACCGCACATCCGTGGGCCAGGCTGATCGAGAACCCCGCGAACGTGTTCCTCTCGCCGGCATGGAACCAGGGGATCCGAGAGACCTCGGCGCCATTCGTGCTGCTGCTGAACCCCGACGTCGAGTGGTGGAGGGGGACCCTCGCCGACTACGTGGGGGTAGCGCGGGAGCACCCGCGAACAGGGATCGTCGGGCCCCTCGTGCGCAACTCCGACGGCACCGTCTACGAGAGTGGACGTCCGTTCCCCAGCGTGGTCGACGCCGTCGGGCACGCGTTCCTGGGCTCGGTGCGACCCGGCAACCCGTTCACCCGGCGCTACCACATGCATGGATGGGACCGCACGACCGAGCGTGAGGTGGATTGGGTAAGTGGGTGCTGCATGTTGTTCCCGCGCAGCGTGTTCGACGAGGTGGGGTTCTTCGACGAGGCGTTCCCCCTCTTCGGCGAAGAGCTCGACATGGCCACGCGGGTCCTGCGCGCGGGCCGGTCGGTTCTTTACACGCCCGGCGTCGAGATCGTGCACGAGATCGGTGTCTCGAGAGGCCGCAGCCCGGAGATGCTTCGAATGCACTCCGACAGCATCTACCGTTACTACCGCAAGCACCGTGCCGCCGGGTGGCGTCGAGCGACCCTGCCGGCCGCGTGGGCGGCCCTGCGGCTGCGTGCGGAGCTCGAGGCGCAACGAGAGAGGATCACGACACGATGAACGCTGTCGTCCTGGTCGGGGGGGAGGGCACGCGCATGCGCCCGCTCACCGAGACCGTGCCGAAGCCGCTGCTGCCGTTGATGGATCGGCGCTCGCTCGATCACGTGCTCGACCACCTGGCACGACACGGCGTGCACGAGGTCGTGCTCTCCTCGCCCTACCTCGAGGATGTGTTCCATCCGTTCATCGAGGCGCGCCACGGCGATCCCCGCATCACCTGGATCACCGAGACGCATGCGCTCGGCACGGGTGGTGCGATCGTGAACGCCCTGGAGGCGGTGGGCGACGAGCCGTTCTTCGCCCTGAACGGCGACATCCTCACCGACCTCGACCTCACGGCCATGAAGGCGTTCCACGAGGCGAACGAGGCGGCGGTGACGATCGCCCTGCATCACGTCGACGATGCCCGCGCCTTCGGTCTGGTGGCGACCGACGACGCGGGCATGGTGCTGGAGTTCCGCGAGAAGCCCGAGGAGCCGATCCCCGGCGACGTGAACGCCGGCACGTACCTGCTCGATCCGGCGGTGCTCGGCCCGTGGACGGCGGGCGAGACGGTCTCGATCGAGCGCGACGTCTTCCCGGCGGTGATCGCCGGCGGCCATCCGGTCTACGGGTACGTGGCCGAGGCCTACTGGCTCGACCTCGGGACACCCGAGAAGTACCTGCAGGCCCACTTCGACATGTTCGAGGGCAAGGTGCACGACGTGACCTACCCGGCGCCCTGGGTCGCCGAGGGCGCCGTCGTCGACCTGCGGGCTCATCTCGGCCGCTGGGTGGCGGTGGGTCGGGGCGCATCGATCGGCCCCGGCGCGCAGGTGGACGACTGCGTGTTACACGAGGGTGCGCGGGTGGAAGCCGGCGCCCGGGTGACCGGATCGGTGCTGGCGGCAGGCGCATCGATCGGCGAGGGTGCGATCGTCGGGTCGAGCGTGTTGGGGGAGGGGAGCTCCGTGCCCGCAGGAGCGCAACTCGCGGATACCAAGGTGCCCTCCGGTACGGTGGCCTCGTCATCGTGACGGGTCGCCCGGGCGCCGGCCTTAACCGCGTGGGCGCCGACGCCGATGCAGGCGATGTGAGAACGACCCGGGGGTCGACCCGTATCGCCGGCACGCTCGTGTGCGCGCTCACCGTCGCCGTGCTGTTCGCGGGCGTGGCCCCCTCGGCGCTCGCAGCCGGCGAGGGCGCGACCGTTCCCGGCGTGGCCGACGACCCTTTCACCGGCTCGCCGGCGCCGGCGAGCCCCGTGCCCGCGGGCAGCAGCGGGTTCCGGTTCTTCGGCTCCGGGTTCGGTCACGGCATCGGCATGTCGCAGTGGGGCGCGTACGGGCTCGCGCAGATGGGGTGGTCGCACAAGCGCATCCTGAAGCAGTTCTACCGAGGCACGCGCGTGGGCCGGATCTCAGATCCGGTGTCGAGGCTCCGTGTCGGGCTGACCTGGGACGAGCGGGTGATCCACGTGAGCGCCAAGGGCGGACCCGTCAAGCTCTGGGTCGGCAGCGCCGGCGGCCGGAAGGTCGGCCGCATCCCCGACGGACGCACCTGGAAGGTGCGCGCGAAGGCGAGCGGCTTCGCCGTGCGCAACCACGACGGCTCTCTCGTCGGCGGCCAGACCTGGGGCGGAGAGTCCTTCGATCTGATCGCCACGTACGGCCGCGGCGCGCGGGCTTCGGTGCCCGAGGGCGGGGCCTCTTACAACCGAGGTCGACTCGAGTTCGAGCTGTACCGGTCCGGCGGATCGTGGAAGGAGCGACTCGTGCTCCCGCTCGACCTCGAGCAATACCTCTACGGCCTCGGCGAGATGCCGAGCTCGTGGTCCGTGGCGGCGTTGCGCGCCCAGGCCGTCGCCGGTCGCACGTTCGCGACCTCGAGGGTCCGGCGCTCGGCGCCCGGCGTGCAGTGCAACTGTGACATCACCGACGGCACGAACGACCAGGTGTACATCGGGTTCAACAAGGAAGGCGGCACCGACGGCAACCGTTGGGTCGCCGCCGTGAACGACACCCGCGGGCAGGTCGTGACGCACCGGGGGAGCGTGATCCAGGCCTTCTACGCGGCCTCGGACGGCGGGCACTCCGATGCGGTCGAGGACGTGTGGCACGGCGGCAACGACGCCTACGCGGTCCCCTACCTCAAGGCCGAGTGCGATCCGGGCGAGGACCTCGCTGCCAACCCATGGACCGACTGGCAGAAGTCGTACACCGCCGGAGAGCTCACGAACCGGCTCGCCCCGTACACCGGCTCGATCGGCACGGTCCGGGGGTTCCCGCGCGTGCGTCGTGGCGAGGGCGGTCGCATCATCACCGCCACCGTCCGTGGCTCGACCGGCTCCGCGTCCATCACCGGCTCTGAGCTGCGATGGGCGATCGGTGCCTGGGACGGGCGGATCTGGATCAACAAGGACAAGAACATCGCCGGGCCGATCCGCGATCGCTACGACGCGTTGATGTGTCGCCCGGGCCTGCCCACCTCACGGATCGAGCGCGTCGAGGGAGGCTCGCGCCAGCGGTTCGAGAGAGGGGCGATCTTCCGCAACGGCGGGCAGGGTGTGACCGTCTGGCTCCGGGGAGCGATCTACCGTGAGTACAGAGCGGTCAAGGGACCCAAGGGCCGCCTCGGCATGCCGACGGGACAGATCGTCGACATCGGCGCGGGGACGCGGGCGCTGTTCGAGGGTGGCCGTATCCTCGCTCGGCCGGGGTCAGGGGCCCACGCGCTCTGGGGACGCGTGCTCGGCAAGTACCTCGACCACAATGGGACCGACGGGCCGCTCGGCTTCCCGACGAGCAGGGTTCGTGGTGACGGGAACGGTGGATCGCTCGCCGACTTCGAACACGGCACGATCGTCTGCCCCGACGGTCAATCGTGTCGCATCGCCTGATGAGGAGCCGGGCCGCGGCGGTCAATCAGCAATCGTCGGCGGCGTTGGCCTCCGGTGCGTTCGACGTGCACGCGAACGCCTCGGCGAAGCCGTCGGCGACCGTCGTGGCCTGGTCGGCCGTGATCGAGCCGGGGCAGGTCTGCAACTGATCCCACGCGGCCAGCGCCACCGATGTGCCCTCGGGCAGCCCGTCGTAGGGAGCCGCGATGGTCATCGACCGGTCGGTCGCGACCCCCTTGAGAGCGTCGACCACCTCAGGCGAGACCGCATCGTCGCCATCAGCGCGGAAGTACAGCATCACGCCCGCGTGCTCGAGGAAGTGCACCGACGCGGGCTCGCTCCCGATGGGCTGATCGTAGGTCTCGGGTGACGACGGCAGCACCTGTCCGCCGTAGTGCTCGCCCGACGTCGCGGGCTTCTGCGCGTACGTGATCGGCGTTCCCTCGGCGACGTGCTGACCGGCTTGGGCATCGCCCACGGGCTGCTGCACGTCGGTGCAGCCCGCAGCCTCGGCGGCGGCGACCGCGGCCGCGGGGACCTCGCGCGGGCTCGCCGCCCGATTCAACCAGTAGAACGCTCCGATGCCGACGACCCCCGCGACGCCGAACACGGCGGCTCGGCGCGCGAAGGCGCTCCGTTCCGCGCGCTTGCGTTGCGCTGCGCGAGCCTCCCGGGCCTGTTCCTTGCGCTCTCGGCGGGCGTCGTTGCTCCCGGCAGAGGGGCGGGGTGGTGTGGGTGCCGCCGCCGTCGACTGTGCCGAGCGTCGCTTCTTCTTCTTGTTCTTGTTCGTCATCGCTACATCGCCGCCCCGCGCTCGGGGGCCTCGCCGGCGTACTCCCGATCCTGGGTGGTCGGGTAGGAGTACTGGCTCGTGAAGTCGAACGCCACTGCCAGGCTCGGCGTCGCGCAGGCGCGCAGCCGCCGCCACCCGACGAGCGCCATCTCCACGCCTTCGGGAAGCTGCCCGCCGGCGCCTTCGTAGTCGTACGGCGCCACGATCACGCGGTCCTGACCGACCGGGTCGCTCTGATCGTAGAAGTCGAGGATCGGCTGCACGGCATCGGGCGGGGTGTCGGGGTCGTACCAGATGACGGTGCCTCCGTGCTCGAGGGAGTGCAGCAGCGGTCCCAGGTCGGGCGGCGATGGGTACACGCCGGCCGGAAGTGTCGAGGCGCCGACGTGCGGCCCGGAGGCCGGCGGTGTGCTCGGGTACGTGTCGAGTGGGGGCATCTCGGGGAACCGCTCGTCTCCCTCGATGTGGGCCTGGTCGGCGTAGTCGGGGGAGGCCTGATCGAATCCGTCGTAGAAGCCGGTCGTCGCGACGTCATCGCATGCCGCCGTCTCGGCCTCGCCACCGGCCTGCTCCAGTAGGCTCGCGGCCGCGGGCAGAGCGGCGTCGGACCCGCCTGAAGGCTGCAGCACCACGACGGCCACGATCACCGCGGCCACCGCGAGGGCAACGAGCGACAGCCCGATGGTCCTGTTGCGCTTCCTCGCGGCCATCTGACGCTGGATCGCCTCACGCTCGAGTCGGGCCTGTTCCTTGCGTTCGGCCTTCGTGGGCCTGCGAGCGTCGTTGGGTTGGTTCGACACGGCCGCTGGATCTCCCTTCGAGGCTGCCGGGGTGCGCCTCGGAGGCTAGAGGGTACCCAACGATGGAGGATGCGAGCGGATGCCACTCGGCGACGTCATCGCCACTCGGCGACCTCGGCGGGGTCGATGGGAGGTCGAGGATCGGCGGCGGGACGGTCCCGCATCGGTCCGCACGCGACGGTGCCGAGTGGCAACCACCCGTCGCCGACCCCGAGGGCACCACGAGTCTCCTCGACGTCGAACATCGTGGAGCCGATGAAGCTGCTCGCCAGGCCCTGGGCCGAGAGTGCGAGCAGCAGGTTCTGGACCGCGGCGCCACCCGACAGGACGAGCATCTCCCGCTCCTCCCGTGCGCTGCCTGCATCGGGGGACGAGTTGCTGCTCTCGAGCGAGACCCACGGCACGATCAGCACCGGGGCCGAGGCGAGGGCCTCGTCGCTCGTCCCACGGCGCTGCTCGACCGCCGCGACGTAGCTGCGCCTCGCGGCATCGGAGATGAGCACGCTGAAGCGCCACGGCTTCGTCTGGTGGGGGGCCCAGGCCGTGGACGCGGCGGCGATCGCCTCCTCCAGCGCGGGTCGCGTCACCGCTCCGGGACCGAACGTGCGGCGGGAGCGACGGTCGTGCAGCGCCTGCAGCGGCGATGCACGGAACAGATCTTCGTCGGCCGGGCGCACGAGGTCGAGCGCCGACCCCTCGTCGCTCCCGAGACGATCGACGCCCCGAACGATCGCCGCGGGGATCCGCGCATCTTTCGCGATCACGAGCCCGCTCGCCGCAGCGACCTCGTCCGCGAGAGCGACCTCGGTGGCCTCGAGCTCCCGTCCTCGGTCGTCGGCGCGTCCCCGCAGGTCCACGACCGCCGGCAGGCCGTCGCACCCGATCGCCACGTTCACCACGCCGGTCCGCCATGCCCGGCCGAAGGTGTCGGTGATGACGACGGCGAGGTCGCGTACATCGAGCAAGGCGGACAGTTTCTCGCGCAGCCTCGCCGCGCTGGCGTCGGGGTCCTCGGGCAGTAAGGCGAGGGAGCCCGCGTCGACGTTCGAGGCGTCGACGCCAGCGTTCGCGCAGACGAAGCCGTGTGCCGTCTCGGCGATGACGAGGTCGCCGCGGCGCGCGACGACGCGCGCCGTCTCTGCGGAGATCGCGTCGGTCCGATCGGCACCATGCACGATGCGTCCCTCGGCCTTCGACACGACCTTCGAGGTGACGACGACGACGTCGCCCTCGAGGACGCCGGCCGCCCGCAGAGGAGCGTCGAGCACAGCCGCAAGGTCGTCGCCCGGTCGCACCTCGGGTGCGCCCTCGACCGGCAGCACCGTCACCGGTGGGCGCGGCGGGGACCTCACGGTGAGGCATCCAGTACCGCCGACGCCAGGCGCTGCGCGGCGTCGTCGTCGCGCATCACGGTGTCAGTGACCACCACGCGCACCCCGGTGGCTTCGATGCGATCGGCCAGCCCGCGGTCTCGCACGTCGATGAACCAGGCGCCGAGCAGTCCTTCGTAGGCGTTCGCTGCGCCCGCGGCGGTGACCTCCAGACCGACGGCCGGCATCAGCTTGTCGGCCATGCCGGCAAGTGGCGCGCCGCCGACGATGCCGCTCACGCCCACCACGGCCTCGCGGCGAGACCGGACCGCATCCCGCACGCCGGGCACCGCGAGGATCGGCCCGAGCGAGACGACGGGGTTCGATGGCGGCAGCACCACCAGGTCGGCCGTCTCGATCGCCTCGATCACGCCCGGTGCCGGATTCGAGGCCTCGACGCCGACGAACCGCACGGCCTTGACCGGATCGGCGGCTCGCCGCTGCACCCAGTACTCCTGGAAGTGCAGGTCCAGTCGCTCGCCGGTCTGCACGTCGACTGCGTCGATCCGCGTCTCGACGCGATCGTCGGTAACGGGCAGCAGCCGGGCGCCGATGCCGAAGCGCTCCGCCACGCGCGCGACGACCTCTGACATCGTCGCCCCCCGGTGCAGCATCGAGGTCCGGAGCACGTGCGTCGCGAGGTCGAGGTCGCCGAGGTTGAACCATGCGTCGACGGCGCCGAACGCTCGCAGCTCCTCGGTCGCCCGGAACGATTCGTCGCGGCGGCCCCACCCGCGCTCGCGGTCGAAGGCGTCGCCGAGCCAGTAGGTCACGGAGTCGGGATCTGGGCTCACGTGCAGCCCATGCACGACGATGTCGTCGGCAACGTTCAGGATGACGGTGAGATCGTCGGCGGGCAGGACACGAGTCATGCCGCGCAGGAACTTCCCCGCGCCGATGCCCCCGGCGAGCGCCACGACCTTCATCGAGGAACAGCGTAGTAGGCTCGCCGACATGCCCCAGGCACCTGCCCGGCCGAGCGGCCACGAGCTGCGCCGGGCCCTCGTCCGAGCGGAGCGGGGCGTTGCGCTCAGCCTCGATGAGGCCGCCGCTCTGGCTGGTGCCAGGGGTGAAGGGCTCGATCGGCTCCTCGCGGTCGCCGCCCGACTGCGCGACCTCGGGCACGGCGACATCGTCACCTACTCCCGCAAGGTGTTCATCCCCATCACGATGCTGTGTCGCGACCACTGTCACTACTGCGTGTTCGCGAAGCCGCCCGCGAAGCTCGAGGCGCCCTTCCTCACGCCGGACGAAGTCGTCTCGATCGCGCGCGCCGGTGCCGAGGCCGGCTGCAAGGAGGCGCTCTTCACCCTCGGCGACCGGCCCGAGGACCGATACGAGATCGCCCGAGCGTGGCTCGATGAGCGCGGCTTCGACTCGACGCTCGACTACGTCCGCGCGGTGGCGATCCGGGTGATCGAGGAGACGGGCCTGTTGCCCCACCTCAATCCGGGCGTCATGAGCTATGAGGAGATCGCTCGGCTGAAACACGTGAGCGCCTCGATGGGCATCATGCTTGAGACCGCGAGCGCCCGCCTCTCGGCCAAGGGCGGCCCGCACCACGGTTCCCCCGACAAGGTGCCGGCCGTGCGCCTGCGCACGATCGAGGACGCGGGCCGGCTGGCGGTTCCGTTCACCACCGGGATCCTCGTCGGCATCGGTGAGACCGAGCGCGAGCGAGCCGAGGCGCTGTTCGAGATCCGTGATCTGCACCGGCGCTACCGCAACGTGCAAGAGGTGATCGTGCAGAACTTCCGTGCGAAGCCGGGCACGGCGATGCACGCGGCGCCCGAGCCCGGTGACGAGGAGTTCCTCGCGGCCGTCGCGACCGCCCGCATCGTGCTGGGGCCGCGCATGCACGTGCAGGCTCCGCCCAACCTCTCCGATCCCGCGCAACGGCTGCGGCTACTCGACGCCGGCATCGACGACTGGGGCGGCGTCTCGCCGATCACCCCCGACCATGTGAATCCCGAGAAGCCGTGGCCGTCGATCGATGCGTTGCAGGCAACGACGTCCGCGCGTGGCAAGAGGCTCCGTGAGCGCCTCACGGTGTATCCGGAGTTCGCCGCGAAGCCGGACCCCTTCCTCGCGGGGAAGATGCGCGCTCCGGTCGCCGCGCTGCTCGGTCACGACGGACGCGCGGTCGAGGGGCAACGTCCCCTGCCGATCCCGTGGCAGGACCCCGACGTGCGCTGGAAGCCGCGCACGATCGCCCTCACGTTCGCCAAGGGTGCCGGCGCCGGCCTGCGCGAGGACGCCGACGCCGTGTACGGCGAGATCGATCTGCCCCCGGCCACGACGGATTGGGAACGCGGTCACGTCGAGCCTGCCCGACTCGAGGGCGAGATCCGATCTGCCCTGAGGAAGGCGTCGGCCCATCGCGCGATCTCCGACGAGGAGGCGCTCGCGTTGTTCCGCGCCGAGGGCGATGCGCTCGATGCGCTCTGCCGGGTCGCCGACGATCTCCGAGCCGAGGCGGTGGGTGACGACGTCACGTACGTGATCAACCGGAACATCAACTTCACGAACGTCTGCTACGTGGGGTGCCGCTTCTGCGCGTTCGCCCAGCGCGAGGTCGACGAGGAGTCGTACACGCTCACCCTGACGGAGGTTGCCGACCGCGCCCAGGAGGCATGGGAGCGGGGCGCCACCGAGGTGTGCATGCAGGGTGGCATCCATCCCGACCTTCCTGGTTCCTTCTACTTCGACGTCGTCGACGCGGTGAAGCGCCGGACCCCCGCGATGCACGTGCACGCGTTCAGCCCGATGGAGATCCTCAACGGAGCGACGAAGCTCGACGTCTCGTTCGCGGAATTCCTCGCGGAGGCGAAGGCACACGGGCTCGACACGATCCCGGGCACGGCCGCAGAGATCCTCGACGACGAGGTGCGATGGGTGCTGACGAAGGGCAAGCTCCCCGCCGCGACATGGGAGCAGATCATCCGTACCGCACATGGTCTCGGCATCCGTAGCTCGAGCACGATCATGTTCGGACACGTCGACGCGCCGCCGCACTGGGTGGCGCACATCCGGCGCATCGGTCGCATCCAGGCCGACACCGGCGGGTTCACGGAGTTCGTGCCGTTGCCGTTCGTGCACCAGCACGCGCCGATCTACCTGTCCGGCAAGGCGCGTCCGGGTGCCACGTTCGAGGAGAACCTGCGGATGCACGCGGTCGCGCGCATCCTGCTCGACGGACTGATACCGAACATCCAGGTCTCCTGGGTGAAGCTGGGCGTCGACGCCTGCCGGTCGATCCTGCAGGCGGGTGCCAACGACTTCGGCGGCACGCTGATGGAAGAGACGATCAGCCGTATGGCCGGCGCGGAGTGGGGGATCGAGATGACGCCCGACCAGTTCGACGATGCGATCAGAACGATCGGACGCACCCCGGTGGTCCGCACCACGACCTATGACGACGTCGAGCGGAAAGCCCGTCAGGCATCCTGACTACCTGTCGTCAGGGAACCTGACCAGCACACCACGCGTCCGATCGACTTGCGACTTGGCTCCAGGTTCGACACGATGGGGATGACGGACGAGGGATTGAGGCAGGGAACTTCCTCGATGCAGGGCTTGTCACCGGGGCGGTTCTTCCCTCAGAATCACACAGATGTGATTTCGGGGGGAGACGAGCGTGCATCACTACATCCCTTGGCAAGAACGAGCGCGGTGTCGCGAATATGACCCGGAGATCTTCTTCCCCGAGAAGGGAGGCTCATCGAGGGAGGCCAAGCGGATCTGCAGCGAGTGTCCCGTGCGGATCGAATGCCTGAACTACGCCCTCCGTCGTGATGAGCGTTACGGCGTGTGGGGGGGCATGAGTGAACGGGAACGCCGACGCCTGAAGCGCATGGCGTCCTGAGAACGGCCACCACGGTTCGACGAACCGGCTCGACGAGACGACGCACGGAAAGGGGAGGGGGCATGGCAGCAGCCAAGAAGGCGACCGCGAGGAAGAAGACCGCGGCGCGCAAGCCGGCGGCTCGCAAGAAGACCGCCGCGAAGAAGTCCACGGCCAGGAGGCCGGCCGCCAAGAAGACGGCCGCGCGCAAGAAGACCGCGGCCCGCAAGCCGGCAGCACGCAAGAAGACCACGGCTCGGAAGAAGACGGCCGCACGCAAGCCGGCGGCACGCAAGAAGACGGCCGCACGCAAGCCGGCGGCCCGGAAGAAGACGGCGGCACGCAAGAAGACCGCGGCCCGCAAGCCGGCCGCTCGGAAGAAGACCACGGCCCGGAAGAAGACGGCCGCGCGCAAGCCGGCAGCACGCAAGCGCTGATCGCGGCTCGCTGCGTCGAAGGGGGGCCTGGTGCCCCCCTTCCGCGTTCTCCGGGTGGCTCCGTGCTAGGCTCGCCGCCGCTCGGTAGAGCCCTCGCATGACCCAGTCCCCAGCCGCCACGCCCGAGCGCACGCCCACCGTCCTCGTCGTCCTGGTGGCCCGTGACGCAGCCGCTTGGCTCCGCGAGACCGTCGCGGCGCTCGCCGCTCAGTCGTACCCGCGCATGGCGGTGCTCGGCGTCGACGACGGTTCCGACGACGACACCCACCAGATCCTGGAACAGGCCCTCGGCGAACGCCGCGTGATCTCGCTGCCCGATGCCCGCGGCCTCGCGGGAGCGTTCCGCGAGGCCATGGAGCAGCCCGCGGCGTCCGAGGCGGACCTCGTGCTGCTGCTTCACGACGATGCCGCGCTCGATCCCGACGCCGTGCAGCGCCTCGTCGAAGCGGCCGTCGGCATCCGCGGTCTCGACGAGGTGGGCATCGTCGGGTGCAAGGTCGTCGACTGGGACGAACCTCGCCGCCTGCTCGACGTCGGACGCTCCGCCGACATCTTCGGCCACGCGTACACGCCGCTGCAGCCGGACGAGATCGACCAAGGGCAATTCGACCGCGTCCTCGAGGTGCTGTGCGTGTCGGCGGCGGCGATGCTGATCTCGAGGGCGGCATGGAAGCGCGCCGGTCTGCTCGACGAGCGACTGGACGCCGATCACCAGGGCCTCGATCTGTGTTGGCGGGTACGCCTGGCCGGGTTCCGCGTGGTGATGATGCCGTTGGCTCGCGTCCGTCACCGCGAGGTCACGCGCTCCAGCGAACACGCGCCGCACTCGGGGCGCCACAGTCCGCGGTACGAAGAGGACCGGGCCGCGATCGCGTCGATGAGCAAGAACTACAGCCTGCTCTCGTTGCTCTGGGTCGCGCCGCTGGCCCTCCTGCTCGGGCTCGTTCGCCTGCTGTTCCTGACGTTGGCGCGTCGGTTCGAGGAGGCCTACGACCTGCTGTCAGCTTGGGGCTGGAACATCGC